>Ga0164290_1001968_pt1 | contig 19524 bp, 15 predicted proteins | sample Micstemetagenome_FD_108782 | JGI IMG/M metagenome (GOLD analysis project Ga0164290, IMG submission 108782) | Contaminated culture microbial community from soil near Moab, Utah, USA - Microcoleus steenstrupii SON62 (Illumina Assembly) | ecosystem: Environmental > Terrestrial > Soil > Soil crust... | reverse complement strand
GCTCTGTCATCCCGGCGACACAGATCACCGGCATCAATTCCGATCTTCCGGGCCGGATTACCGCTCAGGTGAGCCAGAACGTGTATGATAGCGCCACCGGCCATCGGCTGTTGATCCCGCAGGGTACGAAACTCTTCGGCCGTTATGACAGCAAGGTGTCCTTCGGGCAGAAACGCGTTCTGGTCGTGTGGACCGACATCATCTTCCCCAACGGCTCGACCCTGCAGATCGGCGGCATGTCGGGAACAGATGCTCAAGGATATGGTGGCTTCAACGACAAGGTGAACAACCACTATTTCCGAACATTTGGCTCAGCCGTGCTCATCGCCCTGATCGGAACGGGCATCGACATGGCTGTTCCGCAGAGCTCGACGCTTGCCACCCAGGACACCGCCTCAGATGCGACACGACGGAATTTTGCCGAAACGTTCGGACGGGTTGCTGACCAGACTATACAGCGGAACATGGATGTTCAGCCGACGCTGGAAATTCGGCCTGGCTACAAATTTAATGTCCTGGTCGATCAAGATATAATATTCCCAGGAGCCTTCAGGGGCTGACTGTTGGCTGGAACTATCGACAAGCAATGACGCGATCTGGCGCCCCGTCGGGCCTGAACGCAGATTGCACCTACTGGCTACTTTCTTGCGCCCCAAAAACAGCTGAATAGACATTGCTACGCAGTCACTTTTCAGAAACGGCCCAAAGGCAAAAAGGACCGTCATCTGACCCGTATGGCAGCGGATGCGGTCGAGCCGTTGCGCAGTTCCGACTGCGTTCTGATTGGAGTCGCAAAATGCGTGAAAAGCGGCTCGGAATTGGCAGAGGTCGTGTTATCGGTGGGGACCTTAATCATGGCGGGCTCCTGCTACGTGAATGACAATGCTCGAGGCTGTCGGCACTTCAGACTTCGGGAACCGTTTCAGGAAGGACTAGCCGCTCCAAGCAGTCCTTCCGCGGTTTAGCCGGGGGCGAGCTTGCATCAGCGTTGCCGCTGTCCGAACGCCAATGAGGGCAGTTAGGCGATACTTTCCTGCAAGGTCGAAGGGAGTACCGACGACGGCGCGTTTGTTGTGGTTCTGCGTAAAGCTATAGAGGTACTGAGTCAGATGCCGATCGCCTTGTAGGCATCCCCGATCTGGTGGAGCGCGACGTAATAGGCGGCGGTCCTAAAATCCTCGATCGCTGGGCGGCTCCTCAGAACTCCTGCCATGCGTTCATAAGCGCCTCTCATAACATCGTCCAAGCCGGATCGGACGAGGTCGATCTCGCGGCCGCCCTCAAGAAATTCATCTCGCATGTGTTCTGGAAAAACCTGTCCTGTCATCGTCTCAAGTGCACTGGTGATTTGCAAATTTCGTCGCTCCCGACGGCGACGTTCCATGAGACCGAAAGGAATATGCGTCAGGTTCTTTACCCACTCGAAATAGCTGACCACAACACCGCCGGCATTCACAAATAGGTCGGGTAGGATGATTATCCCGTTCCGAAGAAGCGTCTTTTCCGCTTGAAACGAAATCGGTCCGTTCGCTGCCTCTGCAATGAGACGGGCTCGGATACGGCCGGCATTCGCGGCGGTGATGGCATTTTCCATCGCTGCGGGGATTAGAATGTCGCATTCGACTTCCAGACCGCGCTCTTTATCAGGACTGCTTTCCGCTCCTGCAAAACCGAGAATACTGCCGGTTTGGAGGCGATGCTGGTGAACGGCCTCCACATCTAGTCCGCGCGAATTGAAGACAAACCCATCGCGCTCGACGACACACACGACCTTGGCTCGATCTTCTTCGCTGAGAAACTTGGCCGCATGGTAGCCTACATTGCCGAACCCTTGAACAACCACCGCCATCGAGGACAGGTCACGCTTGCCCCCTACACCAGGGAAATCCAAGTCGCGAAGGTAGCAATGGATGGCGTACTGGACACCACGGCCGGTCGCCTCGGTACGCCCCGCGATACCGCCCCGAGAGAGCGGCTTGCCGGTGACGCATGCGTTGGCGTTCACGAGATCGGATGGCCCGGTTCGTTTGTATTCATCAGCCATCCATGCCATTTCGCGCTCGCCTGTGCCCATGTCGGGAGCCGGTACATTCCGCCCAGGAGAAATGAGATTTCGCTTCGCAAGTTCTTGCGTGAAGCGGCGCGTGATGCGTTCCAGCTCATGTACATCCCATTCCTTCGGATCGATGCGGAGAGCGCCTTTCGAGCCTCCAAACGGGACATCCACGAGAGCGCACTTGAGACTCATGAGAGCCGCAAGTGCCTCGACCTCCTCGGCACTCGAAGAGTCATCGAAGCGAATGCCGCCTTTGGCCGGCTCGACGTGCTCGCTGTGAACTGATCGCCAGCCAGTGAAGCTGTACATCCGTCCTCTAAGACGGACACCGAAGCGCACCGTGTAAGTGGAATTGCAGGCACGAATCCGCTCTGCAAGACCCTCCGGGAGATCGAGATGTTCAAAGGCTCGATCGATATAACTCTCGACGCTCTCGAGGAAAGTTCCTTCTCGATCGTTATCTTCAAACCCCGTTGCTCTTAGTGACTCGTCCATTGCGCGTATCCTCCATCAGCTGGTCATCAAATTAACATCGGCGAAAAAGACGATCTCACTTGATTTTCCAATAGGATGGGCGTTATGGATAAAAATGTCCGTTTCTTGAGGTCAAGATGACTGCCGGATCCAAAATCTATAGTGAAATCGACCAATTTGACAGGAAGATCCTCGAAGCCCTCAGCGAGGAGGGACGAATTTCCATTACCGACCTTGCAGCGCGGGTCGGCCTTTCGAAAACCCCGTGCCAGGTGCGTTTCAGGCGCCTTATATCCGACGGTTATATCGAGGGCTTCAAGGCGGTTTTGAGCCCGACAAAAATGCAACTGGACCATGTCGCTTTCGTCGAAGTGAAGCTCTCAGATACTCGGGAAGACGCGCTGAGGGGATTCAACGAAGCGGTAAAGAAGGTCCGGGAGGTCGAGGAATGCCACATGATCGCCGGGCGGTTCGACTACCTTCTGAAAGTTCGGACTCGGGACATCGGCAAATACAGACATGTCCTTGGCGAGAAAATATCCACGCTCCCCCATGTTGCTAGTACCTCCACAAACCCGGCCATGGAAACTGTCAAGGAAGGAGCGAGCAAGTTTGTTTTGAGTTCTCCCTAATGAGGGCCGAGTCATCGGATGGTCCCGCGCGATCTCCTGCCTCTTGGAACTACGGTCGCGGAAGTTGGCAAGAACGCTTCGACCGGTTCGGCGATTACCTTGCCAACCAATTGAACCGTCGGTATGATCATTTTTTAAGCACTGTTGAAATGTGCGACATGTCAGGCGAAAGGTGGCTTGCGTGAACAACTTCGAGGCAATTGATCTGCGATCCAATCCAACGGTAGCCCATCTGGACTATCGTGATCTCTTCTCGCCGTCATTCGCAGAGGCTGTTGTCGCAAATAGGTTCGGCACCGATGTGATAGCGTTGAGAGACAACGACGGGCACTCGATTAGAAGCATCGATGATCGGCGGAATGGCTTTCTCGAATACTGTACCTTCGGCGACGACGTATTGCTTGTTGTCAGTGAAGTCCAACGACGCGAGGCCGGTCAAAGCGTGCAAATCACGAGCGACGGCGATTGGCTTCATATGCAATTCCGCGTCGCTGGAGGAGGCTGTGAGCAGATCGGCGGGCTTCCGGCATTAGAGACGCCGGAAGGATCCTTCACGATGGTCAGGTGTCCAAGCGACTCCACAACCATCCGAGACTACCAAAGCGCCTCGCTTTGGAGCGCAGTCTGCCTCTACATCCGGCCGAGGAGCATTGGGAAATTCTTCGGTGTGTCCGAGAGCGCCCTGGGCGCTTTCGAGTGGATCTCGGACGCTAGATCTACTGAATCTCGCGCGCATACAGTGCCGCTCGACATTCGCTCTCGCACCGTTATCCAAGAAGTTCGATCCAACGAATTCAACGGCGAGTTTCGCCGCGCGTTTTTCAGAGCCAAAGTGTTGGAACTCTTCACTGTCGCGGTCGAACGCTTGGTGACACAAGGCGATGAAGACCGAAAAGCACAGGGGCTCGGCTCATCAGAGCGGCAAAAGTTAGCGATGTTGGCGCAAATCATGGAAGACGAGATCGAGAGGCCGCTGACGCTTGGCTATCTGGCAAGGAAAGTGGGGACGAATAGAACTCGGCTCGCTGAAATTTTCAAGCAATGCCATGGTATAACCGTCCAACATCATTGGCGAAAGCTTCGGCTCGACCATGCTATGAAATTGCTAGCGGGCGAAAGTATTCCTGTCACCGAGGTCGCGGCCAGGATCGGGTATTCCAATGTTTCGAGCCTGTCTCGTGCGTTTGCCCGGGAGTTCGGCGTCCTACCGAAAGATGTGAAGCCAAACAAGGGTAGGAGCGCTTTGCGCAAAAAGCAGACCTTATCTTCATAACACCCAGACCTGGGACGATCGGCAAAAAATCATTTACGCGTTGAGAAGAACGTGTCCATGCAATCCGATATCCAACTCCGGAGCCGTCAAGCACAGCTTGATATGCGCCGGCGTAGGAAGGACCGTTCATGGGCAATGGCATTCAATCACTCTTCGACAAAAAACCGGAAATTTTGATCAACGGCAGTTGGATCCCGTCCGACTCCGATGAATACTTTCCCGTCTACAATCCGTCCAACGGTAACAAGCTGGCCGAGATCCCAGTTGGATCAACAAATGATGTCGAGAAAGCCGTGTCGGCGGCTCGTGTCAGTTTCGAGAAAGGCGTGTGGAGTGACCTCCCGGCGTCAGACCGCAAAAGCGTCCTTTCCAAGCTCGCGGACAGGATTGCCGAAGAAGCGTCGGATCTCGACCTTATTGACGCCCTTGAGATGGGCAAGCCCATCTCAACAACCAGGTTCAAGGCTTCCGCAGCGGCCGACCACTTAAGATTTTATGCGGAGGCGACAGACAAGCTAAATGGGGTCGTGCTGCCGACGGACGGACACAGTTTCCACTCCCTTCGCCCGATTCCCCGCGGCGTGGTGGGCGCTATAACGCCGTGGAATTTTCCAACTTATAACGTGGCCATGAAGCTTGGACCGGCTCTGGCTGCAGGCAATAGCGTCGTCCTGAAGCCGTCTGAGCTATCTTCTTTTGCCGCCTTGAGGATCGCGCAGCTAGCGTTGGATGCAGGATTGCCCGAGGGTGTCCTCAACGTCGTTCTCGGCCAGGGACAGATTGTCGGAAAGGCGCTCGCCCTCCACCATGGAGTGGACATGATCACTTTCACCGGGTCAACTGCCGTCGGGAAGCTGATGTTGCAATACGCTGGTCAGTCGAACATGAAGAATGTTCTCGCCGAATGTGGCGGGAAATCGCCGCAGATCATATTCGACGATGGCGTTGATCTCGATGCCGCAGCCGATTTCATTGCGCTCTATATTCTGACAAACCAAGGTCAGGTCTGCAGCTCGGGCACGCGCGTCCTCGTCCAGAAGACTGTCGAAAGAGAACTCCTAGACAAGCTGTCGTCGCGGTTCACTGCAATAACTGTGGGCGACGCGTCCGATCCTCACACGACATTTGGTCCGCTCGTCAGCAAGGCCCAACATGAAAAGGTGAAGCGGTTCATCGAGGAAGGAAAGGTCAGTGCCGAACTGGTGATTGGCGGTACCACCTTGCTTGAGCACACCAATGGCAACTTTATCGCACCCACGATCTTCCGGAATGTCCCACCGTCGGCAAGCATAGCTCAGGAGGAGATCTTTGGGCCCGTGTTATCGGTGACGACGTTCGATACGGAAGCGGAGGCAGTCGCTTTGGCCAATGGAACCGCGTATGGCTCGAATGCGTATCTTTGGAGCGCTAGTCTCAGGACTAGCATGCGGATGGCCCACGCCATACGCTCGACCATTTCAGTTCGCTCCGGTGCGTCAAGCGGGAGGGGACCTTCCCACGCCGGGACTGGTGAACCGTATGGTATGTCGGGACTGGGAGCCGAGGGAGGGCTTGTCGGTCTCAAGAGTTACGTTCGCAATCACTCTGTCGGGTTCTTCTACTAAGTATGTGGTGTGTCTCATACTCCGTTGTGATTTTTCAAGCGGAAGCCAGTTGCAGAACCTTACGATCTGAAAAAACTTGCGTACGGCCTGGCGAGACGAAAGCCTCCAGAGAAATGTATGATTAACGGCAAGACTATTTTTTGGGCCGCCAACCGGCCTGAAAGGGAATGCTCGCGCGCAACGTCTCCGAGAAAAGACGGCGCGCAATTGGGATGGCAACGAAGTACATAACGACAAATAGGGGAACTTAAATGAAGAGACGTACCGTTCTGAAATCAATCGCATTCGCTGCGGCTGCCGCAAACTTTAAGGCCGCGCTCGCGCAGAGCAGCCCTGAGGTCTTCAGATGGGCGACAACTGCAACGATCACGACGCCCGACCCGTACTACAACTACTTTCGTGAGGCCGTTACGCTAAACGGTAACTTAATCTGGGACACGTTGATTTACCGCGATCCAGACGACGGCAAGTATCGACCTTTACTCGCAAAGTCATGGACATGGATCGACGATCTCACTCTCGATGTCGTCCTTCGAGAGGGAGTGAAATGGCATGACGGTGAAGCCTTCACCGCAGACGATGTTGTTTACACGATCAACTATGTCACTGATCCATCAAAAAAGGTGAATGTCCAAAGCAACGTCAACTGGATGAAAGGAGCCGAGAAAACTGGCGATCATAGCGTCAGGATCAAGCTTAAGGCTCCTTTTCCGCCGGCGATCGAGTATTTGGCAGGTCAAGTTCCCATCATGCCGAAGGATTTCTACGGCGACACAGGCCGAGCTGCGGCGAACGGTAGGTTAGTAGGCACCGGTCCATATAAAATAGCGAAGTTTACACCAGCGTCGGCGTACGAATTGGAGGTTTTTGATGGATATTACGCCGACAGCCCCAAAGGCCGGGGCCGAATCAAGAAGATCGTTTGTCGGATCATACCAGACTTCGCGACACAGATGGCCGAGTTGCTGAGTGGCGGACTGGACTGGGTCTGGTACGTACCTTTTGACCAGATGGCGCGGCTCAAGGCATCTCCAAACCTTACCGCGCAATCAGCGGATGCAATGCGCTTCACATACCTACACTTCAATACGCAGAAAATGGACATCGCCAATCCTCTGTCTGATAAACGGGTGCGGGATGCTATCACCTATGCGATCGATCGCCAGGCTATCATCGATAACATCGTCGGAGGTGGTTCTACTCTCAAGCGTTCCGGATGCTATGAGACCCAGTTCGGTTGCACGACGGATGTCAGGCAATTCGCGTACGATCCTGATCGAGCGAAGAAGCTTCTTGCTGAGGCGGGTTTCAGCAAAGGACTAACCCTCGAACTCGGCGCATATCGAAGCAAAGACCAAGCTGAAGTGATAGCCTCATTCCTGGAGCCGGCCGGGATCAAGGTCAACATCAATTTCCAAGAGTACAATGCGATCCACGCCCGTTTCATAGAGAACAAGGCTATCCACATGTTCCTTGCGGATTGGGGTTCGTACTCTATCAATGACGTCTCGGTAATTCTTAACAATTTCTATCAACTGTCGCCTGAAGACGTCTCGCAGGACAAGGAACTTGCCGGCTGGGTCGCGGAAGCTGCCCAAACTATCGATCAGGACCGCCGCAAGATTCTGTATGACAAGGCCTTTAAGCGCATCGCAGACGAGACCTACTGGTTCCCGCTTTGGTCGAATCCCGTCAACTATGCTTATGATAAGCGTTTCGTTTTCACTCCGTACGCCGACGAGAACCCACGGTTCTTCCTGGCGAAGTGGAGCTGATTGAAACCGAAAGGGAGGAACGCTTGCTCCAATGCTGAATCTTATAATTAAAAGGTGTGTGGTCGGTCTGGCAGTTTTGCTCACCATCTCCACGCTGACCTTTGCACTGGTAAATAGCGCCGTCGACCCTGCCCAGGCTGTTGCCGGGCAGGGCGCATCTTTTGCGGACGTCGATGCGATCCGAAAGTTGTATGGCTTCGACAGACCCATTTACGAACGATATTTCACCTGGCTCGAAGGCGCTCTCCAGGGCGATCTTGGAGAATCGTATCGGCAGCGGAGACCCGTGCTCGATATTGTTGCGGAACGTCTGCCGGTCACCTTGTTACTAGGTTGTATAGGCCTCACCATTTCACTCGCACTCGGTATCCCGCTTGGAATCCTTGCCGCTACAAAACATGGATCTATCTGGGATAGCCTGGCTCTCGGCTTCGCCGTGGTCGGTCAAGCCATGCCTAGCTTCTGGTTCGCTCTTCTGTCGATAGTCATATTCAGCGTCATGCTTGGCTGGCTTCCGGCATCGGGCTCCGACACATGGAGCCAGTTCATTTTGCCTGGCGTAACGCTCGGATACTTCTCCACGCCGATGATAATGCGCCTGACGCGGTCCGGAATGATCGACGTCCTGGATTCCGATTATATACGTACGGCAAGAGCGAAAGGATTGCCGACGTCTAAAATCATCCTGCGCCACTCGCTCCTGAATGCCCTCCTGCCGGTCGTCTCCGTCGCAGCCGTCCAGTTCGGCTATATGCTGGGAGGCTCGGTGGTAATCGAGACGATCTTCGCCATGCGCGGCGTCGGTTATCTCGCTTGGGAGTCAATTTCGCAAGCGGATATCCCGGTGGTCCAGGCACTCGTGTTGGTGATGGCCGTCGTCTACGTCGTTCTCACTACCGCATCCGATATCCTGACCGCATGGTTGGATCCTCGCGTGAAATTGAACTGAGGACGCGCAAAATGCAAAACGAACTCGCTATCAAGACTGGAATTGCGCCGAGATCGCGAAAGATCGCGGTCAGGAAATTCATGGCAAATCGGAGCTTGCTGATCGGTTCGGTGTTGCTCGCCGTCATCATCGTGATCGCTGTTCTCGCGCCGCTTATTTCGCCACACGATCCCTACGCGACAAACATCACGTCGAGGCGGCTTCCTCCCGTCTGGTTCAAATACTTTTATGACGATCCAAAAGCGACATGGAACCACCTGCTCGGCACCGACAAGCTCGGGCGGGACTACCTTAGCCGCATACTCTACGGCGCGAGGATCTCACTAGCGACCGGTTTTGCAGTCGTGGCTATCTCCGCCGTTATTGGCAGCCTGCTCGGCATAGCCGCGGGCTACTTCGGCGGCATTGTAGATGCGGTGATCATGTATGTCATAACAACACGCCTCGCGCTCCCGGTTGTGTTGGTCGCGTTGGCTGTAGTCGCACTGCATGGCAGCTCGACGACAATCCTCATTCTCGTGCTTGGATCGCTCCTGTGGGATCGATTCGCCGTCGTTCTGAGAGCATCGACAATCCAGATTCGATCAATGGAATACGTCACAGCGGCCCAAGCTATAGGCTGTTCAACGATGCGGATCCTTGCGCGGGACATATTTCCTAACATCTTCAATGTTTTGGTGGTGATAGGGACGATAGAGCTCGCCAACGCGATCCTATATGAGGCGGCACTGTCGTTTCTTGGGATGGGGGTTCAACCGCCGCTGCCATCCTGGGGATTGATGTTGGCAGACGCCAAGGAGGACATTTTCTTTTCGCCTTGGATCATCGCTATACCGGGTAGCGCGATCTTCATTCTAATCCTTGCCGTGAACATGCTGGGCGATGGTCTGCGTGACCTGTCGACGGTGCGCTGATGTCAAAAGTAGTTACACCTGGAGACGACGCCGTGAGCGTGAGAGTTGGGTCCGACGTCATATCGCTTCCTTCGAAAAAGGAAAGGCTGCTGACGGTCGACGGGCTGACGGCATCCTGTCTGGTCGATGGGAGTTGGAAGACCATCCTGGAGAGCTCGACCTTCTCGGTCGGCGCAAACGAAACCGTGGCGGTTGTCGGGGAGTCCGGATCTGGCAAGAGCATCACAGCGATGGCCATCATGCGGCTTCTCCGGCGCAACAATTGGCGCACCGACGGACGGGTAATATTGCAGAGCCGGAATTTGATGGATCTGTCCGAGCGTCAGATGCGAGCCGTGCGTGGTAACGAAGTCGCGATGATTTTTCAGGAGCCGATGACCAGCCTTAATCCCACCCTAACTGTGGGATTTCAGGTGGCGGAGGTTTTACGGCATCACAAGGGAATGTCTGCCCGGGACGCAAAGGCGAAGGCCATCTCACTGCTTGAGAAAGTGCGCATCCCGGCCGCGCGCCAACGATACGACGACTATCCGCATGCACTGTCGGGCGGCCAGAGGCAAAGAGCCGTGATCGCAATGGCACTGGCATGCAGGCCAAAGCTGCTCATTGCCGATGAACCGACCACGGCTCTTGATGTGACGGTCCAAGCACAGATCCTTGACCTTATTAAAACCTTGCAAGTCGAGGAACAGATGGGTGTGCTGTTCATCACGCACGATATGGGTGTGGTCGCCGAGATTGCCGACCGGACTCTTGTCATGAACGCCGGACAGATCATCGAATCGGGTGCTACCTCGCAGATTTTTGCTTCGCCTCAGCGCCCCTATACCCGATCGCTGCTTGCTGCCGTTCCTCGCCTTGGGTCGATGCGGGCGTCTGACGCGCCCAAACGATTTCCGGTGATCGAGAAGACAACAGGAAACGTGGTCGAGGAGGTCGCCAGTTTCCCGTCCCTTATTCGTTCTGGCGAACCGATCCTGACTGTCAAGGGCCTGCGCAAGCGCTTTCCCCTTCGAGGTGGCGTTTTCCAGCGAGTTGGTGCACATGTCCGCGCCGTCGAAGGCGTGTCGTTTTCTCTCCGTGCCGGGGAAACATTGGCGCTTGTGGGTGAGTCAGGATGTGGAAAATCCACGACGGGCCGGGCAATTTTGCGACTGATCGAACCGGACTCCGGCCAAGTTCTGGTCGATGGGGAGGACGTGTTGGCGATGTCGGCGAGGGAGCTTCGGTCGGCGCGACGGAAGATGCAGATCATCTTCCAGGATCCGTTCGCCAGCCTCAATCCCAATGTGACGGTCGGCGAAGCGATCGCCACACCACTTGTCGCGCATGGACTCATGTCCAAATCAGATGCGTACGAGAAAGTCGCAAGCCTTCTACTGCAAGTGGGACTCGAGCCTTCGATGGCAAGACGGCTACCGAAAGAGTTTTCCGGAGGGCAGCGACAACGAATATGTATCGCCCGAGCGCTGTCTCTGGAGCCGCGATTGATAATCGCCGACGAGGCTGTTTCCGCGTTGGACGTCTCCGTCAAAGCACAGGTTTCCAACCTTCTGCTCGATTTGCAGGAACAACTAGGTCTATCATACCTGTTCATCTCTCATGATATCGCCGTGGTGGAGCGGATAAGTCATCAAGTGGCTGTCATGTACCTCGGGGAAATCGTCGAGATCGGGCCCCGGGCCGCCGTTCTGGGTAATCCTCAGCACCCGTATACCAAACGGTTGATCGAGTCGGTTCCAGTCCCGGATCCGTCCGCAAAGAAACGGACGCGGCACCTCGAATTCGGAGAGCTTCGCAGCCCAATCAAACCAGTTGGATACGAACCACCCATCCGAAAGCACACTGAAGTGTCAACAGGACACTTTGTGCAAGAATGGGATGAGAACGATTGGAAGCTGGATAAGGGAGCGTTATAGATGGCAGTATTTGCAGATCCGGTGACCGTGCCATATCAAGAGCTAACTGCCTGGGTTTCAGACGTGTTCTTGAAGCTGGGGATAGAAGAAATGCCCTCTGCACAGGCGGCTCAGGTCTTGGTCGATGCCAACCTTACGGGAGTTGACTCCCACGGCGTATCACGTCTGCCGACCTATGCCACGTTGATCGAACGCGGTGTCGTAAAAACGCGGCCGAGGTTTTCCTACGAAGACCGGAATGGACTTATCTTTTTCGACGCGGATTGTGGCCTTGGGCAGGTTGCCGGAATCGCAGTTGCGGACTTGGCCATCGAGAAGGCTGTAGATCGCGCGGTGACGAGTGTAGCAATCGCGCGCATCGCCCATATGGGGGCGCTGGGGCATTTTACCGAGCGCTGCGCTAAGGCCGGAATGATCACATTCTTGGTGCAAAATGGCCCTCCAGTTATGGGTTTGCAAGGTTCGTTGCACAAAGCGATTGGCAACAATCCGCTGTCATTCGCGGCGCCGATTTGCGGCAAAGCACCATTCCGATTCGATATGGCCACAAGCGAGGTAGCATTCGGAAAGATCATCGAAGCGGCGCGACGCGGCGATGATATCCCGATTGGCTGGGCCACGGATAAGGAAGGAAACCTAACCACCAATCCCGATAGAGCGATGCAGGGGATCCTGCTGCCTAGTGGGGGTCCAAAGGGTATCGGGATCGCGATGATGATCGAGTTTCTGGCTGGGAGCCTCACCGGAATGATGCCGAGCACTGTCATTCCAGAAGGCATGATCATGCCCGCCTATTTCGGGGCTTTCCTGTTGGTTGTTAATCCCGCCCTCGCAATTGGCAGGGACGCTTTCGATCAGCACGTAGCGACTTGGATGGGACACTACCTGGGGGTCAATCCGCGCGGCCGCTATGCCGGCCAATATGTAGAGGAGACGCGCCAGACGAGACGCGTTTCGGGCGTAAACCTCTCCCAAGCGGTGGTTGAGGAATTGAAAGCGCTCGGAGATAGGTTGTCTCGACCTTTCCCGACTTGATCCACAATATTTCAGCTGGAGCGCAGCTTGACTGAACTGGCTCTTACAGGGTGTCGAGGCGCCTCAGAAAGGCGATAAGTTGAAAAACCAGGACGCATGGGCAATCTTTCCAGGAGACTATCTTGACACTCGTCCCGTGGAATTTTCTAGCGGAGCCATCTCGTCGCATTATCTGACGATGCGAGACGGTTGCAGGCTCGCAATGGATGTGTATCTTCCAGTGCCAGATACTGAAGAAACTCGGTTTTCCACCATTGTGATCTTCACACCCTACTACCGGCGTTTCAAGCTGCGCTCGGGAGGCAGTGGCGAGATCAGCCCGAATATCGCGAAGTTCAGGGATCTTTTCATTCCCCGCGGATATGCACTGGTCGTTGTCGACGTGCGGGGCACGGGGGCGAGCTTCGGGACCCGAGACAGCTTTCGCTCACCGAGAGAACATCGGGATAGTCAAGAGGTCGTCGACTGGATCGTCACACAAGTCTGGTCTGACGGACGCGTCGGCTCGACCGGAATCTCATATCCTGGTGCGGCGGCTGACTTCTTGGCTGCTACCGGCCACGAATGCGTCAAGGCGATCGCCCCGCTATTCTCTGTTTGGGATACCTACAGCGACAACTACTATCCCGGCGGTTTGCGCATCAAGTCGCTGACACAAACCTACGATGACCTCATGGTCGCTCTGGACCATGATCAAAGACCGCTTCTTCGAAACTTTTCGTACTATAGCAATCCAGATTTCGAGGGGCCGCAATCTGTCGATGAGGATTTCGACGGAAGCCTCGTCAAGGCTGCGGTGCATGAGCATCTGAGTAATTTTCGTCAAACAGATTTCATGGCTGAATTTCAGTTTAGGGAAGATCCTCTGCCCTATGACCCTGATTTTAGTTCCGCGTCGTTCAGCCCCTATAGCAAAGCGGCAGGTGTCCGAGAAGAGGTCGCAATCCTCTCGGTATCCGGCTGGCGCGACGGTGCCGGTTACATGAATGGAGCTATCGCTCGTTACCTAACACTTGAACGAAACCCGCGGCATCTCCTGCTTGGTCCGTGGGACCATGGTGCTCGTATCGACGTGTCACCGTGGCGCCAAACGGTGGAAGCCGATTTTCCGCTCTTGGGAGAGTTGTTGCGTTTCTTCGATACCTACCTGCTCGGGCGAAACACCGGCTTGTTGGACGAAGACCCCATTCACTACTTCTCTATGCACGACCAGACCTGGCGCAGCGCGCGGAGTTGGCCTCCTTCGGAGCAGGTACAGAGTTTCTTTTTGGGAGAGCAAGCCTCGCTTGAAGCCAGTCCGCCAGCCGCAACTCGCCAGGACGACTATCGGGCTGATTTCACAATCGGAACTGGCTGCCAAACGCGGTACGAGAGGATCGCCGGAGTCGATTGCCGTACCTACTACAGCGACTGGACCGGCCGGACTTCGAAGATGCTGAACTATTCGAGCCCGCCACTTGCGGGATCCCTCAACATTGCCGGTCACCCGCTCGTCGATATCTGGATTTCATGCAGTGAGCGCGATGCGGCCTTCTTCATCTACCTCACAGAGGTCCAGGACGACGGTGTTGAACAATACATCACCGAGGGCTTGTTGCGTGGTCTGCACCGCAAGGAGGCAGATCCGCCGGAGAATTATCGCACAAACTGGCCATTTCGGACCTTCTCGCGAAAGGATGCCCAACCGCTCACTCCAGGAAAGGTTGAGCGGATCCGTGTCCCGTTATTGCCGGTCGCCTGGTCGGTCGCTCCAAACAGCCGCTTGCGCCTTTCATTGGCCGGCGCCGATGTGGATCACTTCGCGCAGGTTCCTCACGGACGCCCGCCGATTTTCAGCGTTTTTCACGGCTCCGACCGACCGTCGATGCTGTTGCTCCCACTTGCCGGCTAGAGAAGGACCCGATGCCAGTCATCAGTAGAGTGAGAGAATTCCACAAGGAAGTCGTGGCCTGGCGCCGCCACATCCACCAGCACCCCGAGTTGCTCTACGACGTGGTCGCAACAGCGGATTTCGTCCAGAAAAAACTTCGAAGTTTTGGCTGCGATTCCGTGGAGACGGGAGTTGGAAGGACTGGTGTTGTCGCTGTTATAAAGGGCAAGGGAGACGGGGATGCGATCGGGCTGAGGGCCGACATGGATGCCCTGCCAATCCACGAAACAAGTGGCCGACCATGGTCTTCCAAAACGCCAGGCAAAGCGCACTCCTGCGGTCATGATGGCCACACCGCCATGTTGCTCGGTGCTGCGCGCTACCTTGCGGAGACGCGCAACTTTTTCGGGTCGGTCGTCCTGATTTTTCAGCCTGCGGAGGAGGGTGGGGCGGGTGCCCTCGCAATGCTGGATGACGGTCTTCTCGAGAGATTTGGGATCGTCGAAGTCTTCGGCATGCACAACGATCCAAGGCTTCCGGTCGGCCAATTCGGAATCCGAAAATCGGGTATCATGGCTGCCGGGGACACGTTCGAGATCACCGTGAACGGTAGAGGCGGCCACGCCGCGCAACCGCACAAGTCGATCGATCCCGTATTGACGGCAGCGCATGTGATCATCGCCGTGCAATCGATCGTCTCACGCGAAACCGATCCCTTAAATTCGCTGGTAATCACAGTGGCCTCAATTCATGGCGGCACGGCAACGAATATCATTCCTGATTCTGTAGTGCTTCGCGGAACGGTGCGTACGCTCCTACCAGAAGTCGGTGAATACGCTCAGAAGCGCCTGCGAGAAGTGGTTCGAGCGACTGCCTCGGCCTACGGAGCGGAAGCAGAGGTCACCTATCGGACGGGCTATCCTGTCACCTTCAATCACGACGTTCAAACGGACAGATCCGTTGAAGCAGCGGCAATTGTTGTTGGCGAGGCTGCAGTAGATACGAATATCCCGCCTCTCATGGGGGCAGAGGACTTCTCGTTCATGCTGGAACGACGACCCGGGTCTTTCATCTTTATTGGAAACGGACGCGGCGCCGAACTGCACAACTCGGCATATGATTTCAATGACGAAGCCATTCCTTACGGCATCAGCTACTGGGCCGTTCTCGCCGAGAGTATTCTGCGCCGCCGCATTTCGATGTGAGCGAAAAGCGACGACCCGCACCAAGCTCCGGCTCGTGTTTGGACACGTCAGTCTTACAAAGAGGCAAAAATTGCGGACGAAGGATCAAGAGGCAAAGGAGCATTCTTGCTAAACCTGTCGAAACCAGAGCTTGCTTGGCAAGCTAGAAATTTTCCGGGGGAGTGAAGCAGGAAATGGCCGAAGACTGCGATGTCTTGATTGTTGGTGGCGGATCGGCGGGCTGTGTTGTCGCCGAACGGCTGAGCAGCGATCAGAATTTGAAGGTTGTGTTGGTCGAAGCTGGGCGCGGCGATCGTCATCCCCTGCACGCCTTTCCAATGCTCACCGGGCATTATTTCAGAAAAAAAGTCGACAATTGGTACTTCCATACTCAGCCGCAAGCCGAGTTGGCGAACCGCGAGATCTTCTGGCCCAGGGGCAAGCGTTTGGGAGGATCAAGCATCTTCAATGGGATGGTCTACGCTCGTGGAAATGCCGGAGACTACGATCATTGGGCGCAACTGGGCAATGGAGGATGGTCGTTTCAGGAGGTCCTTCCTTATTTCAAGAGAAATGAAAGACATGAGGATGGTGAGTCCGACCTTCATGGTGGATCGGGTTTGCTGCACGTTTCGCACGCACGTGCTAACAGTCCATTGATCAAGGCATTTATTAAAGCTGGCGAGCAAGCAGGCTATCCGCTTGTTAATGATATGAACGGCCGATCTGCGGCAGGGGTTGGATACTACGATTTCAACTACAAAGACGGACGACGGTCAAATTCAGCTGGAGCGCTTCTTGAAAACGCATCCTCCCGCAAGAACTTCCGATTAGTCGCCAATGCGACCGTCGAGCGTCTGATCTTCGACGGAAGGCGGGCTGTCGGCGTCATCCTAAATCGCAACGGAACGGCGGAAGAGATCAGGGCCAGGAGACAGGTCGTCCTTTCCGCAGGGGCGATTGGGTCTCCACAGATCCTGATGCTCTCTGGGATCGGGCCTGCTGAGCATTTGAACCGCATGAGTATCACGGTTCGCGCCGACCGGCCCGGCGTCGGAGAAAATCTTATAGATCACCTCGATGCAATGATTCGCACTTCCACGAATCAGCCGGTTTCTCTCCTGAGGGAGCTACGCGTCGACCGGATCACACTGAGCCTCGCACGCGCCTTCGTCTTGGGGACTGGTCCTGTCGCCGAAAGTGCGATTTCGGCAGGTGGATACTTCCACAGTAGAGAAGGGCTTGAGTACCCCGATCTTCAGGCCTTCTTCATGCCGATATCTGAGACCGGAGCCGCTGTCTGGTTTCCTTTCACTGCTCGAGCACGCCAGGTCGCAAAGCTTCATGGTTACGCCGTCCGGATCGGACCTATCCGGCCACAAAGCAGGGGGAAGCTTTTGCTATCCTCGCCGGACCCGTATGCGGCACCATCGATTGACCCAGCCTATCTGACCGACCCGTACGACATGGAAGCGACCATTGCTGGTTTGAAAATCGCTCGAAAGATCCTTTCGCAGCGGGCTTTCGACCAATACCTTGTCGCGGAGACCGCGCCGGGGCCACTTTGCGGGACGGACGAAGAATTGAGGCGTTACATTAAAGAAACTGCCAATACTGTTTATCATCCCGTAGGAACCGCGAAGATGGGTGTAGACCCGATGGCCGTTGTGGACGCTCGGCTGCGTGTTCATGGGATCGATGCGCTCCGGGTGATCGACGCATCAATCATGCCCACTATCCCATCGGGCAACACTAACGCGCCGACGATGATGATCGCCGAAAAAGGCGCAGAGATGATTGCTCAAGATCTCCGGACGGGATCATAGGGCGTGCCCCTATACTCATCATATCCACTACGATCTGGGAAGCCGACGATGACAAAACCCGTGCGCCATCTACCTCCTGCCAAGGCCATCATTACCGCGGCTCAACCCGAAGCCGCCGAAGCCGGAGCATCTGTCCTCAGGGAGGGAGGCACGGCAATGGATGCAGTTATTGCAGCGGCGGCGATGCAAGGGGTCGTTGACCCCCTGATGTGCGGCATTGGAGGATTCGGCGTCCTTCATGTCTACGACAAGAAGTCGGGCCGACATCAGGTCATTGATGGGCAAGGTGGATGCCCTGCAGGCGTCACGGAAGATATGTGGGCCGATCGCGTCGTCGGAGAAACCCGCGACGGCTTCGGCTTCATTCTCCAAGGGTTCGAGAACGAGTGCGGTCACGCATCTGTCTGCGTTCCTGGTATTGTTTCGGTGCTCGCGCGCGGTCACGCGAGCTTCGGGCGAAAGGCATGGTCGAGCCTCTTTGGGTCTGCAGTCGAAAGATCCCGCGAAGGCTGGATCGTTCGTCCGCACAACAGGATGGTATTCACACAGAACGAGCGTCAATATGGACGCATGAATTACGGAGAGAAGCTCGGTATTACCGATGACGGTCGGCGCATCTACCTGCGTGAGAACGGTGACTATAAGGAACTTGGCGATGTGATCCGCAATCCCGAACTTGCCAAATCCCTGGAGATCCTAGCAGAAGAAGGGCCGGGCTCGTTCTACACCGGATCAATTGGCCAAGCCATTGTCGATGACATGAAGCGGAATGGTGGTCTCCTGAACGCCAGGGATCTTTCCACTTTCGAACCAGACCACCATGAGCCACTCCGCATCACCTATCGAGGATACGAGTTCGCGACCAACCGGCCTCCGGGCGGCGGAGCCATGGTTGCAGAAATGCTCAAGATCCTCGAGCATTTCAATCTGGTAGAGCTCGGACACAACTCGCCTGAGTACATTCGGGTCGTTTCGGAGGTCATGCGGATCGCCACCCGCGACAAGGATAATCACTTCAGTGATCCGCGTTTCGTCGATCCTGACCTGGACCGTCTTCTTGGAGACGACTACACCTCTTCTTGTGCCGACAGGATCAGGCGACAGGAGCGCACTTTTGTTCCGCGGCTGCAGCGCGGAGATCCTCGCGACACTACCCATGTGTCGTGCGTCGATGCTGACGGCATGGTTGTTTCCCTGACCCACTCACTCGGAGTTCCGTCGGGCGTCATTGTGCCTGGAACCGGATTCATGCTGAACGGCGCGATGAGTGTGTTTGACCCACGACCTGGTCGTTCTGGGTCGATCGCGCCGGGCAAGAGGCGCTTCTCTTCAATGTGCCCCTCGATCGTGTTTCAAGGGGGCGCTCCCGTGCTGACACTTGGAGCACCGGGCGGCACTTGGATTGCTCTTGGCGTGCTTCAAGTTCTTCTCAACGTCCTCGATTGGGGCATGGGAATGCAAGAGGCTATCAGCGCGCCTCGCTTCGTAGCAACAGGCGACATACTGGACATCAGCAACCGCATTTCGTACGCGGTTCAGGACCAGTTGGTTGCAATGGGCTATGAGGTCAAGCGGTCACCGTTGAGCTATGCGTTTGCCGGCGTACACGGAATCTCGATGTTCGACCAGCTGTTGGAAGGTGGCGCTGATCCTCAGAGGGACGGGATGGCCATCGGCGTCTGAGCCCCGTAGGCAGCATTTCCGTCGGCAAAATCGGGCCCTGGTCCTTCAGATAGGAGCCGGCGCCGACGAGTGTCGTCGGCAGCCGCAGATTTGTCTAGAGACTGCGCCAAGTCCGCTGGTCGAGACCGGTTTCCCACAGACCTCCGTCAATTCGTAACGATCTCCGAGTTCGGAACTTGAGGAGCAATCTATGAATTTCGCCTCAGATAACGTCTATCACGTGCATCCCGAAATCATGCGGGCAATCGTTGACGCGAACGCTAGGCTTACCAACGATGCGTTCTGCAACGATGCTGACTCACACAAGGCGGAAGCGCAGATCTCGGACCT
>Ga0164290_1001966_pt1 | contig 19587 bp, 20 predicted proteins | sample Micstemetagenome_FD_108782 | JGI IMG/M metagenome (GOLD analysis project Ga0164290, IMG submission 108782) | Contaminated culture microbial community from soil near Moab, Utah, USA - Microcoleus steenstrupii SON62 (Illumina Assembly) | ecosystem: Environmental > Terrestrial > Soil > Soil crust... | reverse complement strand
TGATCACCGGCGTGACCAGCGACTGCCAGATGGTGCGCAGGGCGCGGGCCATCTCGAAGCGGTAGATGGCCCAGACCCCATGGCCGTTGAAGGTCAGGCTCATGCGGCGGCTCCCGTATCGCGGTGGACAAGGCTGACGAAGATATCCTCCAGCGAGCTCTGGCTGGTGTTCAGGTCCTTGAAGGCGATCCCCAGGTCGCTCAGCTTGCGCAGCAGCGAGGGCACGCCCGTCTTCTCGAGGTTGGAATCAAAGACGTATTCCAGCTCGTGGCCCTCTGCGTTCAGGGTCACCTTCCATTCGGCCAGCTCGGGCGGCACGGACTCCAGGGGATCCTGCAGGTTCAGCGTCAGCGTCTTCTTGCCCAGCTTCTTCATCAGGGCCGAGGTTTCCTCGACGAGGATCAGTTCCCCCTTGAGAATGACCCCGACCCGGTCGGCCATCTCCTCGGCCTCCTCGATATAGTGGGTGGTCAGGATGATGGTGACGCCCTTGTCGCGCAGCCCGCGAACCAGGTTCCACATGTCGCGGCGCAGTTCGACGTCGACGCCGGCGGTCGGCTCGTCGAGGAACAGGATGTCGGGCTCGTGGCTCAGGGCCTTGGCGATCATCACGCGGCGCTTCATGCCGCCGGACAGGGTCATGATCTTGTCGTTGCGCTTCTCCCACAGCGACAGGTCGCGCAGCACCTTCTCGATGTGCTGCGGGTCGGGCGCCTTGCCGAACAGGCCGCGGCTGAAGGTGACGGTGGCCAGCACGGTTTCGAAAGCGTCGGTGGTCAGCTCCTGGGGAACGAGGCCGATCTTCTCGCGGGCGCGGCGGTAGTCCTTCTGGATGTCGTGGCCGTCGGCGACGACGGTCCCGCTCGTCGGCGTGACGATGCCGCAGACGATCGAGATGAGCGTCGTCTTGCCCGCCCCGTTGGGACCCAGCAGTGCGAAGATCTCGCCCTTGCCGATGGTCAGGTCCGTCGTCTTCAGGGCCTGCAGGCCGGATTTGTAGGTCTTGGTCAGACCCTGAATCGATATCACCGGCTGCATGGGCGTCCTCCCGAGAGGCAGGCAGATATGCGTCCGGCTGTCGCACCTCAAGGGCAGGACGGGCCAGCGGAGCCATATTCTCCGCCGGGAGTTACCGTCGCCGTGCCCAGCCCCCTCTCCGCCCTCCGCACCCGCCTCGCCGCTCTTGGCGACCGGGGACGAAAGCACTCCGCACTTCTTCGACGCGTTCCGCCGCTGCACGACCTGCTCGAACTGGCCGCACGCATCGGCTACGGGGCGCGAGGCTTCGTCTATTTGTCGGCAGGCGTCCTGATCCTGCTGGCGGCGGTCGGGCTGGTCGGCGACACCGTGGGGCTCAAGGGCGCCCTCGACTGGATCGCCCGGCAACCGCTCGGCCGGATCTGGGTCTTCCTCGTCGGCCTGGGGCTGGCCGCCTTCGTCCTGTGGCGGGGGCTGCAGTCCGTCTTCGACGCCGACCGCGAGGGCGCGACCGAGCACGGACTGCGAACGCGGATGAGCCAGGCCTTCAGCGGTCTGAGCTATACCGGCCTGTCCTTCGCCGCCTTCAGCCTGCTGTTCCATACGCCCGACGGCGACGCGGCCCGCGAGGGCGTCGTGCGAAGCCGGGAACAGGCCGCCTCCGTGCTGTCGCTGCCCTTCGGCAAATGGCTGCTGGTGGCGGTCGGTCTCACCATCTTCGGCATCGGCGTCGCCAACATATCCCGAGCCTGGCGGGAGGATTTCACCGAATACCTCGCCTGTTCGGCCCGGACCTGCCGCCGGGTGGCGCCGCTCGCCCGTGCGGGCCACGTAGCGCGCGGTCTCGCCTACCTTCCCCTTGCGGTGCTCGTGGTCATGGCCGGGTGGCGGTCGAGCGCGGCCGACGTGACCAGCTTCGGCTCGGCGCTGGAGGCGGTCGGCCGTCAGCCGGCCGGCCCCTGGATCCTCGCCGCCGCGGCCCTGGGCTTCATCGCCTTCGGCGCCTTCTCCTTCATCGAGGCGCGCTTCCGCCGCATCCGCCCGCCCCGGGACCTGAACCCGTTGGGCTGATGCGTCCCCGCGGGACCGGAGCCGTATCTGCTCCAGTTCCTCAAAGTCGGAGAGACAAATGTCGATGCGAAGCCTTGTCGCCGCCGCCGCCGTTCTGGCCGGCGCCTTGTCGCTGTCCGCCTGCGTCACCCCGCCCGCGCCCGAAGCGGTCCGCGCCCCGGCGCCGGTCCGTGCGGTCGATCTGGAGCGCTTCTACGCCGGCCGGTGGCTGGAGATCGCCCGGTTGCCGATGCGGCTGACCGACGGCTGCGTGGCCGGCGCAACCAACTATGTCGTCGTGGACGTCCGGCGGGTCGACGTTCGCGACACCTGCCAGGTCGGCGCGCCCTCCGGGCGCGAGAAGGCGATCGGCGGCCGCGGCGAGATCCTCGACCCCGGGGTCAACGCCAGACTCCGGGTCCGCTACCTCGGCGGTCTGGTGACGTGGGACTATTGGGTGCTCGACCATGCCGAGGACTACAGCTGGTTCATCTCGGCCGATCCGACCTTCGACAAGCTGTGGATCTACACCCGCGAGGTCCCCGACGCGGCGGAACGGCAGGCGCTCGTCGCCCGCGCGGCCGCCCTGGGCTATGATGTCTCCCGGCTGGAGTTCCCCGAATTCTGACCCCGAATGAGGTTCCCATGACCCGCCCTCGCACATTCGCCGCGACCGCCGCCGTGACGCTCCTCCTGTCCGCATGCGGAGGCGGCGAGGCGGCGCTGGACCCGGCGCTGGGCTACGGGCCGAACCCGACCCTGCCCGAGCCCTCCCCGCAACGGGTGCCGACAGTCAGGGTCGCAGAAGCTGTGGGCTGGCCCGAGGGCGGCGCCCCGGTTCCGGCTCCGGGCTTCCGGGTTCAGGCCTTCGCGGCCGGCCTGGATCATCCGCGCTGGCTCTACCGCCTGCCCAACGGCGACATTCTGGTCGCCGAGAGCAACGCCCCGCCCAAGCCGGAAGGCAAGTCGGGCGGCATCCGGGGCTGGCTCCAGGGGCTGTTCATGAAGAAGGCCGGCGCCAAGGCGCCCAGCGCTGACCGCATCACCCTGCTGCGCGATGCGGACCGCGACGGCGTGGCCGAGACGCGGACGGCCTTTCTCGAGAACCTGACCTCTCCCTTCGGCATGGCGCTGGTGGGGGACACGCTCTACGTCGCCAACGCCGATGCGGTGGTCGCCTTTCCCTATCAGACCGGCCAGACGCGGATCACCGCGGCGGCGCGTCGGCTGGCCGCCCTGCCGGCGGGGCGAAATCACCACTGGACCAAGAGCCTTGTGGCGAGCGCGGACGGGCGGCGGCTTTACGTCGGCGTCGGGTCCAATTCCAACATCGGCGAGAACGGGCTGGACGAGGAGGTCGGGCGCGCGGCCATCCACGAGATCGACATCGCCAGCGGCGCCGCGCGCATCTTCGCCTCGGGCCTTCGCAACCCGGTCGGCCTCGCCTGGCAGCCGGACAGCGGCAGGCTGTGGGTCGCCGTCAACGAGCGCGACGAGCTCGGAAATGATCTGGTGCCCGACTACATGACGTCGGTGACCCCGGGCGGCTTCTACGGCTGGCCGTGGAGCTACTACGGGCAGACCGTCGACGCCCGCGTGGAACCGGCCAATCCACAGATGGTCGCCCGGGCGCTGAGACCGGACTACGCGCTGGGCGCCCACACGGCCTCGCTGGGGCTTGCGTTCGGGGAGGGCGAGCTGTTTCCGGCCCGCTACCGCGGCGGCGCCTTCGTGGGTCAGCACGGATCGTGGAATCGCTCGCCGCGCAGCGGCTACCGCGTCGTGTTCGTGCCGTTCGCCGACGGCGTTCCGGCAGGGCCGCCGGAAGCCCTGCTGACCGGCTTCCTCAACGACAGGGACCAGGCGATGGGCCGCCCTGTAGGGGTGCAGTTCGACGGTGCGGGCGCGCTGCTTGTGGCGGACGACGTCGGCAATGTGATCTGGCGCGTGTCGCCTGCAGGCTGACGGCGAAAGGCCCCGGCGGATCGCTCCACCGGGGCCTTGGCGTCAGATCGGGCGCATCAGCCGACGGGCTGGACGATGATCACCGGAGCCGGCGCCGGAGCCGGCGTCGCCGGAGCCGGCGTAGCGGGCGCCGTGTTCAGGGCCGAGGTCGAGGGCGCCGACGGCGCGGCGCTGTAGGATTGCCGGCCCGCCGGAGCGGGGGCCGGTGTCGGCGTGGCGACGCGCGGCGCGGCCGCGGGCGCCGGAGTGCGGGCGCGCACCGCCTCGCGGCGAGCCGGCGTTGCGGCGGGCCTCGGCGCGGGGGCGGCTTCCCGCACCGCAGGGGCGGCCGCGACGACCGGATCGGGCGTGGAGGCGGCGGTCAGCGGAGCGGACGCGGCGTCCGTCGGGGTGGCGGAGAGCACCGGGGCCGTCAGGGCCGGTTCGGCCAGTGGCGTCGCGGTCTGCTCGTCGCCGTTCATCAGCATGGCGGCGGCGATGCCGCCCAGTACGACCGCGCCGACAGGGACCAGGATCATCCAGGTCTTGATCTTGCCCTGGCCGCCGCGGGCCTTGCCGCGCCGGGCGTAGACCGGAACGAACGGCTCATCCGCGGTCACATGGCTTTGCGGCGCCTCGATGCGGTCGGCGTACGGTTTGGTCGAGTCGACAGGATAGGTTACGGACATGTCATTCCTCCAAAAACTGCGGGGAAGAAACAAGTCGGTGAGATCGCGGTTCCGTGATTCCTGTGAAGCCGCGAATAAACACCGTTGCCGCCACATTTAAGGCGGCAACGGTGCAGATTTATGCTCAGTCAATACTGATGCCGGCAAATCAGAAGTTTGACAGCTCGGATATGGACAGGACGGCCGGCTGGGCGTTGCCGCTGGAATAGGTGCCGACCCAGATCTCGTAGCGGCCGGACACGCTGCCGAGGGTGACGAGGGGATTGTTGTCCTCGCCGGTGTCGTCGTCGCAGTACCATTCGCCGTTCGGGCCGTTGACCACCAGCGTCGTGTCGGCCTTCGACAGCACGGAAATCTTGATGTTCAGGGAGCCGTTGCCGTTCCACTGGAAGCGGTAGTCCGGCGCATTGGTGATGAAGCCCGCGCAGCCGCTGCCCGCGTTGGAGGCGCTGATCGTGCCGCCGGCGCGCAGGCTGACGAGGTGCGGATCCGGCTGGAAGCCCGGCGCCAGGGTGATCGTGCCGTAGTTCGGCTCGGCGTTGTAGTCCTGGGCCGCGGCGGGCCCGGCGAGCGCGAGTGCGCAGGCGGCGATCAGAAGGCGTTTCATTGACAGTTCCCCCGAGGACAGGTCCGGCCCCACGCCGTCTATCCACGTTCGGTGATTAAGACCTGAGGCTGGCGGTTCTTCAAGCGGCCGTCAGACTTCGGCAGGTTCGGCGGGGTCACCGCCGCATCGGCGCCACGCCGGCGCGCAAACGCACGCGCATCCGGGCCCAAACGCGCCTGTGATTCTCCTGCCGGTTGACCGCGACCGGCGGCTTGTCCATCACCAAGGCGCGGGCGGTTTTGCGGAGTGAGGACGACGATGGGTCTGGTGGCGAACATCAAGCGCAACATGCGTTTCGCCAAGGGGCTGCGCCGCCTGCTCAAACGCATCAAGCCGATCGAGCTGGATAGCCCTGACCTGGTCTGCGACGACTGGGAGGAGGCGGTCGACAAGTTCGGCGACCGGATCGCCATCGTGGATGACCGGCGGACGGTCACCTACCGTGAGCTGGACGCCATGGCCAACCGCTTCGGCCACTGGGCCCAGAGCCGCCGGCTGAAGCGCGGCGACACCATCGCCCTGGTGATGCTGAACCGCGCCGAATACATCGCCGCCTGGATGGGTTTCGCCAAGGTCGGCGTCGCCACCGCCCTGATCAACACCAATCTGTCGGGCCACGCCCTGGCCCACTGCCTGTCCATATCGAACGCCTCGCAGGTGGTGACCGACGAGGACTGCTGGAAGCGCGTCGAGGACGCCCGCGCCCTGTCGGGCCGCAACCTGATGCTCTGGGTCCTTGGGCTCAGGGACGAGGACGAGGCGGATGAGCGTCGCGGGCTGGACAAGCCGGTGCGCAGCGGTTCGTCCGTGCGTCCGGCCCGCTCCGCGCGGTCGGGCCTGACCAACCGCGATACGGCGCTTTACATCTATACGTCCGGCACCACGGGCCTGCCCAAGGCGGCCAAGATCACCCATGCACGGGCGCGAACCTATATGCGCGCCTTCGCCGGTGCGACGGCCGCAACCGAGAAGGACGTCACCTTCAACGTTCTGCCGCTCTATCACTCCACCGGCGGCTTGGTCGGCGTCGGACCGGCCCTGCTGAACGGCGGCCAGCTGGTGCTGCGCAAACGGTTCTCGGCGACGAATTTCTGGCCGGACGTGAAGGCGTCGGGCGCCACGCTGTTCGTCTATATCGGAGAGTTGTGCCGCTACCTCGTAAACTGTCCGGAGAACCCCGACGAGCGATCGCACAAGCTGCGGCTGGCCTTCGGCAACGGCCTGCGGCCCGACGTCTGGTCGGATTTCCAGACCCGGTTCGCCGTTCCGGACATCCTCGAATTCTACGGCTCGACCGAGGGCAATGTCTCGGTGTTCAATTTCGACGGCAAGCCGGGCGCGATCGGGCGGGTGCCGGGGTTCCTCAAGAAGCAGATCAATTTCCGCCTGGTGCGGTTCGATGTGGACACCGAGGAGCCCGTTCGCGGGGGCGACGGCCTGTGCCAGCTGGCCAGGCCGGGCGAGGTCGGCGAGGCGCTGGGCATGATCGGGGACGATATCCGCCACGCCTTCTCCGGCTACGCCGACAAGGCGGCCTCCGAGAAGAAGATCCTGCGTGACGTCTTTGTCCGCGGCGACCGCTGGTTCCGCACGGGCGACCTGATGAAGCAGGACAGCGAAGGCTACGTCTATTTCATCGACCGAATCGGCGACACCTTCCGCTGGAAGGGCGAGAACGTCTCGACCGCCGAGGTCGAGCAGCGACTGGCCGACGCGCCGGGGGTCAAGGAAGTCATCGCCTATGGCGTTCCCGTTCCGGGAAGCGACGGCAAGGCAGGCATGGTCGCCCTGGTGGTCGAAGGCCGGTTCGCCGCCGCCCCGTTCGCCGAATGGGTCGACCGGGAGCTGCCGGCCTACGCCCGCCCCGTCTTCGTTCGCCTGATCAAGTCCGCCGACACGACGGGGACGTTCAAATACAGGAAGACGGATCTCGTCGCCGAAGGCTTCGATCCGGACAAGGTCGACGGACCGCTCTATGTCCGCGGGGGCAAGAACGGTTACGTCAAACTGACCGAGACGGCCCGGGCCGCCATTGCAAGCGGCGAACACCGTCTCTGAAGGGGCGCGGTTCGCAACCGCCCCTTAATCATTAACGGCGAAGGTCCGCGTAACTCGCGCGCAGGATCCCCCGCCCTCCATGTTCCAGATTATCGGCATCGTCCTGCTGTTCGCCATGGTGTTCGGCAGCTACATCCTCGCCGGCGGGAAGATGGCGGTCATCCTCCACTCCCTGCCCTACGAGCTGATGGCCATTCTCGGGGCGGCCGTGGCGGCCTTCCTGATCGGCAACAGCGTGACCACGATCAAGGCGACCCTCGCCGGCTTCGGCAAGGCCTTCGCGGGTCCGAAGTGGAAGCGGCAGGACTACAAGGACCTGCTGTCCCTGCTGTTCCAGCTGACCAAGACGATGAAGTCAAAGGGCGTGATCGCCCTCGAAAGCCACATCGAAAAGCCCGCCGAAAGCACCATCTTCCAGAAATATCCCAAGGTCCTGAAGGACCATTTCGCCACCGACTTCATCTGCGACACCCTGCGGATGATGACCATGAACCTCGAGGATCCGCACCAGATCGAGGACGCCATGGAGAAGCAGCTGGAGAAGCACCACCACGAGGCCCTCGCCGGCGCCGGCGCCCTGCAGACCATGGCCGACGGGCTTCCGGCGCTGGGCATCGTCGCGGCCGTGCTCGGGGTGATCAAGACCATGGGCTCGATCACCGAACCGCCGGAAATCCTCGGCGGCATGATCGGCGGGGCCCTGGTCGGCACCTTCCTCGGCGTCTTCCTCGCCTACGGGCTGGTGGGACCGCTGTCGGTTCGCCTCAAGGAGATCGTCGACGGCGACGCCGCCTTCTACAAGATCATCCAGTCCGTGCTGGTCGCCCACCTGCACGGCAACGCCGCCCAGATTTCGGTGGAGATCGGCCGGGGCGACATTCCCTCTTCGGCCCAGCCGTCCTTCCTCGAGATGGAGGAATCCCTGTCGGCCGCGCCGATGGACGCCTGATCTCCTCACAGACTTCTCACGAAGGCTCACATGTGATCACGGCCGCGGGAACGCGGACGCCGCTCGCCGGTTGACCTGAGGATCGATCGTGAAAACGGGCGGCTGACCTGCCCGGGCGGTCGGTCGGAGGAACACAGATGAAACTGATGATGATCACCGCCGCCGCCGTCGGCGCCCTGGCCCTTGCGGCGTGCAGCCCGGCCGAGGACACCACCGCTGAAGACGCCGCCGCCGCCGGCGCCGACGCCTCGGCGACCGCCGTGCCCGCCGACGGGGCCATGGCTCCGGCCGACGGCAGCATGGGGACGACCGGAACGACCGGAACGACGGACACGACCGGCACGATGAATCCTGACGGCACGACCGGCACGCCGCCGACCATGCCGCCGGAAGGCGGATCCACCGGCACGACCGGGACCACGAGCCCACCCGCGCAATAGGCGTGGCCGAGGCAGGAAAGGGGTCGCTGCGGCGGCCCCTTTTTGCTGCGCGCTCCCTGATGTTCACGAACCCGTGAGAATTCCCTTGCCTATCCGCTCACGAAGTCGTTATCTCGGGCTGCGAGGAGTTCATGACCTCGTATGACCCTTCTGAAGGAATAAACAACATGCGCATCACCGCTCTGGTCGCCGCTTCGGTCGCCGCTCTGGCCCTGGCCGCCTGCACCCCCGCCGCCGACGACAAGGCCGCCGACGCCTCGACGGACGCCGCTGCCGCCGCCGACACCGCCACGGACGCTGCTGCGACCGCCGACGCCGCCGCCGCTGACGCGACTGCCGCCGCCGCCACCGCCGACGCCGCTGCCGCTCCGGCCGCCGACGCCGCCGCTGCCCCGGCCGCCGACGCCGCCGCCGCCCCGGCCGCTCACTAATACGAGCGAGATCATTCGGGCCTTCGGGTCTGATGAAGGAAGGGCCGTCCCGGAAGGGGCGGCCCTTTTTCGTTGTCCGCCGCGCATGCGACGGGTCTTTTTCGTGTCGAAAGGAACATCCGCGGAGCGACGGGATTTCCACAATGGTACAGCTTGGCCGCGGACGTCCGGATATCCGGACCCGTCGGCCCCCAGCCACGAAGGATCCTGCCATGCGCACCGCCATTCTGATCGCCGCAACCGCCGCGGCTCTCGCCCTCGCCGGCTGTAATCGCAGCGACGACGCCGCCGCCACCGACGCCACAACGGAAGCCGCTGAGGCCTCGGGCGCCGCCGCGGACACCGCCGCCATGGCCGGCGACAGCTCCGGCGGAGCCAGCGCCGTCGGCGGCGCCAACGCCGCGGCCGGGACCAACCGGGGGGCCGGTTCGACTTCGGGAGAGACCATGGCTCCGGCCACGGGTTCGACCGTGACCGACGGCGCCATGGCTCCCGCCGCCCAGCCGGGCGCCACGGCCGGCAACAATGTGACCGAGACCGAGCGTCGGCTGAACCCGCCAGCTGCGCCGCAGTAACGCCGACAGAGGCAGGGGCCGCCCCCGGGGCGGCCCTTTTTCGTTGCGCCTGCGCCGAAGCCGTATAGGCCGTGCGAATGGCCGAAGACCGCGCGCCCCGACTGCTCTGGACCGAAGACGGCTCGCCCCGGTCGGGGCGGTTCGACGACGTCTATTTCTCGCGTGAGGACGGGCTGGCGGAGTCCCGCGCGGTCTTCCTGGCGGGTTGCGGTCTGCCGGAAGCGTGGCGCGGGCGGAGCCGGTTTTGCGTCGCCGAACTGGGGTTCGGCACGGGGCTCAACATCGCCGCCCTGCTGGACCTGTGGCGGCGGGAGGGACCGCCGGGCGGACGACTGAGCCTGTTCTCGGTCGAGGGGTTCCCGCTGAGCCGCGATGAGGCCGCACGGGCGCTCGCGGCGTGGCCGGAGTTGGAGGAGGCGGCGCAGGCGCTTCTGGACGCCTGGCCCGCTCCCACGCCGGGATTCCATCGCCTCGACCTGCCGGCGTTCAGGGCGACGCTTGATCTCGCCGTCGGCGACGTCGAATGGGCGCTGTCGTCCTGGACCGGTCGCGCCGACGCCTGGTTCCTCGACGGCTTCGCGCCCTCGACCAATCCGGCCATGTGGTCGGACGCCGTGCTGGACGGGCTCGCCGCGCGCTCCGCGGCGGGCGCGAGAGCGGCCACCTTCACCGTCGCCGGCGCCGTCCGTCGAGGGTTGTCGGCGCGGGGTTTCGCCGTGGAGAAACGCCCCGGCCACGGGCGCAAACGTGAACGCCTCGAAGCCAGGCGCCCGGAAGCGGCCGCCATCCCTGATCGGACGCCGTCGGTGGCGGTGATCGGCGCCGGCATCGCCGGGGCGGCGCTGGCTCAGGCCTTCGCGGCGCTGGGCGTCGCCGTCACGGTGGTCGAGAGCGACCGGCCGGGGGCGGGCGCTTCGGGCTTCCCGGCGGCGCTCGTCACGCCCCGACTCGACGCGGGCGATCAAGGCATCGCCGCCCTGTACGCCCAGGCTTTGGCGCGCGCGTCCGCCCTGTACGGCTCAATCGCCGGCGCAGTGATCGAGACCGGCGTGCTTCAGCTTGAACAGACGCCGCGTGACGCACTCCGCTTCGGCAAGGTCGCGGCCCAGCCCGTCTGGCCGGACGGCGGGATGGTCCTGGTCGACGGCGAGCACTGTTCCGGTCGACTGGGCGAAGCCGTCGCAGGCCGCGGCCTTTTGATGCGGGACGCCATGGCGGTTCGACCGGCGGCGATCCTCGAAGCCTGGCTTCGGGGGGTCGGCCGCAAGTCGGCGACGGTCGCGGGGATTGAAGCCGGTTCGCCCGGCTGGCGCCTGCTCGACGAGAGAGGCGACCTGATTCTCCAGGCTGATGTCGTGGTGATCGCCGCGGGGTGGGGCCTGGCCGGGCTGGCGCCCGCATTGCCGCTGGGGGCGGTGCACGGTCAGGCGGACTGGGTCGCCGGCGTGGAGGCGGCGGCGGTCGCCTGGGGCGGCTATGCGGCGCCGACCGGCGCCGGACTGCTGTACGGCGCGACGCATGACCGCGGGAAAACGGCCGGCGGCGCCTCCAGCGAAGGGAGCGACCGCAACCTCGCGACGCTCGCCGCCCGTCTGCCCCGGCTGGCGGCCCGGATCGCCGCAGCCGGACGGGGTGAGGCCCGGACGGGCGTTCGCGCCACGACGGCCGACCGGCTGCCGTTTGCCGGCGCCCTGCCGGGCGGCGAAGGCCTGTTCGTGCTAGGCGGTCTGGGTTCGCGCGGCTTTTGCGCCGCTCCCTTGCTGGCGGAACATATAGCGGCCCTGGCCGTCGGGGCGCCGTCCCCGGTTCCGGCCGACCTGGCCGCGCGGGTCGATGTTTCACGGCGCGCCATCTCCCCGGCTCTTGTGCAACCCTTCGGGACGTCGGACGGTTGAGCGTTCGTGCATCCCCGAGGAGATCCCAATGCGCACCCTCGCCCTCGCCTTCGTCGTTCCTGGCGCCTTCGCCGCTCTTGCGTCCTGCGCGCCGGTCGCTGACGGCGACATGGCCCGCGAGGCGCCGCCGCGCGCGCGTCAGTGCTTCAGCGTCCAGCAGGTGGATAATTTCGTGCAGGGGCGTCCTGAACAGGTCTTCCTGCGCGTCAGCCGCAACGACGTCTACGAGCTCAACGCGGCGGGCGGCTGTCCCGGGATCGACTTCGCCAACCGCATGGCGCTGCTCCCCGACGGCGCACTGGCCGGTTCCCGCATCTGCACCGACGACTGGGCCCGGGTCGTGGTGCCCGGATCGACGTCCCAGAATTCGATCTGCCGCGTGCGGGTGAGCCGCAAGCTGACGGCCGACGAGGTCGCCGCCCTGCCGGCTCATCACCGCCCCTAGGTTTTCTGGGCGTAGCCGAGGCGCTGGTTCAGCTTCTCGATCAGGTCGATCGCCGTATCGGCGATGACCGAACCGGGCGGATAGACCGCGGCCGCGCCCATCTCGATCAGGGTCTGGACGTCGGACGGCGGGATGACGCCGCCGACAACGATCATGATGTCCGGGCGGCCCAGCTTCTCCAGCTCGGCCTTCAGCTCCGGCACCAGGGTCAGGTGACCGGCCGCCAGCGACGAAGCGCCCACAGCGTGGACATTGCGCTCGACCGCCTCCTTCGCCGCTTCCGACGGAGTCTGGAACAGGGAGCCGGCGGTCGCCTCGAGACCGAGGTCGCCGTAGGCCGTGGCGATGACCTTCTGGCCGCGGTCGTGCCCGTCCTGCCCCAGCTTGGCGATCAGGATGCGCGGCGGGCCGCCGTCGTTCTCGACAAAGGCGGCGACCATGTCGCGGGCGCGGGCGATCTTCGGATCGGACCCGGCCTCCCGGGCGTAGACGCCGGACACCGTCTTCACCGTTGCGACGTGGCGGCCGAAAGCGGCTTCCAGCGCGTCGGAGATTTCGCCGACAGTGGCGTAGGCCCGCGCCGCCTGAACCGACAGCTCCAGCAGATTGGCGGTCCCCCTCGCGCCCTCGGTCAGGGCGGCCAGGGCGGCTTGCGTCTTCGCCTCGTCGCGTTCGGCGCGGAGCCGCTTCAGCTTGTCGATCTGGGCCGTCAGCACCGCGGCGTTGTCGACCTTCAGCATGGGGATGTCGTCGACGGCGTCGGACAGGTAGCGGTTCACCCCGACGACCGTCTGCTGCCCCGTGTCGATCCGCGCCTGGGTCCGGGCCGAGGCCTCCTCGATCCGCATCTTGGGCACGCCGGCCTCGATCGCCTTGGCCATGCCGCCCAGGGCCTCGACCTCGGCCATCAGGAGGCGGGCCTTCTCCGCCAGCTCATGGGTCAGGCGTTCGACGTAAAAGCTGCCGCCCCATGGATCGATGACCTTCGTCAGGCCCGTCTCCATCTGCAGCAGCAGCTGGGTGTTGCGCGCGATCCGGGCCGAGAAGTCGGTGGGCAGGGCCAGGGCCTCGTCCAGCGCATTGGTGTGCAGGCTCTGGGTCTGGCCGCCCGCCGCCGCCATGGCCTCGACCATGGTGCGCGGCACATTGTTGAACACGTCCTGCGCCGCCAGCGACCAGCCCGAGGTCTGGCAGTGGGCTCGCAGGGACAGGGAGCGGGGGTCCTTGGCGCCGAATTTCGACACCGCCTCGGCCCACAGCAGGCGACCGGCGCGCAGCTTGGCCACCTCCATGAAATAGTTCATGCCGATGGCCCAGAAGAAGCTCAGACGCGGCGCGAACCGATCGACGTCCATGCCCGCCGCAACGCCCGCCTTCAGATATTCGACCCCGTCGGCGAGCGTATAGGCCAGCTCCAGATCGGCCGAGGCTCCGGCCTCCTGCATGTGGTAGCCGCTGATCGAGATGGAGTTGAATTTCGGCGTCTCGGCCGCGGTCCAGGCGAAGATGTCCGACACGATCCGCATCGAGGGTTCGGGCGGATAGATGTAGGTGTTGCGGACCATGAACTCCTTGAGGATGTCGTTCTGGATGGTCCCGGTCAGGGCCGCGTGCGGCACGCCCTGCTCCTCGGCGGCGACGACATAGAGGGCCAGGATCGGCAGGACCGCGCCGTTCATGGTCATCGACACCGACATCTGGTCCAGCGGGATGCCGTCGAACAGGGTGCGCATGTCGAGGATGGAGTCGATCGCCACCCCGGCCATGCCGACGTCGCCCCTCACCCGCGGGTGGTCGGAATCGTAGCCCCGGTGCGTGGCCAGATCGAAGGCGATCGACAGCCCCTTCTGACCGGCGGCGAGGTTGCGGCGGTAGAAGGCGTTGGACGCCTCGGCGGTCGAGAAGCCGGCGTACTGGCGGATGGTCCAGGGGTTGGACGCATACATGGTCGGATAGGGGCCCCGGACGTAGGGGGCGATGCCGGGCAGGCCGTGGATGAAGTCGAGGCCGTCGACAGCGTCGGGGCCGTAGGCGGTCTCGACCGTCAGGCCCTCGGGCGTTTTCCAGACGTCGCGGGCCGGACCGGCGCCGGTCGGGCCGAGGTCCAGGGCGATCTTGGCGAAATCGGGGAAGCTCATCGGGCCGCCTCCCATGCCTGCGTCTCGAACGGCGCGGCGAACCGGATGGGGGTCAGCGGCTCACAGGCGTCGCCGCCGGTCTGCGGCTTTCGACCCGCCTCAGCCTCGAACAGCGCCGGGCGCGGCTCCGGATCGACGAATTTGGTCACGCCCACCAGATGCGCGGCCCCGCTCGCCAGCGCCACCTCGCGTTCCGCCCGGGCCGCAGCGACGCGGTCCTGAATGTCCCCGGTGCGCAGGGCGACGACCAGACCGCCTTCGCCCTCGATACGCTGGAACTCGGCCCAGCCGGCTTCGGCCAGATCGCGGGTGCGGGCGTCGAGGAACCACGACCCCGCGGCGGGATCGTCAACGCGGCCGAGGTTGGCCTCCTCCATCAGCACCGCCTGCGCATTGCGCGCCTGCCGCCGGGCGAAGGCGTCCGGGCGGCCGTTGGCGCGCGACAGGCCGTCCAGCACTACGGCGTCCGCCCCGCCGACGGCGCCGGCGAACCCCGCCGCCGTCAGCCGCAGCAGATTGGGCCATGGGTCGCGGGCGGAGAGCATCCGCCGCGACGAGCGGGCCTCGATCACGGCGGGCTTCTCGACGCCGAACGCCCGGCTCAGGCTGCGCCACATCAGCCGCAGCGCCCTCACCTTGGCCAAGCCGTCGAAATACTCCTGATCGACAGAGACGCCGAGCACCGTGCCCTTCAGAGCCTGTTCGACTGTCATCCCCGCGGCCTTGGCGGCGAGGATCATCGAGACGACGCTGGAGGCGGTGAAGGCCAGCTCCTGGGCGATCGAGCCGCCGGCCTCGTGCACGACCCGGCCGCTAGCCATGAAGAAGGAGGCGTCCGGATAGGCGCCGGCGTGGCGCGCCGCCGTGTTGGCCGCGAGTTCGAGGTGGTCGGGCAAGCTGCGCGGCGCGGCGCCGGTCTCGGCGAAGGCCGACAGCGGGTCCATGTGGAACATCAGCTTCGCCCGCGGCGAGCCCTTGGCCGCGACGGCCAGCGCATTGGCCGCCTCCGGCCCGTCCAGCCCGGCGTCCAGCCCGACCGCCGCCAGCTCCAGTGCGACGCCGTCCAGCGCGCGGGCCAGCGGTTCGGAATCGGCCAGCACGGCGCCCTTGAGCAGGATCGAGGCCGCGCCCCCCTCCAGATCGGCCAGCGCCGCTTCATTGACGGCGTCCGCCTCGTCGCCCTCTATCAGGGTGCGCACGTCCCACGCCCGGCCGTCCGCGTCCGCCGGCCGCGGCGCCGAGATCGCCGTCACCCCGGTGGCGCCGGCATACAGCGGCCGCACCGCCAGGCCGTCGGCGTCCAGATGCACCAGGCTTTCCAGCGGCCGGTCCTTCAGCGCCTTTTCGGCCAGCACGCGCCAGTCTGCGGGAGAGGGGGTCGGGAACAGGTCGGACATCGGCCTCCAATGCCTCGCGGGCGCGCAGCGGTCCAGACCCGGCCGACGCCGGTTCCGCTACCTGGAGTGTTGCGGTTCGTCCCGTGACTTCCAACATGCAGGGCGTCCCCCGTTCAGGAGCCCGCCATGGCCGACCTTTCCGCCTTCCCGATCACGCGACGCTGGCCGGCGCAGCATCCCGACCGGCTCCAGCTCTATTCGCTGAACACGCCGAACGGGGTGAAGGCCTCGATCATGCTGGAAGAGATCGGCCTGCCCTACGAGCCGCATTTCATCGACATCGGCAAGAACGAGACCTGGGGACCGGAGTATCTGTCGCTCAATCCGAACGGCAAGATCCCGGCCATCCTCGACCCTGACGGTCCGGGCGGAAAGCCCCTGGCCCTGTTCGAGTCGGGCGCCATCCTGGTCTATCTGGCGGAGAAGACGGGCCAGCTGTTGTCGGCCGATCCGGCGACCCGGTACGAAACCCTCCAGTGGGTCATGTTCCAGATGGCGGCGATCGGCCCCATGTTCGGCCAGCTGGGCTTCTTCCACAAATTCGCCGGCCGCGCCTACGAGGACAAGCGACCGCTGGAGCGCTATGTGGCGGAATCCAAACGTCTTCTGGGCGTACTGGAGGCCCGGCTCGAAGGGCGCGACTGGATCATGGGCGACTATTCGATCGCCGACGTCGCCACGCTCGGCTGGGTCCGGAACCTGATCGGCTTCTATGAGGCGCGCGACCTGGTGGCGTTCGACACGCTCGAACATGTCCCGGCATGGCTCGAGCGCGGGCTGGCGAGACCGGCGGTTCAGCGGTCTGGAGATTCCGGCGCGGGACGCCTGAGCGGGCCTAATCGGGGTTGAAGGATTTGTGTTCGGCCACGGGCGCCACGAAGAGCCGGTCACAGCGCTCGGCGGCGTCGGTCAGCACGATGACCTCGAAATCGTCGCCCGAGGCGTCGAGCGCCTCGGCGGCGAGCGCTTCGAACTCGGCTTCATGTCCAGGTCTGCCGAACAGCACGACTCCGTCACGGGCGTCCACGACGCCGTAAGCCGGAGCACCTTCGAGAAGGGTTTGAAGATCGAGGGCCATTGGAAGCCAATCCCCGAACCGGCCGAAGGTTTCGCTTCAGAAGGGAAATAGCGCGCCCTCGGCTGACGCGGAGGCCGTCGGGAGGAGAGATGGTGGACGCGACAGGGATTGAACCTGTGACCCCTTCGATGTCAACGAAGTGCTCTCCCGCTGAGCTACGCGTCCGCCGAGGCGGTTCCGGACGGGTCCGGAACGGGAAGGCGCGGTCTATAACCCGCAGGGTTTGCAGTCTGCAAGGGTGAAACGGAACAAGCGCGCGCCCGAGCAGCGAGCGACCGCGTGGCGAGCGTCACCGCCCGGAAATCACGCGGCGACCATTCTTTCGACTTCGCCGACGAGGTCGCGCAGGTGGACCGGCTTGGCCAGCACCTTGGCCTGCGGACTGGCCTGGGCGGCGGACAGGGCGACGGCGGCGAAGCCGGTGATGAACATGATGCGGATGCCGGGCTGGCGGGCTGCGGCGACGCGGGCGACCTCGATGCCGTCGGCGCCGGGCATGACGATATCGGTCAGCAGCAGGTCCCAGGGGCCCTGATCGAGCGCGTCGATAGCGTCGTCGCCGTTCTCGCAATCGACTACCGAATGGCCGGCGCGCTCCAGCGCCCGCGTCAGGAAGCCGCGAAGCGAATGATCGTCTTCCGCCAGAAGAATGCGCGCCATGTATTGTTTTCCGCCCCGGTCGTCTTTCCGTGACGCTAGTCCCCGACTGGTAAACCCGCCATGAAAATCACCGATCCGGCGAAGCGCGGGCCTGTGGAGGAATGGACGAAACAGGCTAAGGCGTCCGCATGGATCAGAATGGCTCAAAGGCTGGACAGGGCGGCGGCGAAGCGTTCGTCGTGCTGACTCCGGCCGAGCCCGGCCGGTTCGTTTTCGCCTCGCCCCACTCCGGCGCCGTCTATCCCCCGGAGATGCGGGCCGACCCCGACCTGTCCGAAGCCAGCCTGCGCAGCGCCGAAGACGCCCTCGTCGACCGGCTGATCGCCACGGGCGTCGATCGGGGCGCGACGGTGGTGCTGGGGCGGCTGGGCCGGGCCTGGGTCGACCTGAACCGAGATCCGGCCGATCTGGACCCCGTCCTGATCGAGGACGTGAGAGCCGGCGTGGTCTCGCCGCGCACGGCTGCCGGCTATGGCGTGATCCCGCGCCTGTCGGGCGACGGTCGGGCGCTGTATGGACGGCGTCTGACGCTGCAGGAAGCGCGCGACCGGATCGCCTCGACCCACCGTCCGTATCATCAGGCTCTGGCCGACCGGCTGCAGGCGGCCCATGCGCGGCATGGCGAAGCCGTTCTGGTCGACTGGCATTCCATGCCGGCGCGCGCGGCGCAGGCGCCGGGCGGGCCGCGCGGCCCGGATATCGTACTGGGCGACCGCCATGGATCCTCGTGTTCGCCGGACCTGACGCGGCGGCTGCGGCGTGCGTTCGAGGCTCTGGGCTGGCGTGTGGCGCTGAATCAGCCCTACGCCGGCGGATGGACGACCCAGATCTGGGGCCGTCCCGCGGAAGGGTTTCACGCCATCCAGATCGAGCTCAATCGCGCCCTGTACTATGATGAGGCGGCACGGGCCCCCGGTCCCGGCTGGTCGAGAACCGGGAAGGGCGTGGCGAGAGTGATCGCCGACCTCCTGTCCGGGGCGTAAAAAAAGCCGCGCCCGGAGGCGCGGCATGAAGTCTATAGGGAGGAAACGCCCAGAAGGGCACGACGCCCGGAGGCGTCGAAATCAAGCTAGGTTGCAGCGCACAAATCGTCAAGCTGCTATTTCGCACCTGCGTTCACGCCCTGTTACGGCATGAAAAGGCCGCGTGAGCCGTTCGTAAGCGGTTCCAGCGGCAAAACTCGTCGCATCTCCGCGCAGATGCGAACAAGCGTCGCCGGCTATCGCTCCAGTATACGCCGTGCATTGCGGATGGCCCGCGCGGCTGGGGAGCCGGCCTGCCGCCAGACCAGCAGGCAGAAGGCGGCCGTCACGCCCAGGGCCAGCCACCCCGGTCCGAACAGCCATGCCGCGGCCGCGAGGGCGAAATAATAGCCCCGCACGCCCTGGCTGAAGGCGCTGAGGGCGGGGTTGAGCAGATCGGCCGCCGCCTCGCCCAGCGCCATCCGATCCGCCTCGGCGTCCATCTCCGGCGCCGCCCCGATCAGGGCGAGGGTGTAGTTCAACTGGCGGATCGACCAGATGAAATCGAGCAGGCCGCGGGCGAGACAGACCAGGACCAGCGCCAGCTTGCCCTCCAGCAGCCGGATCGGCACGTTCTCCGCCCCGACGGAGGCGAAGCCCGCGATGGCCTGTTCGCCGCCGAACAGCACGCTGGCCACAGCCGCAATGAGCAGCAGGTTGGTTGAGGCGAAAAAACCGCCCGAATTGATGGTGTGGCCCATCAGATTGCTGTCGACGAGGCGGATCTCGCGGTGGGTCATGGCGGTCATCCAGACCCGGCGGACGACCAGCATGTCGTCGTTCAGCGTGCCGCTCCGCCGCGCCAGAACAGCCAGCAAAGGGCCGTAGCCGAGCCAGCAAAGCATGAAGAGCGCCAGCGCCAGCCAGTCGAACAGGGTCATGGATCGCGTCTCCTCTTCGCCGCATGGTGACGCGCGCGCCGCCCGCGCTCAAGCAGCGAGCGACCGCGTCGCGAGCGATAGGCGCAATCTGTCCCGCCTTGCTTCCGCCGCGCGCCGCGCCTATCACGCCCGCCACTTTCGTATCGCACTGCACCATAATCGAGCGCGCCATGAATATCGACGCCATCCCCGCCGGACCCAACCCGCCCTGGGACGTCAATGTCATCATCGAGATCCCGCAGGGCGGCCTGCCGGTGAAATACGAGATGGAGAAGGAATCCGGCGCTCTGTTCGTCGACCGCTTCCTGCACACGGCGATGTACTATCCGGGCAACTACGGCTTCATCCCG
>Ga0164290_1001965_pt1 | contig 19619 bp, 17 predicted proteins | sample Micstemetagenome_FD_108782 | JGI IMG/M metagenome (GOLD analysis project Ga0164290, IMG submission 108782) | Contaminated culture microbial community from soil near Moab, Utah, USA - Microcoleus steenstrupii SON62 (Illumina Assembly) | ecosystem: Environmental > Terrestrial > Soil > Soil crust... | reverse complement strand
TGCTAGCAGCGGCTGCGCTGCAAGCCGGCGTTCCGGTGACGTTCATCGGCGACGGTCCCTTGCGTGACCGCGTCCATCAGCTGAACCCGAAGGCGCGAGTCACGGGCTGGCTCGATCGCGACGGAGTTCATCGTGAACTCGAGCGGGCACGCGTCCTCTGTATGGTCTCGCGATGGTACGAGGGGCTGCCGCTCGTGGTCGGAGAGGCGCTGTCGAAGGGAATCCCGGCGCTGGTCGCCGACGGATGCGCTGGGCAAGAGGCGATCATTCCGGGCGAGACTGGCGTCACATTTCGCGGTGGAAATGTGGACGACCTCGCGACGAAGCTGGCGGCCCTCTCGGATAACGCGATGGTTGATCGGCTCGGGCGAGCTGCGTACCAACGGTTCTGGGAGGCGCCCCCAACCCTCGAGCGGCACTTATTGGCACTTGAACGGATTTTCGGTCGGGCTCTCGGGCACGGCTGAACGAGCCCCGCACGCGTTCCGAATCGGCTGGTCCGAAACAGCCGGTGCTAACATGACAGCGCCCCGAGGGCGTCGATGTTGAGGAACGTAGTCATCGTATCGGACGCGGCCGACGCAAAGGGCGGCGCGAGCGTTGCTGCGATTCAGAGCGCCGTGGTACTCGCCAACTCTGGGCTCGACGTCCGATTGTTCGCCGGAACCGGCCCGTTCTCGTGGCCCACGGCAGTCCCGGATCGGCTGAAGGTCCAAACCCTCCAGGATGGGCTCAACCTCATTAAGGCCCCCGTGCTCGAGCGGGCGACTCGAAGCCTCTGGAACAAGCCCGCTGCGGAGGCGTTTGGCGAGCTTCTCAGCGATCTCGATCCGAAGGACACCGTCGTGCACGTCCACTCGTTCCAGGTGCAGCTCACCTCGAGCGTCGTTCGGATGGCGATGGACCGTGGATTTCCTCTCGTGGTGACGTCGCACGACTACGGTCTCGCGTGTCCCTACAGCGGACTGTACGACTACAACCGACACGCGCCGTGCGGCAAGATTCCGCTCACGATGGGGTGCGCCACCACGCTGTGCAGCGAGAGTCGCAACATCCCCGGCAAGCTGTGGCACCTGGCTAAGGGGCGCGTGCAACGTGACACGGGCCGCGTCCCCTCCGGCGCGGACCACCTCGTCTTCGTCTCGGAATTCAGCCGCCGGCTGCTCGGCCGGTACTTGCCTCAAGACGTTCCAACCTCGGTCGTGCGAAACGCGCTCGACCTTCCGAAGGAAGCGCCACGCGATCTCCGACCGGACGCGCCGTTTCTCTTCGTTGGTCGCCTCACGCGTGAGAAGGGTCCGCATCTGTTTGCCGAAGCGGCGAAGAAGCTGGGTGTGCCCGCCGTGATCGCGGGAACCGGCCCCGAAGAAGACGCCGTCCGGCAGATCAACCCCGACATCGAGTTCGTAGGGTGGAAGGCGCCGGCGGAGGTGCGAGAGCTGATGCGCCAGGCACGCGCCCTCGTGTTTCCTTCGCGCTGCTACGAGGGTGAGCCGTTGACGACGCAGGAGGCAATGAGCGTCGGTTTGCCGGTGATCACCTCGGACGTGTGCGCCGCGAGCGCACAGGTCGAGGATGGGGTCAGCGGGCGCGTCTTCCAGTACGACTCGGCGGACGATCTCGCGGAGAAGCTTGCGGAGTTGAGCGACGACGCGCGGGCCCGGTTGATGGGGCTCGCCGCTTACGAGCGGTACTGGGCGAACCCTCCTACCGCCGACGCCCACCTCGAATCCACCCTGGACGTCTACCGTGAAGTGCTTCGGAGGCGGGCGTGACGGCGGTGCAGGAAGACCTTGTCCCCGAAGAGACACCGCCGAAAGTCGATTACCGCCGAGGTTTCAGCTGGAACCTCCTTTTCAACGTCCTGACGAAGCTCACCACGGTCGCGATCGCGATCTACGTGGCGCGCGAGCTCGGCCCGGAGATCCTCGCGCTGTATGGCGTGCTCACGACGCTCATGTACTTCGCGGACACCTTCCGCGACGCGGGGCTGTTGCAGATCTTTCTCCGCGAGCCGGAGATGGACGATCGCCTGGAGCGCGGCTACGCGCGGCTCTCGCTGATCGTCGGCGCGAGCCTCGCGACCGTGCTGGTCATCCTGAGTTTGCCCGTCGCCCGGTTGTACGAGCGTGACGAGCTGCTCGGGGGGATGTTGCTCGGTGCCCTGGCGACTTTGCTCAACGGTGTCTCGACGATTCCGTACGCTAAGTTGATGAAGCGTGGCGAGTTCCGCCGCGCTTCGCTCGCCGAGGCGCTGGGCTCGATCTTGTCATCGGTGTGGGCGCTGGGGTTAGTGCTGGCCGGAGCCGGTTTCTGGGGCCTCGCCACCCAGAGCGTGGTCCGCTCCCTGATCTTCCTCGCGGTCACCTATCGCTGGGCGCCGGTGAAGTACACGGGTGGGGAAACGGGGCTCTTCCAGAGGATTCGGGGCACCAGCGGCACGTTGACAGCGCTCAGCATCCTCTGGGTCACCTACTTCATGGGCGACCAGGCGATTATCTCGAAGCTCTCCGGCTTGGCCGCCGGTGGCTTCTACAACGTCGCGAAGCAGATCGTGCAGACGGCGGACGTGCTGGCGAAGCCGATCTCTCAAGTCTCGACCGTCGCCTTCGCGAATCGGGTCACGGATCCGGTGGCGATCGCCCGTACCCTCCACAAAGCGCTCCTGACGTTCTTGGTGGCGATCGCTCCGGTGTACGTCGGTGTGGCGGTCTTCGCGGAGCCGCTTGTCATCACCCTGTTGACAGAAAAGTATAGGGGTACGGCTCAAGTCTTACCTATTCTTTGCCTGTATAATGCAGCGGTCTACCCAGGATCGTTCTGCAGCAGCGCCCTGCTGATGGCCGACCGGATCAAGGTCGCGCTGTACGGCTGGATCGCAACCTACGTCCTCGTGGGGCTGGCGCTCGTGATGGCAGGGGGCAAGGCGGAACTGATCCCGATGGCTTGGTTGTTCACGGGAGGGTTGGTTCTCGTGAACACCAGCACCCTTTCGTTCGCAATGGCGCACTACCGTCCCGACCGCGCGACCCGCGGCAACATGGTCCGCAGCTTGGCGGCGCTGGCCGTCACCGCCGTTTCGGCGGTGACGATCGCGCAGGTCCCGTTGCCGGACCTCGCTCTGCTCGGAATCGCGGTGGCGGTGGTGCCTCTCGTCCACTTGGTTGCCACGGGGATCTTCTTCTTAGGGAACCCTTTTGGCCTATTCTCAGTCTCGGGCGTCAGGCGGTTGTGGGCCACCCTTTGAGACCCCCGGAAATTGCATCTTATGAGCAGTACGCTTGAGACCCCAGTCGAACCGACCGCCGCAGCAGAACCGGTTTCGACGTCCCCTTCCAAGGGCATTGATTGGTCAGCCATCGTTCGTTCCCCCGCATTCCTCCCCGGAGTGCTGCTGGCGATCGGCATGATCCTCGTCTACCTGCCGCTCTGCCGGAGCCTGTGGGACCTGTGGATGCAGGGAGACGGCTACTACTCGCACGGCGTGCTGGTGCCGCTGATCTCGGGCTACGTGATCTACCGAGCCTGGCCGCGCATCCACGAGATCAAGGTCAAGCCGGCCTGGATCGCGCTGCTGCCGGTGCTTGCCCTCACCTGGGTCGGATACCGAGCCGGAGTGGTCGGAATCAATCTGATCATGTCGGCCGCGATGATCGGCACGATCCTGTTCGGAATCGCGTTCGTCGCGGGTTGGCGCTGGATGCTGGCATTGTCGCCGGCCACGCTCTACCTCGCGTTCGCAATGCCGTTCTGGAACAGCGCGATCGACGCCTACACGAACCCGCTGCAGAAGATCTCGACGACGGTCGCCTACCAGTTCCTGAAGTTGGCGAACCTGAACCCGCTGATGGTGTCGGGCGACGACACGAGCATCCTGCTCGACCGGTTCCAGCTCAACGTCGCGGTGCCGTGCAGCGGCCTGAAGCTCGTGCTCGCGCTCACCGCCTTCGTCGTGTTCTTCGTGCTGGTGGCTCGTCTGAAGTGGTGGGCGAACGCGACGCTCCTCGCGAGCATCTTGCCGATGGCGCTCGTCTTCAACGGTCTGCGCATCGCGCTGATCGGCGTGGTGGGGAACACCTACGGCACCGACGCCGGCCTCGCCTTCCACGACTACAGCGGCTACATCACGCTGCTTGTCTGCTTCTTCGTGCTCTTCAAGTTCGCCCGAGCGCTCGGGTGGCAGGACTGAAATGACGGGAATCCAAAAACGATCCTTCGCACTCGCGGGCTTGCTGCTCGCCACCGGCGTCTTCGCCCTGATGACCACGAGCCAAGCGGCCGTGCGGAAGACCGAGGTCTACCTCGAGGAGAAGGCGCCCGCGTCGGTCAAGGGGTACAGCATGGTTCCGGGCCAGCCCGGCGGCATGCGGTACTCGTACAAGATGGACAAGTCCACGTACGACGTGCTCAAGCCGTTCGGCATCGTGGCTCGCCAGTACACCGATGGCGCCCGGCTGTTCGACGCGGTGCTCATCACCTCGGACACGCACGAGAGCTTCCACGACCCGAAGATTTGCTTCTCGTCGCAGGGATGGACGTTCGGCGACGCTCGGACCGAGGAGGTCGACGTGCCAGGACGCGGGAAGATCCCGTTCACGGTGGTCCAGATGATCGGCCCGATGGGCAAGGCGATCGCCGCTTACACCTACAAGGGTCCGAACGGATTCGTCGCGGAGCCGAAGCGGCTCCAGATGGACATGTTCCGAGAAACGCTTTTTGGGCGCAAGCCGATGGACTCGACGTTCTATCGCTTCATGCCTACGACGCCCGGTGTCGGTCTTGACGACCTCAAGAACTTCATCAAGGCGTACATGATCGCCGCGCATGATTCCAGCGGTGGGTACTTTTAACGCCCTTCGGGGATAACGACAAACGAAGGGAATCAAGGAGAGAAGATGCTGAGGGCATACGGGTTTAGGATCGCGGCATTTGCGATCGTGGGGCTGCTGCTGGGGCTGTTGGTGTCGCTGTTGACCAAGCCCAAGTACGAGGCCGTGATGCAGATCCTGGTGGATCAGCGGCCGATTCAGAACGCGAAGGCGTTGACCGAGGCGGAAGCGACCGTCGAGGACCTGATCGAATCGGGTCGGCCCCGATCGGTGCAGACGCAGGTGGAGCAGCTGACAGGTTTCGGTGTCCTTGGCGCCGCCGCGCAGACGGTGGCCCTGGAGCGGGGTCTGAACCCGCAGTCGACGCCGGAGCTCAACCCGGTCAATCTGCAGAAGGCGGTTCGCCTCGAAGCCGCGCGTGAGTCCGACATCATCACCCTGCGCGTTCGGATGTCGAATCCGGACCTCGCCCGGGACATGGCGTCGCGAATGTACGAAGCGTTCGACCAGCAGAACCAGGACAAATCGAAGGAAGTCGCCGCTCGCGCCGTGACGTTCCTCGAGACGCAGAGCGCGGCGATCGAGAAGCAGCTCAAGGATCTCGACAATCAGCTCTCGAAGATTCGGCAGCAGTACAACGCGCCGGACATCAAGTCGCTCATCCAAAGCGAGATCGCCAGCGTCAAGAATCTCGAAGAGGCGCAGGAGCAGGCCCGCATCGACCTCGCTGGCGCCCAGGCCCGCGCCACAGCGCTCCGCGCCCAGCTTCAGGGCGTGCCGAAGACGGTCGAGGCCTCGACCGGCGTCAGCATCAACCAGAACTACCAGCAGCTGCAGGCGGACCTCAGCCGCGAGCGGGCCAAGCTCGCCTCCCTCCGCACGCAGTACCTGGACGACGCCGTTCCCGTTCGCGAGCAGCGAAGCCTCGTCGCCAACCTCGATAAGGATCTCCGATCGGCTCAGCAGCTGATCAACGCCGGCCGCTCGTACTCGCCGAACCCGGTGCGACAGAGCCTCGAGCAGGAGCTCGCCCAAGCCGTCGGTTTGGCCGCCAGCGCCCAGCAGAGACTCGCCACCGCCACCACCGGTGCCGTCGCCCGTCGCGCCGGTCTCGAGAAGCTCCCGGAGATTGAGCGCAAGGTTACGGAGCTCGAGCGCAAGCAGGAAGGTCTGCAGCGCCTGAGCCTCGGCTACCAGGCTCGTCTCGAGAGCCTTCGCGTCGCCCAGCGCGGCCGTGTGACCACCTCGAGCATCGTCTCGCCCGCGTTCGCCTATCCGGATCCGGTCTCGCCGAACTTCCCGCTGAACCTCGGCTCCGGCCTGATCGCCGGCCTGCTGCTCGGTTTGCTCTCGGCATTCAGCTCCGAGTCGAAGAAGAGCCCGATCCGCAACCTGACGCACCTGAACCGACTCACGCTCGAGCCGGCGTTCCGAACCATTCCGGAGTTGCCGTTCGTGCCGATGGGACTCGACCGACAGCCCGATGACGTGTTCGTGACGCTTCTGGGCAACTTCATGCGGAGCCCCAAGCGGCCGTACCGCATGGGCGTCATCGGTGTCGCGGAGAACGCGGGTGCCACGGTCACTTCGAGCTCGCTCGCCCTGGCGGCCGCCCTCGAAGGTCAGGACGTTCTCCTGGTCGACACGGCCAAGGCGAACGGCGTGACCAAGCGACTCGGCCTTTCGGAGGCGGAGAGCGTGCAGAACGCCAACGCTCACCTCACGGTGCTGCGCACCGGCGGGGAAGAGATCGTCCAGGCGAACCAGATCATCGAGACGCTCCGCGATCTCGAAGTATCTCGGTCACTAACGGTCGTCGACCTCCAGCCGTTCAAGGCTGGCGGAAACCCGGTGCTCTACCTAGCTGGACTGGATGAGTGCATCCTCCTGGTCCGAGCCGGACAGACCCGCACCGTGGACTTCCTCCAGGCGCAGCAGATGCTGATCGACGCCGGCGTTCCGCAGGTGACGGTCGTTCTTTCCCGAGCCCGCTCGGTGGACGACGACTTCAGCTTCATGCCCGCTTCCGACGCCCAGCCCCAGGCTTTGGCCACGCGATGAGCGCGATCGGCCTACCGTACCGCGCGCGACTTCAAGCCCAGCTTGAAGTCGCGCACGTGAAGGGCCGGACGTACTCCCACCTCCTTGGCCTCGTCCTTGCCTCCGAGTTCATCGTGGGCACGGCGGCCGGACGCGTCATCCCTTACGCGGCCATCCCGATGTTCACGGGATGGCTCGACCTTCCGCTGCGGCTCTTGGCGCTGTGGTTGATCCTCGACCGGAACTGGCGTGTGGGACGCCTCCGAATCGGTATGTGGGACGGGCTGCTGCTCGGCTTCCCGATCATCGTCGGAATCTCCTACATCTTCACGAACAGCGATCCATCGATCGCGTCCGACTTCGAATCGTATCGCGGCTTTGTCGGCGATATGGTGCGCTTCTACACCGTGTACCTGCTCATACGTGAAGGGTACAACCGCGCCGGCTTCCGGGGGGACGTGGTGGTGAAGTACGTGCTCGCCGCCCTTGCTGCCTCGGCTTTCGTCTCGATCCTGCAGACGTTCAACGTCGGGCCGATCCGAGAGTTAACGGACACGGTGTACGGCCCCGTCTCGGCGTTCATGAGCCTGAACGAGCCGTACCGTGCTCGCGGCCTCAGCTCCCACTGGAACGGCTTCGCGTGCAACATGGTGATGGCGATCATCATCGTGCTCGCGCCGCTGAACTGGCGCCGCTTGAAGGTTTACGAGATCGGGCTCGCGCTCCTATTCACCATCGGACTGCTGGTCAGCACGTCGCGCGGTGGTTACGCCACGCTCGGCATGGTGGCTTTCAGCGCCGGTTGCTACTACTTGTACACGCGGCGTCGCCGCACGGGCGCGGTGATCCTCGGGATCCTGTTCTCGTTCGTCGCCGTCTTCGCGGTTCTCGCGGTCGCCCTGGACATCCCGCGTTTTCGAGACCTGTTCCAGCCACCGAAGGTACAGAGCAACGACCTCGACAGCTGGAAGTACCGGCTTGAGGTGGGTGAGCGCCTGATCGACGTGGGTCTGAAGCGGCCGCTGACGGGTACCGGACCGAGTGCGTTCCTTTACGACGCGCCGAACCTGCTGTACAAGTCGGAGAGCTCGGTGGAAGGTATTCGGGACATGACGTACCCGCTGATCTTCGCTCAGTTCGGCCTGTTCGGGCTGTTCTTCATGGCGGGCATCATTCTGTTCTTCGTGCGGTACGGCAAACGAGCGAGGGCGGTGCATCCGTACGCGGCGATGGCGTTCCTCACGGGAATCGCCTTCGCGGTGCAGAGCTCGGTCGAGTTCGTGCTGCTGTCGAAGGCCATGATCCTCGTCTGCATCGTCGCGGGCATGGTCGTCAGTAAGGTCGCGGCCAACTCGCCGGAGCTTAAGCAGCGGGCCGTGGGTGCCCTTCCCATCTTCCCCCGCCGTGCCTAAGGTCAGCGTTCTGATTCCGGTGTACAACGGCGCGGCCGAAATCGGCCGCGCCCTCGACTCCGTCGTCGCCCAAACCTACACCGACTACGAGGTGGTGGTGATCGACGACGGGTCGTCGGACAACACGGCCGAGGTCGTGGGTCGCTACCCCCAGGTCCGGCTGATCCGCCAAGAGAACCAGGGGATTGGCTTCACTCGGCAGCGCCTCATCGGTGAGGCGCAGGGGGAGTGGGTCGCGTTCATCGACCACGACGACGTGTGGGCGCCGGATCGCATTGAGCGCCAAATCCCGCTAACCACCGAGCCAGAAGTCGGATTGGTGCACGCCTTCTACGCGCTGGTGTATCCGGGGCAACCTCAGGTCGACCTTTGTTGGAGCCCACCGGCGTCGGCCCACGCCCTGGATCACTTGCTCCCCGACAACCGTGTCGGCACGTCCGCGACGCTGCTCCGCCGCGACCTTCTGCGCGAGGTGGGTGGCTTCCCGGTCCACTCGTCGAAGGCGGAGGACTGGCTCACGTGGTTTCGGATGGCCGAGCGCTGCCAGTTCCGTCTCGTGCCGGAGGTTCTAGTCCAAAAGCACGAGCGGCCGGGTTCCGCAAGTCAGGCGGGCCTCGCCTGGTATGCCGCTGAGCGAGAGGTTTTGGAGCAGGTTGCCCTGCCTAAGCTGGACTCGGGGTTCTCGGAACTCCCGGATGGGCAACGAGAGGAGTTCCGCCGAATGATCCGAAAGAAGCTCGGTGTCATCGCCTCCCTCGAGGGCGCCTGCCTGGACGCGAATGGCGAACGCGCCGAGGCGCGCCGCAAGCACTTCGAAGCGGTTCGGCTCGCGCCAAACGTCAAGGGAGCCTGGTTCAGGTTGGGCAAGCACCTGGCTCGACGGGCGTAGTTGCTCCGTGGCGACAGCCTTACGGTGCTACGACTACCGGCATCGGGCCGACGACGACGTTGTCGGCACCGATCCGCAGGCTGAGAGTCGCCCCATCGGTCCACACCGCTTGGAGCCGTCGTCCCCCGCGGACGAACCGTACCGCTCGAACGGCGGGTTGAGCGGTGGATGCCCAGCCCTCGCACGTTGCCCCCTTGAGTTGCTCTACGAGAGCCTTCAGGGCTCGGTAGGCCATCTTTGGTGTTCGGTTTGCGAGGACGAGCCCGTATCCGCGGAGGCGAGCGTCGCTTTCCCATGGGGCGTCTTGCCACTGGTACAGCACGGTGACCGGAATGCCGCAGGCCAAGTTGGTTAGGTAGAGCCTGGTGATTGCTTGAGCCTGTACAGATTCGTCCGGGACCTGGTAGCCGACGGAGTAGCCCCACTCCCCAGCTAGGATAGGTGGGGGGGTTCCGGGGCGTTTCCAGTTCAGCAGCGCGCGGAGACGGCGGTAGTCGGCGGCGACCGTCTCCGGGGCAGTCTCCCGGTACGGGTGCACCGTGATGGCGTCGACCGCGTTGAGGAGCCCCGCATCGAGAGCTCGGCGCAGCCAGGACCAATCGAAAGCCGAAGCGGCCGGACCGAGAATCCGCTCGGTCGGGGCGGCCCGACGGATGGTCTGAGCGACGTCGAGGGCAAGGGAAGTGTACGCCTCCGGGTCCGGAGGGGCCTGCCAAAACTTCTGGCTGTCCGGCTCGTTCCAAATCTCCCACATCACGCCTCGGCCCCGATAGCGCTCGACCGCCACTCGCACGTACCGCAGGAAAGCCGCTCGGTAGGCTCCGGCTACCGGCGGACCCTGACCGTAGTTCGGGTTGCCGTAGTCCAGGATCAAGAGCGGCCGGATGCCGCGCATTCCTAATCGATTCATGAACTCGTCGAACTGGAGGAAGTCGTACTCGCCCGGTCTGCGCTCGACGTCCGCCCAGGTTAGGTCGGTCCTCACGATGCGGATGCCCGCATCCCAGATCGAATCGAGGTCCTTCTTAGAGGGACCACGATCGTGGAGATTGAGTCCCAAACCGTCGGGCACGACGCGGCCTGGTAGCGGCCAGTCGGAGCGGTCGGCGAGGGCAAGGAGGGCGACGAGCGAGAGCATTGATCGAAGAACTGAGCGGGGAAGCCCGCGGCGCACCGTCAGAGAGGATATCGTAAGGGGGTGGCAATGCGGTGGTCCCGAACTGGGCTCTGGATAATGGCCCTCGCCGCCGCCTGCCGGGCGGACGCCCAGGTGGACGGACTGTACGACGTCCGTCTCAAGTTCATCGAGGACACGCCAAAGACGTGCTGGTTCGGGCCTGTCATGGCGAACGAGATCCCGACCCGCGGCACCTACATCGGGGGACCGAACCTCGACATGCCATTTCCGGAGCGGCGTCCAGACACCGCGATGCTGTACGTGCTCGACGAGCCGCGGAATCTTCTTGCCCAAGCTTCGTACTCCGAGGTCTCCGTTCTGAATGGAGTGCTTCAGCCGGATTTCCGACGCATCGGCTGGTTCGTGATCGAGCTCCCGCCAGGAGTCGGCGCGGGCAAGCTCGCGGTAGTGGAAGCCAGCGGCGGCACGCGAACGGTGCCGGTGGCGGCAAACCAGCGAAGCGTTCGCCTACTCGGCGCGCCTCCCGGCGAACTCACGGTGCGCCTCACGAGCGAGAGCGATGTGCCGCTCGCCGACGGGACCTTCAACATCTCCCTGCAGAGCGCAATGCCGGTGCCCACGTTCGTGCTGCGACGCCAGGCGAGCTCGTTCCCCGTGGCACTCGCGGTCGGCAGCGCCTTGGCGGTGCTCGTCGCCGGTTACGCCTTCGCGCGCTCCGCCCGTCGTCGATCGAAGCAACCTGTAAGTTGAACCAGGGTCCGGCATTCGACTATGCTGAGACATGCGCGCTCTCGTTACCGGTGGTGCCGGTTTCCTCGGATCCCATCTCGTTGACCGCCTGCTGGCGGAAGGGCACGAGGTCGTGATCGTCGACAACCTGATCACAGGATCCACGGACAACATCGCCCACTTGGCTGGGGACGATCGGGTCAAGTTCATCAAGCACGACGTCTCGAACCACATCTTCGTGGAAGGCCCCGTCGACTTCGTTTTCCACTTCGCCAGCCCAGCCAGCCCGGACGACTTCGTGAAGTATCCGATCCCGGTGCTGAAGGTGGGGGCCCTCGGTACCCACAACGCGCTTGGCGTGGCCAAGGCGAAGGGGGCCAAGTTCATGGTCGCCTCGACCAGCGAGGTCTACGGCGACCCGCTCGTCTCGCCTCAGCCCGAGACGTACTGGGGCAACGTCAACCCGATCGGCCCGCGCGGCGTGTACGACGAGGCGAAGCGGTACGCCGAGGCGATGACGATGGCGTACCACCACTATCACGGGCTCGACACCCGTATCGTGCGGTTCTTCAACACCTACGGCCCGCGCATGCGCCTCGACGACGGCCGCGTGGTGCCGAACTTCGTGAAGCAGGCGCTCCTGGGCGAGCCGCTGACCGTGTACGGCGACGGCAGTCAGACCCGGTCGTTCGGCTACTGCGAAGACATCGTCGACGGCGTGTACCGGCTGGCGATGAGCGACTACCACGAGCCGGTTAATCTCGGAACCGAGTACGAGTTCACGATCCTAGAGTTCGCGAAGGCCGTCATACAGGCCACGGGCTCCAGCAGCGAGATCGTGCACATGCCGGCGTCGATCGATGACCCCAAGCAGCGCCGACCCGATCTGACCCGCGCCCGGACGATTCTCGGATGGAACTACAGCACGACGCTCGACGAGGGATTGGCCAAGACGATCGAGTACTTCAGCGGCAAGATCACGCGCGAGCCAGTCGGCACTCGCTGATGCTCGTCGCCCTCACGGTCCTCGCGTACGGATGCACCGCCGGCAATGCGGCGGTGCCCGAGACCGGCATCACCCCGCTCGCGCCCGCGCTCTCGGCCGCGCCGGCGCACCCCGATGCCAAGCGCGTGTTGATCGTGGCGAACGGCAAGAGCTCGGACAGCATGCGGATCGCGCGGCACTACCTCTTGAAGCGAGGGGTGCCGCGCGCCAACTTCATCCAGGTGAACACCACCAGCGATGAGGAGATCACGCGCAGCCGGTACCTCACAGAAATCGAGGGTCCGGTACGAGCGGCAGTGGCGAAGGACCCTGGGATCGACTTCGTCGTGCTCACCAAAGGCGTTCCGATTCGCCTCTCCGACTACGGGAAGGACGGCGGCTACTCGGTGGATGCGATGCTCGCGGCTCACGCGCTTCCGCAGGTTCCGCTTCAAGAGCTGAACGAGACGGAAATCCGAAAGGTGATCTCGCCGTACTTCAACCGGAACGAACCGTTCAGCCGTGCCAAGTTCGGGATGCTGCTGGTAACTCGGCTGGACGGCTACGACGCCGATCAGGCGATCGCGCTCGTCGATCGGGCTGGGCAAGCGAAGGCGTGGAAGGGACCGTTCTTCTTCGATGAGGCAGGGAATCGGCGAGCCGAGAGCTACGCCGAGATGCAGCAGCTGCTCGGCCGCGCAAACCAAGCACTGAAGGCCAAGGGGTTCACTAGCTCCGTCGAGGTCACCGACACCTTCGTCGCCCCCGCCGAAAAACTCGCCGGGTACGCCAGCTGGGGGAGCAACGACGGTGCTTTCAGCGAGGAGACGTACCGCAAGATCCGCTTCCTTCCTGGCGCCCTCGTCGAGACGTACGTCTCGACCAGCGGCCGCACCTTCAGCCGGACGACAGGAGGTCAGAGCCTCATCGCGGACCTCATCGAGAGCGGCGTTACGGGAGTGAAGGGATACGTGAGCGAGCCCTACACCTTCGCACTCGCGCGGCCCGACGTGCTGTTCGACCGGTACACCAGCGGCCATAACCTTGCGGAGAGCTTCTACATGGCGTCGCCGATGCTCAAGTGGAAGGACGTCGTCATCGGAGACCCGATCTGCCGCCCTTATCCGAAGAAGCGTTGAAACCCGCCGCCTTCTTCGATCGGGACGGCGTGCTGAACGTCGACATCGGCTACGCCCACCGGCCGGACCAATGGGAATGGGTGGCGGGCGCGCGCGAGGCCGTTCGAGAGCTGAACGACGCCGGCTTCGTCGTGGTGGTCGTCACCAACCAGAGTGGCATCGGGCGTGGCTACTACACCGCGGACCACGTCCATGCCCTCCACCAACACGCCGCGCATGATCTGGCTGAGATCGGCGCTCACGTCGACGCGTTCTACCACTGCCCCCACGGACCGGATGAGGAGTGCGAGTGTCGCAAGCCGCTGCCAGGGATGCTCCTGCAGGCGTCCCGCGATCTCGACATCGACCTCCATCGAAGCTTCTTGATCGGGGATCGGGAAAGCGATCTCCAGGCCGCTGCCGCGGCGGGCATCCCAGGATTCCTGTTCTCGGGCGGCAACCTCTTGGAATTCGTCCGCCGGGTCCGCGCGGAAGTATCCTCTTGACGATGGCCGCGGTAAAGGGCGCGAAGCGAAGTCGAGTCGACGTTCGGTCGCTCCTGGAGCGCCTGGAGGTGGTCCACGGTCGACCGCGCATGATCGCACGGTTCGACCCCATGGAAGAGCTGGTGAGCTGCATCCTGAGCCAGCACACGAGCGACGCAAACTCGTTCCCAACGTTCACGCGCTTGCGCGAGACATTCCCTGAATGGTCGGAGATGGCCGCCGCCGGACCGGAGCGGGTCGCCGACGTGATTCGCCAAGCTGGCCTGGCGAATCAGAAGGCGAGGGCGATCGTGGCGTGCCTCCGCGAGATCGAGGCGCGAAACGGCGCGTTCGACTTGGAGCCGTTGCGTCGGATGCCGACGCTCGACGCTCGACGCTGGCTGATGGAGCTACCTGGAGTCGGGCCGAAAACCGCGAGCATCGTGCTCTGCTTCTCCATGGGGCGCGAGACGATTCCCGTCGACACCCACGTCTATCGAGTTTCGTGGCGACTTGGGCTCATCCCTGAGACGCTCGGCGAGATCAAGGCGCACGACGCGCTCATGGAGCAGGTGCCTTCGGATCTCGCATTCCGGTACCACACGACGCTGATTCAGCACGGCCGCACGATCTGCCGAGCCCCATTGCCGCGATGCGAGATCTGTCCGGTGACCGACGCATGCGCTTGGTACCGGAAGGGCGGTCCCCGGAAGCGCGAGGCGGAGTTGGCGCTCCTGAGAAAGGCGAAGCGAAAGGAGGTCGCGGCTTGAGCCTGTTCCGAGACCCTGAGTTGGCGGCGCGCGCCCGTGGGCGGCTGGAAGAGATGTCCGGCCTCGACCTCTCGGAGTTCTTCGAACGCGCCTTCGTCGGGAACGCCGCGCCGGATCAGGCGCTCACCAACATGGAGCGGTGGCTGAGAGCGACCGCGAGCCCGCACCTCCATCTTGAGCAGCTCGCGGCGATGCCGAAGGTGGGGCAGCTGCTCGTCAGCCTCCTCGGCGCGAGTCAGCCGATCGCCGATTCCCTGATCCAGAACCCGGAGTTGGCGAGCCTCATTCTCGAGCCTTCGGAACTCGCCGCAACCCCCACGCGCGAGGCGGTGGTCGGTGAGGGGCACCGCCTACTGGCGGCGGCGACGTCGTACTCGCACTCGCTCGATCGGTTAAGGTTCCTGCGCCAGAGGTGGACGCTTCCCATCGTGATGAACGACCTTGCCGGCACATGGCCGCAGCCGGTCGTGTGGCGCGCGCTCTCCGATCTCGCCGATGCCTTGATCGAGCTCTCGGCTCACGCGGCGTGGACGGAGTACCGAAAGCAGCGCGAGGTCCCCGAAGTGTGTCCCGTGCTGGTGGTCGCGTTCGGCAAGCTCGGAGGGCACGAGGTCAACTACTCCTCCGACGTTGATCTGGTGTACGCCAACGAGGACGGCTTGGACGAGCGCCTCGAGCGGGACGTGACGCGCTACTGTGAGTCGTTCGGGCGGGCGCTCAGCGACCGAATGGGACGCGGACACCTGTACCGCGTCGACCTGCGCCTGAGACCGTACGGAGGCGCCGGACCGATCTCTCGGAGCATGCGAGCGATCGAGGCGTACTACCAGCTTTACGCCGAGCCGTGGGAAGTTCAGGCACTCCTACGCTCTCGTCCGGTCGCGGGGCCTCCCGATCTCGTAGCGAGGTGGGAGGCGATGCGGATTCGGACATGTTTCAGGCCGAAGGTGAGCGAGATCGCGCTCACCGAGATGGTCGCGATGCGAGACCGGATCGAGACCGGCGCTTCCGAGGACGATCTGAAGCGCGGTCCTGGTGGGATTCGCGACATCGAGTTCCTCACCCAGATACTGCAGCTCGTGCATGGCCACGCCCGCCCTTCTTTGAGAGTGCTTCCCACGCTCGACGCTCTCGCGGCGCTCGAGAACGCGGGCATGCTCGACCACGCCGTCTCGAGCGCGCTGCAGGAGGGATACGCGTTCCTGCGCCGCCTTGAGCATCGCCTTCAGCTGGTAGGCGACCAGCAGACCCACACCCTGCCGCCGAGCGCCGAGGCAAGATCTGCACTGGCAAGGATGATGGACTTTGCCGACGAAAGGGAGCTGGAGACGGCCCTCGCGCGGCACCGGCGTACAATCCAAGCCTTGTACCGAACGACTTTGAACCTAGAGCGGCCGGAAGGAGACGCCCGGGAACGCGTGCTGACCGAAATGGGGGCGCAGGCGCCGACCGTGCTCCAATGGTTCGACGTTCTGCCGGAGCGAGAGGCGTTCTACGCCGGGCTCTCGGAGAATCAGGACAGCCTCTCCCGAGTTCGACGACTCATCGAGGACGCACCTCGCCTCGTGCCGTACTTCAAGGCGTCGGTGCCGCTTACGGAGCTGCTGATGAGCGGCGAGATCGAAGAGGACGTCGACGTGGCCGCGCGCATCGAGAGGCTGCCGACTGACGCCCCGCTCCGACGCGTGGCCGACACATACTCCTCGGCATACGCGACCGTCCTCGCGCAGTGGACCCTCAATCCGGCTCCCGGACTGGGGCAACGCCTCTCCGAGCTGATGGACGCGCTCCTGGACCACGCGGTTCGGCGGCTCCACTCCGCCTTCGACGTGGTGGCGACAGGCAGCTACGGCACGCGGGAGTTCGGCCCAGGGTCGGACGCGGACGTCGTGTTGCTCGTCGGCGATCGTCAAATGCATCCGGAGGCGGAGCGGCAGGCGCAAGAGCTGCTCGGCTTACTCGCTCAGCTCAAGCGGCTCGGAGCGCCCGTACAGGTCGACCTGAGGCTCCGACCCGAGGGAGGGAAGGGTCTGCTGGTGCGCACCTACGAGGGATTCAAAGCTTACGAGCTCGAAGGAATGGAGCTGTGGGAGCGGTTCGCCTTGGGGCACGCTCGCTTGGTTCACGGAAACCCCTATGCCTTGGCGGTCGTCTTGCACGCCGCCTACGGCGCGCCACTGCTGCCCGAGTCGCTGGACGAGTTGCTGAAGATGAAGCGCCGCATCGAGACCGAGCGGGTGAAGCCGCAGCACGTCCGCCGGAACGTAAAGCTGGCGCCCGGCGGGCTGAACGACATCGAGTGGCTCATTCACCTCACCGAGATGCGATACCCCGAAGGAGCCGGCGCCGAGAGTGAGATGGGGGACCGGATTCGCCGGCTCGTGACCGCCGGCCACCTCAACGCGGTCGAGGGCGAATTGATCACCTCCGCCAGAGACTTTCTCCTCGAGCTCAGAACCCGACTCTATCTGCTCGGCATCGCGGACGACGTGCTGCCCGAAAACCCCGATCGACTCGACCGGCTCGCCCACTCCATGGGCTTCGAGTCGGGTAACGACTTCTTGAGCCATCACCGGCAGGTGGCGGACTCCATCCGCGCTCAGTTCACCCAGGGGGCGGAGCGGCTTCGGTCATGAACCCCACCTATTACGCCCTCCTCGCCGTCGCCTATCTCATCGGCTCGATCCCGGTCGGCGTTCTCGTCGCCCGGACGAAGGGAGTCGACATTCTGAAGTTCGGCAGCGGAAATCCGGGGGCCACGAACGTCGCTCGCGCCGTTGGCAAGCCGCTGGGCATCCTCGTCTTCATTCTCGACGTCGCCAAGGGCGCCATTCCGGCCGCGATCGCTCACAGCGTCGTGACCGAGCGCGCGTTCGGTTTGCATCCGCAGCTGTTCTGGTTTCTTGCCGGCGCGGCGGCGGTGCTTGGCCACTGCTTCTCGCCGTTTCTCGGTTTTCGCGGTGGGAAGGGGGTCGCCACGTCGGCAGGCGCGTTGCTGGGCACCGCCCCTCTCGTATTGCTCGCGGCGTTTGTCATTTGGCTCGTGGTCGAGCTCGTGACGTCGTACGTGAGCTTGGCCAGCATGGTCGCCGCGGTCGCGGCCGTGGTCCTCGCGGCCTTCTGGCCCGGTCAGGCGCGTGAACTGCTCCCGGTGTATTCGCTTTTGGCAGCCTTTGTCATCTACACCCACCGGAGCAACATCAGGCGGCTACTGGCTGGGACGGAGTCCAAGTTCTCCCTGTTTGGCCGTGGGAAGAAGGCAGATCCTGCGGTAGCCGACGAAAAGACACCGAGAGGCTGACCGTGACGCTCCGCGATCTGATCTTCCAGCAGCCGCAGTACCTTCTCGGGGGCTGCGTGGCGTGGTTGATCATCGCGGCCTGGATCGTCTCGCTCCTGCACTGGATGGTGATGACTGAAGTGGACGTCCTCACCGGAGTGTTCGGCATCGGGCTGTGCCTGGGGCTTGGGTACTCGATCATCCAGCCGCCAGTGCCGATGCTTCGGCCCCTGAGCGCGGCGGCTATCTTCCTCAGCGGCGTCATGTTTCCCATCATCCGGGCCGCATTCCATCGGCGCGAACTGCGTGACGCGGACGTGGAAGGGGTGCTGAAGGGGTACGAGGGACTGGTCTTCCGTCCGAACAATCCCACGGCGCAGATTCGACTCGCGAAGCACTTGTACCGCCTCGGCGTGCGCGGCCACGCTATGGCTCTGGCGGAGGTCGCGCTCCAAAACCTACCGGTTCAGTACTTCCGCGACGACCATCGCATGGTCGAGCAGTGGCGCACACGACCCCCAAGGCCGGAGGAGTTCGCACCAATCCCTTGCGCGGAGTGTCAGCATCCGTGTCCGGCAGGAACCGCGCATTGCGCCGCCTGCGGCTCAAGGTTCCTACTCGACCGGGTGCGGGGCCGGGTACTTTCTAGTGCGCTTGGACGCCGTCTGCTCGGCGCGTGGATCTCCATGGTCGTCGCGCTGGGCGGGATTCCGCTCGCGACGCGGCTTTCGGGAACCCTCGCCGTGGTCGTGGTCGTTGCCCTCGTAGTGGCCGCGGTGGGTGCTCTGGTACTCGCGTTCCGGCCGGCTCGGGAAACGACTGCGTGAAGAAGCTCGACTCTTACCTCGTACGCGAGATGATTGTGCCGTTCCTCATCGGCACGATCGCGGTCGTGTTGATGTTTCAGGCGAATACCTACATCTTCCTGGCCAAGACGCTGAACCTAGAGAACGTGCCGGCGAAGGCGGTTTTCCAGTACATCCTGTACCAGACGCCGACTTATCTGAACATGACCCTTGCGGTCGGAATGTCGCTCGGATCGTCCCTCGCTATCTCACGCATCGCTCGAGAGTCGGAGCTCACCGCGATCCGCGCGGCCGGCGTTCGGATCCTTCGCGCGCTCGCTCCGATCGTTCTGTTCGGATGCGTCGTCGGGGTCGGGAACTATTACCTGGCAGAACGGATCATGCCTCCGGCGACGAAGAAGGCGACGCAGCTCGGCTTCCAGATCGGCGCGACCGGAATGACACCGAATCTCAAGGCGAACGCAATCGTCTCACTCCAGAACTACACGGTTATGGTGGGGACGATTCGACGAAAGGGTGCGCATGAGATGGACCTTCAGAACGTGCTCCTGCTGGAGCAGCCGCAAGCGAACGTGACGCAGATCACAAAATCGCTCAAGGGCAGGTACAAAGACGGGGTCTGGACGTTCGGCGAGACGTACGTGTGGCGCTTCGATGGCGTCAATCTCGTCCCGTCCGTCTTGGCGGCGAAGGGAAGGGTGATGACCATCAACGAGCGCATCGCGACGGAGGGGTTGTTCGCTCCGCCGATGCCGACCGAGCAAACCGCCGAAGAGCTTCGGGAGAACATCGCGCTCAAGAAGAAGAGCGGGGTGGACACGAAGGGAGATGAGGTCAACCTTCACGTGCGGTATGCCGTGCCGTCGGCTTGCGTGGTGTTCGCGATCGTCGGACCGGTCTTCGCGATCGTCTTCGCCCGCAGCGGCGGCTTCGTCGGCGTATTTCTCAGCATCATCCTCGTCCTGCTCTACTACAACGCCTTCGTGATCTCCACGGAAATCCTGTCGAAGATCGACGCCGTACCCGCTTGGGGGGCAGCGTGGCTGCCGAACATTCTCTTCGCCTTGCTCGGAGTGGTCGCCATCCGGAGGCTCGAGTAGTGCTCCGGAGAAGATGGGGCGTCCTCGCGCTTGTCACC
>Ga0164290_1001963_pt1 | contig 19644 bp, 20 predicted proteins | sample Micstemetagenome_FD_108782 | JGI IMG/M metagenome (GOLD analysis project Ga0164290, IMG submission 108782) | Contaminated culture microbial community from soil near Moab, Utah, USA - Microcoleus steenstrupii SON62 (Illumina Assembly) | ecosystem: Environmental > Terrestrial > Soil > Soil crust... | reverse complement strand
GAAGGCCCACCCGGACGTCTACAACATCCTGCTGCAGGTGATGGACAACGGCATGCTGACCGACGCGGTCGGCAAGAAGGTCGACTTCAGGAACACCATCCTGATCATGACCACCAACGCCGGAGCCGCCGACAACGCCCGCGCATCCATCGGCTTCGGCCGGGGCAAGGTCGAGGGCGAGGACGACAAGGCCATCCAGCGCTTGTTCGCGCCCGAGTTCCGCAACCGCCTCGACGCCATCGTCGCCTTCAAGGCGCTGGACTCCGAGACCATCAAGTCGGTGGTGTCGAAATTCATCCTGCAGCTGGAGGCCCAGCTGGCGGACCGGAACATCACCATCGAACTGACCGACGAGGCGGCCGACTGGCTGGCCAAGAACGGCTTCGACGAACTGTATGGCGCCCGGCCCCTGGCCCGGACCATTCAGGAGCACATCAAGAAGCCGCTGGCCGACGACATCCTGTTCGGACGGCTGACACGCGGCGGCCATGTGAAGGTGACGCTGAAAGACGGCAAGATCGCCTTCGACGTCACGGGTCCCAGCGTCGCGCAAACCAAGGCGGTGGAGGCGCAGGCGGCGGACTGACGCCGGCTGTGGCCGGGGAACGCCTCAGGCGGCCTCTTGCTCGACTGACGCAGCGGGCTCGATGCGCTGGGTCGGCAGGTCAACGGTGAAGATAGATCCCTTGCCGGGCCGGCTCACGGCGCGCACCGTGCCGCCCATCGCCTCGACCAGGCCCTGCGCAAGGGTCAGGCCAACACCCGCTCCGTCCCTTGCGCGCGTGTGGGAATCATCCGCCTGCACGAATTTTGCGAACAGCTCCGGCAGCCGGGCGGAGGCGATTCCGACGCCGGTGTCGGCGACGCGGAACTCCAGTGACCCGGGCAGGGCGCGAGCCTCGAGCCGAACCGATCCCCGGAGGGTATTCCGAACGGCGTTGTCGATCAGGTGGTCCAGAACCTGCCGCAGATAGTCGCCGTCCAGCCGCCAGAGGCCCCGAACGGAGTCGTCGGCGGCCGCGACCATCGACAAGCCGGCCCGCTCGGCGGCGGGACGGTGTGCGTTTGCGACGCTCTGGACCAAGGCGACGGCGTCGACGCCGGTGGGGTCGGGGATCATTTCGCCCTTCTCCAGCTTGGCGACGGTCAGAATGCGCTCGATCAGGCTCAGCAGGTTTTCGCCGGACTCCTTCAGCACGCCCAGATGGCTGCGCTGCCCGGCGTCCAACTCGCCCATGGCCAGGATCTCCGCCATGCCCAGCACGCCGTTCAGCGGCGTGCGCAACTCATGGCTCATCACCCCCAGGAAGCGTGTCTTGGCGATGTTGGCGCCTTCGGCCCGGTCGCGGGCCTCGGTGAGGTCCAGTTCGTTTTCCTCCAGCCGGCGGACAATGCCCCGGACCCGCAGGAAGAGAATGACAGCCGCCGCGGCGAGCAGCACGATCAATCCTGCAACAGCGGGCGCCGCCCCCTTGAGAACCGAGAGACCGGGGCGGTCCGCCGTCCAACGCACCTGCCCCAGCACCGCCCCGTCGGGCCCCTTGAGCTCAAGGGAACTCACATTGGCCGCTGACGGACCACCCCGCGTGAGCACGGGCTTCCGGATCGCCAGATCCTTTTCAAGTGCGGTGAGAAATCCGGAAATCGGCTTGGCGGAGACAACGACGGGATCGTTGTCCAGGCGCGGCTGGCTCATGTCCTCGCGCACCACGGTGCCGAACCCGACCAGATAGATGTCGGTGCCGGCGCGCACGAGGGCGGTGCGATTGACCGATGCGTCAAAGCTTGCCCGGGGCCGGTCATGCTTGGCGGCCGCCTGCCGGCGCACCTCCTCGACCATCGGGGTGACCGCGTCGATGAAGGCCCGTTCGCCGGCGGCGTCCACCGGCTCGCTGTCGCGCGACGCAAGGATCAGTTCGCCATGCCGGTCGTACAGAAGGGTGACGGCGTGGCCCGTGAAGTCGGCATAGTAGTCGCCGAAATTGGTCTGCAGCCAGGCCAGATCCGGTTCGGCCGTCAGGGAAATCACCGAGTCGTTCCAGATGGCCGAGGAGTTGATGTTCTCCGTGAGGCCTTCCAGGGTCCGGTCGAGGCGGACCTGGGCCAGTTCGCGCTCCTTCTCGGCCTGGACGCGGTCGATGCCCACAGCGGCGTAGGCCATCAGGCCGATCGCGCCGGCGATGATGAGCATGAGGGCGGCCAGCGTGACCGCAACGATCCGCTTCAGGTCCTTGCGCGCTGTGGTGGTACGCCCTTCCATGGTCCCGCCTTCGCACGGCCCCGCTAAGGTTCGGTGTTGGAATGCGGTTAGCGCCGGTTAAGCGTATCCGTATACGGAAGATTTTGCGCCTCTGTCCGAAGGTCGACCGGATATTGAAGGGGCGGGATTCATGATTTTTCGAGGCGTTGCAGCGGGTCTGATGGTGCTGGCCGCGTCGGGCGCGACCGCCGTCGCACAGGAGGCGAGCCCGTGGGCCGTGGACGGCCGAATCGGGCTGGTCTCGGACTACCGCGACCGCGGCTATACCCTGTCCGCCGGGGAGGCGGTTCTGCAGGGCGAGGCGACGCTCTCCCACACTTCGGGGGTCTATGTCGGCCTCTGGGGGTCAGGGATCGAGGAATACGGGATTGGCCCGGACGGCGACGGAGCCGAGGTCGAGGCGACCCTTTACGGCGGCTGGGCCGGGACCTGGGGCGGGTTCGATGTCGATGCGGCTGTCTGGGCCAATGTCTATCCCGACGGCGACGAGGTGAACTACGTCGAGTTCCCGCTGCAGATCGGCCGGAGCTTCGGCGACACCACCGTCAGCACCGGCGTGATCTGGGCGCCCTCGCAGACCGGGACGGGCGACGAGGCGAACACCTGGGTCTGGACCCGCGCCGAATACGCGCCCGAGACCTGGCCGGTCAGTCTGCACGCCATGATCGGCCATGAGGAGGGCGGGTTCGCCCCGGACGGCAAAACCGACTGGCGTCTCGGCGTCGAGCTTCCGCTGGGCGCCTTCACCCTGGGCGTCGACTGGGTGGACAGCGACACCGAGGACAACGCCGTCGTCGCCTCGGTGTTCTGGGGCTTCTGAACCCTTAGCGGCGGCGGCCGAGACCGCTGAGCAGCACCGCCAGGCCGGCGACGATGCCGGTGGTCAGCAGAGGCTTGCGCCGGGCGAAGTCCAGGCCCTGACGCGCCTTGTCCTGATACTGGGCCGGGGCCTTTTCGACGAGTCCGTCAAGGCCGTCGATGACCCGGCCATAGGCGTCCAGCGCCTTGCCCTTCACCTCATTGAGTTTGCCGTCGAGCTGCAGCTTGCTGTCGCCGGTCAGGCGGCCGAGGCCATTCTGGACATTGCCCTCGAGCTCGGTGGCGGCGCCTTCGATGCGTTGATCGGTCATGGGAAATCCTTTGATGTGGGGCGGGCGGGGAGACGTGCACCGGAAGCGCATGTCGGGGTCGGCGGTTCCTGCGGCAAGAGGTCCGGAGCGTGATAATTATATCCGGGCGATATTGACGCCGCGGTTGACCCGGGTAGAACCGGGGGCATTCCCGAATGCGCGAAACTGACGGTGCAGAGGCTGCATCGACGCCTTCGGCGCCGTCATGCCCACCCGGAGACCCCCATGTCCGCGTCCATCGACCAGTCCGTCGTCGCCTTTTCGGGTCACCGCCTGATCGCCCGCGGACCGCTGGGAGAGGTGCTGGCGGCTGTTCGCGCCGTCCCCGCCGTGGAGGCCGCGCCGCTCGTGATTGATCTGGCGAGCGGCCGGGTGGTGGATCTGGACCTGCGCGGAACGCTGGACGACGCGAGGGCCCGGCTTACGCCCGCGCCTGAGGCGGAGAAGCGGGGGCCGGGGCGGCCGAGGCTGGGCGTTACGGCGCGCGAGGTGACCCTGCTGCCCCGTCACTGGGATTGGCTGTCCGGTCAGCCCGGCGGAGCCTCGGTGGCCCTGCGCAAACTGGTCGAGGGCGCGCTGCGCGACGCCGAAGGCCCCGACCGCGCCCGCAAGGCGAAGGAGTCGGCCTATCGCTTCATGACCGCGTTGGCGGGGGACCTGCCGAACTATGAGGAGGCGACCCGCTTGCTGTTCGCCGGCGACTGGACGGCCTTCGACGCGGCGGTAGAGGGCTGGCCGGAGGGGGTGCGGGAGACGGCGCGGGAGATGGCGGCGGGGGCGTGGCGAAATGGGGCGGCCGCCTAGCCCACCTTCACCCGCGTCGCCGCCTCGGGCAGGTCCTCGCCAAACGCCCGCTGGTAGAACTCCGCGATCGTCGGCCGCTCCAGCTCGTCGCACTTGTTCAGGAACGTCAGCCGGAACGCCAGTCCCACGTCGCCCGCGAAGATGATCGCGTTCTGGGCCCAGGTGATCACCGTGCGCGGGCTCATGACGGTGGAGATGTCGCCGTTCATGAAGGCGTTGCGGGTCATGTCGGCGACCCGGACCATGGCGGCGATGCGGCGGCGGCCGTCGGCGTCGGACCATTCGGGGACCTTGGCGGCGACGATGTCCGCCTCGACGTCGTGGTCGAGGTAGTTGAGCGTGGTGACGATGTTCCAGCGGTCCATCTGGCCCTGATTGATCTGCTGGGTGCCGTGATAAAGGCCCGAGGTGTCGCCCAGGCCGATGGTGTTGGTGGTCGAGAACAGGCGGAAGAATTTGTTCGGGCGGATGACGCGGTTCTGGTCCAGCAGGGTCAGGCGGCCCTGCGCCTCCAGCACGCGCTGGATCACGAACATCACGTCGGGGCGTCCGGCGTCGTATTCGTCGAAGACCAGGGCGATCGGGCGCTGGATGGCCCAGGGCAGCATGCCCTCCCGGAACTCGGTGACCTGTTTGCCGTCCTTGAGGACGATGGCGTCCTTGCCCACCAGATCGATGCGGCTGACGTGGGCGTCGAGGTTGACGCGGACCATGGGCCAGTTGAGGCGGGCGGCGACCTGCTCGATGTGGGTCGACTTGCCGGTGCCGTGATAGCCCTGGACCATGACGCGGCGGTCGAAGCTGAAGCCGGCGCAGATGGCCAGGGTCGTCTGCGGATCGAAACGGTAGGCGTCGTCGATCTCGGGCACATGGCTGTCGCGCTCGGTGAAGACCGGCACGGTCATGTCCGAGTCGATGCCGAACAGCTCGCGCACGGTGGCGTGACGGGTCGGCTCCAGGGTCAGGAGGGGATCGGGAGTGGCGTCGAGCGGGGAGGTCATGGGGTGCGATTACCGCACCCTCACCGGGTGGTCGAGGCCCATGCCGACACGAAGGCCCGCATTGAGCGCGAAGGGCAGATGCGAGAGCAGGAGCGGCGCCACGCCCTTGAGCCAGTCGGCCATGGGCGAGGTGTTGCGGACCATGCCGGTCAGGCGGCGCACCCGGTCCACCACGGCGGCGTCCACAGGATGGCGGAGGCGGTTGTAGTCCTCCAGACGACCGGGCTCGCCGTTCAGAAAGTCGGCGGCGCAGGCGGCGTAGACGAAGGCGTCCTCGATCCCCAGGTTCATCCCCCGCGCCCCCATCGGCGAATGGATGTGGGCCGCGTCGCCGCCGAGGCAGATGCGGCCGACGGTCATGCGCTCGACCATGCGATGGGAAATGCGGAAATCGCTTCGCCAGTGGATCGTCCCGAGGGTCCATTCGGGCGGCAGGTCGTCCAGGAGGGGGCGACCGAAGCCGATCAGGCGGAAGGTCTTGCCAGAGAAGGGCAGGGCGATAAGCGCGCCCTCGTCGTGCAGATTGACCCACCCCTGATCCGGCTGGAGACCGGCGATGTCGACGTCCATCAGCTGCCAGGGCTCGTCCCAGCCGTCACCGGGAAAGCCGAGGCCCAGCGCCTTTCGCACCGTCGAATGGGCGCCGTCGGCCCCGAAGAGCAGGGGCGCCTCGATCGTGGCGCCGTCAGGGAAGGTCGCGGTGACCGCCTCGCCGGTCTGCGAGACGGCAGCCAGCGCCTTGCCGCGTTCGGGCGCGACGCCGAAAGGGAGGAGGGCCTCGGTCAGCAGGGCCTCGGTGCGGGCCTGGGGCAGGATGACCATGGGATGGTCGGCGCCCAGTGCCTTCCAGTCGGGCCTCAGCGTGGTCAGCGGCCTGCCGTTGTTATGCAGGAACAGCGTCCGCATCTCCTGCGCCTCGGCGAGTATGCGGGCGGTGACGCCGGCGTCTTCCAGCAGGTGCAGGGTGCGCGGATTGACGCCCAGGGCCCTTGAGGTCGAGGCGGGTTCGGCGGCGGCGTCGACGATCCGTACCTGGACGCCGCGACGACTGAGAAACAACGCCGCGGCCAGTCCCGAGGGGCCGGCGCCGACGATCAGAACCTGGGGCGGGGCGGCCATGGCTTCAGCCTAGGCCGGAGCCGGCGGCGGCTCAATGATGAGCGCTGTTCAGGCCCTGGCGTCGGGGGAGGGGGGGCGGCGCTGCGCCCGCTCCTTCAAGACAGCGTTCAGGTAAACGGCGATGCCGGAAAACAGTCCACGAACATCGAGGGCCTGCATATCGCCCTCCCGTTCGCGGGCGAACCATGTGGATAGCCGTTGCTTCCGGTTATCGTGTCTCTGGAAATTGCCGAACATTCACGATTGCGCCTCCAAGCGCCGCGGACAGGTAAAACTCGTCCACAGAACATTGGTTGCGGGGGTGAGATAATACTTACGCAGCTGGCAGAAGTATTTTGCTGTGCAAGAAAGTCGGGCGTTTTTATTCTGCGCTCAGCGCCACATCCACATTGCCGCGCCTGGCGTTGGAATAGGGGCAGACCTCATGGGCCTTCTGGATCAGGTCGTCGATGAGCGGCTGATCCAGCCCGTGATCCGTCACCTTCAGCGCGATGTCGAGGTTGAACCCTTCGCCGCGGGTGTTCTTGCCGAACCGACGGTGGAGTGGACCCGCGTATCCGGACCGACCGGGCTTCCGGCCTTTCCGCTGACCAGCCGCAGGGCTCCGAGATAGCAGGCGGCGTAGCCGGTCGCGAACAGCTGCTCGGGATTGGTCCCGTCGCCGCCCTTGCCGCCCATTTCGGTCGGGACGGAAAGACGCACGTCGATCTTGCCGTCGTCGGTCGCGGACCGGCCTTCATCGCGTCCTCCGCCCGAGGCGGTGGCGTGGGCCTTGTACAGAACGTCCATGGAGAGCTCCTGGGTAGGGGAAGGGACCCTACCTATGTACGCAGGGCCGTCGATGCGAGGGCGACGATCCTGTAGAGTGCGTCCCGATGGAACCGTCCCCGCCCGTTCGCCAGCAGCTCGCGCCCCGACAGCAAATCCTGCGCCATCGCCACGACGGCGCCTATGCGGCCCTGGTGCTTCGCGGCGGCTACCATGAGGCGGGCGAGGCCGGGCGCCGCCAGCTGGCCGCCGGCGACGTCGCGATCCATGAGGTGTTCTCCAGTCACCAGAACGCCGTGGCGGGTTGCGGGGCGGTGGTCCTGAACCTGTCGGTCAGCGACCTGCCCGCAGGGTACGGCCGCATCATCGATCCCGACGCGGTCGCGCGGCTGGCGGAGACACGGCCGCTGGAGGCCTCACAGCTGCTAAAGGCGACGTTCGTCGCCACGACCGCCGGGCCCGGGGATTGGCCCGATCTTCTGGCGCGCGACCTCATGGAAGGAACGGCGCTGTCCCTGTGCGACTGGGCGAGAGCCCACGCCCTCGCCCCGGAGACGGTATCCCGAGGTTTCCGGCGGGCGTTCGGCGTGACGCCCAAGCGCTTCCGCTACGAGGCCCGGGCGCGACGGGCGTTTCGGGCCGTGACCGCGGGGGAGGGGCCGCTGGCGGAGGCGGCGCTTGAGGCGGGGTTCGCGGACCAGAGCCACATGAGCCGCGCCGTCGCCGAGCTGACCGGCGCGCCGCCCGGCCGCTGGCGGCGATGGTCAAGTGGAGACAAGACCGCCGCCTGAGGCCCCGGCAAGCTGACGGCATGCTTCGCAGAACCCTTCTTGTCTCGCCCCTGGCCCTTCTCTCCGGACCCGTCCTGGCCCGCCCCATGGCCGCCCCGCCGATCCGCACCGTCTGGAGCATCGCCAGTTCCGTGGGAATCGACGCCCTGGCCTTCCTTGGCCCCCTGTCAGGCAAGCCCTTCTATGCCGACTACTATCGGGACGAACTGAGCGCCTTCAGACCGCGGCTCAGCGCGGCCGTGACCGACGCCCTGATGAGCCTCCACGCCGAGCATGAGGCGGCCGGCGGGCTGCTCTGGCCCAGCCTGACGCTGATTTTTTCGGGCGGGCCGGACGGCGGCGTGGCCGAGCTTCTGGCTTCGCTCGATGCGGCCGAGACGGTGTTGGAGCCGCCGTTCCGGGCGAGCGTCTATTGGGACCAGGGGGACTGGGACCGGTTCATTGGAGGACGCGACCGGCTCCGCCTCGTCCTCGCGGGCCTCCGAGACGCCGGGTTCGCGGAGTTCCGGAACGACCGGATGGCCGCGCCCGCCGCGCGGAAGACCGCGGAGCTGACCACGCTGTTTTCCCGCCTCGACATCATCGCCGAACAGGAACGGCTTCTGGGTCGCGCGCTGGACCCCGGAATCCGTGTCGAGCTGTCGTGGTTCTGCCGACCGCACGGGGTCAAGGTCCAGGGGCAGCGATTCATCACCCACGTCGCGGCCAGCGACCAGATCACGGTGCTGACGGCGGCGCATGAGATCCTGCACCCGCCCTTCGATATGCAGGGGCCGGAGGCGAAGGCCTGCTACGCCGTTCTCGAGGCCGACCCGTTGTTCACGCGGATCCTCGCCGAGAAGGACCCCGGGACGGGCTACAACTCGCTGGAGGGAATACTGAACGAGGATACCTGCCAGGCGCTGGACCAGATCATCCAGGAGCGGCTGGGGCAGGTGGCCCGCTCGCCGGCGGCCCGCTGGAACCGGGCGGACCAGGGCATGCATGTGCTGGCGGCCGGACTGTACGGCACGCTGAAGGCCGAAGGCTACGACCGGACCGGCGGAAACCTGGCCGCCTGGATGCTGGACGCGGCGGTAACGGGCAAGCTGTCGCCGCCCCGTCTGCACGCAGCCGCGGCCCGCGTGCTGGAGAAACCGGTCGAGCGGCTCTGGACCACCCCGGCGGCCTGAGCCTCAGGCCAGCCCGGCCTTCTTCAAGGTCTTGTAGGCCTTGATCACATTCTGAAGCTTGGCCTCGGCTCCCCGGTCGCCCTTGTTCAGGTCCGGGTGGAAGCGTTTCAGCATCTCGTGGTAGCGCGCCTTGATGTCGGCCTTGCTGGTGCGGGCGTTCAGGTCGAGGTCGGCCAGGGCCGCCCGTTCCAGCTTGCCCAGCCGCAGGCCGTCCTCGCCTTCGGGGCCGGCCTGTTCCCTGGTGCGGCGGCCGAACAGGCCGAAACTGTCCTGCCAGCTGCCCGCGCCCTTGGTGTTGGCGGTCCCCATCTTCGAGGCGAAGGCGGCGGCCTCGCGGCTGAACTTGCCCGCCTTCATCTCCCAGGTGGGGCGGCCGCCGGTCATGGCCTCGTTCTCCTTGGCCGCGCGGACCTCGCCGTCGCTCATGCCGGCGTAGAAATTCCAGCCCTTGTTGTACTCGCCCGCATGCGCCTGGCAGAAATCGTAGAAGTCGTTCAGCCGCTCGCGCGACTTGGGCGCGCGGGCTGTCGCGGCCTTTCGACAGTCGGGCCACTGGCAGGGCTTTTCGCCAGGCTTGAGGTGCAGGACATCGGCCTCCGCCGCCTCCTCTTCGGGGCGCGGCGGCTTGATCCGCATGTCCTTGAAACGCGGCTTGTATTCAAACTCGGACGACATCGGTGCAAGTGTAGGGGCGAATTGGTCACCAACAAGGACACACCCATGGCGGAAGGCCCGATTGCGACGATTATCCGGGAAAAACTCACAATCGGCCTCTCGCCCGCCCGGCTGGAGATCGAGGACGACAGCGGCCGGCACGCGGGCCACCATCACGAGGGCGGCATGGACGGACGGGCCGGCGGTGAAAGCCACTTCAACCTCACCGTCGTGGCGGCGGCCTTCATGGGGCAGGGCCGGGTCCAGCGCCAGCGGACGATCAACAGCCTGCTGCGGGACGAACTGGCCGGACCCGTTCATGCCCTGTCGATCCGGGCCCTGACGCCGGAAGAGGCGGAGACCGTCTCCACCTGAGGTTCACCGAACGTCACCATGACAGAACGGTCACGTTCACCTCGTCTTAGAAAGTTCACCCTAGCGTCCCGGTCGGGTTATCGAGGGGCTGGGCGCAATGGTTGAATCCGACGGCATCGTCAAATCGACCAATGGCGAACCGGGCGCCGGCGAGGCCGCTCAGGCCCTGAGGGCGATTCTCCAGACCCAATACCTCCGCTATATGATTATCGGCACCTGGGCGCTGGGATTGCTGGCGACCGTCGGGCCCGCCAGTGCGGCGCTGTGGTTCATCGGCACCGTCGCCGCCGGCGCCCTTCGCGGCGCCGTCGAGAAGCGCATCAGCGACCGCGTCGGCACGGGCTGGGGCCTCGTCTTCCCGGCCGTCGCGACCGCCACGACCGCCGCCTGGGCCACCGCGCCCCTGATCGCATGGTATTCCGGGCATCCGTTCGGGCCCGCGCTCGCCGCAATCCTGCTGGTCTGTGGCTATGTGCTGGTGTTCTCTCAACTGCGCAGCTCGCCGCGGCAGGCGGTTGTCATTTCTTCGCCTTACGGCGTGGCTGCGGCTGTCATCCTGATCGGCATGTGGGGCGGACCCCTGTTCTGGCCGTTCCTGGCCATTATTCCCCTGGCCGCGTCGGGTCTGGTGGTGCTGGTGATGATGACCATGCTGCGCGAGGAGCGAATTCGCGCCTTCCAGGAGCATCAGGCCCATCTGATCGAGGAACTCGAGGCTGCGCGCGACAGGGCCAATGCGGCCAGCGACGCCAAGTCGAACTTCCTGGGAGTCATCTCCCACGAGTTGCGTACCCCGATGAACGGGGTGCTGGGCGCCGCGCAATTGCTGGGCGCGACCCGGCTGGAGCCGACGCAGCGGGACTATCTCTCCATCATCCGCAACTCCGGCGACAACCTTCTCAGCCTGCTCAACGACATCCTGGACATGACCAAGATCGAGGCGGGCAAGATGACCTTCGAAATGGTCGACGTGTCGGTGGATGATTTGCACAAGCGTGTCACCGGCCCGTTCCAGGCGCAGGCCGAGGCCAAGGGGCTGACCTTCTCCACCCAATTCGAGGGCGATATCCCCGCCGTGGTGCGCGGCGACCCGCTGCGGGTCTGCCAGGTGATCCACAACCTGCTGTCCAACGCGGTGAAGTTCACCGACACCGGCGAGGTCTCCTATCTGGTCCGGGGCGAGCGCCTCGACAACGGCCGCGCCCGCTTTGACTTCGCGGTGACGGATTCCGGCGCGGGGATCGCGCCGGATGATCTGGCGCGGCTGTTCCAGCCCTTTACCCAGGTCGACGCCTCCTCGACGCGCCGGTTCGGCGGCACGGGCCTGGGTCTGACCATTTCACGCCGGATGGCCAACATCATGGACGGGGACATCAGCGTCGTCTCGACACTGGGCAAGGGTTCGACCTTCACGTTTTCGGTCGAGGCCGACGTCGTCGAATGGACGCGACAGTCCGCCGCCGAGCCGATTCATGCCGAGGTCGAGGACGGGCGGGCGCTCAGCGTGCTTGTGGTCGAGGACCATCCCGTGAACCGCATGATCCTGGAGGCCTGGATGGGCTCGGCCGGTCACTCGGCAGCGACCGCAGAGAACGGACAGATCGCCATCGAGGCCGCTGGGGAACAGCGCTTCGACCTGATCATCATGGACGTGAACATGCCGGTGATGGACGGCCTTACCGCGACGCGGGCCATCCGCGCCGCCGCGGGCCCCAACCAGAACACCCCGATCGTGGTCCTGTCCGCCTCTGCTCGCAGCGAGGATCACACGGCAGGCCTCGACGCCGGGGCGGACGCCTATCTGAACAAGCCCATCGATTTCGCCGCGCTCGCCAAGGTCATGAACCGGGTCGCCGGCGGTCGGGCGGCCGTCCGCGCTCTCGTTGACTCCGGCGAAACCGCCGCCGCGGCCTGATCGGCCGGCAAAACGTTCGAAACAGGTCCTTCTCATGAACCGGAGCTGACCCGCCTCGTTCAGACGCGGCTCAACCGCCGGGGCCCAGGGTGCGGGCAAGTCGAAATCATTCGGCCGCACATGGAGACCTCTCATGAAGAAGATCCTCACCGCCGCCGTAGCCGCGACGCTCGCCATGAGCTCGCTGGGTGTGGCCTCCGCCGCCGAAGCCCAGTCACGCGGCGGCTACGAACAGCGTCAGGACCGCCGCGACGACCGCCGGGACGACCGTCGGGACGAGCGTCGCGATGACCGCAACGACCGTCGCGAGTGGCGGCAGGACCAACGCGACGACCGCCGCGAGTTCCGTCAGGACCAACGCGCCTATGGCCGCTGGCAGCAGTCGCAGCGCCGCTACAATGCGGGCCGGTATCAACCGCCCCGTGGCTACCAGACCCGCCAATGGGCCCATGGTCAGCGGATGCCGAGCTACTACCGCTCGAACCAGTACGTGGTGAGCAACTACGGCCAGTACGGCCTTCGGGCCCCGCCCCGTGGCTATCACTATGTCCGCAGCGGCAATGACGTGGTCCTCGCCGCGGTCGCCGGCGGCCTGATCACGGCCGTCATCGCGGGCCTGTTCAACTAGAACGCTGACGGCATTGAAGACCGCCCCGGAGGGAGACCTCCGGGGCGTTTTCGCATGCGCGGCCGCCCGCGAAGGCGGCGCTGCGGACGCCGGGGGTTCCAAATCAGGACGGAGACGTTAGACCCGGCGCATGTCCCTGCTGACTCCCCTCAACGAGGCCCTGGCTGCCGGTGAAAAGGCCGCCTCGGTCGACGCGGCGATGATCGCCAAGCTGACCGACATGGCCGGCGACTTCGCGGTCAATCTGATCGTCGCCCTGGTCATCCTCGTCGGCACGGTGTTCGCCGCGCGGTGGGTCTCCGGCGTCACGCGGCGCGGGCTCTCGCGGGTCCGCGGGTTCCGTCACGACCAGACGGTGCTCAGCTTCGCCGTCCAGGTGGTCAGGGTCGTCGTCTACATCATCGGCCTGATCGCCGTCCTGCAGCGTCTGGGCGTGCAGACGACCTCGATCATCGCCGTGCTCGGCGCCGCTTCGCTGGCGGTGGGACTCGCCTTGCAGGGGACCTTGTCCAATGTCGCGGCTGGAGTGCTGCTGCTGGTGCTGCGACCCTACAAGGTTGGGGATGTGATCGAAATCGGCGGAATCGCCGGCTCCGTCCAGAGACTGGACCTGTTCACGACCCAGATGTCGAACGCCAACAACCACAAGATCGTGGTCCCGAACGCCAAGGTCCTCGGCGATGTGATCCTGAACCTGTCGGGTCAGAAGACGCGACGGATCGAGATCAATTTCACCGTCGGCTACGGCGAGGACCTGAACAGCGCCCGCGCCGTCCTCGTGAGTGTCGCGGAGGGCCACGGGAAGGTCCTGGCTGATCCCGCGCCCTGGACGGGCGTGACCGGTCTGCTGGACAGCGCGGTGCAGATCACCCTTCAGGCCTGGGTGCAGTCAGGAGACTGGTGGCAGACCCAGGCCGACCTGATGCAGGGCGGGAAGGAGGCGATCGACGCCGCCGGCATAGAAATCCCGTTCCCGCATCAGGTCGCGGTCCCCTATGGAGACGAGGACGTCATGCCGGTCGTCACGATCCGCACCGCCGAGCAGAAACACGCAAGCCGGGGATCCGGGACAGACGGATCCTCCGGGACGGAGGAGGCCTGAGATGCGCTACGATTTCGGCTCCGACAACACTGCGGGCATGGCGCCCGCCGCGCTGAATGCGCTGATCGCGGCCAATGACGGCTATGCCCGGGCCTATGGCTCGGACGACGTCACCGCCCGCGCCGCCGATCTGATCCGGGCGCGTCTGGACGCAGACGCCGAGGTCCGTTTCGTCTTCTCCGGAACGGCGGCGAACGCCATCTCCCTGTCGATGCTCGCCTGGCCGCACGAGGCCGTGCTGGCGCACCACGCCGCCCACGTCTGCACCGACGAGACCGGCGCACCGGGCTTCTTCGGATCGGGGGTCGGTCTGCTGGGCCTTCCGGGGCTTTCCGGCAAGATCGAGCCGCTGGCGCTCCGGGCGCTTCTGGATGAGCCGGAAGTCGGTCACCGTCAGCCGCCGGCCGCCCTCAGCCTGACCCAGTCCACCGAATACGGCACAGTCTATAGTGAAGAAGAACTGCGCCATCTGATCGAGCCCGTGAAACTGAAGGGCTACGGCGTGCATATGGACGGTGCGCGGCTGGCCAATGCTGCGGCGGCGGGCTTCGACCTGGCCCAGATCGCGCGTCTGGGCGTCGACGTCCTGGTGTTCGGCGGAGCCAAGGCAGGGGCCAATTGCGCCGAGGCCATCGTCATGTTCGACAAATCCCTCGCCCGCCGGATCGACAACCGGCTGAAACAGGCGGGGCAGACGGCGTCGAAGACGCGCTTCCTAGCAGCGCCGATCCTCGGCCTGCTTGAGAGCGGCGACTGGGAAGCCGGGGCGGCCCACGCCAATATGATGGCGCAGCGGCTGGCGGCGGGGATCGCCTCGCGTTCGCCCTTCGTCCTGGCCCATCCGGTCGAGGCCAATGCGGTGTTCGTGCGCATGCCGTCGGCCGCGCACGAGCGGTTGAACGCGGCCGGTTGGGCCTGCTACCGGTTCGACGACGGTTCGGTGCGGTTCGTCTGTTCCTGGGCGACCACCGAGGCGGCCGTCGACGAAGTCCTGCACGCAATCGCAACGCTTTGAGCCTCCGTTCATTGAACGCACGGCGCACTCGCCCTAAATAGAACAAAACAGGACCGTTCGCGTCTCGCGGCGCTTCGGTCGGGGCTGGAGAACTGCCATGCACGCACTGTCGAACGCCGTCGGATCAACGGACGACGACCTCGCCGCCTTCCGCTCCGTGCGTGCCCGGATGCCCGCACTGGCTGAAGGCTTGAGTGCTGAGGACCTTTCCGCACAGTCGATGCCGGACTGCAGCCCCGGCAAATGGCATCTGGCCCATACGAGCTGGTTTTTCGAAGCGCTGATCCTGGCCCGCGAGCCCGGTTATCAACCGGTCGATCCCCGTTTCCAGACCCTGTTCAACAGCTACTACGAGGCGCTGGGGCCCCGCGTCGAGCGAGGCGAGCGAGGCTTGATGACCCGCCCGTCCATTGACGAGGTTGTGGCCTATCGTCGCGAGGTCGACCGACGAATGGCTGTCTGGTTGAAGCAGGCGACGCCCGACCAGCACGTGCATTATCTGTTCACGCTCGGCCTGCACCACGATCAGCAGCATCAGGAGCTCTTTCTGATGGACCTGCTGAACCTGATGGCGCGCTCGCCGCTTGACCCCGCCGCCTCTGAAGACGAGCCCGGGGTCCAACAGAGCTGCGAGCGTCGGCGCGGGGTGACGCGGTTTGACGGCGGGCTGGTTCACATCGGCCACGGCGGCGCGGACTTCGCTTTCGACAACGAGAAACCCGCGCACCGGGTGTGGCTTGAGCCCTACGCCCTGGCGAACGATCTGGTCGCCAATTCGGAATGGATCTCCTTTATCGATGACGGCGGCTATGCGCGCCCCGAACTCTGGCTGTCTGACGGCTGGGCGACGGTGCAAGCCGAGGGCTGGACGGCTCCGCTTTACTGGCGGCGGGAGGCTGACGGCTGGTCCACCATGTCGCTGACCGGGCGAAAGCCCGTCGATCCGGCGGCGGCTGTCCGACACGTGAGTTTCTACGAGGCGGACGCCTATGCCCGTTGGGCCGGCAAGCGGCTGCCGACCGAGGCGGAGTGGGAGCATGCGGTCGAATGTCGACCCGAGGCCCTCGCAAACGCGTTCGGCGAGGTTTGGCAGTGGACCGCCAGCGCCTACGCCCCCTATCCGGGATTCCGGCCGACCGTAGGCACGGCATCGGAGTACAACGGGAAATTCATGGCCAATCAGATGGTGCTGCGAGGCTCCAGCTTCGCCACGCCCGAGGGCCACGCCCGGATCAGCTACCGGAATTTCTTCTACCCCCACCAACGGTGGGCCTTCGCCGGCCTGCGCCTCGCACAGGGCGCGCCAGCTACGAGAGTCCGTTCGGCCGACGAGGGCGAGACCGCTCGCTTTCGCCGGGACCTGGTCGCGGGATTGTCGAGGTCGCCGAAGGTCGCCTCGCCCAAATGGCTCTATGACGCCGAGGGCTCGGACCTGTTCGAGGCCATCACCCGCCTGCCCGAATACTACCCGACCCGTCAGGAGACGGCCCTGCTTCGTCTGGTCGCCCCGAAGTGGGCGGAGCGGTTCGGCCTCGACGCCGTCTTGGTGGAGTTCGGTTCGGGCGCCAGCGAGAAGACGCGCGTCGTCCTGGACGCGGTCCCGGACCTGCGGGCCTATGTCCCCATCGACATCAGCGCGGATGCCCTGGACGCGGCGGCCCGGCGGATCGCCGATGCCTATCCGTCCCTGAAGGTTGCGCCGCAGGTCGGTGACTTCCTTCATCTTGGAGCCTTGCCGGCCGGGCTCGGAGCGGGAAGACGCGTCGGCTTCTTCCCGGGCTCGACTATCGGCAATCTGGAGCGCGACGAAGCGGTCGCCTTCCTCGAGGCCGCACGGGGTTTGCTGGGCGAGGACGCCCTGTTCATTCTCGGCGTCGACCTCGCCAAGGACCCCGAAACCCTGGTGGCGGCCTATGACGATTCAGCTGGGGTCACCGCCGCCTTCAACCGCAACCTGCTGGTCCGCGCCAATCGGGAGCTCGGGGCCGGCTTCGATCTCGACTCCTTCTCCCATCGCGCCCGATGGAACGAGGCGGCGTCGCGGATGGAAATGCATCTGGAGGCGAGCCGCGACATGACCGTTCACCTGGACGGGCGTCGATTCACCTTCGCTCGCGGCGAAACCATCCATACGGAAAGCTCGCGGAAATACACCGAGGCGTCGGTGCGGGAGCTGGCCGCGGCCGCCGGCTGGACCGTGAGCGGGTTCGAAGTCAGCCCGGCGCCGTCGGTCGCCCTCGCGCTTCTGGAGGCTTGACGCAAAAAGGCGGCGACCGGTCGGGGCGCCGCCTTTTCGGAGAGTCGTTCGACCTGGCGGCCGCCTATTTGACGGCGGGCGTTTCGCGCGCCCGGGAGCCGTGGGAGGCCTCCCCGCCCTTGCGCCCGGCCTGGGCGGCCAGACTGCGGTCCTGCGAGAAGCTGCGCTTTTCACTCGGCACGCTGGCGCCCCCTTTGCGGGCGATCTCGCGTTGGCGCTCGGGGTCCATCGAGGCGAAGCCCCGTTTCGAGACGCCGGATGCGCGGGTGGGCTGGCCTTGAGCCATCGGGGGATCCTTTCGTGGCGGCGGTGGCGGTTGCAAACTCAACCCTCTGCCTCCGCTCCGGTTCCGAATGCCCGGTCACACAATTGCGAACGAATCACAGAGGCTTGCGAGTTCACGGTCACGCGGAGCCATACGGTCGGGAGTCGCCCGGTCCGCCGCCGCCGGGGTCCTGCTGCGGCACTTCCTGCGGCGTATCCGAAGGGTCGATGTCCGGCCCGGGCGTATCGGGCGGCATGATTTCCGGCTGGCCGCTTGGGCTGTCGGGCTCGATATAGGTCATGGGATGCTCCTGTCGCGGAGTCCAAACGCGCCGGGGGCCGCCGCTGTTCAATCACGATTGGGGCGCGATGCGATTTGGTCGGAACCGGCCAGGCGAGCGGCGGTTTCAGGACGTCATTCATCCCGAAGCTGAAGGCCCGCCACCATGACCGAGTCCTACACCGGCCCGACCAACGCCGATGAGATCGCCGACGAGGACGACATCCCGTCGGCCGAACTTGAGCGGCAGGCCGACGCCATACTCGCTGACGCCGAGGCCCGGGCGGCCGGTCCGCGGCCGCTGCGCGAGGCGGTGCGAGAGGATGCGGCGACGGCCCGCGACTGGGGCCGCCAGCGGGCCGTCCGCCTCAGGGGCGTTGTGGAGACCGAGCCGATGAAGGCGACGCTCTACGCCCTCGGGCTTGGGGTCGTCATCGGCCTGCTGATCGGTCGCTAGAGCTCAGGCCGGCCCCGAGGCGGGCCGCGCGACAGGGGCCCCCCTCAGGGCGGCGTCGGACACGAACGGATTGCTGCGTCTCTCCGCGCCGAACGTCGAGGCCGGTCCGTGCCCCGGCACGAAGGTGACGTCGTCGCCCAGTGGCCACAGCTTGGTGACGATGGCGTTCAGCAGGCTGGCGTGGTCGCTGCGGGGAAAGTCGGTGCGGCCGACCGAGCCCTGGAAGAGGACGTCCCCGACCTGGGCGAACCGCGCGTCGCGGTTGAAGAATATTACGTGGCCCGGCGTGTGGCCGGGGCAATGATAGACCTCCCAACGGGTCTCGCCGAGCGTCAACAGGTCGCCTTCGCCGAGCCAGCGGCTCGGGGTGAAGCTGCGGGCGTCGGGCAGGCCGTACATCTGGCCCTGCTGCGGAATGCCGTCGATCCAGAACTGGTCATCCGGATGCGGACCAATGATGTCGAGCCCGGTCTTCTCCTGCATCTCCGCGGCGCCGCCCGCGTGGTCGAGGTGGCCGTGGGTGATCCAGATGGCGTCCAGCGTCAGCCCCTGCTTCGCCACAGCTGCGAGCAGGTCGTCGACTGACGCGCCCGGGTCGATGATCGCGGCCTTCAGCGTCTTGCGGCACCAGACGAGGGTGCAGTTCTGTTGCAGCGGCGTCACGGGGAAGACGGCGACGCCGATGGGGGAGGGGGAGGAGCTCATGCACTTCAGATAGCGCGCCGCGGGTCGCGCCGAAACCGTTCCATCGCCATCGTCTCGCGTTGACCTTTCGAGCGGTCCTCGACATAAGGGCGGGCTTCAAAGGCGCCGCCTCGCAAGGGCGGCCCTTGTTGCTTTACCCACACAGTGCAGCGCCCGCCTCGTGGGCGCCGCCCCAGAGCGTCAGAATCCCGACCATGCAAGTCGTCGAAAAGTCCAACGAAGGCCTCAGCCGCGTGATCGCGGTGACCATTCCCGTCGCCGAGCTGAACGAGAAGCTGGATGCGAAGCTGAAGGAAGTGGCGCCGCAGATGAAGCTCAAGGGCTTCCGCCCCGGCAAGGTGCCGGTGTCGCACGTCAAGAAGACCTTCGGCCGGGACCTGATGGGCGAGATCGTCAATGACGCGCTGAACACCTCGAGCCAGAAGGCCCTCGACGACGCCAAGGTGCGTCCGGCGGCGCCGGCCGAGATGAAGCTGACCTCGGACATGGACAAGGTCATCGCCGGTCAGGAAGACCTCGCCTATGAGATGGCGCTGGAGGTCATGCCTGACTTCACCCCGACCGACATCAAGAAGCTGAAGCTGGAACGCCCGACCTATGAGGCGACGGACGCCGATCTCGACGAGGCCCTGACCGAACTGGCCGGACAGGCCAAGTCCTATGTCGAAAAAACCGGCAAGACCGTGAAGGCCGCCGAGGGCGACGAAGTCACCATCGACTTCCTCGGCAAGCTGGACGGCGAACCCTTCGAGGGCGGCGCCGCCGAGGACACCCAGCTGGTGATCGGCTCCAACCGCTTCATCCCCGGCTTCGAGGAGCAGCTCAAGGGCGCCAAGGTCGGCGACGAGAAGGTCCTGAACGTGACCTTCCCCGAGGACTACCAGGCCGCCCATCTGGCCGGCAAGGCCGTGACCTTCGACGTCAAGGTCAAGGCCATCAAGGCCGAG
>Ga0164290_1001962_pt1 | contig 19673 bp, 22 predicted proteins | sample Micstemetagenome_FD_108782 | JGI IMG/M metagenome (GOLD analysis project Ga0164290, IMG submission 108782) | Contaminated culture microbial community from soil near Moab, Utah, USA - Microcoleus steenstrupii SON62 (Illumina Assembly) | ecosystem: Environmental > Terrestrial > Soil > Soil crust... | reverse complement strand
ATGATGGCGCGGCCGGTCTGCGATTTGCCAGAGCCGCTTTCGCCGACAATGCCGAGCCGTTCGTGGCCCAGTTCGAACGATACGCCGCGCACCGCCTCCACGCGCCCCGTCCGCGTTGGAAAGGTAACATGCAGGTCCTTGACGGTCAGCAGATTGCTCATTGGCCACTCTCCCTGGGGTCGAGCGCATCGCGCAGGCCATCGCCGAGAAAGTTGAAACCGAGGCTGACGATCAGTATGGCAACACCGGGCATGGTAGCGACCCACCACTGATCGAGGATGAAGCGGCGGCCGGATGCGATCATTGCACCCCATTCCGGCAGCGGCGGCTGTGCGCCCAGCCCGAGAAAACCGAGGCCTGCAGCCGTCAGGATGATGCCTGCCATGTCGAGCGTCACGCGAACGATGACGGAGGAGAGGCACATCGGCATGACATGCCTGAACACGATGCGGAATGGCGATGCGCCCATCAGCCGTACGGCGTCGATATATTCGGAATTGCGCAGGGCCAACGTTTCCGCGCGCGCGATGCGGGCGTAAGGTGGCCATGAGGTAAGGGCGATGGCAATGACGGCGTTCTGGATGCCGGGTCCAACGGCCGCGACGAAGGCGAGCGCCAGGACCAGCTTCGGAAACGCGAGGAAGATGTCGGTGATCCGCATCAGAACGGCATCGATCCAACCGCCAGCATAGCCGGATACCGTGCCGACAATCAACCCAACGGGAGCCGCAATGACCGCCACGAGGGCTACGACCAGCAGCGTCAGCCGCGTGCCATGGAGAAGACGGGACAGGATATCGCGGCCCTGATCGTCGGTTCCCAGCAGAAAGCTTCCGCTTCCGGGCGGCAACAATCGGGAGCCCGCTAGGTCGCCAGCAAGCGGGTCATGCGGTGCCAGCACGCCTGCGAAGACCGCAATCATAATCAGCGCTGCGATGATCACCAGCCCAAGGACGGCTATGCGGTTGGCGCGGAATCGCGCCCAGGTCATATAAGCGCGGCCCAAGCGGGCCTGCATTCGCGATTGCGGCCGCTCCGACAGCAGCCATTCGCGTCGTGTGTTGCGGCTTGAAGTCAGCTCTGTCATCTGGCGCGGGTCCGGGGATCGAGCGTGCGGTACAGAAAGTCCGACGCGATGTTGATGCCGATGAAGACCGAGCCAATGACGATTGTGCCTCCCAGCACGGCGTTCATATCGGCATTCTGCAGCGAATTGGTGATATAAAGGCCGAGCCCCGGCCAGGCGAAGACGGTTTCCGTCAGCACGGAGCCCTCAAGCAAGCCGGCATAGGACAAGGCGATGACCGTGATCAGCGGCACGGCGGCATTTCTGAGCGCGTGGCCCCAGATGATCCGTGTTTCCGAAAGCCCCCTGGCGCGCGCCGCGACGATATATTCCTGTCCGAGTTCGTTGAGCATGAAGTTCCGGGTCATGCGGCTGATATAGGCGAGCGAGAAATATCCCAGCAGGCAGGCAGGCAGGACGATGTGGCGCGACACATCCCAGAACACGTCCCATTGTCCCTGAATCATGGCGTCGAACAGGAAGAAGCCGGTTATCGGCGTGAACGTATATTCATAGACGATGTCGATGCGGCCGGGAAAGGCCACCCATTTGAGCTTGGCATAGAAGAGAACCAGCGAGAGGAGAGCGAGCCAGAATATGGGCACGGAATAACCGACGAGCCCGATGGCGCGCACCAGTTGGTCGATGAATGATCCGCGCTTGACGGCCGCAAGCACGCCGAAGGGGACGCCGATCAAGGCCCCGATCAATGTTCCGAGCGTGGCGAGTTCGATCGTGGCCGGGAAGACGCGGCGGATGTCGGTCATGACGGGATTGGTGGTCAGCACCGATACGCCGAAATCACCGGTCACCGCAGCCTTCACATAGAGGAAGAACTGCTGATAGAGCGGCAGATTCAGGCCCATCTGTTCGCGCGTCCGCTCGACCACGCTGGCGGGAGCACGGTCGCCGAGCACGGCGAGCACGGGATCGATGGGGATCACCCGCCCGATGAAGAAAGTCACAGCGAGCAGGCCGAGATAGGTGGTCAGAACAATGACCAAAAACCGCAATAACGCCAGAAATATACCGCCGGTCCGGGGCTTTGCTCGCCGGACCGGTGCAGCTGCATCAATGATTGTCAACCGGCCGCCTCCGGGTCAGTTTTTCGAAACATTGTAGACAAAGTTGGTATCGAAGCTTGGACCGAGCTTGAAGCCGGTGAGTTTGCGGCTGAGGCCGGCGACCTCGGTCTGCTGGAAAATGATGACGAACGGACTGGTCTCCAGCACGGCTTTTTGCAGTTCCTGGTAGGTTGCAGCCCGCTTGGCCGGATCCTTTTCGAGCAGTGCGGCGGCGGTCTTCTTGGTCAGATCCGGAACATCCCAGGCGTTGCGCCAGGCCAGCGTCTTGGTCTTGCCCTCGTCGGAATTGTCAGGGTTTGCGGTGAAAGTCTCGGCATTCGAGTTCGGATCGAAATAATCCATGCCCCATTGGCCGATATACATGTCGTGATTGCGGGCGCGATATTTGGTGAGGGTCTGCTTGCCGTCACCGGGAATGATTTCCATCTTGACGCCGGCCTTTGCCAGGCTCTGCTGGAAGGATTCCGCGATGCCGGTCACCGGCTGGGTGTTGCGCACATCCATGGTCACGGAGAAGCCATCGGCGAGGCCAGCCTTTGCGAGCAGTTCCTTGGCCTTGGCGACATCGAGCTTATATGGATTTTCATCGAGTTCGCCCAGCACGCCCTTCGGCAGGAAGGTCTGGTGGATCTCGCCGATGCCCTTGATCAGCGTGGAACCGATCGCGTCGTAATCGACGAGATACTTGAACGCTTCCCTCACCTCGGGCTTGGCCAAATGAGAGTTCTTCTGATTGAGGCTGATATAGTAGACCGTGCCCTTTGGCGCACTCGTGGTAGACAATTCGGCGTTTTTCTTGATCGCGTCGAGATCGTTGGGCTCGAGATTGCGCGCAACGTCGATGTCACCTGCCTCAAGCGCCAGCCGCTGGCCGGAGCTTTCCTTCATATGGCGATAGATGACGCGCGCCAGCTTGGCCTTTTCGCCATAGTAATTATCGTTGCGCTCGAGGACGACGACTTCGTTGGCGCGCCACTCGCGCATCTTGAATGGACCGGAGCCGGCATAACCGGTCTTCAGCCAGCCGTTGCCGAAATCGTTGTCGTATTTGTATTCGGCAGACGGGGTGACCGCCGCGACATGCTCCAGCACCAGCTTCTTGTCGACGACAGAACCAACCGTGGCCGTAAGGCAGTTCAGAACAAAGCTCGGCGAGTAAGCCTTATCGACGGTGAACACGAATGTGGTCTCGTCGACCGCCTTCGCCTTTTCGGTGACGTTGTCGCCGTTAAGGCCGAATTGATTGATGATGAAGGCCGGGCTCTTGTCGAGCTTTACCACCCGCTCGAACGACCAGGCGACATCTTCAGCGGTGATCGGATTGCCGGAGGCAAACTTCAAACCCGGCTTTAGCTTGAACGTGTAGGTCAGGCCGTCGTCGGACACGGTCCAGCTCTCGGCCAGGTCACCAACGACCTTGGATGTGTCGCTCATATCGAGGCGAACCAGCATGCTGTAGGTGTTGCCGGTCACTTCGGCGGTCGAGAACTCGAAGGCCTCGCCTGGATCCATGCTGATAATATCGTCGATCGCAAAGGCTTCGACCAGGGTATCGGCGGGAGTCTCGGCCACTGCAGGCGTGCTTGCCGCAAGAAGAACGGCGAACGCAGCCGTCGCGGTGAGGACTTTGAACTGCCGGCTCAAAATGTGCATCATCATCGACTTTCCCCTATCGGCCGTTTGCGGCCTGTTCTTCGTGGCTCAGAGAGACCGGATACTATTTACAAGACGAACGGCAATGCCGTCAAACAAGTCTCGTGCCGGAAACTTGCCCAGACTATCCACCGCCCGGCCCCGCGACAATCCTATTTCTTTGATGGGTCAACGACACCTACTTACGGCTCTTCTGCTACGCAACCGACCAACCACCATCGACGAGCAGGTTGGCGCCGGTGATCAGGCTTGCTGCGGGCGAAGCGAGGAACACGACCGCGCCGGTGACGTCGCTGGTCTCACCGATGCGGCCCAGCGGGATATGACCGATTGTCGCCTTGTAATTCGCCGCCTCGGACAGATAGGGCTGCGTGCCGTCCGTGTGAATGAAAGTCGGCGACACGGTGTTGACAGTGATTCCATGCTCGGCCCATTCCGCCGCAAGGCAGCGGGTCAAGTGATTGATCGCGGCCTTGCTCATGCAATAGATCGCTTCTCCACGCAGCGCATTTGTACCGGCTTGCGAACTGATCGAGATGATGCGGCCGTGCTTGCGTTCGATCATGTGGCGCGCCACCGCCTGCGTCATCAGGAACGTGCCCTTGATGTTGATGTTGAGAATCTCATCGACGGCGCTTTCCTCGACGCGCTCAGCAAGATCGCCAGGTGCGACGCCGACATTATTGATGAGGACGTCGATCCGGCCGAACGTATCGACCGAGGCCCTGATCACGCCTGCAATATGATCCTTGTTCGGTATGTCGAGTTCGACCGCGATCGCCTTGTGTCCCATCGCCTCGATTTCCGCCACCAGATCGCCAACCTTGCCGGGATTGCGAACGCCCAGCACGATATCGGAGCCCGCTGCAGCGCAGGCCAGCGCACAAGCGCGGCCGATGCCGCGACTGGCGCCGGTCACAATGGTGACTTTTCCCGCAAGGCTGAAATTGGGTGCGTGTTGCTGGCTACTCATTCTGTCCTCCCATGAAGCTGTTGGCGCGACGTTAGCACGAAGCGTGCTGCCCGAAAGCCGCTGCCCGTGACAGGCAGGAGAAAAATCCCTATGAGCACAATATCGATTGCGTAGGGATTGACAGATGTTCTTGTTCGAAGGCCCGGAAGACGCTGCTATTACGATCCTGCTCGCCCATGGCGCGGGCGCGCCGATGGATTCGCCAGCCATGACGGTCGCGAGTGCTGCTCTATCGGGTGTCGGGTTCCGCGTCGCGCGCTTCGAATTCGGCTACATGGCAGCCCGCAGGACGTCCGGTTCCCGCAAGCCGCCGCCGAAAGCGGAACTGCTGATGAATGAGTATCGTGCCGCTGTCGAAACGCTCGGCGCCAAAGGCACCCTCGTCATCGGCGGCAAATCCATGGGCGGACGCGTCGCCAGCATGATCGTGGATGAGTTCCGTGCCGCAAGGAAAGTCGCGGGCCTGCTGTGCCTGGGATATCCTTTCCATCCGCCAGGCAAACCCGAAAGCCTGCGCACGAAACATCTCGAAGCGCTTACGACGCCGGCACTGATCTGCCAGGGCACGCGCGACATTTTCGGCAGCTGCGGGGAGGTTTCCGGTTACACGCTGTCTAGGAAGATCGAGATTGTCTGGCTCGAAGATGGCGACCATGATCTCAAGCCGCGAAAAGCCATATCCGGGTTTTCCGCCGCCGATCACATGAAATCGATGGCGGAAGGCGCAAGGGAATGGGCCGAACGGCTCTGACCATCCGGCACACTTGATCAGGCCAGTTTCTTGATCAGGCAAGCCGCGCGTCGAGCGTGACCTCGATGGCGCCAAGCGCCTGGGACACCGGGCACCCGGCCTTCGCTTTGTCCGCCAGCTCCTTGAACTTGGCTTCATCTATCCCCGGCACCGTGCCGACGAGCTCGATGACGCTGCTCTTGATCGGCGGTCCTTCCGAACCGGGCTCGATCGTCACCGTCGCCTTGGCGTCGAGCCTGGTCGCAGGCGTGCCGTTCTCGGCGAGGAAGTGCGAGAGCTGCATGGCGAAGCAGCCAGCATGGGCCGCCGCGAGCAGTTCTTCAGGATTGGTACCTGATTTGCCCGACTCATCCTCGAAGCGGGCTTTGAAGGAATAAGGCAGGCTCGAAAGCGCACCGCTCTGCGAGGTGAGAGTGCCGCTGCCTTCTTTCAGGTTGCCCTGCCAGATCGCGTTCGCAGTTCGTTTCATAGTCATCCTCCATATGCTTCGTGACTGATAATTGCATTAGATTGATTGCCCGCCTCGGATAACACCGATATGGCGGCCGCGGTTCAGAATTTCGGCAGTTCGAGCTTCAGAAACTGGTCGAGCGCCTCGACGATCATGCGGTGGTCGTCAAGCTGCGGCAGCCCGGATACGGTGATCGCGCCGATCACCCCCACCTTCTTGACCCGGATCGGGAAGCTGCCGCCATGGCCGGCAAAGTCGAGCGGATCGAGGCCCCATTCGGGGCCGATCGCGCGCCCCTTCTCAGCCATCGACTGGCCGTAGAGCAGCGATGACTGGTGGAAGCGCAGGACGACATTGCTCTTGCGGCGCACCCATTGGTCATTGTCGGGTGTGGCCCCTGGCATGGCCGCGTGAAAGAGCGCCCGTTCGGATGTCCTTATGTTGATTGCGACAGGCGAGCGCTTGCTCCGCGCGATCGTATAGATCGTCGAGCCGAGGTCGAAGGCGGTCTCTTCGTCGAAAGCGGCAAACAGCGCCAGCGCTTCCTGCTTCTTGACGATCGCGATGATCTTGGCGCGATCCTTCTCCAATTCCAGCATTTCCTACTCCCCCGACGGCCAGTCGATCCAGTCCTGGATCAGGCGGTAAGCCACTGCCCCGCTGACCGGTATGTTGATCTCTTCCTTGTGCGTTCCTGCAATCATCGCCTTCACCTCGTCGCGGGTGAACCAGCGGCAATCCTCGATCTCGGCTTCGTCGCGCGTGATATCAAGGCTTTCGGCCTGCCCGTAGCATCCGATCATCAGCGAATGCGGCATCGGCCAGGGTTGGGACGCGTGGTAGCGCACCGCGCCGACCTCTATCCCTGACTCCTCGAAGGTTTCGCGCCGCACCGCCTGCTCGATCGTCTCGCCAGGCTCCAAAAAACCCGCCAGGCACGAATACATGCCGGGGTTGAAATGGTAGGAACGGCCAAGCAGCGCGCGGTCGCCGGTCTCATCCACCGTCAGCATGATGACGACGGGGTCCGTGCGCGGGAAATACTGCGTGTCGCAGGAGGTGCACCGGCGCCGGTAGCCGCCCGCTTCGCTCCGCGTCTCAGAACCGCAGCGACCACAATAGCGGGTCGCGCGGTTCCAGCTCAGCAGACTCGATGCCTGGGCAAATTCGCCGAGCAGGTCCTCGCCAATCAGTTCCTCGCGCATCAGCGTCCGGCCATCGACGAATTTCAGATGCTCCAGCGTCAAATCTGGATCGATGCCGACGGGAACGGCCACGCGCGGCTCGCCGGTTTCCTCGAAGCCGAGCAGGACAGCATTTTCCCAATCGGGCTCCATGTCTATCAATTCATGGGGTGCGAAGAGCGGATCGAGGATCTGCTCCTCGTGCTTGAGCGCCAGCCGGCCGCGAGCGAACGCGAACAGATGGACGTTCTCGCTCTTCAACGCTACCTCGACGCAATCGGAGGGCCGACGCTCGGATTGCCGATCGATCCTGTTGCCGGCGAAGGCCACGAGGCTCGACGGTTCCGGATGGGGCGAGAGAACATCGAACATCGAGGATTTCGGCATCAAAGGCTTTCCAGTATCTTCTTCATCAGCGCCTGTTTTTCAGCCACGCCATAGGCTTCACGCGAACCGTATCCCCAGACGGGACCCGGCCAGTTCGGATCGTTTTCCCGGCGCGCGATGACATGGACATGCAATTGCCGCACGATATTGCCCAGCGCGCCGACATTGACTTTGGTGGCATTGGTCGATTTCTTCAAGGCCTGACCGACGAGATTGGTCTCGAAAGTCAGCATCGTCTGGTCGACCGGCGTGAGATCGAAGACCTCCTCGATTCCGGGGCGCTGCGGCACCAGAACGAACCAGGGCCAGCGCTTGTCATCCATCAAACGCAGCTGGCAGAGCCCAAGATTTTCGACCAGAGTCGAATCCGCACGCAATCTTTCATTGAGCTCGAACGCCGCCAAGTCCCCGCCTCCCGTCCTATGGTTTTAGCCACGCTAACAGATATTTTTAGCTTTGGCTTGCAATCGGAAAAGATATTGACGATATGGGACACGGGAGGCTGGTGGTGGACGCGCCACTCGCCAATCGGGTCAGGTCCGGAAGGAAGCAGCCACAACGAGCTTCGGTACGGGTCATCGTGCTGGCCTCCCACCCTCTCACATTGTGCCGGATATTTTTGACGACGGAATTTCCATTTCCGGCCAATATGGATAGGCTTGTTCGCGGAATCGAGGAACGGCGGTAACGATGGCAGCAGGCGACGACATTTCCGGCGAAGCAGGCCAGAAGCCGGGCTACCGGGTGCTTGCGCGCAAGTATCGCCCGAAGGATTTCTCCGACCTGATGGTCGGCCAGGAAGCGATGGTCAAGACGCTGACCAATGCCTTCGAGAGCGGCCGCATCGCTCAGGCCTATATGCTGACCGGCGTGCGCGGCGTCGGTAAGACAACCACCGCCCGCATCCTCGCCCGCGCGCTCAACTACAAGACCGACACGATCGACAGGCCGACCATCGAGCTCAAGGAACTCGGCGTGCATTGTCAGGCGATCATGGAAGGCCGCCATGTCGATGTGATCGAAATGGATGCCGCATCTCATACCGGCATCGACGACATCCGCGAGATCATCGAGCAAGTGCGCTATCGTCCGGCCTCGGCGCGCTACAAGGTCTATATCATCGACGAAGTGCATATGCTCTCCACAGCTGCCTTCAACGGATTGCTGAAGACGCTTGAGGAGCCTCCCGAGCATGTGAAGTTCATTTTCGCCACGACCGAAATCCGCAAGGTTCCCGTCACCGTGCTCTCGCGCTGCCAGCGCTTCGACCTGCGTCGCATTCCGGCAGCCGATCTCGCCGGCCTGTTTTCGACGATCGCCGGCAAGGAAGGTATCGAGGCGGAGACCGAGGCACTGGCGCTGATCGCCCGCGCCGCCGAGGGTTCCGCCCGCGACGGTCTGTCGCTGCTCGACCAGGCGATTGCGCATGGCTCCGGCCATGTTGAAACGACGGCCGTTCGTGCCATGCTCGGTCTTGCCGATCGGGCGCGTATTGTCGATCTATTCCGCGAGATCGCCAGGGGCGATGTGGCGGCGGCACTCAGGGAATTCTCGTCGCAATACGAGGCCGGCGCCAACCCGGTCGTGGTGCTCACCGACCTTGCCGATTTCACCCATCTTGTTACCCGGCTGAAGTTCATTCCGGAATCGTCGGGCGATGCCTCGCTGAGTGAGGTCGAGCGCAAGGAAGGCGCGGAATTCGCGGGTTCGATTGCGGTATCGACCTTGTCCCGCATCTGGCAGATGTTGCTCAAGGGCATTCCGGAAACCGAGAATTCCTCGCGACCGCTTGGCGCCGCCGAAATGGTGATCATTCGCCTTGCGCATGCCGGCAACCTGCCCGCGCCGGAGGATGCGGCGCGACGTATCGCAGGGCTCCTGTCGGGCGAAGCATCCGCACCATCCCTGCCACCGCGTTCCAACGGTTCCAACACCTCCGCCGACCGTCCGCTCACCGAGGTGCGCGGCATGGAACAGCCGGCAGGCAGGCTATCCGGTGGCCCGACCGCCATGCTCAGCACGGTGCCGGGCACCCGGCCGGAAGCGCGCATGGAAATGCAGCCGGCGCCGAAGGCCGAGGAAAAGCCTGAACCCAAGATTGTTCTCAAGACGCTTGCTGATATTGCCAACATAGCCGGCGAAAAGCGCGACATGGTTCTGAAAGCCCAGCTTCGCCAGTTCGTGCGACCGGTGCGTATGGAACCGGGCAAGCTTGAATTCGCGCTTTCCCCCGATGCGCCGAAATCAATCGCCAATGATCTGTTCAACCGACTGAAGGAATGGACCGGCATCACCTGGCAGGTCAGCGTCGTCAGCGGTCCTGGCGGGTTGACGCTGATCGAAACCGAAGCCAAGCAGCGCGACGACCGGTTGACGGATGCCCGCACTGACCCGGATGTCGCGGCCATTCTCGCCCGGTTCCCCGGCGCACGCATCACCGACGTACGCGTCAACCAGCCAGAACTCGATGAGGAAGCGGATGTGGCCCCCGAGCCCGAGCTTCCGGAAGACAACGAATAGGAGAATTTTTATGAAAGACCTCATGGGCATGATGGGCAAGGTCAAGGAAATGCAGGCCAAGATGGAGAAGGTGCAGGCGGAGATCGCCAGCCTCTCGATCGAAGGCCGGTCCGGCGGCGGCATGGTTACCGTGACGCTCGACGGAAAGGGCTACATGACCGGGCTCAAAATAGATCCTTCGATGTTCAAGGAGGACGACGTCGAAATCCTCGAAGACCTGATCGTCGCCGCCCACAAGGACGCCAAGGACAAGGGCGAAGCCCAGGCCCAGGAAAAGATGGCCTCGATCACAGCTGGTCTGCCGCTGCCGCCGGGCATGAAGTTTCCGTTCTGATGCCTAATCGAAGCGCTTGCCGGGCCAAGGATTAACTCCGTCGCGGAGCCACAGAAGCGTATCGAGCCAGAAGCCGGGCGCATGCCGTGCGTGAAAGAGATCGAGGTGGCCGACCATGTCCCGCCCGACATCGCCGGGCGCCAGCATGACCTTGGTCACCTCGGCGCCGGAGAAATAGGCAGCCGCCCGGCTGATCGCCGGCCTGGTTCCGAATTCATCGTCTGACACGCCAATAGCCAGTATGGGAGCCGTGACTGCGGCGAAACGTGAGAGGATTTGCTCCGCCTCGCATGGATTCAAGCGGCTCTCGATCCGCTCCCCGCCGAGGCCCCATTGATAGGCGACGCCCGCCGGCAAATCCTCCAGCCAGTTCAAAGTGCGGCCCGGGAAATAGCCGATGAGTGCTGCCAAGCCGGGCATGAGCATGTGCCATTTCACAAAAAGGCGGGTGCGACGACTGGGAGGATAGTCGCGCCAGTAAGCATATTGGGCACCCACCGTCAGAAAGCGGTGCACGTGGATGGCGCTCGGCGCATAGCCGGGAAGTACGCCGCCGATGCTGTGACCGACGACCGAAACCGGGATGCCGGGGCGGGCTTTGATCGTATGTCGCATCGCCGCGTCGAAATCGAACTCGCCCCATTGCCGCCAGTTGTAACCGCAGCCAGCCAGCCGCGCGGGTCTCGAAAGGCCTATGCCGCGATAGTTATAGGTCAGAACTTCAAAACCGTGCAGCGACAGGAACCGTGCATAGTGATGGTAGTAGCGCGCCAGAACGCCGGTCGCCGCATTGATGATGACCACACCATATGTCCGCCGATGCGCCGAAAGCCACCACGTTCCCTTGAGGACGACCCCGTCGTCGCATGCGATATCGATAGCCGAGCCCAACACCTGGTTCATCTCCATGGTCTCTTGTCGCTGAACAATGATCGCCTTTGCCGATTGTGTATACTTACTGGTCGGTATACATGAGTTGCATGGAAACCATACCGACCCGCGAACGCATCGTGGCTGCTGCCAGCCGGCTATTCTATAGTGAGGGGATAGGCAGGGTGAGCGTCGATGCCATCGCGGCGGAAGCGGGCTTGACCAAGCGCTCGCTCTATTATCATTTCAAGAGCAAGGATGATCTCGTCACGGCCTATCTCGACTATCGCGACCTGCCCAACCTGCAGGCTTTCCAGCGCTGGTTCGCCGAGGCCGAAGGCAGCACCGCCCAGCGCATTGCATCGATCTTCGATCGGCTCGAAATCTCGGCGAGGCATCCGAAATGGAAGGGCTGCGGCTTTCTCAGGACAGCATCAGAACTCGTCAACCTGCCCGGTCATCCGGCACTGAAGCGCGGAATCGCTCACAAGAAGCGCGTCGAGGCGTGGTTCGCCGCGTGCTTTGTCGCGGATGGCATCACAAATCCGGACGAACTGGCGCGGCAGATCAGAATTCTTCTTGATGGCGCTTTTGCTGTGGTCACGCTCGACAGGGACCCAGGCTACATGACGCTCGCCGGACAGGCCGCCCGTATTCTCGTCGAGTCCGCCTCGCATCAGAAACCCAGTTCACCTTTCGCATGAATTTAGCTATGCTCGCGCTACGGAGGACATGATGACACTCGCATCTCTTGCCATTTTCGCGGGCGCGCTGCTGATCGCAGCCGGCTCTCCGGGACCAAGCATTGCCGCGCTGATCGCCCGTGTGCTGACACGTGGGGCGCGCGATGTGTTTCCCTTCTTGGCCGCCATGTGGGTCGGCGAGGCGATCTGGCTGTCGCTCGCCGTGCTCGGTCTGGCCGCAATCGCCGAGACTTTCCATTACGTCTTCGTCGCGATCAAATGGATCGGCGTCGCCTATCTACTTTATCTCGCCTGGAAGATGTGGTTCGCGCCCACCGATACATCGGGCGACGCGTTGCCCGAGGCAGGCTCCGCGCGAAAATTGTTCTTCGCCGGAATGACGGTCACGCTCGGCAATCCCAAGATCATGATGTTCTACGTCGCGTTGCTGCCGACAATTATCGACCTCAACGCTGTCACCGTTGCCGGCTGGGCCGAACTTGTCGCGGTCATGTTCGCGGTACTGGTCGTCGTCGATCTCGTTTGGGTATTGTTTGCCGCCAAGGCGCGGCTTCTCCTCAAGAGCAGCCGCGCGGTGAAGATCGCCAACCGCACCAGCGCCGGGCTAATGGCCGGTGCGGCGGTCGCGATTGCGGCGAAGTGATCAGGACATCAGGAAGGCCCTGAGCTTGTGGTGGATCGGCGCAGACAGATATCGCGCCAGTTCGACGCCCTCGAGTTTTTGGCGGTAGGTCCGGAACATATCGGGCATCGTGATCCGTTCGCCGTCATAGGCAATCCAGTTCACCGAATCGCCCGCCCTGATGTGCCCCTGCCTGATGACGCGCAGATAGCCGCCGGGCCGAGCGGCCGCGAAATAGCGCTTTACAAACGCGGAATCGTCCATCCTGAGCGCGAAAGTGGCACAGGGGATACGCGCGCAGGTGACCTCAAGCAGAACGTCGCCGATCTCGAAACGATCGCCCACCGCCATATCGCGATTGTTCAACCCATCGACCACGAGATTTTCACCGAACGTACCGGGCGGGATTGGTCTGCCCAACTCCTCTGACCACCAGTCAAGATCGGCCGCACCTTCGAGATAGACCGCCTGGTCCGGACCGCCGTGATGCTTTCGGTTGATGATACGATCGCCGGCCAACCCTGCCTCGCCAACAAGCACGGGATGATCCACCGGCTCCTTGAAAATGCCCGTCCTGGCGGATTTCCGTCCTGGCGTCGGTCGTGCGGTGCCGATGCAGACTGCGAGAAGTTTCACGCTTTCGTTCCTACAGAATGATTCACAACAGCATCACATATGGGTTAGAAGGAGCCATGGCAAAGCGAGTCACCGGCCCCGAAATCGAAAAACTCATCCAGCTGCTGGCTAAGGTGCCGGGCCTGGGCCCAAGGTCCGCAAGGCGCGCGGCGTTGCATCTCGTCAAGAAGAAGGACCAGTTGCTCGGGCCGCTCGCGGGCGCGATGAGCGAGGCGCACCAGAAGGTCCGGATCTGCTCGAACTGCGGCAATGTCGATACGATGGACCCCTGCACGGTCTGCACCGATGACCGGCGCGACCGTTCGACGATCATCGTCTGCGAGGACGTTTCGGACCTCTGGGCATTGGAACGGTCCGGCGCGATGAACACTGCCTACCATGTGCTCGGCGGCACGCTGTCGCCGCTCGATGGCATCGGACCCGACGATCTTAACATCCGTGGCCTGATCGACCGGGTGATGCAAGGCGGCGTGCGCGAGATCATCATCGCCGTCAACGCCACCGTCGAGGGCCAGACCACCGCGCATTACATCACCAGCCAACTGACCGGGCTCGACGTAAAGATCACACGTTTGGCGCATGGCGTGCCGGTGGGCGGTGAGCTCGATTATCTCGACGAAGGCACGCTGACGGCGGCGTTGAAGTCCCGGACGGCGATTTGATGGGAGTTGACATGCTGAGCTCACGCCCCCCTGCCCTGCCGGCGTCTATCCCTGGGGGAAGACGTCACGAAGTGACAGAGGCGGGTGTCTTCAAGCTCATTACTCTCGTGTTCATGCTCCTGCTCGTCACATTCGCCTCCCAGGCCTTCGCGGCCTCGCAGGCCGGCGTCGAAAAGCAGTTCCACACCTGGATCGATCGCGACATCTGGCCGGCGGCAAAAGCTAGTGGTGTCTCGCGGAAATCGTTCGATCGCGCCTTCGCCGGTGTGCAGATCAACTGGAAATTGCCTGACCTTACCCCGCCGGGCGAAAAGCCGAAGAAAAAGAAGAAGCAAAGCCAGGCCGAGTTTTCCTCACCCGGTCCGTATTTTGACGAGAAGCGGCTGACCAGTCTTGCCTCGCAGGGGCGCTCCTATGCGTCGTCACATGCCCGCCTGCTCAAGCAGATTGAGAGGAAATACGGCGTTCCGGGCGAGATCGTCGTTGCCATCTGGGGCCGCGAGACCGGCTACGGACGCGCCAAGATCACGTCGAGCGAAATCGACGTGCTCGCCACGATGGCTTTCATGGGCGACCGCAAGGAACTCTTCCACAAGGAACTGATGGCGGCACTTGTGATGGTCGAGCAAGGCGTCGACCCGGCCAAAATGAAGGGCTCCTGGGCGGGCGCCATGGGCCAGCCGCAATTCATGCCGTCGAGCTATCTCAAGTATGCCGTCGATTTCGACGGCGACGGCGACAAGGATATCTGGAACTCGGTGCCGGATGCCTTGGGTTCGATCGCAAACTATCTGGTGGCCAAGGGCTGGCAGACCAATCGCGGCTGGGGCTATGAAGTGACCATCCCGCCGGGCGTCTCCTGCGCGCAGGAAGGCCCCGATCTCGCTCAATCGATCCGCAACTGGTCGGCCCTCGGTATATCGAGGATCTCGGGCAAGGATTTCCCGTCGGGCGAACTCAAGGCCAGCGGCATGATGCTGGTGCCGGCCGGCCGGCACGGACCGGAATTCATCGTCACGCCGAACTTCTACGTGATCAAGGAATACAACAATTCCGATCTCTACGCGCTGTTCATCGGCAATCTCGCCGATCGCATCGCGTCCAATTCCGGTGCGTTCAAGGGCAAGTGGGGCAAGGTCGGCCACATGCTGCGCTCCGATGTCGAGCATATGCAGAGATCGCTGGTCAAGTTGGGCAATGATGTCGGCAAAGTCGATGGACTGCCGGGCTACAAGACCCGCCGCTCGATCGGCCGCTGGCAAGAGGCCAACGGCATGAGCCCGACCTGCTACCCGGAAGAGGATATGCTGGGCAAGCTGTGAGGATCGGGCGGGGGCTTGAATCCCGCCCGGGACCGACTGTCAGCTCAGCGCATTGACGAGATTGCCGACAATCGCAGTCCAACCCTCTTTATGGCCGTCGCGGGCCTCTTCGCTCTTGAACTTCACATGCCTGAGCGTCAGTTCGGTCGTGCCGGCATCGACCTCATTCAGATCGATCGTCACGACGCTGTCGTCGAGCGAGTAAGGCGACTCCCAGGTGAAGGAGAGATGCGAATGCGGATCGATCGCCAGATAGGTGCCGGCATGGGGTATCTCCTTGTCCTCGTTCATCATGACGATCGAGAAGCGGCCGCCCTTGACAGGATCGTTGCTCACCCTGGACGGCGCCGAGCCGCCCATCGGCGTGTTCATGAATTGCGCGAGGATTTTCGGGGAGAGCCAGGCATTGAACACCTTTTCGCGCGGGGCGGGAATAGTGCGGCTGATGGTCAGTTCGAGTTCATTCATCGTCTTGGTCCTTTGTTACGAGTATGTTTTCGAGCGCCGCGAGGCGCAATTCCCAGACGGACTTCAGTTGGGCGAACCAGGCCTCCGTCATTCGGAGCGGCTCGAGTTCCGCCGCGATGAAGTGCTCGCGGCCCAAAGTCCGGCGGGTGACCAGTCCCGCCTCCTCCAGCACCTTGATGTGCTTTGAAACGGAGTTGAGGGACATGTCGAAATGGGCGGCGAGCGCCGTCACTTTCAGCGGCCCCTCCTGCACGAGGAGTGTGAGAATCTGCCGTCTGGTCGTATCTCCTACGGCCTTCAGGATGCGTGACAGTTTTTCGTCTTCCATTTATTCACCCTAATGGTTGAATATTATATCCGATGCCAATAATCAACCATATGGATGAATATTTTTGAAGAACGGATTTTTCGTCGTCCCCGGTTATGTCGTTACGAAGCCTGAAGGTCTTGAAAAACACCAAATCGCAGGCGACAGGCATTCCGGGTTTACCGGGACATTTGCGACTGCTGAAAAAGCTTATCTCGCTGGGCATGATCGCATCGCTGGCCATTTCGGGCTACGCGATCCTGCCGCGCGTCCTAGAAGCAGCGGCCATCTTTGGCTTCAGGCACGATCCGACCCGGGTGATACTCCATCGCCTTTCCGACCTCGACAAGCCGGCTTTCGAAAAGGAGATCGGCGTGGCGCTTGAAAAGGACGATCCGGAGCTGGCACGCAGCCTCGCCGATCTGGCCGGAGATCGCGGCATGACGATCGATCAGGCGACGCTTGCCAGGATTGCTTCAGCAGAGGAATTCTCGATCACCCGCGCCACCGGCCAGCTCTTCCACGGCGCCGTCACCGGCGAAGCCGACAGTCCAACTGCCTTCGCCGGCGCGCTTGCATCCGACCTCACCGTGGTCGGCGATGTCATGGACCTCACCCAGCAGGCCATCGCCTATCCCCAGCAGGACAATCTCACCGTGGCGCTCGCCGCGACCGGTATCGTGCTGACCGGTGCGCTGGCCTTCAGCGGCGGCACATCTGCCGCCGGCAAGGTGGGCATTTCCGCCATAAAGGCAGCGCGGAAGATGAAGCGGCTATCGAAGGGTCTCGAGCGCGCGCTGGTGCGCCTCACGGCGGATGCGGTCGATACCCGCGTCCTGAAATCCGTGACGCGTGACATCGGAAGCTGGAAATTCACCTCTGCCTTCAACGGCACCAAGCGACTTATCAAGCCACGCGTCATCGACGAATTGACCCAGACGGGCGACGCGGTGCGTCATGTGTTCACCGGGCAGGGCTACCGCGGCACGCTGCAGGTGCTCGAATCGGCAGACGATACGAGTGATATCAGGAAGCTCCGCCGCGTATCCGACGATCTGGGTCCGAAATTCCGCGGCGCGCTCCACCTCAAGCGCGGCGGCAAGCTGACGCTCCGCGTGGCTGAAATCCTCTTCACGTTCCTATGGTGGATCATCAGCGCGGTGGGTTGGTTGCTCTGGGCCGCTTACTACGGCGTCCGCCTGACTTGGAAGGCCGGCGGGCTGGTTTATCGCCTCGGTGCTTTCATGGTCCACAAGGCAACGATGCCTTTGGCCTTGCATTCCGCGCCCAACGGGTCTATATCACCGCAAAATTCTTGATCATTAGATGAAGAGTGGGGCCGCAAGGACCCGCTCTTTTTTGTTACCTCCAGCATGGCTGGATGAAACGAGAGACGATGAACGACACGGTCACAGAACCGAGACTGATTACCGAAACCGGCATCGACGCGCGCGTCGCAGCGATCATCGAACCGACCATCGTCGAGATGGGTTATCAGCTCGTGCGGGTGAAGCTTTCCAGCCAGAACGGCCTAACTCTTCAGATCATGGCCGAACGGCCCGACGGCATCATGACCGTGCAGGACTGCGAAAAACTGTCCATGGCGGTGTCGCCGGTGCTCGATGTTGAAGACCCGATCGACAAGGCGTATCATCTGGAAGTGTCGTCGCCCGGTATCGACCGGCCAATGGTGCGGAAGTCCGACTTCACCAAGTGGATCGGCCACATCGTGAAGTTCGAGACCTCCGTTATGGTGGAAGGCCGCAAGCGGTTTCGCGGCACGATTTCGAGTGTTTCCGGAGATGCCTTCGTGCTGGAACGCGAGACGCCGGCCAAGGATGAAGATCCGCTGGTCACCATTCCCTTTTCGACGCTTGCGGAAGCACGACTGATTCTGACCGATGACTTGATCCGCGATGCGTTGAAGGCCGACAAGGCGGCGCGCCAAGCCGCAAACGAGAATTTCGAGAGCGAGGACGACGCCTGAGCGCACGAGCGCGACTGGCCGGATTCGAAAACCCAGACCATCAGCATTGGAGACTTAAGATGGTAGTGAGTGCAAACAGGCTTGAACTCCTGCAGATCGCCGACGCGGTAGCCCGCGAAAAATCGATCGACCGGGAGATCGTCCTTGCCGCCATGGCCGACGCCATCCAGAAGGCCGCGCGCTCGCGCTACGGCACCGAGTCCAACATCAAGGCCGACATCAACCCGAAGACTGGCGAGATGAAGCTGCAGCGCCTGCTTGAGGTGGTCGAGCACGCGGAAGATTACTCCCGCGAGATCCCGCTTCTGCTCGCCCGCGACCGCAATCCCGACGCCCAGATCGGCGACTTCATCGCCGATCCGCTGCCGCCAATGGATTTCGGCCGCATCGCCGCCCAGTCGGCCAAGCAGGTCATCGTGCAGAAGGTACGCGAGGCCGAGCGTGACCGCCAGTTCGACGAATACAAGGATCGCATCGGCGAAATCATCAACGGCACCGTCAAGCGTGTCGAATACGGCAATGTCATCGTCGATCTCGGTCGTGGCGAAGGCATCATCCGTCGCGACGAGATGATCCCGCGCGAAGCAATGCGGCCCGGCGACCGAGTCCGCGCCTTCGTCTACGACGTGCGCCGCGAGCAACGCGGGCCGCAGATTTTCCTGTCGCGCACCCATCCGCAGTTCATGGTCAAGCTCTTCACCATGGAAGTGCCGGAGATCTATGACGGCATCATCGAGATTCGCTCGGTTGCCCGCGATCCTGGTTCGCGCGCCAAGATCGCTGTCATTTCCAACGATTCGTCGATCGATCCGGTCGGCGCCTGCGTCGGTATGCGCGGCAGCCGTGTCCAGGCCGTCGTCGGCGAACTCCAGGGCGAAAAGATCGACATCATTCCCTGGTCCAGCGATCCTGCGAACTTCATCGTCAATGCGTTGCAGCCGGCCGAAGTCGCCAAGGTCGTTCTCGACGAGGATGCTGAGCGCATCGAAGTGGTGGTGCCGGATGAGCAGCTGTCGCTCGCCATCGGTCGCCGTGGCCAGAATGTGCGCCTTGCTTCACAGCTGACCGGCTGGGATATCGACATCCTCACCGAAGCCGAAGAATCCAGCCGCCGCCAGAAGGAATTCAATGAGCGCACCGCGCTGTTCATGGAAGCCCTCGACGTCGACGAGATGGTCGGTCAGGTCCTGGCCTCCGAAGGCTTCGCGCAGGTCGAGGAACTCGCCTATGTCGATGCGAGCGAAATCGCTTCGATCGACGGGTTCGACGAGGAGACCGCCGAGGAAATCCAGAACCGCGCCAAGGAATATCTCGACAGAATCCAAGCCGAGATGGACGCCAAGCGCAAGGAGCTCGGGGTCGAGGACGAGCTCTACCAGATCGAGGGTCTGACCGCCCAGATGCTGGTGGCGCTCGGCGAGGACGGCATCAAGACGATCGAGGATTTCGCCGGTTGCGCCGCCGACGACCTCGTCGGCTGGACGGAAAAGAAGAATGGCGAGACCAAGCGGTTCGAGGGTCTGTTCCAGAAGTTCGACGTTTCGCGGACCGATGCCGAGGCGATGATCGTGCAGGCGCGTCTTGCTGCCGGCTGGATCACCGAGGAAGACCTTGCCCGCGAAGCTGAAACGCTTGCTGCCGAGGGCAGCGAGAGCGATGAGGCCGTGGCCTGATCCGGCGACGGACTGGCT
>Ga0164290_1001961_pt1 | contig 19679 bp, 17 predicted proteins | sample Micstemetagenome_FD_108782 | JGI IMG/M metagenome (GOLD analysis project Ga0164290, IMG submission 108782) | Contaminated culture microbial community from soil near Moab, Utah, USA - Microcoleus steenstrupii SON62 (Illumina Assembly) | ecosystem: Environmental > Terrestrial > Soil > Soil crust... | reverse complement strand
TGGAGGAACGACGCGGTCGCCGAGAAATGGAAGAAGGTCCGCGCCGTGCGCCGCGCGGTGACCGGCGCGCTTGAGATCGAACGCAAGGACAAGCGCATCGGCTCCTCCCTCGAGGCCGCCCCGATTGTCCACGTCTCCGACTCGTCGCTGCTGTCGGCGCTTGCAGGCCTCGACTTCGCCGAAATCTGCATCACCTCCGATATTACCATCGTCGAAGGCGCAGGCCCTGCCGGTGCGTTCCGCGCCGATGACGTCGCCAACGTCGCGGTGGTTCCCGAACGTGCCCAGGGTACAAAATGCGCCCGCTCCTGGCGGATCACCAAGGATGTCGGGTCGGACCCGAAATATCCCGATGTGTCGGCGCGCGACGCGGCCGCCTTGCGGGAGCTTGAGGAACTCAAGGCCGCCTGAACGTGATGTTGAAGGGGCTTTTCCGGGCGGCCCCGCCTGACTTTATGCAACATCCGGCCTCGCATTCGGCATGCGGGGCTCGGCCGAACCTGGAATCATTTGCGCTTTTCGAGCTTCTCCGGTAAAAGCGCCTGAAAATGGCCGGATTTCTGCGGCAACCGCATGATCGGGTCGTTAACTTCTACTGACATCGCCGGAAGGGCTTGGACGGAATGACAGGAATGTATCGCGTGGGCACATTGGCCGTGCTTTTGGGCGTCGCCTTCAGCGCATCGAGCTGCATGGGCCCGACCTATGGCACCGACAAGACCGCCACGGAGCAGTTGGTCGATGACCTCGGGGACTCGATGTCGATTGCGCCGAAGAAGAAGTCCACGGCGCTGGCCTATCAGCCGCGCGGCACACTGGTGACGCCCGCCGATCCGACCAAGCTCGTCGAGCCGCAGAAAGATCTTGCTTCGACCGAAAACAATCCTGCCTGGCTCGAAAGCCCGGAACAGACGCGTCAGCGTCTCAAGCAGGAAGCCGACGAAAATGCCGACAATGGCAGCTATCGTTCGCCGCTCGCCGTCTCGGTCACCGAAGGCAAGGTCAAGTCGCCCGAGCAGCAGCGCCTCGAATTCCGAGAGGCTCGCAAGATCCAGGAAGGGCGCGAGAACAAGCGCCGCTTCATGAGCGATCCGCCGCTCGAATATCGCAAGGTCGACGATCCGGCCAAGCTTGCTGATCTCGGCGAATCCGAGGCGGCCAAGGAAAAGCGCCGCAAGAAGGAAGCCGCGATTGCCGGCACGGGCCGCCAGTGGTGGCAACTCTGGGATTGATGCCATGATGTCGAAGCGCGCTTTGGGTTTTCGGGGCGCGCTTTTTGCTTTTGTGGCACTGGCGGGCACAACGCTTGCCGCTTCGCCCCTCAAGGGCAAATCCTACATGTTAGAGATGACAAGCAGCCAGAGCGCCACCGGCCTGTCGGAATTCTATGTTCCGCCGATGGCGAAGGCGCTCGATGCGGCCGGGCTGACGCCGAAATCCGGTCTTGGGCCTGGTGCAGACGTCATCGTCAATCTCGTCTATACCTATGACGTCGGCAAATGGGTCGAGACCGCCGGCGGCCGGGAATGGCTCTACACGATCCGCTTCACGGCCGGCATCAGCCCGGAAGCATATGTTATCCCCAACGACGGCACGCCGCAGTTCGGTGTCGAGGCGGCATTGGTCACGCCCAATCCCGACCGGGAAGACGAATGGCGCTGCCTGATCAGGCTCGCGGTATCGGAAGCGGCGGCACGATATCAAAAGGCCGGTCTGATCCGCATCTCCGGCCAGAAATGCCTTCGTGCGCCATAGGGCGCGTTCGCCGCCTGACAATTTTTTCACCTCCACCATCATGGTCATACAGCGTTAACCTCTGTGGCCTTACGTTACGTCACATGTTCCTGTTCAGTAAGCAGACTCTAGGCAAGGCATTCGTTGCCATGGCCATCAGCACGGGCGTATCCGTTCTGATCGCAGCCTCTATCGTGCCGATCCTCGGCGGCACCTATGATGGCATCGGCATGTGGCTGAGCTTCCTCTGCCCCATGGCCATCTCATTCCCCGCCAGTGCCTGGCAATTCCATCAAAGCGAGAAACTCCGCAGGGCCCGCGACGAACTCGCCGTGCTCCATCTTGAACTAGACCGCATGCATAGCGAATTGAAGCTGGCACATGCAGCGCTCAAGGAAAAGTCGCGATTCGATGCCATGACGGGCGCGCTCAAGCGCGAGACCTTTTTTTCAGCACTGGATCTCGCAAGCGCGGAGGCGCGCCCCGGCACATTGCTGGTTGCCGATGCCGACCATTTCAAGCAGATCAACGATACATATGGCCACCAGACCGGCGATGAGGCGCTCCGCGCGATCTCGTCGGTGATTTCCTCGACCATCGGCGTCAGCGATTTCTGGGGGCGTATCGGCGGCGAAGAGTTCGCAATTTTCCTCGACGGCTGCAATGTGGAAGAAGTCTGCGCCGTCGCCGAAACGATCCGCCGCGCCGTCGGGACCATCGATATCAGGCGTGAACGCGGCCGCGTACCCGTCACGATCAGCATCGGCGGCGTCCATCTCCAGGGCCGGTTCAGCGTCAAGCAGGCGATGAGTGAAGCCGACCGTCTGCTCTATCGCGCCAAACGCGGCGGACGCAACCGGGTGGAATTCGGCGAGTTTGAAGAATCCGACGTGTCCGCCGCCTGATCAGTCGCGCCTTTTCCTAAAGAAATCCCGCAATATCTCGGCCGCCTCCGTCTCGCCGATCCCGGAATAGACTTCCGGCGTATGATGGCAGGCTGGCGATGCGTAGAACCGCACGCCGCTTTCCACCGCCCCGCCCTTGGGGTCCGACGCGCCGTAGTAGAGCCTGCGGATGCGCGAAAACGAGATCGCCCCGGCGCACATGGTGCAGGGTTCCAGGGTCACATAGAGATCGGCGTCCACCAGTCGCTCGTCGCCCAGCTTTGCCGACGCCTCCCTGATGGCGACGATTTCCGCATGCGCGGTGGCATCATTGAGTTCCCGCGTCCGGTTGCCGGCACGCGCGATGATCTCGCCATTCCGGACCACGACGGCGCCGATCGGCACCTCGCCGCGGCTGCCGGCCGTCCTTGCTTCATCCAAAGCGGTCATCATGAAGCGATTTGGCCCCGTCACGCGGCATTTTCCTCTCAACCCGAACCAGTTGTCCTGGCAGAACTGCTTCCATTTAACAATGAAAGGCTCTAGGAGGACATCAAAGAAAAGGCAAATACAATGAGAGACACGAGGAAGCCCGGCGGCGGGCCACGCAAATCCGGCCCCGGACGCGACGGCGCAAGGCCCGCGCGCGGCGGCGACAGGCCAGCCCGCTCCGGCGACAAGCCGTTCGCCAGGGACGGCGAGAAGAAGAGCTTCGGCGGCGCGAAGAAGAGCTTTGGCGCCAAGCCAAGGGCTCCTGCGGCCAAGAACCCGGATCATCTCGCGGTCACGGGCGAAGGCGAGCGCATCTCCAAGATCATGGCGCGGGCCGGCGTGGCGTCGCGCCGCGATTGCGAACGGATGATCATGGAACGCCGTGTCACGCTGAACGGCAAGGTGCTGGAAAGCCCCGCCGTCAATTGTACGCCGCAGGACCGCATCGAGGTCGACGGCCAGGTCATCGGCGCGATCGAGCGCACCCGCCTCTGGATCTATTACAAACCGATGGGCCTGGTGACGACCAACTTCGATCCCGAGGGCCGCCCGACGGTCTTCGACAACCTGCCGAAGGACCTGCCGAGGGTCATCTCGGTCGGCCGTCTTGATATCAACACCGAAGGCCTGCTGCTGCTCACCAATGACGGCGGGCTGGCGCGCATGCTGGAACTGCCCTCTACCGGCTGGCTGCGCCGCTACCGAGTCCGCGCCTATGGCGAGATCACCCAGGAGAAGCTCGACAGCCTCAAGGACGGCATGGCCGTCGATGGCGTGCTCTATGGCGCGATCGAGGCGACGCTCGACCGTGAGCAGGGCCACAATGTCTGGATCACAATGGGCCTGCGTGAAGGCAAGAACCGCGAGATCAAGAACGTGCTCGGTGCGCTCGGCCTCGACGTCAACCGGCTGATCCGCATTTCCTATGGCCCGTTCCAACTCGGCGAACTCAACGATGGCGATGTCATCGAGGTCAAGAGCCGGACGCTGCGCGAACAGCTCGGGCCCCGCCTGATCGAAGAGGCCAATGCCAATTTCGAAGCGCCGATCTTCAACGCGCCACCGGAGCCCAAGGAAGAGCCTGCCGCCCGCGAATGGGGTGCCGGCGAACGCCCACGCCGGGAAAGCCGCGAGGACCGCCGCGAACGCGACCTCGCCCGCATCGACACCAGGAAGCCGGAGGGCAAGTTCTCCAAGGACCGTGACCGTGGAGAACGCAGCGATCGTGGCGATCGTGGCGACCGACGTGGCGGCAAGCCCGAGGACAAGAAGCAGAAGCGCCTGCCGCTCGGTTCGAGCCGCACCGCCAATGTCTGGATGGCGCCGGGTGCCCGTCCCCTTGCGCCAAAGAAGGAAAGGCCTGCGGCTGCAGAACCCGCAACCAGTCCCCGGCGCCGCGTGCTGAAGCTCAAGACCGACGGTACGGAGACCGCAGAGGCGCCCGTTCGCAAGGCCCGCGCCGACCGGCCGGATCGTGCCGGCAGACCGGCCAAGCCCTTCGCTCGCGAGCCGCGTGGGGATGGTGATCGTGGCGAGCGCACGTTCGGAGGCCGCAAGCCCCGCGACGATCGAGCCGAAGGCGAGCGTACGGCGCGGGCGGTGCGTCCCGCGCGTTCATCCGGCGCAGACCGCGCCACGGGCGAGGATCGTCCGAAGCGCCCTTATTCGGGACGTCCAGTGCGTTCAGGCGATGATGCAAATTCGCGTTCGGAACGCCCGCGTTCCAGCGCACCGCGTGGGCAAGGCGAAGACCGCCCGAAGCGTCCTTATTCAGGACGCCCGGCGCGGGCGGGCGATGATCAGGCGTCGCGCTCGGAACGTCCACGTTCTAGCGCGTCGCGTGCCGAGGGCGATGACCGTCCAAAGCGTCCATATTCGGGGCGGCCAGCGCGTGCTGGCGACGGCGACAAGCCACATCAGGACAAACCGCGTGGCGATGGACCGCGCAAGGGCCCGGGTGCAGGCAGCAAGAGACCAGGTCGCGGTGCGGATCGTCGGCGGTGAGTTCAAGGGCCGGCCCCTTGCCGCGCCGAAAAGCCATGACATCCGCCCGACCACGGACCGGACGCGCGAAAGCCTGTTCAACATCCTGAGCCATTCCTATCCCGAAGCGCTCAACGGCACCCGCGTGCTCGATTGCTTCGCCGGTACCGGCGCGGTCGGGCTCGAGGCGCTTTCGCGCGGCGCGGCGCAGGCGTTGTTCGTGGAAACATCGGTCGAGGGTCGTGGCCTGCTTCGCACCAATATCGAGGCGCTTGGGCTGCAGGGGCGCGCCCGCATCTTCCGCCGTGACGCCACCGATCTCGGCCAGCCGGGCACGATGCAGCCGTTCGATTTCTTGTTCGCCGATCCACCCTACGAAAAAGGCCTCGGTGAAGCCGCTTTCGGGCAGTGCCACACCGGCGGCTGGCTGGTGCCCGGCGCTCTGGCCATCCTTGAGGAACGGGCCGGTGTTGATCCTGCTGTGACCCCGGCATATGTATTTCTCGACAGCCGCTCCTTTGGTGACACACGCATGCATTTCTACCGCTACCAGCCCTGAACCGAGTTCCAGATGAGCGATCCCGTTTCGAGTTCCAGTTCCCCCACCGTCGCGGTCGCGTTCGGGGGCGGCGGTGCGCGCGGCCTCGCTCATATCCATGTCATCGAAGCGCTCGACGAGATGGGCATCACGCCGGTCGCCATCACCGGGTCGTCGATCGGAGCGATCATGGGTGCCGGCATGGCTGCGGGCATGACGGGCGCCGAGATCCGGGAATTCGCGCTGTCAACGGTCGGCAAGCCGCGCGAGGTGATGAACCGCATCTGGTCGCTTCGGCCGCAGACGCTCTCCGACATGGTCGCGGGCGGCTTCCGCCTCGGCCAGTATAATCTGGAGCGCATTCTCAAGGCCTTCCTGCCGGATCTGCTGCCGGCCGATTTCAAGGACCTGAAAATCCCGCTGCATGTGACCGCGACCGATTATTACGGCAGTTCCGAAATCCTCATCGGCGAGGGCGATCTGTTCCAGGCGCTCGCCGCCTCGGCGGCGATCCCCGCGGTTTTCATGCCGGTCCGCATCAACGACCGGATCATGATCGACGGCGGCGTCTTCAATCCGGTGCCCTTCGAATATCTGCTCGACAAGGCCGATATCGTCGTCGGCATCGATGTCGTGGGCTGGCCGGCCGGCGACCCGGCGCTCATTCCCAGCCGGATCGACAGCCTGTTCGGCGCGAGCCAGTTGATGATGCAGTCGATTATCGCGATGAAACTCAATGTCCACAAACCGCATGTGTTCCTGGCGCCGGATGTCGGCCGCTTCAAGGTGCTCGACTTCATGAAGGCGGCCGAGGTGCTGGACATCTCCTCGTCCGTGAAGGATGACGTCAAGCGGGCGCTCGATGCGGAAATCACCCGCCGCATCGCCGCCGCATAGTGCTCAGACGTTCCGGTTCTTCAGTTCGTCGCGAATCTGGGTGAGAAGCACGATGTCTTCCGGAGGGCCTGACGGTGCCTCGACCTTCTTCGGCATGAAGCGGGAGACGACCTTGAGCAGCATGAAGATGCACCATGCCACGATGATGAAATTGATGACGATGGTGATGAAATTGCCATAGGCGAAGACAGCACCCTGTTCGCGCGCGGCGGCCAGCGAGGTCGCGGTCACCTTGCTCGACAACGGAATGAACAGGTTCGAAAAATCGACATTGCCGACGATGGCGCCGATAATCGGCATCAGCAGATCGTCGGTCAGCGACGTGACGATCCTGCCGAAGGCGGCGCCGATAATCACCGCGACGGCCAGGTCCAGCACGTTGCCGCGCATGATGAATGCTTTGAATTCGTTCAGCATGATGATCTCCATTGTCCCCCATTACCGGACCCGATGGCCGATAAGTGGGAGGTTAACAGAGCGGCCGCGAGAATCCAGCCGAAAAATCCCGCTGAAATTGCTGGGCTTTCAAGACGAAAGCCGCATTTGAAACTGACGGCTTATGCTCTATCATCGCTTTGTGCCCCCATGATTTCGGGGGGTGGGAGGCGCCATGCTGCCAGGCTGGGTGATATTCGGCTCGGCCATTGCCTATCTCGTCCTGCTCTTCGGGGTGGCGAGCTACGGCGACAGACGGACGAAGAACGGAGCGGTCGCGAGCGGCGGCCGGCCGCTGGTCTATGCGCTCAGCCTCGCCATCTACTGCACGTCCTGGACCTATTTCGGCGGCGTGGGCCTCGCCGCTTCGCGCGGCTTCGAGTTCACCGCCATCTATATCGGGCCGGTGCTGGTCTTCACCATCGGCCTGCCGCTGCTTAGGCGTATCACCGAGATCGCCAAGGCCGAGCGGCTGACCTCGATCGCCGATTTCATCGCCGCCCGCTACGGCAAGAATCCCGTCGTGGCGATGATCGTCGCCTTCATCGCGCTGGCCGGCGCCGTGCCCTATATCGCGTTGCAGCTCAAGGCGATTTCCAGTTCCGTGGGTTCGCTCGTCGATACATCGCAATATGCCATCGGACTGGATAGCCGCCAGCTGATCGACCTGCCGCTCCTGGTGTCGCTGTCGCTCGCATTCTTCGCCGTCGTCTTCGGCACGCGTCATGCCGACGCCACCGAGCACCAGGACGGCCTCATCCTCGCCATCGCCACCGAATCCCTGGTCAAGCTCATCGCTATCCTCACCGTCGGGCTGACCATGCTCTACGGCATTTTCGGAGGACCTACCCATCTCTGGGAGCTGGCGCGCGACAACCAGTTGGTGCAGGCGGCGATCAGTTACGAGACGCCCATCAGCCGCTGGATCGTCGTCATTCTGCTTTCAGCTTTTGCCATCATCATGCTGCCGCGCCAGTTCCATGTCATGGTCGTCGAGAATCGCACCTTTGGCGAACTCAAGCTCGCGGCCTTCTTCTTCCCGCTCTATCTCGTTCTGATCAATCTCTTCGTGCTACCGATCGCCATTGGAGGGCTGATCCACTTCAACGGCGCCGGCGATGCCGATCTCTATGTGCTGGCGCTGCCGCTCAGCGCAGACATGCCATGGGTGACGATGATTGCCTTTATCGGCGGCTTCTCGGCGGCCACCGCCATGGTCATCGTCGCCTCGGTGGCGCTGTCGATCATGATCTCCAACGACATAGTCATGCCGTTCCTGCTGCGCCGCAACCTCGTGGAGTCGAAACCGGAATTCGAGGATATCAGCAAGCTGGTGCTTGGCATCCGCCGTGGCGCGATCTTTGCCGTGCTGCTGCTCGGCTATGCCTATTATCGCTCCGCCGGCACATCGGGCGGACTTGCCTCGATGGGACTGATCGCGTTTGCCGCCATCGCACAGATGGCGCCGGCAATGATCGGTGGGCTCTATTGGCGCCGCGCCAATGCGCGCGGCGCGATCTCGGGCCTCACCACCGGCTTTGCCGTCTGGGTCTGGATGCTCTTCGTGCCGAGCCTCGGCGGCACCGACACGTCGGCGGACGCCGCCGCCATTCTCGACGCATTTTTTCCGTTCGGCGGCATTTTCGGCCCGGGCAGCGATTCCTTCGTCAATGCGGTCATTCTCAGCCTGTTCGTCAACACCACTGCCTTCGTGCTCGGATCACTGTCGCGCAACGCCAAGGGGCTCGAGCGGCAACAGGCGGATGTCTTCATTCCGCATGGCAACATCCGCCCGCACCGAAGCGTCTGGCGCACCAATCTCACCATCGGCGACCTGAAGCTGACAATCGGCCGCTATCTCGGCGAGGAGCGCATGCTGCGCTCGCTCGATTCCTACGAGGAGGAGCTCGGCCGCAAGCTCAAGGACAAGGATCTGGCCGACGCCGACCTGATGAATTTTGCCGAACAGTTGCTCGGCTCGGCCATCGGTTCATCGTCGGCGCGGCTGGTGCTCTCCCTCTCGATGCGGCGGAGGGACGAACAGACGACCGAGACCGCCATGCTGCTCGACCAGGCGAGCGAGGCGCTGCACTATAACCAGGGCATGCTGCAGACGGCGCTCTCGCAGATGGACCAGGGCATCGCCGTCTTCGATGCCGAGAAGCGGCTGACGATCTGGAACCGGCGCTTCCGCACTCTGCTCGACCTGCCCGAACACGCGGGCCAGGTGGGTTTTCCACTTGCCTCGATCATCGCTATCCTGACAAGCCGTGGCGATGTCGGCGCGGGCGACGAAGAGGATGTGATCGAACAGATCCTTACTCCGGACACGCCTTTCCTTATCGTGCTCGAGGGCGGCGCACGGATCGTCGAAATGCGATCCAACCCGATGCCGGATCTCGGCATGGTCACCACCTGCACCGACATTACCGAGCGCGTGCAGGCCAACCGGGCACTGGAGGAGGCCAACGAGACGCTGGAACAGCGCGTCGCCGAGCGGACGAGGGAACTGACGCGCGTCAACACCGAGCTCGCGGAGGCCCGCGCCTCCGCCGAGGAAGCCAATATCGGCAAGACACGTTTTTTCGCCGCCGCGGGCCACGACATTCTCCAGCCGCTCAATGCGGCACGGCTCTATTCCTCCTCGCTGGTCGAGCGCCTCGGCCGGTCGTCCAACAGCGATCTCGTGCAGAATATTGATTCGGCACTGGAATCGGTCGAGACGATCCTCGGTGCCGTGCTCGATATTTCCCGCCTCGATACCGGCGCCATGAAACCCCGGCTGTCGACCGTGGCGCTCGACGACTTCCTCAAGCGCATCGATACCGATTACCAACCGCTCGCCCGCGCCCAGGGCCTGACGCTGAAAGTGCTGCCGACATCGCTCAAGGTGAGGACCGATCCGACGCTGTTGCGCCGGTTGGTGCAGAACCTCGTCTCGAACGCCATCAAATACACGATCAGCGGCCGTGTGCTTGTGGGCGTCCGGCGGCGCGGCAACGAGGCGTGGATCCAGGTATACGACACCGGCATCGGCATACCGCAGTCAAAGTTCAAGACCGTGTTCAAGGAATTCGCCCGGCTCGATGAAGGCGCCCGCACGGCATCGGGCCTCGGCCTCGGCCTGTCGATCGTCGACCGCATTTCGCGCGTGCTCAGCCATCCGGTCGAGATTCAGTCCACGCCCGGCAAAGGGACTGTCTTTCGAGTGCGCCTGCCGCTCGACCATACCACCGCCGTGCCTCAGTCGATCGAGCCCGCAAATGCAATATCGAGACCGGGCCAGAAGCTCGACGATCTCAAGGTGCTCTGCATCGACAACGAACCGGCCATTCTTGATGGCATGAAGATCCTGCTCACCGGCTGGGGCTGCGTGGTCGAAACCGCGCCGAGCCTGGCCGAGTGCGAGCATGTCATCGCCAGGGCATGGCGCCCGGACGCGGTGATCGCCGATTACCACCTCGGCGACGGCAACGGCATCACGGCAATCGCTCGTCTGCGGGAAGCCTTCGGCCCGCTCCCCGCTATCCTGATCACCGCGGACCGCACGCCAGAGGTCCGCGCGCATGCGGATCGCGACGGAATTGCGCAGCTGAACAAGCCGGTGAAGCCGGCAGCGCTGAGGGCGGCGCTGAGCCGGATTGCAGGGGTGGTGAGGCAGGCGGCGGAGTGAGGTCGCGCAGTGCATGCCCCCGACGGCGGAAGCCGGCCGGGATATTGGACTGGTCTCGACACGCCCATGTTGTTGCGGTCCGCCAACGAGGCGGACCAACGAAATCACTGCGTCGCCGACGCGGGTTTCTGTTCGTCGCTGGCGGTGGTGTTATGGGTGGTGTGATATGCGCATTCGGCCAAAGCCGCCGATGCAGTTAGGCCAAGGGCCGCCAGGGCGATGAATATCGTTTTCATCTGCTCACTCCTCTGTTTGCGCTGGCAGGATAACCCGAGGTAGCGATTTGCACCAATCACGAATACGGCACTGGATTAATGGCGGCGAAGATCGCGTCAGGCTCTGATCGAGCCTATTGAGAACCCGGATCCGATAACCCGTGCCCTTCCCTTCCCCGCCCGAATCCGAAACAATGCCGCGTATGGCCATCAAGCTCCTGCCCGAAACGCTCATCAACCAGATCGCCGCCGGCGAGGTCATCGAACGGCCGGCGAGCGCGGTGAAGGAACTGGTCGAGAATGCGATCGATGCGGGCGCCACGCGGATCGAGATCGCAACGTCTGGCGGCGGCAAAAGCCTGATCCGGGTAATCGACAATGGCTGCGGCATGCAGCCGGCGGATCTTGAATTCGCGGTACGGCGGCACTGCACCTCGAAGCTGGAAAACGGGCTCGACGATATCCGCACGCTCGGCTTCCGGGGCGAGGCGCTGCCGTCGATCGGCTCGGTCGCCAAGCTCTCGATCGTCAGCCGCACGCGCGATGCCGAGAACGGTTCGGAAATCGCCGTCACCGGCGGTCGCGCCACGCCGATCCGGCCGAGAGCGGCCAACACAGGCACGATCGTCGAAGTCCGCGATCTGTTCTTCGCCACGCCCGCCCGGCTCAAATTCCTCAAGACCGAGAAGGCCGAGGGTGGTGCGATCACCGAGATCATCCGGCGCATGGCGATCGCTTTCCCGCATGTCCGCTTCGTGATTTCGGGCACGGACCGCTCGACGCTGGAATTTGCCGCCACCGGCAGCGATCGGCTCGCTCGAATCGCCCAGGTGATCGGCAAGGATTTCGAGGAGAACGCGATCGCCATCGATGCCGAGCGGGGGGGCGTGCGCCTCACCGGATTTGCAGGACTTCCCGTGTTCAATCGCGGCAATGCCGCCCACCAGTTCGCCTATGTCAACGGCAGGCCTGTGGCCGACAAGCTGATCAATTCCGCGCTGCGCGGCGCCTATGCCGAGACCGTGCCGAGCGGCCGCTATCCGGTTGCGGTGCTCGACCTGACGCTTGATCCGGCGCTGGTCGATGTCAACGTGCACCCCGCCAAATCCGATGTGCGCTTTCGCGATCCGGGCCTGGTGCGCGGTCTGATCGTCGGCGCCATCCGGCAGGCGCTGGCCGCAGAAGGCGACCGATCCTCGACCACGGCGGCGCGTTCCATGATGGCGGCCTTCACATCCGGCTTTAGGACCGAGCCGCGCCGGGACTGGACGCCGGCCGCTTCGCCGTCGCGCCCCTTCAGCTTCCAGTCGCAGCAGCCGGCTTTCGCGGAAGCGGCGCAATCGGCTTTCAGCGACGTGATGGCGCCCGCCGCCCGCCCGGCCGAACCGCGGGCTGCGACGCGCGCGGAACAGCCGCCGGAGGAAAGCGTCTCGTTTCCCCTCGGCGCCGCCCGGGCACAGGTGCACGAGAACTACATCATCGCCCAGACCGAGGACGGCATGGTGATCGTCGACCAGCATGCCGCCCATGAGCGCCTCGTGTTCGAGGATATGCGCAAGGCCCTTACGTCGCATTCGATTCCGTCGCAGGCGCTGCTGATCCCCGAGATCGCCGACCTGCCGGAAGAGGATTGCGACCGGCTGATGGCGCATGCAGAGGCTCTCAAGGCGCTCGGTCTGCATTACGAGCGCTTCGGTCCCGGCGCGATCATGATCCGCGAGACGCCCTCGATGCTCGGCAAGGTCGATTGCGTTGGGCTGATCCGCGAACTCGCCGACGAGATCGCCGAATGGGATACGTCGGCGACGCTTCATTCACGGCTCGAACATGTTGCGGCGACCATGGCCTGCCACGGTTCGGTGCGCTCCGGCCGCCGGCTGCGGGTCGAGGAAATGAACGCGCTGCTGCGCCAGATGGAAGCCACTCCGGGCTCCGGCCAGTGCAACCATGGCCGGCCCACCTACATCAAACTTCAGCTCTCTGATATCGAAAGGCTGTTCGGACGCAGTTGAAAGCCGCCGCTGGCCGCGATATATCCGGCTAACGATCACAGTTCTGGAATACAAGCATCATGATGAACCGGTTTGAAGGCAGCGGCAGCCGCGAAGCGAAGATCCGCTACCTCGACGGCGATTTCCAGATCCTGCTGCCGGGCGGCTATGTGATCTGCGCGGTCACCGGCCGGCAGATCCCCATCGATGAGCTCAAATACTGGAGCGTCGACCGGCAGGAGGCCTATGCCGATGCGGCCGCCTCGCTCGAAGGCGACAGGCGCGCCGGCGCGCTGCCGGTGTAGTGTCCGGCGCCGACGAAGCTCTTTACCTCAGTCGCGACAGCAGCAGCATCAATTGGCCCTGCCTCGATGTTCCGGTCTTGTGCAGAATCGATTTCATCCGGCCCCGCGCCGTCTCCAGCGAAATCCCGAGATGATCGGCCGTTTCGGCCAACGACCTGCCAAGGAAAAGGTCCTGGCAGAATCGGATTTCGGCCGGCGTCAGGCCGAAGGATTGCGAAAGGTCGGAAAAGCCGCCCGGCACCTGCTCCTCCAGCGACAGCGACGTGACCAGGACGAGGACCATCCGTTGCGGCGGGAGCAGCGACAGGATACCCCCCGATATCCGTGGCGCCGGCAGCGCCGCCATGACGATCTGCCAGACGCCCGTGCTGGTCCGGCAGATGATGCGAGTCTCATCCGTCGGCAGGCCTCTGGAAAGCCGTTCCAGTGCCCGTCCGAACCGCACATCCGCGTCCTTGTCGAGCAGGAAACAGCGTTGGAGACGCACTGCGATGGGCTGCCTGGATGAGAAGATGTCCACCGCCATCTGGTTCGCTTCGCGCACTATCCTGTTGCCGTCGAGAATGAAGGCGGCGGATCTGCCTCGTTCGACGAGCGCGCCTTCCGCCAGATTTCCCTCGACATCGGCCCGAATATTGCGGGCAAGCTGGATCGACCGCGCAAAGTTGCCGCGCACGCGTTTCATGACCTCAGCAGCCGCGGTGTCGTAAGTGCCGGCGAGCGCCAGGGGAAAGTGCAACAGGACATGGATCGCTTCGGCCCCGTCGCCGACGATCTTCATTCCGGCGGCGGCCTCCACGTCCTTCTGCGGGCGCAGCCAGTCATTATAGAACTCGGTATGTGCAATGTTTCGCACTGGCGAGTCGCGCTCGGACACGGCAATCGTGCCGTTCGGCGCCGAAACCCAGAATTCCGACCACGGATTCACAAAGGCGAAGTGTTCGATGTAGGATTTGACAAAAGCCGGATCCATGTTCTGGACCGAGAAGAAATTGAGCCTCCCTTCGGGAAAGTTTGTGTTGTGCAACCCACCCCATGAACCGGGAAAGGCGTCGCTCAACGCCGAAGCCACATTGGCCCAGGAGCCGCTTCCGAAAGTCGCCGCATCGATCGCCGCCGCGATGTCGCCGCTGATGGCTGCTACCCGCTCCTCGTCATAAACATTGAACAGTGCTTCTCCCATTGCCTCCGACGCCCGATGGCCGGGCGATCTTTGCGCCCGCATTGCTCCCGTGGGCAGAGTAACGTGTTAATCGCCAATTGAAAACAACAAGCTTGGAAGAACGGGCCCGGCATCGTCCCGGCCCAGGCGAAGCCAATTCCAGTCTGTCAAGCCCTCAACAACCGTCGCTTCCTGAAGCTCGCGATCGCCTCGTCGATGATCAAGCGTGCGGTGGTCGGCGAGTCGAACGCCATTTCCACATCGATCACCGTGAGCTTGGCCAGCAGATCCTCGGCCAGACCGTGGTGGCCGCGCAGGCGGACGGCGTCCTTGGCGGTGGTGACGATCGTGAGTTGCTGCTTTTCCGCCGTGGCCAGAATATCGACGATCTCGTCGTCGAGCAGGTGCTGATGATCGCCAAAGGGCCGGCGAACGACGATGTTCGCGCCAAGGCCCTCGACCGTGGCAAAGAACTTGCCGGGATCGGCAATGCCGGCGAAGGCCAGCACGTTCTTACCCGCGATGATCTCCCGATCGCCGACCGGGTCCACCTTTCCTTCGAAAACCGGCTTGCCTGATCTCGCCGCGATGCGGATGAAGGGATCGGCGGCATTGCCACGGCCGAGCTTGAGGAGCGCGGTGGCGTATTTCAGTTGCAGCGTGGTCGGCGCGCGCACCGGGCCGGCTGGAACGAGAAAGCCGTTGCCGATGCCCCGGATCGTATCGACCACCATCAGCGCGTAATCGAAGTGCAGCACCGCGCTCTGGAAGCCGTCATCCATGATGATGATATCGGCGCCTTCCCTGATCAGCATGCGCGCGCCATCCACCCTTTTGCGGGCGATCACGGTCAAGGCCTCGCGGGCGATCAGCAGCGGCTCGTCGCCGACATCGCGTGCGCGATGATGGCTCGCATCGACGATTGTCGTCCGGTCGATGCTGCCGCCATAGCCTCGGCTCAGCACGCCGGGCTTCAACCCACGCGCCTTGGCGGCTTTGGCGAGCGTGATGACAGTGGGGGTCTTGCCGGCACCGCCGACGGTGAAATTGCCGACGCAGATCACCGGCACGTCAATTTCCAGCCGCTTGGCGTTGCGCAGGCGCCGGCTGGCAAAATAGCCATAGATCAACGCGGCCGGCGAAAGCAGCCAGGCCCTTGGATCCCCTTTTTTCCACCAGAATGGTGGCGCTTCAGATACCATTTCATTGCCGGCGTAGTGATGGCCGGCCCCGTGTAACCAGAATTGCGGCGAAGAAACGCTAAAACCCGAGATAATGCAAGGCTTGAATCAGACGGGTTCCGGCGTGGAAATACTATCGAGAAGCGCGCCGAGCTCTTCTATACTGCCGAGAACATGGTCGGCCAGGGGCGATAGCGATTCCAGCGTGCCCGTGCCGGTCAGCACGCCGACTGCCAGCCCCGCCTTGGCGTTGCGCGCCATATGCAGGTCGTGGTTATTGTCGCCGACCATGGCGATCTCGCTGGCGGGCATGCCGCACGCGCGGGCGAAACCCTCGATCATGCCGGGGCTGGGCTTGACGCCATGGCCGCTGTCATAGCCCGCGATGTAATCGAGCAGCGGCAGGATGTGCTGGTATTCCGCCATCGAGCGGATCGACGCCTCGTTGTCAGACGAGGCAATGCCGAGCTTCAGCCCACGCTCCCTGAGTTGGAGAAAGATCGCCTGAAGATTGGCAACCGGCACCGAAGTCGATGCGCCTTCAAGGAAGAACAGGTCGAGATGCCTGGTCAGATCAACGACCTCGTGGCGCGAGCCGGCCGCGATCATGCCGGCTGCGATCTCGCTGGGTGCTGCGGCGGCAAACAGGCTATCGGCCACCGTCTCCCCGGTTTCCGGGTCCATGCCGCAGGCGCGCAACAGCCGATCGGCCAGTTCCACATCTCCGTCGGCGGCATGAAGCGCGCAGCGTCGGTTCACCGGCTCCCAGCTCTTGTCATAATCGAGCAGCGTGCCGTCCTTGTCGAAGAGAATGCCTGTTATCTTCACTGGGTTTGGCCTGCCTTCTATTTGCCTGACAGCACGTTGTTGCGAGGCATCAGCCGGGCTTTCATGGTGAGCGGATTGATATAGGGTTCGAGCCCCCGCAGCGTCGCCGTCAGCGCCCCGCGCATCTGGTGTACCGTCTGCATTCCGGCATCGATCATCGCGTGGCGGGCACTTTCATTGGTGATGAGATAGTAGACGCCCTTGGCCAGCATCTCGGTGTCGCGCACCATTCGGGCCGAGCCGTTGCGTGCCAGCATCTGGTAGCTCTCGCGGAAATTGCCCACCTGCCCGCCGGACAGGACCGCGCAGCCCATCATGGCGGGCTCGAGCGGGTTCTGGCCGCCAGACGCGGTCAGCGACCGGCCGACGAAGGCGATCTCGGTGAGTTGCAGGTAGAGGCTCATCTCGCCGATCGTATCACCGAGATAGATGTCGGTGTCCGCCATCACAGCGTCATTACGGCTGCGGCGTGCGACAATCATTCCCTCGGCAGTGAGCATTTCCTCGATTTCGTCGCAACGCTCGGGATGGCGCGGTACGATGATCGTGACGAGATCGAGCCGCGACTTGAGTGCCTTGTGCACCTGAGCGGCCGCCCTTTCCTCGCCTTCGAAGGTCGAGATCGCCGCCCAGGTGTTGCGGCTGCCGATCTGGGATTTGGTTCGTGCCAGCGTCAGGGCGTCGGCGGCCGGCAGGTCGCTATCAGCCTTCATGTTGCCCGAAATGAGCACCGGCAGCGCGCCGAGTTCCTGGAAGCGGGCGGCGTCGAGTTCCGATTGCGCGATGACGAGCGACATGTTCTCGAACAGCGCCGATGCAATGCTTGGAAACGACGCCCAGCGCCGATAGGATTTGTCCGACAGCCTCGCATTGACTAGGATCTGTGGGATGTGCCGGTTGCCAAGCTCCATGATCGTCGCGGGCCAGATCTCGGATTCGGCGAACAGCGCCAGATCGGGCTGCCAATATTCGAGGAACCGCCGCACGACCGGCTTCAGGTCGAGCGGCACATATTGATGGATCACATCGTTCTCGAGCCGCGACCGGGCGATGGTCGCCGATGTCACGGTTCCGGTGGTCAGGAGCACTATGATGCCCCGGCGGGAGATTTCCTTGATCAGCGGCACCATGGCGTTGGTCTCGCCGACGCTCGCCGCATGCACCCAGATCAGGGGCCCCTCGGGACGGGCAGCGCTGGCATAGCCATAGCGTTCCGATTTCCGCGCCCGCTCTTCCTTGCCCCGTGCCGCCCGCAACAGCACAAAAGCGCTGATCGCCGGATAGGCGGAAAGGCCCAATCCACGGTAAGCCGCGAGCGCCGCACGGGCGCGCAGGCTCCTCATCGGGTGCCTGCCTTTAGCCGGTCCGACATCTATTTCAGGCCCGTGGCAGGGTCGAGCAGCTTGTGCATATGCACGATGAAATAGCGCATATGGGCGTTGTCTACCGTCTGCTGCGCCTTGGCCTTCCAGGCGGCATGCGCTGAGACGTAGTCAGGGAAGATGCCGACAATGTCGAGTTCTTCGAGATTCTTGAATTCGCTACCGTTCAGCTTTTCCAGTTCGCCGCCGAAAACGAGATGAAGGAGTTGCTTGGGCTTGTCTGATCCGCTCATGGGTCCGCCTTTGGTGGTTTTCTTGTTTTTCCATCTGGTCAAATCCGACCACTGGATTGCGGCAATATCCCGGAAACGTCAATGGCTCAAGGGTCATGGGCGATTAGACCCAGGAAAGGGTGGCGGCGGGGGTCAGAGCGAGTCAGCCATCGGTCGGCGACACGAATAGCTTTGCAATCTCCGCGGCAAGCTGGGTCTGGGTATAGGGCTTGCCAAGTCTGGGGAGGTCGATGCCGGATCCTGGCGGAAGATCCGCATAGCCGGACGCGACGAGGATCGGCAGCTTGGGAAAAAGCTTCCGCGCCGCCTTGCCAAGTTCGGCTCCATTCATTCCCGGCATCGAGTAGTCGGTGATCATCAGGTCGAACTCGTTTCCCGCTTCGAGAAGCGCGAGGGCGGCGGTTCCGGAATTGGCTTCGGTTACGATATGTCCGAGATTTTCGAGCATATCGACGGAACTCATCGCGATCAGGGCATCGTCGTCGACCATGAGGACACGAAGGGTGGTCTTTGGCACTGGCAGTTCCAAGGGTCTTTCCATCTGGAGTTCTCCCACAGTCCGGGGCGTGGCTGGCAACCAGAGTTCGGCTGTCGTTCCCCGGCCGAGCGAACTCTCAAGTCTCAGTGCGCCGTTCAATTGCACGGCAAGGCCGTGGATCATGGATAGGCCGAGGCCCGTGCCTTTGCCAAGCTCCTTGGTCGAGAAAAAGGGGTCGATCGCCTTTTCCAGCGTTTCCTTATCCATCCCGAAACCCGTGTCCTTCACCCGCAGGACGAGATAGACGCCAGCATCCAATTCCTCCTTCCGCGCAACAAGCGTCTCCTCGCGCAGGGAGATCGACAGAACGCCGCCGCTGGGCATGGCGTCACGGGCGTTGATCGCCAGGTTAAGAAGCGCAAGTTCGACCTGGTTGGCATCGGCGAGCGCCATGGGCAGGGCGCCGGGAAGATCCGTTTCGATGGGGATATTGGCATCGATGGAGCTCGTGAGGAGTTCACCCATCCCAAGCACGAGGTCGACCATGTCGACCGGCTTCACCGTCAGGTCCTGACGCCTGCCGAAGGCGAGAAGCCGCTGGGTCAAAGCGGCGCCCCGGCGCGCACCGCGGGTCGCACCGTCGAGGAAATGACGTGCCTTCGGATCATCTGCCACGTGTTTTGCCAGGAGTTCGAGGTTGCTCAGTACCGCCATCAGCAGATTGTTGAAGTCGTGAGCGACGCCGCCCGTCAACTGGCCGATCGCCTCGAGCTTTTGGGCCTGCCGCAACTGCTCCTCGGCGCGCTCGCGTTGCGCGACCTGTTCGACAAGCACGCGATGCGCGCTTTCAAGCTCGGCGGTTCGCTGGGCGACGCGTTCTTCCAGTGTTGCATTGAGACGACTTATTTCCTCCATTCGAGCACGCGCCTCGAACTGCCGCCGCCGTCCCTTGAGCGCCGTTCTGGCGACACTGAGGAAGGTGGTCGCGTGAAAGGGCCGCTCGAGGAAGGTGACGTTGCCGAGAACCTCCGACAGGCGGGCGGCGGCCGGATTTCTCTCGGGGCCGCCACCTTTCTGGGTCAACACGATGAAGGGAAGATCTGACCAGGATGGCTGGCCGGCAAGCCAGGCGGAGAGGGCTCGCAAGTCGCTCGTCAGGGCAGCTTCTTCGGTCATCACAATAAAGGCCGTGGAATCCTCGATCGACGGGACAAGTGCGGCCAAGTCGGGTTTGGCGATCGATGCGATCCCCGCCTCGCCAAGGAGCG
>Ga0164290_1001960_pt1 | contig 19719 bp, 12 predicted proteins | sample Micstemetagenome_FD_108782 | JGI IMG/M metagenome (GOLD analysis project Ga0164290, IMG submission 108782) | Contaminated culture microbial community from soil near Moab, Utah, USA - Microcoleus steenstrupii SON62 (Illumina Assembly) | ecosystem: Environmental > Terrestrial > Soil > Soil crust... | reverse complement strand
GTTGTAGGCTTCCGGGCCCGACGTGTCGGTGTGGCCGGTCGCCGTGATGCGGGCGTTGCCCTTGGTCTTGAAGACCTGAGCCGCCTGGCCGATCGTCGCCAGCGCCTGCTGGCTGAGGTTCGAGCGATCCCAGTCGAAGAACACCATGAACGACGGCGCGACCGGAGCAGCGGCCGGCGGCGGCGGCGGCGGCGCCGGAGGCGCGTTGAAGCGCATCTGCAGGCTCGCCATCAAGCTGACGTTGTTGTTGCTCGGGCTGGCGGTAACCGAGTAGCCGAAGCCGCCGACGCTGCTGGCATACGTGTAGTTCGGCGTCGTGGTGCCGAAGTAGCGGCCTTCCAGGTTGATACGGAACGTCTCGTCGATGTTGTAGCCCGCGCCGATCATGCCCTGAAAGGCGAACGTCGTGGCGCTCTGATTCGTGCCGAGAGCGCCCGCCTGAAGGAACGCCACACCGGCGCCGGCGCCGATGTAGGGCACGAACCGGCTGCCCGCGAGGAAGTCGTAGTAGACGTTGCCCATCACGGCGATGGTCTGGTTGTGGACGTTCGCCGAGGCGCCGAAGCCGCTCAGGTTCAGGGTGCCCCAGTTGTCGCGATAGGAGCCTTCCAACTCGACGCGGGGGCCGACGAAGTCATAGCCGACCGTGCCGCCGAGGACGTAACCGGTCTGGAACGATGCGTTGGTCTGGAAGCCCTGGTTGAAAAACGGGGCGACCACGGCCTGCGTATTGAAGGTGGTGTTGAACAACCAGTTCAGACCGCCTTCGAGGCCTACGTAAGCCCCGCCCGGTTGGAGCGACTGCGCCTGAGCAGCAAAAGGTGCAGCTGCAAGCAACGCAGCACCGACGACCATCCTCTTCATCTAAATCTCCCCGTCTTCGTGGCAGTGGAAGGGCAACACTTGTGTGATTTTATACTACTGGGGCGAAAGAGCGGCAATCACGCGGCGTCAGAACGTCCAAACCCTGTGCTTTCTGTGCAACACCGGTCTCTCTAACCCCTTGCAGTGCAAATAGAAAAGCTCTGCCAAGGGCTGCCGCGCGGTTCATGTCCCCGGGAACTATAAACAAGGCGATGATTACCGGCGCTTCAGCGACTCTGCAACCGCCACGTTAGCCCCCTTCGGGGAGGTTTCCAGGGTTTCCAGGGTTTCCCGCAGCCCTCAGCCGCGGATTCACCTCCCAGCGACTGGGCGGGCGACCACCCTGCGACGGCATGGAAAAGGGAATCTGGCGCACGAACCCGGCGGCCTTCAAGCGGTAGAGGACCTGCTCGGTCCCCGCGGCATTGAGGCAACGGCCGAGCGCGTGCTCACGGATCTCCTCGCGCGAAAAGGCATCGACGTGGCCGGCCTTCAGCCAGCGCACGACCCGGCGCGCGTTGTGCTCGACGTCGTCGGGCGTGGCGAGCTGCAGGATCGCGCGAGCGTGCGGCCGCAGATAATTGCGCCACAGGGCGACCGCGCGCTCCACCGTCTGCCGCGACACGACATCGGCGGCAGCGGCGGCGCCGATCGAGCGCTCGAGCAGCGCCAGGCAGCCGATCAGGCGCACCACGGTGCCGCGGCCCTTGCCCTGCCAGGCCTGGTCGAGGCCCTCGGCCTCGAGAAGCTCGCCATGCAGCGTGGCCAGGAACGAATCGAGCGGCGGCAGGGCGTCGCGCGCCAGCGCCAGGATCGCGGGCGCCTCCGCCGTGCCGACCATGTTCCGCAGCCGGCGCAGCGCCGCCAGCGCCTCGGCGTCGGCCGGCAGGCGGCGCTCGCCCAGCGGACAGTAGGGCGCTGCCTGCGGCCAGGTGAACAGGAAGCGGGCGGCGAGCTCGGGACCGATCCTGACCAGCCGCGACACGTGATCGGGCGGCAGCGAGGCCAGAATCCCGATGGCCGCACCGGAGGAGGGCGACCAGCCGCGCAGCAGCTGCGTGCGCGCGGCGCTGGTGGCACCGGCCAACTGCGGGAGCCAGTCGAGCGGCTCATCGCAGCACAGCAAGGTGCCTCTGGGATCGGCGACGATGGCATCGCCCAGGGGGTAGGGTGACTTGTCCGTGCCCGATGCCGCGTCCAGCGTCGCCAGGATCGCGCGCAAGGAGGCGATGGCCGGCGACTTGCCGCTCGACGCGCCGCCCAGCAGCGCCTGCCACAGCACCAGCGGCTCCTGCCAGCCGGGACCGGCCTGCACGCGCACGCCGGCGCCGGCCAGCCCGGCGACTGCGGTTATGAGAGACAGAGCCACGTAATCGACCGGCGCACCCGCCGCCCGCCCGGTATCGCGCGCCCAGTCGCGCCACAACGGCGGCAGCACCTCGAGCGGAAAGGCCGGTACCGACGGACGGCCGCCATCGAGCAACGCGGCATCGAACTCGCCCCAGCCGCCCCCCTTGTCAGTGGCCGAATCAAGCAGCGGGCCGCGGATTATGGTCGTCCGCACCGGACCGGTTTCGTAGAACGTCGACGGCGCGCCGCTAAGGTCATCGCCGCCGTTGCGATATCTGCGCCTGGCCATGGAAACCCTCCCTTGAAGAAGTTGATAATGACTACAGTATATAGAAAATAACTTGACAATGCAATACATAAGTTGTTGACATGGTCGGCAACTATAACTCTACTAATGGATGTTGTTCTGGGCGACAGTCTTGCCCGACTCATTGCTGGGAGCGCGCCACTCTGTGGCGCTCGTGCTCATATTGGGCGCGGACCTGGAGGTCCGCTCCGATGAAGAGCGCCACGGAGTGGCGCGCTCCCAGCAATGAGTTGATCTCTACTCATCCCGGTCTAGGCCTGCGTCCGGCAATCCCCTTCGCGCGCAAAGAAAAGGCCCGTCCATCCAGAACACGATGAGACGGGCCTGCGCGTATGACTGTGGGGGAGACCAGGCACCGCGCGCCAACCTAACGCCCGGTCGAAGGGCGCGGTGCCGTGTTCAGGCTGTGTCGGTCTCGAGGACAGCCTTCGAACGGTCACATTGCGCTTTGTCGAGGACTGGCGTTTCTCCGATGCATGGTGTGTTGCCGTCCGGCCGTTCATCCAGCCGATGTCGGTCACAGCATCTCCGGATGGCGGCGCGCCATGCAGCCGATCCAACAGGGCGCGACCACGAGGGCACGATGCCGATTTCACAGGAGCTCACCAGCGCCGCCCGCAGCAATCATCAAGCGGCCGAGCGCGCCCGCCGGCTGGCGCGCAACCTGACGGACAGGGCGGAGATCGAACGCGTCGAGGGCTTCGCGGCCGAGCTCGAGCGGCAGGCCGGCGAGCTGGAAGCGAAGGCGGCCCAGCTCAAGAGCTAACGGCGACGCCGCAAGGCAACGGCTTCCCGGCAGGACGCGTTTCGACGCCATGGAAACAACCCGGTCGGCCGCCGTGCTCCAGGGCGGGTGTCTCTGCGGAGCGGTCCGCTACAAGGTCGTCGGCCTCGCCCTCGACAGCGGCAGCTGTCACTGCCGGTCGTGCCGCAAGGCCTCGTCAGCGCCCGAACTGCCCTACGCCCAGTTCGCCGTCGCCGACTTCGAGATCGTTCGCGGCTGGCCCGCCAGCTACCGTTCCTCGCCGGAGGTGACGCGCGGCTTCTGCCGGCATTGCGGCTCGCCTCTCACCTATCGCCATGCCGGGCGTCCGGACCGCCTCGACATCATGACCTGCAGCCTGGACGATCCCGACGCCGTGCCGCCGCTGCGTCATGTCTGGACCAGCCATCGGCCGCGCTGGGCGGTGATCGGCGATGGGCTTCCCACCTTCGAAGAGGCGCGGCCGAAGGAATAGAGACGGAGCGAAGCTCCGTCGTAAGTGGCGCTCATGGCTGTCGTCCTGAGCGAAGCGAAGGACCTCATCGCCGCTTCCAACCGGCATGAGATCCTTCGCTACGCTCAGGATGACAGATGCTCGCCAGGAGGCGCGCGGTCCGGAAGACTATGAGCGGCGCTCGCGCTGCAGCTGCATGTTGGCGAGGAAGGCGACCAGGGGATGGATGCCCATCCTCACCAGGACCGGCACATCCAGCTTGACCAGCGCCGCGCCTTGTTCCGGCGTCAGGGAAAAGCCGGCGACGAAGCCGTTGGCGTCGGCAAGGAACTGGGCGCGCGCCGACGCCTCGTGGGCGAGGCCATGCAGGGCGGTCGTCAGGCCGACCAGCTCCGGCTTGATCGACGGATAGTGCAGGTCGCGCGGCGCGCTGCCGCCGCTGAACCAGGCGACCGAGGCGTAGTTGTGGTGCCAGCTCGGATCCATCTTGACGATGTCGGGCTTGCGCTCGCCCAGAGCGCCGGCGGCGCAGGCCCAGCAGCGCAGCTCGATGTTGCCCTTGTCGTCGAGCTCGTCCTCGTCGTAGCCGATCAGGGATTTCAGATTGCCGGTGGCGATGCGCGACAGCGCCGCCTGGTCCCAGTCGAGCTCGGGATTGGCATAGCGATCGGTCCCGGGGAAATGCGACATGCCTCCGCTCGCCAGCACCACCGTGCGCAGGCCGAGCGCCGTCACCGAGCGCGCGATCGCCTCGCCGAAGGCATAGCAGCGCGCCATGGTGGGCTGCGGCGCGAGATAGGCGTTGATGTAGATCGGCAGGACGGGATCGGTGTGGCCGATGTGCGTCAGCGGAATGCCCATGGCGTAGTCGAACTTCGCCGTGCTGGTGAAGGCGGGATCGAAGCCTTGCCGGTAGAGCTGGCGGACGAGCTCGAGGCCGATCGCGCCCGGGATCTGCCACTCGAAGTCCCGGCCGGCGAAGTGGCCCTGCGCGGCGGCGCCGACATGGATGGTGAAGGGCGGCGCGACGGCGTGGAAGAACTGCTCGGCATGGTCGTTGGCGAACATGATCCAGAGGTCGGGCTTCAGCGCGCGCAGCTTGGTGCCGATGTCCGCCGCGATCGCGCGCACGCGCTCGACGGTGGCGCGGTCCTCGGTCGGCGGCAGGGTGAAGAACTGCGGGGCGTGGGGCAGCATGGCGCCGCCGACGATGGTGGTGGTCATGGGTTCTGCTCCATCCTCTCCGTCAGGCGTAGTCGGGGACCTTTTTGCCGACGCATCAACAAAATAGGTCCCTCCGCTACGCCTCGCTACGCTCGGCTCCGGTGGGGATGACGGGGGCATACATCTTCCTCCCGTCATCCCGAGCGGAGCCGCCCGAAGGGTGGCGTAGTCGAGGGACCTTTTTGACGACGCATCAACAAAAGAGGTCCCTCCACTACGCCTCGCTACGCGAGGCTCCGGTCGGGATGACGGCTAGTGCGCTGAGAATATGTTCCGGCTTGATCGGCGTGGCGTTGATCTCGACCTTGTAGTCCGAGAGCGCATCGCAGATCGCGTTGGCGATCGCGGCGGGGGGCGCGATGGCGCCGCCTTCGCCGACGCCCTTCACGCCGAACGGGTTCAGAGGCGACGGACATTCCTGGTGCAGCAGCTCGACGGCCGGCGCGTCGTCGGCGCGCGGCATCGCATAGTCCATCAGCGACCCCGTCAGCAGCTGGCCCTGCTTGTCGTAGACGAATTCCTCGAACAGCGCGCCGCCCAGGCCCTGCACCGTGCCGCCCACGACCTGGCCGTCGACCAGCATGGGATTGATGACCACGCCGCAATCGTGCGCCACGACGTAGCGCTCGATCGCGATCGCGCCTGAGGTCGTGTCGACCTCGACCAGGGCGAGATGGGTGGCGCTGGCCCAGGTGACCGTGGGCGGCTCCCAATAAAAGGTCTCCTCCAGGCCGGCATCGACGCCGGCCGGGCGGCGATGGTCCCAGCCGGGCCGCGCCGCCTGGGCCACGGCGGCGAGCGTCACCTCCATCCCGGGAACGCCGACGACGCCGACCTTGCCGCCACGCCGCAGCTCCAGATCGGCCGGGGCGCATTCCATCATGTTGCCGGCGATGGCAAACACCTTGGCGCGCAGCCGCTCGCTGGCGAAGTGGATGGCGGCCGACAGGGTCACGGTGCTGCGGCTCGCAATGGTGCCGAAGCCGATGGCGATGCGGTCGGTGTCGCCGAGGGCGATGACGACGTCCTCGGGATCGACCGACCAGGTGTCGGCCACGACCTGGGCGAAGATGGTCTCCATGCCCTGGCCCTGGGAGCAGGCGCCCGAGCTGACGGTGATCGAGCCGTTGCCCTCGATCCGCACCAGCGCGCTCTCGAACGGACCGACGCCGGTGCCCTCGACGTAGCTCGCGAGCCCAAGGCCAAGACAGCGGCCGGCGTCCCGCGCCTCGCGCTGGCGTTGGCGGAACGCGGCCAGCCCGCCGATCGCCTGCAGCGCCTTGTCGAGGCCGCCGGGGAAGTCGCCGCTGTCGTACACGATCGGTTCGCCATCGCGGTACGGCAGGCCCATGGCGAAGGGCAGCTCGGCCGGCTGGATCATGTTGCGCCGCCGGACCTCGCTCGGCTCGAGGCCGAGCGTGCGCGCGATCAGATCCATGGTGCGTTCCATGGCGAAGTTGGCCTCGGGGCGACCGGCGCCGCGATAGGGCGCGTTGGGCACCTTGTTGGTTGCGACGACGCGCGCCGACGCCGTGAAGTTCGCGATCCTGTAGGGGCCGGGCAGATGGACGGCGGTGTTGTAGGGGACGACGACGCCCAGGGGATTCCACGCACCGCAATCGACGAGGAAGGAGTCGCGGAAGGCGAGCACATGGCCGTCGGCATCGAAGCCGACCTCGACCTCGTGCAGCTGGTCGCGGGAATGGCAGGAGCACAGCAGATGCTCCGTCCGCTCCTCGATCCAGCGCACGGGACGCCCGACCAGGCGGGACAGCAAGGGGACCAAAAGGTCCTCGGGGTAGACGTGGCCCTTGGTGCCGAAGCCGCCGCCGACATCGAGCGCCACGCAGCGCACGCGCGATTCGGACAACTGCAGGAACGCAGCGGCCGCGCGGCGGACGGAGTGCACGACCTGGGTGGCCGACCAGATGGTGACGGAATCGGTTCGCGCGTCATGCGCGCCGACCACGCCGCGGCACTCCATGGGCAGGCCGGCATAGCGATGGGTGTAGAAGCGACGCCGCAGCCGGTGCGGCGCGGTGGCGAGGGCCGCCTCGACGTCGCCTTTCCCGACGGCGAACTCGCCCAAAAGGTTGGTGGCGTACTCTTCGTGCAGCACCGCCGCGCCCGGCGCCAGCGCCGCCTCGGCCTCGACGACGGCCGGCAGCGGTTCGAGGTCGACGACCACCAGCTCGGCGGCATCGAGCGCCTGATCGCGGCTCTCGGCCACGACCACGGCGATGGCTTCGCCGACATGGCGGACCTTGCCGGCGGCCAGCATCGGCTGTTGCGGATTGTGGATGGCGTGCTGGACGTTGCTGCGCCACTTGGCTGGCAGCGACAGCTGTCCGCCGGGGACGGGCGCCATGCTCAGCAGCTCCTCGCCGGTGAGCACGCGCACGACGCCCGGCATCGCCACCGCCGCGGCGACATCGACCGAGCGGATGCGGCCGTGGGCGTGCTGGCTCCGGATGAAGACGGCGTGCAGCATGCCCGGCAGGACGAGATCGGCGACGAACTGCCCGCGTCCCGTCAGCAGGCGATGGTCCTCGCGCCGTGGCATCGAGCGTCCGACGAAGCGGGGTGATTCTTCGTCGACCATATTCTGCATCTCCCGCGGCAGGGGGTAGTTGCTTGCCGAAAACTATGCCGGTGGCGGTGTTGCACGGCAACCGCTGAGGGACAGCACCACCACTGCGATCCAGCCGCACACACCCATCAGGATGTCGATGGCTCGGCATCCAGCTGCTCGCCTGCATCGGCCATGCGCTCCCCAATCTTCAGACGTCCCAATGAGCCTGCTGCTCGTCGTCGTCGTCGCGAGCGGCGCTGATCTGGTGTTCGATGCTGGTCAGCATCTTCTTCGCCCATCGCCGCACTGGGCCCCTAGGATGATTTTCCAGCGACTTCAGAGGCGCCTTGTAGAGTGCGAAGTAGGTTGTGAGCGAGCCCATCCAGCCAAAGCTATGCATGTTCTGCTCGATGCGCCTGAGGACGTCCTCCCGGTCGCCGAACTCAACGAGCAGACGCCGGATGATGGGATGAAATTCCTGGCTTGGCGCATCCGCGTCGTTTCCGGCAAGAACGGAGGCGACGCTTGCGACAAACGCCGGTCCAACTTCCGGCTGGGCATGGCACCAGGCAAAGAGTACGTCTTCGGGCAGGCCCAGGATCGGCGGGCTCTTCCGGTCGCCGAAAGAATAGGGATCGCCGAGCGCGCTCTGCATCTTCCATGAGCGCAGCTTGTCGCTCGAGCCGATCGCCTGACTTAAGACCGGCCAGACGACCCCACTGAATTCCGACAGCAGCTTCTGCAGTAGCGGCTTGATCAGTTCTTTCGCTTCGCCGTCCGGGTCGCGAGCCAGGTGCTTGGCAAGTGCGACGGCGACCAAGCGAGCATCGGCGTCGTCCCAGCCCTTCCCGAGAAGCCAGCCCATCAAAACCTTGAAATGATGGGCGTCCATCTGCGATCCGGGCTTCTTGTGTCGGCGGTCGAGATTAGTGGCTGCAAGCACAAGCTGCGGCCGCAGGCTGTCGACCTTGCCGTGTGTGCCGTGCACATACATGCCCATCAGATCGAGCGCGACGGAATAGGCATCGCCGTCCATCCCGAGCATTTGGTCGAAGAGCGGTGTCAGTGCCTCCGGGGGGAGCGTCTTGAGCACGCCACCCGCCGTCCAAATTCTCAGGTGCCGAGGCGCTATCTTGCCGTCACGCAGGCCGGAGGAGACGAGCTTTACGTCGGCCTCCGTGATGCCGAGGCGGGCCGTGACGGTGACGAGTACCGGCGCGAAGATCGTGGAAGTGAAAGCCTCCTCCTTGAACTGCGCGATCACATCCGGATGCTTGTTCGCAAGGCCAGCCATGTAGCCGACCAGCATGCTTTCGTTTCTTTGCTCTGCGGGCGCGGCGACAAACGCTGCTTTGAGTGGCATCAACCAGTCGAGTGGCTTGGCCGCCCGCCTCGCTAGATTGCGACCGAACTCGTAGACCATACGATGCTCGCCAGTGCTGAGCTGCGGCAAGAGCTCGATAATCACTTTCGGATCTGTGAGGAGATCCGCGGTTAGCTGCTCGACGGCCTCGCACTGACGCTGTCTTCCGGCCTCGAAGTCGTGCGTCTCGTCGACGAGATAGTCCCAGGGCATGTCGGTCAGGAGAAACTTCGCCCGGCCCCTGAGATCGTCGGGCGTGAGCCGGTCGATCAGCTCTTGCACGCGCTCCGCGACGCCGGGCGCCAGGTCCTTCTTGTCGTATTGAAGCACGTTGGCAAGGTTATCGACGGCCTCCGGCCAGTAGCGGTGGGTGGCGGAGATGTCAGCGGCCCATGTCTCCACCTTGTCGATGAAGCCGCGCGAGACCAGGAGCCGCAGATCCTGTGCCAGGCCTTTCCTAGCCTGCACCCCGATTGTGTCGTCGCGCTTGGCGATTGCTACCAGCCGCTCGACGCACTGGATGATGTAGTCGAAGACCTCGTTCCACGTCTTCGGCTGCCAAGGTCCCCGCACCGGACGAAAGCCCTGGATTTCGGGGCCGACGCCACGGGAATAGCTGTGCATGGTCGCGCCCTTGAGAATTGCCTCTACGACAACGGGCATTTCGACGGGGTCGTTTCTTTCGATCAACTCGTCCAAGAAACGCAGGCGCGCCTTACCGTCCGCCGCCGTGTTGCCGAGGAGGGCCGGGAATATCGCCTTGAACTCGCCGGTCGCATTGTTGTCCCATGTCTCGTTTTCGGCGACGGCAAGCGTCAAGAGGAGCCGAGCGCCCTGCTCGAAGGTCTCCTCGAGGAATGCGATTTTCTCTAGCGCCCAAACGAGATGACGGCGGAGATCGCCGTCGATTCGCCTGCACTCGTCGATCGAGAGCGGATCGATCAGCCGGTCAATCAGCGTGACGACGGCCTCGGCGTCGATCTCGGCCAGCGACGAGAGAATTTCGGCATTGCCGTCGATCCCGAGCGAGTCCAGCGAGGCAAACGGGCCGTTAAGGCGGCAGACATGTTTCGCCACCTCGGTCGCGATCGGCCGGTCATTGAGCAGAGCCAATTGATCCGCCGCCCCGGTCCGCAGATGCTTGGGGAGGCTGCCGGCCAGCACCTCGTCCCAGCGTTTGTCACTCCATTGCCGCCACTGACGCTCGGCAAGCCTGAGGGCGACCGGGCGCGGCTGTAGGACCAAGAGGCGTCCCCGATTTTCCACCACACCTCGCGCCGACAAATCGCCGAGGGCTGCGCGCAACTCATCGGCGGTCTTGTTCCCCGCCAGCGGGGCGACATCCTCGATATCGGTGCTCGGCGATTTCGTAGCGAGCAGGCCAAAGGTACCGAGCAGCATGCCGGCGTCCAGAAGCGACTGCCGGTCACCGAGGCTCCTGCCGACGAGCACCCGCTCGACGAGTTCGTCGTCGCTAACGGTCGCGATGGTGCCGTCCTTCAGCCAAGCTTGGCCGAGAAGAAGAGCCATTTTGGGGTAGCCTGACGAGAATTTGACGAGGCGGCGCTGGTCGTCGCTTTGCAGATTGGTCGCGGCCTGCTTCAGGATCGCTTCGACCACGTTGGCATCTGCCGGATCGAGGCGCAGGGTGTCGGACGGCAGATTGCCCGCCGGCAGTTCGGGGGCGATGGTGACGAGCGACAGGCGGCTACTCGATCGCTTGACGATGGCAGCAAGGTCGCTATGCGTGTCCGTCGCGCACTGGTCGACGACAACGATCGCGCGGATGGAGCTGTCGGCGAGATTTTGCACGGTCGACTTCACCGCCGTCGGGCCTGCTTCGGACTCGACGGCATAGAGCACAAGGTCGCTCAAGAGCTGCCCAGCCGCCTCTTCCTCTTCGGTCGGGCCGAGCGCTTCGAGTGTGAGGCGGGACTTGCCGATACCGGACGGCCCGACGATGCGTGCCACGCCCCGCAACGGCGTCACGAGTTGCCGTAACTTCGTGCGGAATGGATCGAGGCGGGGATCAGGCACCCAGGGCGAGCCGTCGTGATCCGAGCGGCCGGCCCAATGCGCCCAACCCCTAAACCATCCCGCGAGGCCCGGCTGCGTTTGTTCGAGAACCCAGGTCGCGACGGGCGGGCTCGCGTTCGCCCAGTCGGCGATTTGGGAGGCGTCGCGGAACTGGACCCTGGTGGCGTCCGCGCTGATGCTGTGCTCGGCCAGGGTTTGAAGGATCTGGTCGGTGCGTTTCTTGATTTGCTGGCGCGTATAAGGCCGCGTGCAGAGCACGACATAGGCGCCGTTGGCCGCGAGAGCCGCGCGGACCATGGGCTTAATGTCGCTCTCCTTCGTCAGTATCTCATTGCCGGCCTCTTTCGGTCCGATGTCCGTTGCCTTGAGCTGAAACTGCGTCAGGCGCGCCGGGAGGAAGGGCGTCCGCTCCGGGCCGCCCTGCCATTCGATGCGCGCATCTTCCTCACCGTCCGGTGCGGTGATGGTCGATGACACATGAATCCCGTCCTTCGGCAGGACATGGGTCTGGGCCTCGGCCGCGAGCAGGCGTCTGGTGAGGGCGACGAGCTTGCGGTCGCTCAAGGCCGCGATGTGGTCGCTGGTGACATGGAAGGGCTTGGCTTCGTCGTTGGCGATCGGCGTCATCTTGCGGCCCGCAAGGGTCGACAGCGTCGAGGGGTCGGCCTCCAAGAGGCGCAGCAATTTGGCGACGGACGCCGCCGGCTTGATCGTGCCGTTCTCGTACTTCGTAAAGGCGCGAGGCCCGCCGCCCAAGAGTTCTCCTGCCTCGACTTGCGAGAGGCCGAGCGCCTCGCGGATGCGACGGATATCATCGGGACTAAGATCGGAGGAGGGGGTTGGGTTCCTGTTTGACTTACTGACCATTATGGTTCCTTAATTCCCATCTACACCAATATGGTCACTTTATATGAATTTACAAGAGGGTACCCGCTTTTCGCTGCGCGCCGCCCAAGGCAGCCTCCGGGTCCCGCATCCGCCGCGCCATTTCGGTTTGAACAACCCGCTAATCGTCGACGATGTGTTGCTGGCCGTTTCGCGGGGGCACCCGACTCGAATGTTCGTTCGCCGTGTCGCTCGCCGCAGCACTGAACGCGCTCGGCAGGCGGTTCGACGTCCGGGCCGTCTGAATCTTGCTGAGACGAAAATGCAAACGAAGCGCGGGCCGCTCGCGACTGTAAGGGTCGTAGTCCTGATTGCAGCGCTCTATCGATCCCTAAACTTCAACCATCTGAATTTGAATGAGTGTTTGAGAGACCCGATGGCATACCCTAGCGTCGAGTTACGTCGTGATTTCGAGGACAATGCCACCGGTACAAATTCTCGGAGCGCATCCCGCAGCTCGCTGTTGGTCATACCGATTGTATCAATCGTCTCAAATTAGACCTGTCAGCCCCTCTGAAGTAAAATCCCGCCACCCCCGCATCCCGGAGTCAGTCGATGGCGCGTTCCTCGTGGAAGGGCTACCTCAAGCTGTCGTTGGTCTCGTGCGCCGTCGCGCTCTACAACGCCTCGTCGGCGTCGGAGCGCGTGTCGTTCAACACGCTGAACCGCAAGACCGGCAACCGGCTGAAGCAGAACATGGTCGACAGCGTCACCGGCGAGCCGGTCGACACGGCCGATCGCGTGAAGGGCTATCAGGTCTCCAAGGGCCAGTACGTTATGGTCGAGGATGAGGAGATCGAGGCGCTCAAGCTCGAGAGCACCAAGACGATCGAGATCGAGACCTTCGTGCCCGCGGCCGAGATCGACGAGATCTATCTCGACAGCCCCTACTATCTGGCGCCCGACGACAAGGTCGCCGAGGAGGCGTTCGCCGTCATCCGCGAGGCCATGACCAGGAAGAAGATGGTGGGCATCGGCCGCATCGTGCTGGCCAGGCGCGAGCGCATGCTGATGCTGCAGCCGCGCGACAAGGGCATGCTGGCCACCACCCTGCGCTATCCCTACGAGGTGCGCGCCGGCTCCGAGATCTTCGACGAGATCAGCGACGTCAAGCTGCCGGGCGAGATGCTCGACATCGCCCAGGAGATCATCAACCGCATGTCGGGCCACTTCGAGCCCGAGACCTTCACCGACCGCTACGAGGAGGCCGTCGTCTCCATGCTGAAGGCCAAGCAGGCGGGCCAGACCTTCACCGTGCCCGAGCCCAGCCAGCCGGCCAACGTCGTCAACATCATGGACGCGCTGAAGAAGAGCCTCGAGGCGGCGGGCGGCGAGGGCGCGCTGCGCCGGCCGCGCGCGCCCAGCAAGAAGGCGGAGGCGCCTGCGGCCAAGGAGAAGGAGACGGCACGCAAGCCCGTCGCGAAGAAACCGGCGGCCCGCAAGGCGGCGCGCGGCTAGCGAGACGGACTTGCCTCTCGCCGGCCAGACGCTCTTCCTCGTCGGCCGCATCCAGGGATTGACGCGGCGGCGCCTCGACACGCTTGTGCGCGTACGCGAGGCCAAGCTCGCGACGCGGCCGGGCCGCACCATCACCGTCATTGCGTTTGGCCACTCAGCGGTCGACCGTGCGCTCGACGACGGTCGCGTCGCCCTGCCGCCGGGCCTGCCGGCGACGGCCGCGCTGATCAGCGAGAACGTGCTGCGCCGCCAGCTCGGCCTGCTGCCGCCGCCGGCCGAGGTCGACCGCAGCATGGGGCGGGCCGAGATCGAACGGCTGTCGGGCCTCTCGCCCAACCTCCTCTCCTGCCTGGTGCTGTTCGACGTGCTGGAGCCGGTCGACGAGCGCTATGCCTGGAGCGACCTCGTCGCCGCGCGCGAGGCGGCGCGGCTGCTGAAGCGCGGTGTGCCCATCGGCAACGTGCTGGAAGCTTCGGTGGCGCTGCGGCGGCGCGGCGGCACGCTGGCCGAGGCGCGCCTGGCCGAGGGGCCGACCGGCGAGCTTCTGCGCGAGGTCGGCGGGCAGCTGGCCGAGCTCTCGGGTCAGTTGACCATGTTCGGCGGCCAGCAGAAGCCGCGCAGCATCGACGATCTGTTGGCCGAGGCCGAGGAGGCCGAAGCCGAGGGCGACCACGCCACGGCCGAGAGCCTCTACACCACGGCGATGCGCGCCGACACCGCCGACCCGGTGCTGCCGTTCAACCTCGGCAACGTCTTCCAGGCGCAGGGGCGCGGGCCGGAGGCCAAGGTGGCGTGGCAGATCGCGGTGGCGCGCGATCCGGCGTTTGCCGAGGCCTGGTACAACCTCGCACTGGCGGCCGAGGACGAGCAGCAGATGGACCTCGCCATCGCCGAGTACCGGCGGGCGGTGAAGGCGCAGCCCGACTGGGGCGACGCGCACTTCAACCTGGCGCTGCTGCTGACCAAGGTCGAGCGCTGCGAGGAGGCGCTGGCGGCGTGGCAGCGGTTTCTCGAGGTCGAGCCGATGGGCAAGCATGCGGCGACGGCGCAGAAGGCGATCGCGCTCTGCCGGATGAAGATCCAGCAGGACAAGAAGCAGACGGGGTAGTCTTTCTTGCCGGAGCGTGGACCTCCAAGGTCGCGGTAAACTGCGACTGAGGCGTGTACTCATAAACTGGGACTGTCGGCTTTCGAGGGAAACGCGGACATCCGGCCACAATCCCGCTATGTCGCCTTTTGACCCAAAGCGGACATTGGCCGAGTCGTATCCTCGCCGCTGGTTCAGTCGACTATCGCCTGATTGACCAGCGAGTTGATGATGAACCGATACTTTGCGCGCTGAGCTGCAGCCGGTGTACTGACCATCCAGACGGCCACCAACTGCTCCCGTGGATCCGCCCACCAATACGTGCCGAATGCACCCGGCCACGAGAACTCGCCGACCGATCCCATTGTGCGGGCCACGCCAGGTATGGTTCGAACAGCTACCCCGAGGCCAAAAGCATAGTCGGTATGTACCGCGCTTCCACTACCAACTTGGTTCCGAATGTCTGGACCGAGGTGATTGGCCAACATGTACTCAACCGTTTTGCGACCAAGTATACGCGCGCTGCCACAAGCACCGCCGTCGAGCAACATCTGGGCGAACCGCAGATAGTCCGCGGTTGTCGAATGCACGCCGGTCCCGCCACAGTCGTACAGCCTTGTTTGCGTCGGCGAGGGTACGGATTGGGGCAACCCCGTTGTTGGATCGTTGGGCAAGGGCGCCGCGAAGCGTTCCAACTTGCCCGGTGGCACGATGTATCCGGTATCGACCATGCCGAGCGGATGCCACACATTCTCCTGCAGATATTGGCTAAGGGGTTTCGCCGTAATCGCTTCGATGACGAGCCCAAGCACGTCGAGTCCGAAGCCATATTCCCAAACCGTCCCTGGTTGGTACGGCAGAGGTAGAGAACTCAATAAGTCGAGAAACGCACTACCGGTGAGAGAGCTGGAAGCGGCGTCACTCGACAAGGGATACATTTTGTGAACCGCCGTGGTTCCGCTGCGACCATAGCTCAGGCTGGACGTATGCCGAAACAGGTCCTGGATCGTAATCTTCCGTGCGGCGGGTACTGTTCCGACAATTTCTTCATTCTTCGCGTCGAGTACTACGACCTTCATGTCGGAAAACTCGGGGAAGTATTTTGCGAGGGGATCATCCATTAACAGCCGGCCCTGCTCGAAAAGTTGCAAGGCCGCGACGGCCACCATCGGTTTGGTCATGGACGCGATGCCAAAAATGGCATCTGTCGTCATCGGCAGGCCCGCAGCCTTGTCTCGGTGGCCAAACGCTTCGAAAAATACGAGTTTGCCGCGCCTTGCGATGGCCACGACCGCGCCGGGTAGCTGATTGCCTTCAACCTCAGCGTTAACGAACTTGCGGATCTGCGAGAGCCGCTCGGACGACATTCCGACGTCCTCGGGTTTGACGCGTGGCATCAGGACTTGTTCCATTGGATTCAAGGCTCCCCGAACGAAGAGTCAAAAGCGAAGCCGTCAGCGCAACCCTTAAGCGACGCAACTGACCCAGAGTGCGTAACCAATGAAATCCGCTGCCAGAAGTGCTGCCAAACGCCTTGTCACGCGCTCGCCGGTCAAGAAGCCCCCCCCAACATCCGCTAGTCCCTTCGGCCTTATCGTGGTGCCCGCCCACCTTGCGACGCGTGATCATTCGATCACCTCGTCGGCGCGGGCGAGGATCGACGGCGGGATAGTCAGGCCGAGTTTCTTGGACGTCGTGAGGCTAATCACCAGCTCGAATTTCGTTGGCTGCAAGACTGGCAAGTTAGCGGCCTTCTCGCCTTTCAAAATACGACCAACGTAGACGCCAGCATGCCGATAGGCGTCCGCAATGCTGGTGCCGTAACTGATCAGTCCGCCCACATCGACATATTCTCGCCAAGCGTAGATCGCCGGAACGCCGGACTGAGCGGCAAGTCCCACTAATTTCTCTCGTTGGCTATCAAAGAACGGGTCGCCAGTGACCACGAGCGCGCCGGCGGCCAAGGTGACCGCTTTGGGAATGGCAGTCTCAAGCTCACTGTCGTTTTGGGCATGCAGCACGTGAAGCTGAAGCCCAAGCGACCGTGCTGCTGCGACGGCCTCTTTCATGTCATTCTCTGAAATTGGATTATTCGGGTTCGCGAGAAGTGCCACGACGGTGTTGTTGGGAACCAGTTCACGCAGCAATTCCAGTCGCTTTGGCGCGAGAGAATTATTGAAAACACTCATGCCGGTCACGTTGCCGCCTGGTCGGCTCAGACTGGCGACTAGGCCATACCGCACCGCGTCGGTAAGGGCAGAGAAAACAATCGGGATCTCCGAAGTGGCCGCCTTTGCCGCAAGGGCCGATGGCGCGCCTCCAGCGGCAAGAATTGCCACCACACGGAGGCCGACAAGCTCCGCGGCCAGCGCCGGTAGCTTCTCATACCGACCCTCGGCCCAGCGATAGGCAATGGAAAGTTGTTGGCCTTCCACAAATCCTGTTTCGGTCAGGCCTGTTTTGAAGGCGGCCACCAAGGCACCGGATTCACCAAGTGCCCGGCTGCTGAGGAACCCGATTGCTAGCGTCCCGGGCTGCTGCGCGTTCACTCCGGTCGGTGAAAGGACTGCCGCAGGCATCGACGCAAGAATGGCGCGCCGCCTCATTCGATCCGCTCGGTGGCATGGAGCGGCCGAGGCGATTCGAAATCCACATTCTGACCCTCGAGGTAGCCCGCTTCGCCAAGACCCTTGCGGAATTCAACCGCCAGCGGACTGGCGGCCGCCACTGGCGCGTTGCCGCTCGGCCAGCCGATCACCGGCATCGCCTTCTGCTGCGCGCCGAGAAACGATGGCCTGCGACCGATGCGGCTGCCATTGGGCGAACGAGCGTGCCGAAGCTGCGCCGTCTCATTCGGGCAGCCCCGCGAGGCGAAGGCCTTCGATGAGCCGTCGGCGCGGTTCCTCGGGCAATTCGGAGCTCCGGTCGACCCAAGTCAGCGTGGCCTCGGGCTGCACGCGTGAGAGTTCCCCGCAGGCAGCGCGCGCCCGTTCGACGTCACCAACGAGGGCAAGAGATGCAGCGCGCGTGCGCGCGGCCCCGCCGAAGTCCGGTCTTTCCTGAAGCGACTTCTGCGACCATTCCGTCGCCTCGCCGTAGCGGGCGGCAGCGAACAGAGCCATGGCATGACACTGGAAGAACAGATAGCGTAGCGGGTCGCGGGGGCTCATGCGCAATGCACGCGTCGTACATTCGAGGCCTTCCTCCAGCCGGCCGCGATTGGCCAGTGTGGCTCCCAACCTTGCAGTCGCGACCGCGTAGTTGGGGTTCAGCTCCACTGCTCGCGACAGGCTTGCGATTGCCTCATCGGGACGGCGGGACAGTACGAAGACCAGACCGCGGGCAAAGTGCGCCACCGGATCGTCGGGATCGAGCGCCAGCGCCTTGCGCGCCGTCTCCAGGGCCACAGCGAAGGATGCGGTCCGATCACCCGTTTGCCAGTTGTAGGCGATCAGAACCCTCACCCAGGCGAGCTCGGCAAATGCCCGTGCGTAACGCGGGTCGATCTCGACGGCACGTTCGAGAAGCCCGAGCGCCTGCCGGGCTTCGGCCTCGGAAAAGAGGATCTTGTGGGAGTAGGCCTGCGCGACAAGGCTCCAAGCGTCGAGGTCGGTGGACGTCCTGCGTCGGGATCGACTGCCTTCCGCCAGCACAAGCTGCGGCTCGATCGAGGCCACGACAGCCTCGGTGATCTCGTCCTGCACGGCAAAGATGTCGGAAGTGTCCTTGTCGTAACGTTCCGCCCAGAGGTGATTGCCGGTGGTCGCGTCGATCAGCTGGGCGGTGATCCGCAAGCGGGTCCCGACCCTTCGCACGCTGCCTTCCAGCACATAGCGCACGCCGAGCTCACGCCCGACCTGCCGGATGTCGGGCGAGGCGCCCTTGTAGGTAAAGCTCGAATTTCGGGCGATCACGAAGAAATCGCGCTGTCGCGACAAGGCGGTGATGATGTCCTCGGCGATGCCGTCGCCGAAATGCTCCTGCTCCGGATCGCCGCTCATGTTCTGAAAAGCCAGGACCGCAATCGACGGCTTGTCGGGTAAGGACAACAGCGCGTCGGACGCCGATGGTGGTGTGACAGGCTTGGGGGGTGGCGCGTCTGCTGCCGGCCAGTCGGCCGCCTCCCATTTCACGCGAAAGGCCCGAACCGGCCGCTCGATGTTCTTGAGCGCAAGCTCACCGAGATCGACGAAGCGCGCCTTGACCCGCTCGCCTATGAAGTCACGCGCCGTGCCCGAGACGACGATGCCACCCGCCGGGGCCTCTGCCTCCAGGCGGGCCGCCACATTGACGCCGTCACCGTAGAGGTCGTCGCCTTCCACGATCAGGTCGCCGAGGTGCAGGCCGATGCGAAATTTCAGGGCACTGTCGTCGGGGTGCCCCCGATTCTCCTCGGCCACGGCCTGCTGGAAGGCGATAGCGGCCCCGAGGGCGTCGACGGCGCTTGCAAACTCGATCAGCGCGCCGTCGCCGGTAAGCTTGACCAGACGGCCCCTGTAGCGCTCCAGCACGGGATCGAGACGCTCAGTCCGGTTCTGGCGCAGCCGAGCGACCGTGCCGCTCTCGTCGCGACCCATCAACCGGCTGTAGCCGACCGCGTCGGCCGCCACGATGGCTGCCAGTCTGCGCTGTTCGCGCCCCACGAGCGCACCCCCACTATTTCCCGGAGGAAATGGTACGGTCGAGTTGATACTGCAGCAAGCAGTCAAAAAGACATTAACTACTTGGTTTTGGCCGCTTCGCAGGGCGGCCAGACCATCGCACAGCAGGTGGCCGTCCAGTTCTCTCTTTTGACCACTCCGGGTCGCCAAGACCCGCCGGAGGCGTCAAACGAGAGAACCAGTAGCGTGCTGGGACTTGGCAAACGCTCGCTAACGGCTGCGTAAGGTGCCGTCCACTCTTAGCCGGAAACCTGACATCAATTGTTGGCTCAGCGATGTCCGCAAATGACCCTTAGCGGACATGGCGCTTCTTGGGCAGATTGTAACTAGGGTCAAAACTCACAAAGTCTGCCACGCAGAGTGTGGTTCCGGGCGGATTCCAGACACTGGTCACGCGGAACACTTCGTCAGAGTTTGACCCAACTGCGACATGGTCGGCTTAAGATTGCTGCTGCGCAAAAATGCTAGGCAACGCCACCCCCGGTGCGATGGTGTGGTAAGCTGTATTCTTCGCCAGGTGCGACTGCTGGACACCAACAACCGCGCGACCTTGGTCCAACACGGGAGGATGGCAATGCCAACGAATGATCATGCTGTCACCGCTAGCGAGATCAAATATGCAATCGAGAACCGCGACGGGCGCCGGCTCGCCAGCATGTATGCCGACGATGCGGTGTTGCGCATCGTCGACCGG
>Ga0164290_1001959_pt1 | contig 19747 bp, 18 predicted proteins | sample Micstemetagenome_FD_108782 | JGI IMG/M metagenome (GOLD analysis project Ga0164290, IMG submission 108782) | Contaminated culture microbial community from soil near Moab, Utah, USA - Microcoleus steenstrupii SON62 (Illumina Assembly) | ecosystem: Environmental > Terrestrial > Soil > Soil crust... | reverse complement strand
GTCGATTCCGATCGGGCAAGCCCGTCCGCAAGGCTAAGTTGACCAACCACACGATCGACCATGCGAATCATCTCCCGCTTCAACTCAAACGGAATCATCGCTCAGCTTCCGTGCAAAGCCCTCTGTGGGGGAGATGGCCGGCAGGCCAGAGGGGGGCGCCTCGCGCCAGCGGGTTCCAGTCATCTGCGGCACGTTTCAGCGGATCATGTAGACCTTCTTGATCGTCTCATGCACCGTGCACACGCCCTTCCAGTCCTGCGGGAAGAAGGCGGCCGTGTCCGGCACGATCTCGATGACCTCGCCGCTCTCATGCACATAGGTGCAGCGGCCTTCGAGGAAGTGGCAGAACTCGTCGCGCGTGACGTGGCATTCCCATTTGCCCGGCGTGCAGACCCAGAGGCCGCATTCGGACTGGCCTCCGGGCCCCTTGTGGATGAGCTTGCCGGAGGTGCGCGACTGGCCTTCGATCATGGTCGGAATGACACCCCAGTCGACCAGCTCGGTCTGCTCCAGGGGTTTCTTCATCATGGGCGTAGTGGTCATTTTCTCATCCTAAGCCGCAAGCATGTAGACGTTGCGTATGGTGGCATGCACGGCGCATTCGCCGGTCCAGCCGGCCGGAAACATCACCACCGTGCCGGCTTCGACCTCGATGATCTCCCCGGCATCGGAGCGGTAGGTGGCGCGGCCGGCGACGAAATGGCAAAGCTCGTCGCGCGGGATCGACAAGCGCCAGCGCCCCGGCGTGCAAACCCAGATGCCGCATTCGGGCCGGTTGTCGGGGCCCTTGTGCACCAGCCGGCCGGAGGAACGCGATACGCCGTCCAGCGCGTCGGGCTGCACGCCCCAGTCGATCAGGTCGGTGCGGGTCGAAGCCGCATGGAGATACGGGGCGCTCGCCATGCTAAAGCAAGGCCTCCAACAGGCCGGCGGCCTTCTCCGGACCGTTCTGCGCCTGCATGTGCTTCGAGGTGGCGGCGAGCTTGGCAGCAATCGCCCCGTCGCTCACGCAGGCGTCGAGCTTGGCGAGCAGCTCATCGTCGGTCCAGTCGTAGCGCGGCATCTTGAAGCCGTGTCCGGTCTCCTCGACGCGTGTCGCATTGTCGTGCCCGTCCCAGACATAAGGCATGATGATCGCCGGCTTGCCGAAGAACAGGCATTCGGTGAAGGAGTTGTTGCCGCCATGGTGGATGACGGCATCGACCTGCGGGATGACCGAAGGCTGCGGGAACCAGCTCTCGACGATCACATTGCCGGGTACTTCGGTGTACTGGTCCTTGTAGCCGCCGACATTGACCAGTGCGCGATAGCGCGACTTGCCGAGCGCGGCGATGATGCGCTTCAGCAGTTCCGTATCGCCGGCGCCGAGCGAACCGAACGAGACGTAGACCAGAGGCCCATCATCGTTCTTCGCGAAGGCCGGGACCGTGTAGGCCGCCTCCTTGCGCACGCAGCCTTCGAGATACTGGAACTTCTTCGGATCGAGCGGATGCCGGCGCTTGAATTTCACGGCTTCGGGGTAAAGCAGCAGATTGAGGTAGGGCGAGGCCTCGAAGAACTGACCGACCGGATAAGCGTTCTCGAACTGCGTCTTCAGGAAGAGATTGAAGTCGTGATGGATCGGCTCGATGACCTCGTTGAAACGGTTGCGATAGGCGACGTGGCAGGCATGGTCGTTCTCGCCGCAGCCTGAGAGATGCGGCGGGATGCCTTCGTCCTCGATCTCGTTCTCCGAGCAGGAGATGATGCGCACCCACGGCACGCCGTACTGCTTGATCGGCGGGAACAGGATGACGTTGTCGACGCAGATGACGTCCGGCTTGATCGTGTCGAGTACGCCCGGCAGGTCGCGCTGCGCCCATTTGGCGCTGTCCACGATCGCGGTCCAGCAATCCTTCACATAGTTGTCGATCTGGTCGTAGGGCGACTTGCGGAAATTCGGGATGTGGCCGTTGATGAAATCCTCCCAGAATTTCGCCATCTGCTCGGGCGGCATCGGCGCCGAAAGGTTCACCGGATGCGCCTCGAAACCGTAACCTTCATAGACGCTGACGAAACCGGGATCGGAGAGGAACACGGCCTTGTGCCCGCGCGCCTCGACGGCTTGCGCGATGCCGACCGAATTCAACGCCGGGCCGAAAGCGGCCTCCGGGAAAAACGCGATCTTCTTCTGTGCCATCCCAAAACCTCCGATATCATTCCCTGAAGATGCGGGTGTCGCCCGCCGACCAGCCGATCTCGACCGTTTCGCCGACCGCCACCGGCCGCTTTTCGGCGGCGTCGGCGGTCAGGCGCACGAGGAAGGGTTTTTCCGACAGCGGCGTGCGGATGTGAAGCTGCAGGTCGAGCCCGTGATAGGCAAGCGCCTCCACGACGCCCGCGACGCGGTTGGTGCTGTCGGCGGCAGGAAACAGCTTTATCCGCTCGGGGCGCACGGCCGCGCTGGCGGCCTGCCCGGCCGCCAGTCCGTCCGGCAATGCGCCGCCGATCTCGGTGCCGTTGCGCGCCCTGACGCCGTTCGCCGTCGTGGTGCCGGCGCAGAAATTCATGACGCCGATGAAGTCGGCGACGAAACGGCTGGCGGGGCGCTCGTAGATCTCGTGCGGGGTGTCGCACTGCAGCAGCCGGCCGTCCTTCAGCAGCGCCATGCGGTCGGCCATCACCAGCGCTTCCTCCTGGTCGTGGGTGACGACGACGAAGGTGATGCCGACCTCGTTCTGCAGCCGCTTCAGCTCGATCTGCATCGCCCCGCGCAGCTTCTTGTCGAGCGCGCCGAGCGGCTCGTCGAGCAGCAGCAGGCGCGGGCGTTTGACCAGCGCACGGGCGAGCGCGACGCGCTGCCTCTGGCCGCCGGAAAGCTGCTCCGGCTTGCGTCCGGCCAGATGGCCAAGCTCGGTGGTCGCCATGATCTCATCGACGCGGCCGCGGATTTCCTCCGTCGGCAGCCGCTCCATCTCCAGGCCATAGGCGATGTTGCCGCGCACGGTCATGTGCGGGAAGAGCGCATAGGACTGGAACATTAGATTGACCGGCCGCCGGTTGGGCGGGACGTTGGAGATGTCCTTGCCGTCGAGCAGCACGCGGCCGGACGTCGGCAGCTCGAAGCCCGCGAGCGTGCGCAGCAGCGTGGTCTTGCCGCAGCCGGAGGGCCCGAGCAGGGCAAAGAATTCGTTCTCGCGGATCGACAGCGAAACGCCGTCTATCGCCGTCAGGCCACCGAATTTCTTGGTGACGCCGTCGATCTCGAGCAGGGTGCGTGGGCTCACTGGCCGATCACCCCGCGGTTCAGCCGCTGCGACAGCGTCAGCGCGGTGATGCTGACCACCATCACGATCGTCGCCAGAGCGTTGATCTCCGGCGTGATGCCGAAGCGGATCATCGAATAGATCTGCATCGGCAGCGTGGTCGAGGAGCGGCCGGCGCCGGCAGTGAAATAGGCGATGATGAATTCGTCCACCGACAGTGTGAAAGCGAGAAGCGCGCCGGCGATCACCGCCGGCAGGATTACCGGCAGCGTCACGCGCCGGAAGGTGGTGAAGCCGGAAGCGCCGAGGTCGGCCGAGGCTTCGGTGATCGACCAGTCGAAGCTTTTGAGCCGCGCCCGCACCACCGAGGAGACGAAGGCGATGTTGAACACGACATGGGCGAGCACGATCGTGTGCAGGCCCATGGTGATGTTCAGCATCGAGAAGAAGGAAAGGAGCGCGATCGCGAGCACGATGTCGGGGATGATCATCGGCGCGAAGATCAGCGCCTCGAGCGCGGTGCCGCGCTTCTGGCGCATCTCGACGCCGAGCGCCAGCAGGGTGCCGAGCAAGGTGGCGATGGCGGTCGAGACCAAGGCGACGATCAGCGTGTTGAGTGCGGCCGAGAGGATGTCGTTGTTGGCGGCGAGCGAGCCATACCATTTGAGCGAGAAGCCCGACCAGACGGTGGGCAGCCCGCCTTCATTGAAGGAGAGCGCGACGAGCACCGCGATCGGAATGTAGAGGAAGGCGTAGGTGGCGATGAGGATCGCGCGGCGGGCTGCGGAGGTCATGCCGCCTCCTCGCGCACCGGCGTGCCGCGGCTCGAGGCGCGTTCCGCCGCAAAGGCCTGAAGCGTGAGGAGCATGAGCATGATGGCGATCAGCGCCATGGACAGCGCGGCGCCGAACGGCCAGTCATTGGCAGTGAGAAACTGGTCGTAGACGAGGTTGCCGATCATCTGGAAGCGACCGCCGCCGAGCAGGGCAGGGGTGACGAAATTGCCGATCGACAGCACGAACACGAAGACCGCGCCGGCGGCGATGCCGGGCAAGGTCAGCGGCAGGGTGATGCGGCGGAAGGTGGTGAAGGCCGAGCCGCCGAGATCGCGCGAGGCTTCGGCCAGCTCCGGGTTCAGCCGCGACAGCGGCGCGTAGCAGGCGAGAACGACGAAGGGCAGGTAGTTGTAGACCAGTCCGGCGATGACGGCGCCCTCGGTGTAGAGCATCGACGGCGGCTCGCCCTCGTAACCGAACCAGCGCAGCAACTGCGTGATCAGCCCTTCACGGTTGAGCAGCACGATCCACGCATAGGTGCGGATGAGATAGTTCGACCAGAAAGGCAGGACGGCGAAGAAGAGGAGCACCGGCTGCCAGCGGCGCGGCGCGGCCGCGATGGCGTAAGCCGCGGCGTAGCCGATGACGACCGCGATGACGGTGGCGGTCAGCGCGATGCGGGCCGAGTTGAGAAAGATGCCGGCATAGAGCGGGTCGAAAACCAGCCCGAAATTCTCGAAGGTGAAGGTGTAGTCGATGCCGCCATAGATGCCGCGCCGGAAGAAGGCGAGCGCCAGCACCAGCGCGCAGGGGATCACCATCAGCGCCGTCAGCCACGCCAGCGCCGGCGCCATCAGGAGGTTGGAGCGGGAGCGGACGGTGGTCATGAGCCGCTCCGGCTCCACCCGTGGGCAGGTGAGCTAGGCCGATTGGTGTCGGCGCTGCCCCTCACCCATACCCTCTCCCCGTGAAAAACGGGGAGAGGGGGATCTGAAAGGTTGGCGCCAACGTCGGCGACTCCTCTCCCCGCGTGCGGGGAGAGGTAAGGTGAGGGGCTTGGCGCCGGCCGATTCCAGCCGCCTGCAATGCGCACGAGCGACCCTACCACACCAGCTTTTATTGCGCTGCCTTGATCTCGCTGACGATGCGCGAGTAGTCGCGCTGGGCTTCGCCGACGTCGCGCAGCGCCTCGAACTTCACCAGATCGGCCACGGGCATCGCCATGTTGGAGAACTGGTCGGTCAGCTCCTTCGGCAGGCTCTCCATCGCGGCCTTGTTCGGCACCTTGTAGAGGATGTTCTGCGCCGCCCAGCCATGGTTCTTGGCATCGAGCATGAAGTTGATGAACTGATGGGCGGCGTCCTTGTTCTGCGAGGCGTTCATCACCACCATCGTGTCGAGCCAGAGATCCGAACCCTCGCTCGGGATCACGTATTTGATGTCCTTGTTCTCGCCGATGCCGTAGTTGCACCAGCCGTCCCAGGCGTGCACCAGGAGCGCCTCGCCGGAGACGAGCTTCGAATAGAAGGTCGTGTCGTCATAAGCGAGCAGGGTCTTCTTGGCCGCGATCAGCAGGTTCTTCACCTCCTCCATCTTGGCCGCGTCGGTCTCGTTCACCGAAAAACCCTTGGCCAGCTGCCCGGCGGCGAGCAGCCAGCGATCGGTCGCGAGCATGGTGGTCTTGCCCTTGAGATCGTCCGACGGCGCCAGCAGATCGTTCCAGGAGGTCGGCGCTGTCTTCACCAGGTCTGAGCGATAGCAGAGCCCGGTCGTGCCCCAGGTGTAAGGCACCGAAAAGGTGTTGCCGGGGTCGTAGGGCAGGCTGGTCGCCTCGGGATAGAGATTGGCAAGGTTCGGCACCTTTGCGTGGTCGATCGTCTCGGCCAGCCCCAGCTTGTTGAGCACCTCGGCAAAGGGCGAGGAGACGAAGACCACGTCATAACCCTTGCCGCCGGAAGCCACGAGCTTGCCCATGATCTCTTCGTTGGTGGCATGCTTCACCACCTCGCCGGTAATGCCGGTGGCGGCCTTGAAGGCGTCCATGGCGTCGGGAGCCATGTAGCCGTCCCAGTTGGAGATCACGAGGTTCTGGGCGAGCGCCGGCGAGGCCAGCAGCATGGCGCCGAGAACGGAGGCTGAAAAACGCAATGCGAATGGCGCGGTCATAAGGTGGCTCCCATCGGTTCGATCGTCAAAAGCGGACCGCGGCGACTATGCCGCCCGGCCGGTTCCCTCGGCAATTTTGCTTGCCATTTTTGGCAACAGTACTATTGCGAAAAAAAGTACGTCAATCCATAATTTTTGCGCACACCGTCCGGGCACGATCGCATGGCATTCGACCGACATCATTCTCGACCTCGCTTCCGACCGACGGCGGTGCGCAGGCGATGAGCGGCCTGCAGGATCTCCGGCCGCGGGCGAGCCATCGCGATCTCGCCGAGCGGATCCTCGACATGGTCCGGCAGCGCGGCCTTGCCGTCGGCAGCCGGCTCCCCGAGCAGCAGATCGCAAAATCCTGCAATGTATCGCGCACTCCGGTACGGGCGGCGCTGCGCCTGCTTACGGAGCAGGGGCTCGTCCAATGGCAGCCCGAAATCGGTTACAGCGTCGCCGTCGACCTGGCGACGCAGGCAGTTGCCGGCGCGGAGTTGCCGCATGCCGCCGAAGACGAGCTGGCGCAGGCCATCCTGCGCGACCGCGCCGCGCGCCGGCTCGACGAGACCGTCACGGTGAGCGGAATCATGCGGCGGTACTCGGCTCGCCGGAATGCGGTACTAAATGCGCTGAAGAGACTAACTGAAGATGGGTTGGTCGAGAAAGCGCCGGGGCAATCCTGGCTGCTCAAGCCGGCGCTGGACGGCGCGGATGCGCAGGCCGAGAGCTATGAATTCCGGCTGCTGCTCGAACCGGCGGCGATTGCCGCTCCCGGGTTTCGGCTCGACGCGGCGAGGGCGGCGCGGCTCAGAGAGCGCATGGAGGCGCTGCTTTCGCTGGCCGACTCCGCTTTCGACATCCGCGAGTTCCAGTGGCTCGATTCCGATTTTCACGACATGATTTCAAGCGGCGCGGCCAACCGCTTCCTCGGCGAGGCGCTGGCCGCGCATCTGAGGCTGAGGCGGCTGCCCGGTGCCGTTTCCGGGGTCAACGTTTTCAGGCTGCGGCAATCGACGCGCGAGCACCTCGCCATTCTCGACCAGCTCGAGGCCAGGCAGTTCGAGGCCGCCGCCGACCTGCTGAAGGTTCATCTCAGGCTGTCGCGCAGCCAGCGTCCGCAAGCTGCCAATCGCGGCGCGCCGGCGCTGTTCGGCGCGATCGCCAGGCCGAATTGATGCGTCGTCGCAAACATGGCCCGTAGCCGTCCGCTCATCGCGCTGTTTCCCGAGGCGAGCTTTGGCGCTGCGCTGAACTGCGTCGGCATTGCCCAGGCGCTGCAGGCGCGCGGCGCGCGCCCGGTGTTCATCTGCCATGCCGGCTTTGCCGGCGTGTTCGCCGAATACGGTTTCGCCGAACATCATCTGCCCGGCGGCTCACTCAGCGAAAGCGACCGGCGGAACTATTGGCAGGGTTTTGTGCGCAGGCACCTGCCGCATTTCAGGCTGAGCCCGATCGACCAGATCGAGACCTATGTGGCGCCGACCTGGGAAGCGATCGTCGATACCGCGATCGAGGCCGAGGCACCGCTGAAGGACTTGCTCGGGCGGCTGAAGCCCGATGCGATCGTGCTCGACAATGTCGTGATGTTTCCGGCCATCGCGGCGGCCGGCTGTCCCTGGGTGCGGGTGGTCTCCTGCGCCGAGACCGAACTGCCGGACGCCGCTGTCCCGCCCTACCTCTCCGGCCTTGCGGCGGACGACGGGAAAGGCCGCGCCGCTTTCGAGGCGCGCTACCGGGCCGCCGTCGGGAAGCCGCATGAAAGGCTGAACCTGTTCCGCGCAAGGACCGGCCTGGCGCCACTCCCTGCAGGCATATTCCTCGAGCCGTCGCGCTCGCTGAACCTGCTGCTCACGCCAACGATCGTGCGACGCCGGCGCGCCGCTCCGCTCGACCCCGAAGCGTATGTCTATCTGGAGGGCTGCGTCCGCTCCGAGGGTCCGTATGACGTGCCGTTGTTTCCCCGGAATGGCGGACCGCTCGTCTATTTGAGTTTCGGCAGCCTCGGTGCGATGGACGCCGAGCTGATCGAACGCATGCTGAAAGTTTTCGCTGCCTTGCCGGCGCGCTTCCTCGTCAATGTCGGGGGCTTACGCGACACCTACCGTGCCGTGCCCGACAATGTGCATCTCGAAAACTGGTTTCCGCAGCCTTCGGTCGTGGCCAAGGCCGATTTGTTCATCCACCACGGCGGCAACAACAGCTTTTGCGAAGCGCTGCGCTTCGGCGTCCCGTCGCTGGTCATGCCCTATTGCTGGGACGGCCACGACAATGCGCAGCGCGCGGTGGAAACGGGTGTCGGCCGGCGGCTCGATCGCAACGCGTGGACGGACGAGGAATTGGCCGCGGCGGTGACAGGGCTGCTGAGTGATCGCAAGATGCGCGCGCGGTTGGCGAAGAATGCCGAGCGGATGGCGAAGGCGCCAGGGCCGGAGGCAGCCGCCGAGGCGATTTTGAAGCTGCTTTGACCGCTCTCCCTTCCTCCACAAGGGGAAGGAAGAGCAATCCTAAACAATGCCGCCGCCGCCCGAAGCGACAGCCGGGCGCTCGGCGGCGACCTTCTTGCGATAACCGGCGGCGCGGTAGGCGGCCACCGGATTGATCGCGCCGCCTTTGTCCAGTCGTGCCCTGGCAAGGATCGGCTCGACGTCGGTGCGGAAGGCGGCCTTCAGCGCCTGCGTCGCCATCAGCGCATCATTGTCGTCCTGATGGGCGGCGAGCGCCTTGCGGTCGACCAGCAGCGCCTGCGCATAGGCGCGCTGCACCTCTGCCGCGGACAGCATCAGGCTCTCGATCGGGTCCGTGACGTTGTGGCTCTGGTCGAGCATGTGGGCCGGGTCGAAGCCCCTGGCGCCCGACAATTCGGCATCGACGAGCTCGTTGAAGACGAGGAAGAGGCGGTATGGGTCGATCGAGCCGGTGTCGAGATCGTCGTCGCCATATTTGGAATCGTTGAAATGAAAGCCGCCGAGCTTGCCGAACTGGATCAGCCGCGACACGATCATCTCGATGTTCACGTTCGGCGCATGATGGCCGAGATCGACCAGGCAGAAGGCCTTCTCGCCCAGCTCCTGCGCGATCATGTAGTTGGTGCCCCAATCCTGCACGACGGTGGAGTAGAAGGCCGGCTCGTACATCTTGTGCTCGGTGAAGAGCCGCCAGTCGGCGGGCAGCGCCTCGTAGATCTCGCCCATGGCATCGAGATAGCGCCGGAACGCCCTGGCGAAATTCACCTGACCGGGGAAATTCGAGCCGTCGCCGATCCAGACCGTCAGCGCTTTCGAGCCGAGCGTCCTGCCGATCTCGATGCATTCGAGATTGTGCTCGACCGCCTGGCGGCGCACGCCCAAGTCGGTATGGCTGAGAGAGCCGTATTTGTAGGAGAGCGGCTGGTCCTTGGCGTCGGCAAAAGTGTTCGAGTTCATCGCATCGAAGCCGAGGCCGAAGCGCGCGGCCGCCTGCTTCAAGCGTTGCGGATCGGCCTTGTCCCAGGGGATGTGGAGCGAGACGCTCGGCGTCGCGCGGGTGAGCTGCGCGATGACGGCGCAGTCCTCGATCTTGTCAAAAATGTCGCGCGGCTCGCCGCCGCCCGGGAAACGGGCGAAGCGCGTGCCGCCGGTGCCAACACCCCAGGAAGGGATGGCGACGCCGAAGGCGGCAACCTTCGCCTTGATCGCGTCGATCGCAATGCCGCGCCGGTCGAGCTGCTCGCCGAGTGCTGCGTAGTCGCGCTTGAGCGCGGCGGTCGCCTTGGCGTTGGCTTCCTCGACGATGGTTGCGTCGATCATATGTTCGCCCATGGGCTCTCCTCCCGCGGAGCGGCGGCGTCCCGCCGCCGTGGTGCGCCAGACGCGCACCCCTCCATGACTATCGCGTAAAACTCTGCGCGTTGCCGGCGTCGACGTTGATGATGTTGCCGGTCGATTTTGCCGACATGTCGGAGACGAGGAAATAGGCGGCTTCGGCAATGTCCTCCGGATAGACGCTGAGCTTCAGCAGCGAGCGCTTGCGATAGTGCTCCTCCAGCTCGTCGGGCGCCATGTTGTAGGCGGCGGCGCGCTGCTCGCGCCATTCGCCGGTCCAGATCTTGGAGCCGCGCAGCACCGCGTCCGGGTTCACGGTGTTGACGCGGATGCCGAACTCCGCGCCTTCGAGCGCCAGGCAGCGGGCAAGGTGGATTTCGGCGGCCTTGGCGGTGCAATAGGCTGCGGCGTTGGGGGAGGCGGCGAGCCCGTTCTTGGAGGCCACGAACACGACCGCACCCCCGATCTTCTGCTGCTTCATCAGCCGAAAAGCCTCGCGCCCCACGAGAAAGTACCCGGTCGAGAGGATGTCCATGTTGCGGTTCCACATGGAAAGGTCGGTGTCCTCGATCGGCGCGGATGAGGAGATGCCGGCATTCGAGATCAGGATGTCGAGCCCGCCGAATTCCTGCGCGGCAAAGGCGAAGGCGTCGATGACGCCCGGTTCGCTGGTGACATCGAGCCGGATGCTGCGCACCACGTCCGTCGTGTACCTGCTCGCAAGCTCGGCATCCGCCGCGGCAAGTGCCGCCGCGTCGATGTCAGCGATCACGACGCAAGCACCGTCGCGCAGGAAACGCTCGGCCGTCGCCCTGCCGATGCCGCCGGCGCCGCCGGTGACGAGCGCTATCCTGCCGGCCAGCGGCTTCGGCCTGGGCAGCCGCTGCAGCTTCGCTTCCTCGAGCTGCCAGTACTCGATGCCGAACGCTTCCTTCTCGGACAGCCCCATATAGCTGGAGACGCCGGAGGCCCCGCGCATGACGTTGATGGCGTTGACGTAGAACTCGCCGGAGATGCGTGCCGTCGCCTTGTCCTTGGCAAAGGTGATCATGCCGACGCCGGGCACGAGATAGACCACGGCGTTCGGGTCGCGCATGGGCGGGCTGTCGGGCCGCTTGCAGCGTTCGTAGTAGGCGGCGTGACCCTTGCGGTATTTCTCGACTGCGGCGGGCAGGCCGGCCAGCGTCTTCGTTATGTCAGGTTTGGCCGGATCGAAATCCACCACCAGCGGCGCGATCTTGGTGCGCAGGAAATGATCGGGGCAGGAAGTTCCGAGCGCGGCGAGCTTCTCCATGTCGCTCGCGCCGACGAACTCCAGCACCGCGGGCTGGTCGTCGAAATGCCCGATCTTGCGCTCGGAGGCCGAGATCATGCCGCGGATCGCCGGCATCAGCTTTGCCGCGATCGCGCGGCGCTCGGGCGCGGGCAATGTCTTGCGCACCGCACCGCCGAAGGCGGGCTTGCCGGCGGTCTCGGCGGCAAACCATTCGATGGCGCGGTTGATGACGCGGATCGTCGTCTCGTAACACGCGCGCGCCGTTTCTCCCCAAGTGAAGAGCCCGTGGCTTTCGAGCACCACGCCCCTGGCTTCGGGATGTTCGCGGCAGAATTTCTCGAGCCACAGGCCAAGCTCGAAGCCCGGCCGCTTCCAGGGTAGCCAGCCGATCTCGCCGCCGAAAATTTTCTGCGTCAGCGCCTTGCTGTCCTTCGCCGCAGCGATCGCGATCACCGCGTCCGGATGCATATGGTCGACATGTCTGCGCGGCACATAGGCATGCAGCGGCGTGTCGATCGAGGCCGCGCGCGGATTGAGGTTGAAGGTGCAGTGGGGGAGGTAGCCCACCATCTCGTCCTCATGCTCGATGCCGCGATAGAGCTGCTTCAGCGCTTCGAGCTTCGACTGGTAGAGCGTGGCAAAACCGTCGAGCTCGATCGTGCCGACATCGCCGCCCGACCCTTTCACCCACAACACCTCGACGGCCTCGCCGGTCAGCGGGTCCTTTTCCATCACCTTGGCCGAGGTGTTGCCGCCGCCGTAGTTGGTTATGCGCTTGTCGGAACCGAGCAGGTTGGAGCGGTAAAGCAGCCGCTGCGGCTCGCTCATGGCGGAGGCTTTCGCCTCGTCCCAAAGATCGGCGAGTCCCGCTGCGGGGCGCGTTTCCAGCATGATGTCGATCCTCCCGGCGCGGCCCGAGGTGGGGTGCGCCATCATGGTTCGAAATTCGCACGCAGCACAAACCGGTGTCAATCAGAAACGATCAACTTCGCTCATTGTGCGCTGCAATATGAAAAATCATGATCGGAATTGATTGACACTGCGCGCAACGGGTGCGTAGATGATCGGGCCTGGGAGGAGCCATGCACGAAAAAGAACGCCATCGCATTATCCTGTCCGCCGTGCAGGAGAAGCCGGTCGTGACCGTGCAGGAGATGGTCGAACTGACCTCATCCTCCGAGGCGACGATCCGGCGCGATATCGCTGCGTTGCATCTGCAGAAGCGGTTGAGGCGCGTGCGCGGCGGCGCCGAAGCGCTCAACCCGCCGCAGTTCGTCGGGCTCGCGGGGCGGCCGTTCAGCGTCAACGAAGGCCTGCACGCGGCCGAAAAGCGCGCCATCGCCCGCGAAGCTGTCGAGCTCTGCAAGGATGGCGAGCCGATCATAATCAATGGCGGCACCACCACCTTCCAGATGGTGCATTTCCTGACCGGCCGCCGCATGCCGATCTTCACCAACTCCTTCCCGATCGCCGAGCACCTGCTCAAGCATTCGAAGAACACGGTGATGCTGTCGGGCGGCACGATCTACCGCGAGCAGAACATCATCCTGTCGCCCTTCGACAATGACGTGACGCGCAATTTTTATGCGCGCCGCATGTTCATGGGCGCGCAGGGGCTGGGGCCGCTCGGCCTGATGGAAGGCGACCCGCTGCTCATCCAGGCCGAGCAGAAGCTGATCGACCAGGCCGACGAGCTGGTGGTGCTGGTGGACTCCTCGAAATTCCGCCAGCGCTCGAGCCTGATCCTGTGCGGCCTGTCACGGATTTCGACGGTCATCACCGACGAGGGCATCGAGGAGCGCGAGGCAAAGATGCTGGAGAATGCCGGCGTGGCGCTGATCGTTGCCGGTCGCAACCGCGAGGCGGAGGCCGGCGGGCAAGAATCTTCGCTGCAGGCGTGAATCCCGCGGCGCTGATGGAGAATTGGAAGAGAAGCAAACGCTTAACGGGAGGAATGATCTGATGAGCATATTGAGGAAATTGCTGGCGACGGCAGCGGTTCTCACCGCGCTCGCCGCGGTGCCTGCGCAGGCCGAGCCGGTGAAGATCGCACTGGTGGTGAAGGCGCTGGGCAACGGCTTCTTCGACGCCGCCAACAAGGGCGCCCAGGAAGCGGCCAAGGAACTCGGCGATGTCGAGGTGATCTATACCGGCCCGACCGCGGCGACCGCCGAAGGCCAGGTCGAGATCCTGAACTCGCTGATCGCGCAGAACGTCAATGCCATCGCGGTCTCGGCCAACGATCCGGATGCGCTGGTGCCGGTTCTGAAGAAGGCGATGGAACGCGGCATCACCGTCATCTCCTGGGATTCGGGCGTTGCGGCCGAGGGCCGGCAGCTCCACCTCAACCCGTCCGACACCAATCTGATCGGCGAGACGATCATCAAGCTCGCCGCCGACTACCTGCCGGAAGGCGGCGAGGTCGCGATCCTGTCGGCATCCTCGACGGCGACGAACCAGAATGCCTGGATCGAGGCGGCAAAGAAGGTGCTGCCGGAGAAGTTCCCGAAGATCAACCTCGTCGCCGTGGTGTATGGCGATGACGACTCGGTCAAGTCGACCAACGAGGCCAAGGGCCTGATCGCGTCGCATCCGAATTTGAAGGCGATCATCGCTCCGACCACGGTCGGCGTCGTTGCGGCCGCCCAGGTCGTCACCGACATGGGCCTGATCGGCAAGATCAACGTCACCGGACTGGCGCTGCCGTCGGAGTTCAAGAAGTTCATCGACAATGGCTCGTCGCAGGCCGTGGCGCTGTGGAACCCGATCGACCTCGGCTATTCGGCGGTCTATCTGGCGCATGGCCTCGCCACCAAGAAGACGACGGCGGCACCAGGCGCAAAACTCTCGATCGGCCGTGTCGGCGAGGTGACGCTCGACGACACCAACTCGGCCGCGATGGCTCCGCCCTTCCAGTTCGACAAGTCGAACATCGAAGAGTTCTCGAAGATCTATTGATCCCTCTCAAGAGTCCTTCTCCCCGTTTACGGGAGAAGGTGGCCCGAAGGGCCGGATGAGGGGCGGCGCCAGCCTTGCAGACTCAGCGCTGCCCCTCATCTGCCTGCCGGCATCTTCTCCCCGTGAACGGGGAGAAGACAGCTGCGGCGGCCTCCGCGGCCAATTTCGCGTCGGGGCCGAAAAAGCTAGGATCGCCCCTCGGACGCCATGCTTCATCAACCCGCTCACGATGTCGGCGAACCTCCCCAGGCAGCGGAGGGCAACGCCCCGCTGCTCACACTTTCCGGCGTCTCCAAATCCTTCCCCGGCGTGCGCGCGCTGCACGATGTCAGCCTCGCGCTTTATCCCGGCGAGGTCACGGCGCTGATCGGCGAGAACGGCGCCGGCAAGTCCACGCTGGTGAAAATCCTCACCGGCATATACCAGCCTGACGCCGGCGAGATCCGCGTGCATGGCGAGCCGGTCCGGCTGCCGAGCGCCGAAGCCGCCTTCCGGCACGGCATCACCGCCATCCACCAGGAAACGGTGCTGTTCGACGATCTTTCGGTCGCTGAAAATATCTTCCTCGGCCATGCGCCGCGCGGCCGTTTCGGCACGATCGACTGGCGCGCCATGCGGCGGAAGGCGCGCGCCGTGCTTGCCCGCATGGGCGCAGCGCACATCGATGCGGATGCGCGGCTGCGCGACCTCGGCATCGCCAACAAGCACCTCGTCGCCGTGGCGCGGGCCATGTCGATCGATGCGCAGATCGTCATCATGGACGAACCGACCGCGGCGCTCTCGATGAAGGAGATCGAGGAGCTGTTCGATCTCGTCGCTTTCCTCAAGCAGGAAGGCAAGGCGATCCTCTTCATCAGCCACAAATTCGATGAGATCTACCGCATCGCCGACCGCTACACTGTTTTTCGCGATGGCGAGATGGTCGGCGCCGGGCTGCTTGCGCAGAAAAGCCAGAACGAGATCGTGCGCCTGATGGTCGGCCGCGCCGTCGATCACATCTTTCCGGAACGACAACCGAAGATCGGCGGGGCGCTGCTCGAGGTGAGGGGCCTTTGCCACCCGACCGAGTTCGACAGCATCAGCTTCGAGCTGAGACGAGGTGAGATACTGGGCTTCTACGGGCTCGTCGGCGCGGGCCGCAGCGAGGTCATGCAGGCGATTGCCGGGCTTACCCGCACCAGCGCCGGCACGATCAGACTTGGCGGCAAGGCGATCGTGCCGCGATCGGCCGCGGACGCGATTGGCGCCGGCATCGTCTACGTTCCGGAAGAGCGGGGGAGGCAGGGCGTCGTGATCGGCCTGCCGATTTTCCAGAACGTCTCGCTGCCGTCGCTGAAGCGCACCTCGAAATCCGGCCTGCTGCGGCTGGCGGAGGAGTTCAGCCTGGCGCGCACGTACACCGAGCGGCTTGACCTGCGTGCATCCTCGCTCAGCCAGGATGTCGGCACCTTGTCCGGCGGCAACCAGCAGAAGGTGGTCATCGCCAAATGGCTGGCGACCGCGCCGCAGGTGATCATCCTCGACGAGCCCACGAAGGGTATCGACATCGGCTCCAAGGCGGCAGTGCACGGCTTCATGGCCGAGCTGGTGGCGCAGGGGCTGTCGGTGATCATGGTGTCGTCGGAACTGCCGGAAATCCTCGGCATGTCGGACCGCGTCATCGTCATGCGCGAAGGCCGCATGGCCGCGACCTATGACAACAAAGGCCTCGACGCCGAAGTTCTGGTCCGCGCGGCAGCGGGGCTTGCCGCATGAAAGCGCTGCTCAAGTATCGCGAGCTTTTTCTCATCGCGGCGATCGCGTTGATGGTTGCCGTGATTGCGATCCGTTTCCCCGGCTTCGCCCGCCCGGGCAACCTGCTCACTGTCTTCAACGACACCTCGATCCTGATCATCCTGGCGCTCGGCCAGATGGTAGTCATCCTGACCCGTTCGATCGACCTCTCGATGGCGTCGAACCTGGCACTCACCGGCATGCTGGTCGCGCTGACCAACGCCGCCTATCCGGAAATCCCGGTAGCCGCGATCATCGCGATGGCGATCCTCCTTGGCGCGCTGCTCGGCGCCTTCAACGGCCTGCTGGTGTGGAAGCTCGGCATCCCGTCGATCGTCGTGACGCTCGGCACGCTGACCATTTTCCGGGGCGCGACCTTCGTGGCGGCCGGCGGCACCTGGGTCAATGCCGATGCGATGAGCGCTGAATTTGTCGCCCTGCAGCGCGCGGTCTTCCTCGGCCTGTCGGTGCTGTCCTGGTTCGCCGGCCTGGCGATCGCCGTCTTCACCATAGTGATGACGCGCACGCCGCTCGGCCGCTCGATCTACGCCGTCGGGGTCAATCCCGCGGCGGCGGTCTATACCGGCATCGACGTTGGCCGCACGAAATTCATCGCCTTCTGCATATCGGGCGCCATCGCCGGCTTCAGCGGCTATCTCTGGGTGTCGCGCTACGTGATTGCCGCAACCGAGGTCGCCAATGGTTACGAGCTCAACATCATCGCCGCCTGCGTGATCGGCGGCATTTCGATCGCCGGCGGCATCGGCTCGGTCGGCGGCGCAGTGCTTGGCGCGCTGTTCCTCGGCATCATCGGCAATGCGCTGCCCGTCATCAACATCTCGCCGTTCTGGCAGATGGCGATCTCGGGTGCCGCCATCCTGCTTGCGGTGATCCTCAACGCCCGCGGCGAGCGCAAGAAGGGGCGCATCATCCTCAAGCGAGCGGAGGCGGCATGAGCGCGATCGACATCAGCCCTCGCAAGATACCCAACCGTCTTGACAGTCCGTTGCGCTCTGCGGTGATGAGCTGGGAGACGCTGCTGGCCGCCGTGGCCATTGCGATATTCATCACCAACAGCTTCGCCTCGCCCTACTTCCTCGACGCATGGTCGCTGTCGGACCTCACCTTCAACTTCACGGAAAAGGCAATCATCGCGCTGGCCATGGCGCTGCTGATCATTTCCGGAGAGATCGACCTGTCCGTCGCCGCGATCATCGCGCTGGCCTCGACCATGATGGGCATGGCGCTGCAGGCCGGCGCCGACACGCCGCTTCTGGTGCTGATCGGCATCGGCACCGGGCTCGTCTGCGGCGCGTTCAACGGCCTGCTGGTCACCGGGCTCGGCCTGCCCTCGATCGTGGTGACCATCGGCACGATGAGCCTGTTCCGGGGCGTCGCCTACATCATCCTCGGCGACCAGGCCTTCAAGGGCTATCCGGCGAGCTTCGCTTTTTTCGGGCAAGGTTACGTCTGGTGGGTGATCTCGTTCGAGCTGGTGCTCTTCGTCGCGGCTGCATTGGTCTACTGGCTGGTGCTGCACCGGACGAGTTTTGGCCGCCGGGTCTTCGCGATCGGCAACAACCCGGTGGCCGCGGCATTCTCAGGCGTTCGTGTCGGGCGTGTGAAGTTCATCCTTTTCTGCCTCACGGGGGTGATGGCCGGCATCGCCTCGGTGCTGATCACCTCGCGCCTCGGCTCGACCCGGCCCTCGATCGCGCAAGGCTACGAGCTCGAGGTGATCACCATGGTGGTGCTGGGCGGCGTCTCCATCCTGGGTGGCGCCGGCTCGATCCTCGGCGTGGTGCTGGCGGCGCTGATCATGGGCATGGTCACGTTCGGCATGGGCCTGCTCAACGTGCCTGGCATCGTCATGTCCATCTTCATCGGCCTCCTGCTCATCATCGTGATAGCGCTGCCGATCGTGTGGAACCGGTTTGTCGGGAGGGCGCCGGCATGAGCGAGAAATATGCCTTCAAGATGCGCCTCAAGCCGGGGATGAAGGCCGAATACAAGAAGCGACACGACGAGATATGGCCGGAACTGGTGATCCTGCTCACGGACGCCGGCATCCGGGACTATTCGATCTATCTCGACGAGGAGACGAACATCTTGTTCGGCGTGCTCCGACGCGACAGCCGCGAAGCCATGGACGCGTTGCCGAAGCACCCGGTCATGCGGCGTTGGTGGAGCTTCATGGCCGACATCATGGAGACGAAGCCGGACAACGAGCCGGTCGCCGTGCCGCTCGAAAAAATGTTTCATCTGCGCTGACGATGGCGCCGCGCCACATCGCCGTCATCGACATCGGCAAGACCAACGCCAAGCTCGCACTTGTCGCTGCCGAAGGCCTGCGCGAGCTGGCGGTGCGCCGGACGCCGAACGAGATCCGGCGCGCCGGGCTCTATCCGCACCATGATGTCGAGCGGCTTTGGGATTTCATCCTGACGGGGCTCGCCGAGCTCAATCGGGAGCATGCGATCGAGGCCGTCTCGGTGACGACGCATGGTGCGACGGCCGTGCTGGTGGATGCCAGCGGCGGACTGGCGCTGCCTGTTCTCGACTATGAGCATGACGGGCCGGATGGGATGAAGGCTGGCTACGATGCGGTTCGCCCGGGCTTCGCCGAAACCGGATCGCCAAAATTGCCGATCGGCCTCAATCTCGGGGCGCAGCTTCTCTGGCAGGCTCAGAGCTTCCCGGGCGAATTCGCTCGAACCGCTTCGATCCTGATGTATCCGCAGTACTGGGCGTTCAGGCTCACCGGCGTTGCCGCGAGCGAGGCGACCTCACTCGGTTGCCATACCGATCTGTGGAACCCCGGCGCCGGTGACTATTCCGCGCTGGTGGATGGGATGGGATGGCGGACGCTGCTGCCGCCGCTGCGCCCAGCCGCGGATCGCCTCGGGCCGATCCTGCCTGAGATCGCCGCGCGGACAGGCCTGCGGCCGGACACGCCCGTCTTCTGCGGCATCCACGATTCCAACGCATCGCTGCTGCCGCATCTCCTTTCGCGGCAGGCGCCTTTTGCCGTCGTCTCGACGGGCACATGGGTGGTCACGATGGCGATCGGGAGCGCCACGGTCGTGCTTGATCCGGCACGCGACACGCTGATCAACGTCAACGCCTTCGGCGATCCCGTGCCTTCGGCTCGCTTCATGGGCGGACGCGAGTTCGAGCTGTTGATGGGCGGCTCCACGCCCGGCTGGACAGTGGCCGATCTCGAGCACGTGCTGAAACGGCGCGTCATGCTGCTACCGTCGGTCCAGCAAGGGTCTGGGCCATTTCCGGCACGTGTCGCGAGCTGGACCGCCGAGCCGGCGACGCCAGGGGAGCGGTTTGCCGCAGCCTCGTTCTACCTGGCGATGATGACCGCAGCCTGCCTCGACCTGATCGGTGCGGCCGGGCCGACGATCGTCGCGGGGCCGTTTGCAAAGAACGAGCTGTTCGCACGGATGCTGATGGCAGCCACAGGCCGGCCCGTGGTTGCCGATGCAGCGGCGGCGACGGGGACGAGTGTCGGAGCCGCGTTGCTGGCGCTGCCCAAGGCGCAACTTGCGAAGGCTGCCGAACCTTTGGCAAGCGGTGCTCCGCCCGGGTGGGCAAATTATGCTGCTGCGTGGCGGGAAGCTGTCGACCGCCGGGGCTAGAGCGCTCTGCTTTCTTGCGGACGCAGCGCTCTACGTTGCCCCCCTCTGGCCTGCCGGCCATCTCCCCCACAAGGGGGGAGATTGGACGGCCGCTATGATTTCGCCAACCTGCAGCCTT
>Ga0164290_1001958_pt1 | contig 19751 bp, 21 predicted proteins | sample Micstemetagenome_FD_108782 | JGI IMG/M metagenome (GOLD analysis project Ga0164290, IMG submission 108782) | Contaminated culture microbial community from soil near Moab, Utah, USA - Microcoleus steenstrupii SON62 (Illumina Assembly) | ecosystem: Environmental > Terrestrial > Soil > Soil crust... | reverse complement strand
GGGCGAGCCGCCGCCCACCTTCTTCGAATACATCCCCGACAACGCCCTGCTGTTCGTCGACGAGAGCCACGTCACCGTCGGCCAGATCAGCGCCATGTACCGCGGCGACTACCGCCGCAAATCCACCCTGGCCGAGTACGGCTTCCGCCTGCCCAGCGCCATCGACAACCGCCCGCTCAAATTCGACGAATGGGACGCGATGCGCCCCCAGACGCTGTTCGTCAGCGCCACCCCCGGCCCGTGGGAGATGGAGAAGACCGGCGGGGTCTTCACCGAACAGGTCATCCGCCCCACCGGCCTGATCGATCCCCCGGTCGAGATCCGCCCGGTCAGCGGCGCGACCCGAAACCAGGTTGACGACGTCATCGACGAGGTGAAACAGGTCGCCCGCAACGGCTACCGCTCCCTGGTCACCGTCCTGACCAAGAAGATGGCCGAGGACCTGACGGAATACATGCACGAGCAGGGCGTCCGCGTCCGCTACATGCACTCCGACGTCGACACGCTCGAGCGGATCGAGATCCTGCGCGACCTGCGTCTCGGCTCGTTCGACGTCCTGATCGGCATCAACCTGCTGCGCGAGGGCCTCGACATCCCCGAGTGCGGCCTGGTCGCCATCCTCGACGCCGACAAGGAGGGCTTCCTGCGCTCAGAGACGTCGCTGATCCAGACGATTGGCCGCGCCGCCCGCAACGTCGACGGCCGCGTCATCCTATACGCCGACCGCATGACCGGCTCGATGGAGCGCGCCATCGCCGAGACCAACCGCCGCCGCGAGAAGCAGGAGGCCTACAACAGGGAGCACGGCATCACCCCGGAGTCGGTCAAGCGCGACATCCGCGAGATCATGGCCAGCCCCTATGAGTCCCGCGCCCTCGACAAGCTGACCGCCCCGGGCATGAAGGAGGAGTCCAAACCCTTCACCGGCTCCAACTTCCAGGCCGCCCTCAAGGACATCGAAAGCCGCATGCGCAACGCCGCCGCCAACCTCGAGTTCGAGGAGGCCGCCCGCCTGCGCGACGAGATCAAGCGGATGAAGCTGATGGACCTGGAGTTCGCCAATGAGGTGCTGACCGCCGAGGGGGAGCAGGTCGACAAGGCGGCGCCGAAGCGGTGGCGGGCGGATGCCGCGGCGGAGAAGGCGGAGGCGTTCCGGAAGGGGCGGTAGGGGGGAGGGCTGAGCCAAGACCCCGCCTATCTAGGGCGCTCAACTCGTGGACGAAAGGCTGAACAGGTGTAAAGGGAAAGGCCAAGCTAAATGAGGTATGCTTTGGCTAAGCCCATAGAACAGCTATCCGGGCTCCGCACCAACGACGGCTGGGTGATCGGGGAGCTTGTAAAGAAGCAGGCCTATCAAACCGGCGGGTTTTTCTCGGTTGGTTACTTGGTTCAGCACGAAGACGACCCCAATCGAGTCGGCTTCCTAAAGGCATTGGATTTCAGCAAGGCCCAAGAGGCAAGCGATCAGGTCCGTGCGCTGGAAGATATGACCCGCACGTACAACTTTGAGCGGGACGTTCTCGCACTCTGTCGTGGCGCAAATCTCGACAGGGTCGTCGTCGCCATCGCCGACGGTTCTATCGCCGTGCCGGACGTACCCTTCGGTGCCGTTAGTTATCTGATCTTTGAACTGGCAGATGGCGATGTAAGAAAGCATGCGATCCTAAAAAACGAGGTGGATGCCTACTGGTCACTTCAGGCCCTTCACCAGATAGCGACCGGATTAAGCCAGCTTCATACACAGGGCATATTCCATCAGGACCTTAAGCCATCGAATGTGCTTACGTTCTATAAGGGAAAAACGTCAAAGCTGGCCGATCTAGGTAGGTCTCACTGCAGAACTATTACATCTCCACATGAGATGATGGCTCTAGCGGGACAGCCCTTTTATGCGTCTCCAGAGTTCCTATATAATTTTCTGATGCCTGACCAAGCGCGTTGTAGAGCCGCGTCTGAGCTTTATATGTTTGGGAGCATGCTATATTTCTTTTTCACTGGAGCGATGCTGACGCCGACGGTGATTTCTTTCATGCGTCCCGAGCATAAGCCCCAAGCGCTATCCGAAGATGGAGGGGGCTGGGAGGGGACATATGAGGATGTCCTGCCATATCTCCGTGCGGCATTCGCTGACGCGCTTACTCAGCTGAAGGAAAGCATCGATGCGTCACTCGGCGCTCAGTCGCCGCAGGTGGCTGCAGAGCTCTTTGAACTAGCCGGGTATCTATCAGAGCCTGACCCTCGACTTAGGGGGCACCCAGCAAGTCGCCGAGTGAAACACGGAAATCCGTATGCGCTTACTAGGTTCGTTTCAGCGTTTGCCAAATTTGTGAAGCTCTCGGAAGTTCGGCTCAGGAAATATGCAGCGTCCGTCTAATCAAATTGGGAGAAAGATGATCCCAAGGTGGCGGCCTCTTAGGCTCACCCCGGGCCAAGAGTTGGTCAGTTCAAAGGGGCGACCTTTCAAGCGATCACCACACGATTCAACCAAGGCTGTATCCGACGAGTGGGCCGCAGAGCCTACCATTTGGTCGGCTTCCGATATGGTCGCAATGGCCCTCGTTGACGGTCGGTCTCCGGAGACCGACGCCGCTGCCCAATTCCTTCAGGGACACATTGCAGATGTTGCGCCTGGGACAAGGCAGCTAGTTCTTTCTTATTTCGACGACGGTGCAGTACCGCCGGCGCCTACTTATATCTCCATGACCAGAGAGATAAAGTACCGTCAAATCAGAGAGATGAAAGAAGAGATAGCGCTCTATCCGAGAAATGCGATTCTCTATGTAGAGCTAGCGCGAGCATACGTTTCTCTTGGGCAGCACGATAAAGCGAAAAAGGCATTCCATGTGGCGCTGTCTATTGCGCCATCAAACCGGTTTGTTCTCAGGTCTGCAGTAAGATTTTTTGTCCTCGATCAAGATGTTGAGAAAGCATGGGCCATTCTGAAGAATGCACCGTCTGAGGACACTTGGCTGTTGGCCTCTCGTGTAGCCATTGCCGACCTAGCGGGGAAGCCGATCGACAGCAGCCGGCGGCTTAGGGAGGTCATCGATAGGGGCAGACCCGCGCAAGTCACGGAACTAGCGGCTGCACTCGCCACACTGGAGCTCGAAAGCGGTGCCGACAAGCTTGCAAAGAAGCTGTTCAAGCAAGGTTGTGAAAAGCCAACCGACAACACTATTGCGCAGGTACGGTGGGCTCATGAGACTTCAGGCGTGCCCTTCAACAAGGCCCTGTTGCAGAATGCTCTGACGTTTGAAGCACGGACCGGTCAGGCGGTTGAGGAGGGGAACTGGCTCGGTGCTGTGCACAATGCATCGATTTGGTTAGGTGATGAGCCGTTTTCTACGCGGGCTGCCGCTACCGGTGCATTCGTCGCCGCCGAAATACTGCAGAACTTCGAAGTGTCGGAATCCGTAGCGACCTCGGGCCTAGTGGCAAATGCCAACGATCCAGTTCTGTTGAACAACAGAGCTTATGCGAGAGCTTGTTTGGGTAACCTCGTAGGGGCCTCCGAAGATATTGCTATCGCTGCGGGCATTCGACCTTTGGACGAAACAGATGCGATCTGCATAATCGCAACAAGCGGCTGCATTTCGTATAGAGGTGGGGATCTAGTGCAGGGTGCAGATTCCTATCAAAAGGCTGTCGAGACTGCGTTCGACCAGAAGTTTACGGTCTTAGCGCAGCGGGCCTTGATCCATTGGATTCACGAAGAGGGTCGTTATGGACGTAGAGTCAGTAAGGCCGAAAGTGAGCGGCTCCTAAAATATTTCACCGACTCGAAGAAGATCGATCGAGAAACAACGGCGATATACATGAACTATGCGCATGAGTTTCTTCTTTCGAGTGACGTCCTGTCTGAAGTTGCCGATCTGAGAGGTATTCTCAGTAGAATCAGGGACTGACCTTAACCCGCCACCCGCTACGGTGGGTAGATGGGGCAGGACGACAATCACTGGTGCGAGCTCGGCTTCGCCGAACCGGCCGTCGTCTTCAAGGGGCCGACCCAGACCGCGCGGTCGGTGACCGAGGCCTGGGTCGCGCTGCACGGCTTCTGTCCCAATTGCTCTGCCGACCGCCTGCCGCAGCTGCCGAACAATTCGCCCGTCGCCGACTTCCGCTGCGACGCCTGCGGCGAGGAATATGAGCTCAAGGCCAAACGCGGCAAGCTGGGGCGCTCCATCCCGGACGGCGCCTTCAGCACGATGACCGCCCGGCTGGCGGCGGCGAACAACCCCAGCCTCTTCGCCATGAGCTACGACCGCGCCGCCGCGCGGGTGACGGACCTGATCTTCCCTTTCGTCATCCTCCGGCAAGCCGCGCCTTCGCGGCGCAGACCGGGGGACCCAGCGGCGCGCGAGAGCGCGACCCTGTCGCGGACTCCGCCTTCAACCGTCCTGCGTGAACAGATCGCCTTCGGCGCCGCTGGGTCCCCCGGTCTCCCCCCGCTTTCGCGGGGGTCGCCGGAGGATGACGAAAGAAGGGGGGCGAACGGCGAGGTCCGCGCCGCCTGGACCGCGACCCGCTTCCTGCGCGACGAAGGCCTGAAGGCGCGCGGCTGGCTGCTGGCCGTCATGGGCGCGGTCGAGGCGGTGGGGCGGCCGGAGTTCGCGCTGGCTGCCGAGGTCTATGCGCAGGAGGCCCGGCTGGCGGCCCTCTATCCGGGCAACAACAACCTCCGGCCGAAGATCAGGCAGCAGCTGCAGGTGCTCCGCGACCGGGGCTGGCTGGCGTTCGACGGACGGGGGCGGTACCGGCGCACGCTCTGACCTTTTTGCTTTCGTCATCCCGGGGCAAGCGGCGAAGCCGCGCCGACCCCGGGACAGGGCGGCGCCGCAGCGTCAGCGGAGGCGAAATGGCGGCGGCGACCGCGCTCGCGACAGGTTCGCGCTCACGCGCGCCGCCCTGTCCCGGGGTCTCGCTGCGCTCGCCCCGGGATGACGAAAACGGGGGGGGGCCGCCGCCGACGGTCCCCTCTCCCAACGGGAGAGGGAGGACCGCTCACAATCCGCCGATTGTCAGCACAATCGACCGCCCACCGTCCCCTCCCGACCCCAATCCTTTCAACCCCTTGCGCCCCGCGCCCTGCCTTTCCGCCCCTTTCAGCCCGCCTGAGGAACCGCCCGCCCCAGACTCCGCCGCCTCAATACGGAGCGGAGATCATGAAGAAGACGAAGAGAAAACCCGACGCCCTCGACCGCGCGATACAGCGCATGAAGACCGTCGAACGCCTCGCCCTCAGGGCGCGGACGATCGCGAGCATGCCCACCGGGACCCCGGCGCTCGATGCGGCGCAGGACGCGGCCATGGCGGCGACCGACCGGGCGCTGGCGAAGCTGCAGCGGCTGGCCCAGCGGGGTCCGCGATGAGGGCCCTGCCGAAGACCCGCTATGTCACCGTGGCGGCGGAGACCTGGGGGCTGATCCGCGGGGCTTATCTGTCGGGCCTGTCGGCGCCGACGGTGGCGGCGCGGTTCGGGGTGTCGGTGACGGCCCTGCGCAAACATGCGGCGAAGGAGGGCTGGACCAAACGGGCCTTCGCCGCGCGGCAGGCGCTGGAGCGGTCGCCGCCGCCCGTGGGGCCCGCGCCGTCGCCCGCGCCGGACGGCCCGCCCGACGAAGCGGCGGTGCTGGCGGCCTGGCGCGCGCCCCTCTACATCCGGCCCGACGACCTCGCCCGCAAGGCCCTGGCCGGCGCCGCCCATGCGCTGAAGGCCGGCGAGGGGCTGAACGCCGTCCGCCTCGCCCGCGCCGCGACCGAGATCGCCCGCCTGAACAACGTCCTCGAATGGGCCGGGGAGGACCCCGCCGAGTCCGACGAACGGTTCGAGGCCGGTCAGGCCATGATGCGGATGTTCCTGCGCGAACGGGCGTTGACCCTGGCGCAGGACCTGATGGCCGGGCGGGACCTGCCGCCGGAATACGAGGACCTGAAGGTGGAGCTGGCCCGGCTGGAGGCCGTGCGCGCGGCGGAGGACGCGGTTGGGGAAGCGGGGGCGAAAGGGCAGGGATGACAGCCTTGGGCGATTTTCGGGGGGACTCCCCTCTGATCCTTCTCCCTCAGGGGGCGACGAGAAGGCGTCCGGCCCTCGCGGCCCTACGGCCGCCGCACGATCCAGTCGTCGCGGTTGCGCCGGGCGGTCCAGCGCACCCCGCTCCAGTCCTCGTAGTTCAGGATCGTGTCCGGATGCCCCGCCCCGCCGGCCATCGGCGTATGGAAGAAGGTGCGGCTCCGGGCGTCCCAGGTCGCGTTCCAGCAGCCGCCGCCCCAGGTCCGGTAGCGGATGTTGCCCGACTCGTGGCGCTCGGCCTGGGCGTCCGGGTCCCGCGGGAAATGCCAGAAGCGGTCGCCGTCAAGGGTGGCGCTCCATTGCGAGCCGTCGCAGGTGACATAGTGGATCTCCTCGACCCACCGCTCCTGCGCCGCTGCGCCCGTCGCCGCCCCCATCGCAGCCAGGCCCAGCGCCAGCGCCGCCGCGCCCGCCGCCCATACGCCCGAACCCGTCATCCGCCGTCTCCCTCATCGGCTGCCCAAATCAGGGTACCACAACGCCCAAGCTTGACCATATCCGGGGCGCCGCGCGCCGCAGCGCCCGCCCTCCCGCCGGGGGAGGGAGATATCCGCGCCCGGGGCCGCTATACGCCTGCCATGCCCTCCCGCGCCGCCGCCCTGACCGTGCTGATCCTCGCCGCCATGGTGCTGGGGTTCGCGCCGATCCTCGTGCGGCTGTCGGACGCCGGCCCGGCGGCGGCGGGCTTCTGGCGCTTCGCCTTCGCCATCCCCCTGCTGCTGGTCATGACCGCCAGACCGGGCGGGGAGGGCGTCGGCCGGCCCTCGGGCTGGATGATGCTGGCCGGCGGCATGCTCGTGCTCGACCTCGGCTTCTGGCACTATTCGATCGCCTTCACCTCGGTGGCCAACGCCACCACCCTGACCAACCTGACGCCGGTGGTGGTGACCCTGGTCGGCTGGTGGGCGTTCCGCGAGCGGCCGAGGGCGCTGTTCGTGGTCGCCCTGGCCGCGGCCATCGCCGGGGCGGTGACGATGTCGCTGGGGGCCGACGGCGGGCAGGGGGCGAACCCGCCGCTGGGCGACGTCTTCGCCGCCGTCACCGCCCTCTGGTACGCCGGCTATTTCATCGCCGTGAAGGCGGCGCGGGGGCGCTATTCGGCCGGGCGGGTGATGCTGTGGTCGACCGCCGTCGCCGCGCCCGGCCTGCTGCTGGCGGCGCTGGCGCTGGGCGAACAGGTGCTGCCCGGCTCGCCGGGCGGCTGGGCCGCCTGCGCCGGCCTGGGCCTGATGCATGTGGTGGGCCAGGGCGGGGTGGCCTGGTCGCTGGGCCGGCTGCCGGCGGCCCTGACCGCCGTGACCGTGCTGATCCAGCCGGTGGTCGCGGCCCTGCTCGGCTGGCTGATCTTCGCCGAGACCCTGACCCCGGTGCAGGCGATCGGCGGGGCGGTGGTGCTGGCCGCGATCGTGCTGGCGCAGTGGTCGTCGGCCAAGGAAAAGGGCGCGGAGGCCGTGGCCCCCGCGCCCCTCTGATTGTGGTGTCAGCCGTGGGTTCAGAGAACCTTGAGGTCGATCGCCGAGGTCTTGCCGCGCTGGGATTCCAGCTCGTATTCGACCTTGGCGTTCTCATCGAGGCCCTGCAGGCCCGCCTTCTGCACCGCGGTGATGTGGACGAAAACGTCCTGACCGCCGCCATCGGGCTGGATGAAGCCGAAACCCTTCGTCGGGTTGAACCACTTGACCGTGCCGGTCGCCATAATGCGTCTCCTGAACGCGCTTTCCAGGCAGGCGCCCCTCGAGGGACGCCCGTCAGTCCATCTGGACGGGCTCATTCAGCGAAGGAGCGAGCGCGGGGGTGGAGGCCGCACGAAATCCGGACTGCCCGACTTTTTCTCGCGCAATCGGCGGGCGGTCAACCCGCCTTGGCGGCCTGCCGGGCGAGGCGGGCGCGGGACGGCCCCGTGGCGCACAGCGACCGCGGCGCGCCGTCGAGGTGCAGGTGGTTGGCGTGGGCGTCGTTGTAGTCCGGCGTCAGAACGGTCGAGAACACCCGGCAGGCGCCGTCGCGGATGCGCCGCAGGAAGCTCGCGCCCTCGGCCCCGCGCGGTCCGTCTCCCGGCCAGTCGGCCAGCACCGAGACCCGCCGGCCGTCCTCCAGCGTCACTCCGCCGATGTCCAGCGCATTGGCCCGCGCATGCTCGCTGGGCCGGGCGTGCAGGTCGGTCTGGCCATAGATGCGGCGGCAGCTGTAGGTCCCGACGTCGTTCAGCCGCGCCACCCGGGAGCCGAAGGCCTGCTCCGCCGCCGGCTGCAGCACCTGGCGCTCCCAGATGACGTAGCGCACCGCCAGCGGGCACTGCATGACCGGGTTTCCGGGCAGAGGTGTCACGGCCCCGCCGGTGATGCGGATGGCTCCGCGGACGACGCAGAAGCCGCCGTCGTCGCGGTCGGGCGCGCGTTCCACCTGCACCCCGGCCTCGCGCAGCACCTGCATGCAGGCCTCGGTGACGGCGGCGGTCTCCTCGGGCGCGGCGGTTCGGGCCAGCTCGAAATCGGCCACCTTGGCGGCCGTGGCCGTGCCGATCGGCCGGCTCAGGTCCAGCGGCTTCCACGGCAGGTCCTGGGCGGGGGCGAACAGGTTCAGCAGGGCGAAGGCGGCGCAGACGCCGAGCGCCAGCTCCCACAGCAGGTTCCAGAAATCGGCGAAGTCGCGCTTCATGCGCGGACAGCCTTACGCGGCGGCGTGCGCCTCCGCCAGCCGCCGGATCAGGGACTGGCACGCCCGCTGCCCCGCCGCGCCGTCGTTGCTCACGGCGACGAAGCCCAGCCCACGCTCCGGCGCCGCCAGCACGGTCGCGAACCACATGGTGTTGGAGCCGTTGTGGGTGATCGTCGGTCCGGGGCCGCCGACGCCGCCCCACGGGGCGCTGCCGAGGCCCCAGCCGGCCGCATACGCCGGCGGGTCTCCGGCCGCGGGGGTCAGCAGATGACGCCGCGTCGCCTCCCCGAGCCAGTCCGGGGCGCCGCCCATCATGGCGGCGACGAAGCGGGCGTAGTCGGCCAGGCTCATGTGCGCCGTGCCGGCCGGGCCCAGCGCCCGCGGGTTGTCGGCGAAGCCCGCCGGATCGACGCCGACGCCGCCCCGGTGGCCCCACGGCGCCTCGCCCTGCGGCGCGCCGAAGCCCGCCGAGGCCAGACCCAGCGGCGCATACAGTTCCGCCTGCATCGCCGCCTCCCAGCCTTGGCCGGTCAGGGCCTCGATGGCGGCGCCCAGGACGATGTAGTTGCCGTTGCCATAGGCGAACCGGCCCGCCGGCCCGGCCGGCGGCGCGCCCAGCGCGCGCGCCGCGAACGCCGCCCGCTGGTCCGGAAGCGGGCGCTGGTCGCCATGGGCCGAGATCAGCCAGGCCTGGTCCAGCAGTCCGGCGTCCAGCAGTCCGGCGCGATGGCGCATCAGGTCGTCCAGGGTGGTCGTCGCCCACGCCGGATCGATCGTCAGCCCGGGCAGGGCCTCGGCCACCGGCAGGGCCCAGCGGGCTCGGCCCTGCTCGACCAGCCGGCCGAAGACGGCGGCGGTCATGGCCTTGGTGTTGGAGCCGAGGTGCCAGCGGTCGTCCAGGGTCGCGGGCGCCGCCTGTCCCGCCCGCCTGACGCCGCGCACGTCGGCCCAGCCGAGGCCATCGCGGGTCACAACCCCGGCGGCCAGGGCCGGCGGCGACGTCTCCGCGAAGACGGCGTCCAGCGCGGCCTCCAGCGCGGCGTCGTCCCGGCGGACGCGGGCCAGCGCCGGAAAGGCGCCGGCGAGGGGGAGGGCGGCGAACCCGCCCAGCAGGGCGCGGCGCGTGGCGAACATGGCGGTCTCCATCTGTGTCCGGGCCAGCCTAGCCGACGCGCGCGCGCCTCGCACATGAGAACGCCGACAGGTTCGGGGCCGCCGCCCGACCGGCCTGCAATCGTCCTGCAATCCCGCTGCAACATTGCCCCGATCGCCGGCGCGGCGCATCGTGACGCCATGGGAAAGACATCCGACGACTACGCCGCCGAACTCGGGCGCCTGCAGCTGCAGCTCGTGGAGGCCCAGGCCTGGGCGATCGACAGGGGCATGCGGACCCTGATGCTGTTCGAGGGCCGCGACACGGCGGGCAAGGACGGTTCGATCACCCGGCTGACCGAATATATGTCGCCGCGCCAGACGCGGGTGGTCGCCCTGCCCAAGCCGACGGAGCGCGAAACCGGCCAATGGTATTTCCAGCGCTATGTCCCGCATCTGCCGGCCGAGGGCGAGACGGTGATCTTCAACCGCTCCTGGTACAACCGCGGCGGCGTGGAGCCGGTGATGGGGTTCTGCACGCCGGAGCAGCACGCGCAGTTCCTGAAGGATGCGCCGCGCTTCGAGCGCCTGCTGACCGATTCCGGCATTCTGCTGATCAAATTCTGGTTCGACATCTCGAAGGCCGAGCAGGCTGATCGGCTGGAGGCCAGGGCGACGGAGCCGCTCAAACTGTTCAAGCGGTCGGCGCTGGACGCCGAGGCCCAGCAGCGATGGGACGCCTATTCCGCCGCCCGCGACCGGATGCTGGCCGAGACGCACAGCGCGCACGCGCCCTGGACCATCGTCGCCACCGATCACAAGAAGACGGCCCGCCTCAACGTGATCCGGCACGTCCTCACCCGGCTCGGGGCGCCCGGCGCGGGCGCCGAAAAGCCGGACAAGGACGTCGTGTTCCCGGCGGACAAGGCGGACGGCCGACTGGCCTCCTGATCAGAAGCCCAGTTCGGCCCGCAGGGCTTCCGGCGTCAGGCCGCCGGCCCGGAGCTCGGCCAGGGTGACCGACCGGTCGCGCTTGGCGTAGCGCCGGCCGTCCTCGCCGACGAGCAGGCGATGATGGCGATAGACGGGCGTCGGCCAGCCCATGAGCGCCTGGATCAGCACCTGGATGTGGGTCGCCTCGAACAGATCCTCGCCGCGAATGACGTGGGTGACCCCTTGCAGGGCGTCGTCACGGGTCACGGCGACATGATAGGCCGCGCCCGCGTCCTTGCGGGCGAGGACGACGTCGCCCGCCGTTTCCGGTCGCGCCCTGACCCGGCCGTGCTCGCCCTGGGGACCGGAGCCCTCCTCGAGGAAGGCGAGGGCCTCCCAGGCGGCGCCGAGGGCGCGCCGGGCGCGGTCGAGGGACAGCCGCCATGCGAAGGGTCGCCCCTCGGCCAGCAGGGCCGCCTCCTCATCGGCCGGATGCGGCCCGGGCCGCGCGGCCTCCGCCGGTCCGTGCGGCGCGTCGCCGATGGCGTCGAGGATGCCCTTGCGGGTGCGGAAGCAACGGTACAGCAAGCCGCGCGCTTCGAGGGCGGCGACCACCGCCCCATAGTCGCCGAGGTGTTCGGATTGCCGCCGCACCGGCCCGTCCCAATCCAGGCCCAGCCAGGTCAGGTCTTCAACGATGGCCGCTTCGAACTCGCGTCTGCAGCGGCTCGGGTCGATGTCCTCGATGCGCAACAGAAAGCGGCCGCCGTGTTCCCGCGCAGCGCGCCAGGCGGTCAGGGCGGAGAAGGCATGCCCACGATGCAGCCGCCCGGTGGGGGAGGGGGCGAAGCGGGTGACGAGGGCCACGCCGGTTCTCAGGCCCGCTGAACCGCGCCGGCTTGCTCGGCCGCCGCCACGCCCGCCCGGATGTCAGCTTCCGTCAGCGACTGAAATTGAGCCACCATGTCCTCAAGCGCGAAACGTCGCTCTGTGATCGCCCAGTCGTAGACCTCACGGAGGGCGGCGGAGCAGGCGGGGAAGGCGCGACCCGTCGTCCGGTAGAGGGTGACCGGTTTCCGGGCGGGCAGGGAGAACTCCGGCGGACGGGAGGCCAGGGCGACCTGCGCCTTTGCGACTTCCTCCAGAAAGGCGGGCGAGGCGGCGATGCGGGCCAGCAGGCCGCCCCAGGCTGAGAGATGGTCACGTAGCGCCCGTCCTCCGTCGTCCGACGCGGGCGGTGCGTAGGCCCGGTACTCAGGATCCTTCATCGCCTCGGTGTTGAGGATCGCCATCAGGTTCTGACCGTGCAGCGGCGAGATGGAAAAGGTGACGTGCAGGGAGGGTCCGTCCGTCGCCAGCGCGTCGTGGTACCATCCTCGCGGCAGGTACAGCACGTCGCCGGCCCGCATCGTGACCGCGGTCATGAGCGGGCCGCGCGTCTGTTCGAACCAGAGGCGGGAATTGGCGTCGTCCGGCAGAAACTGCACCGGATTTTCGGCGCGGTTCTCATAGAGATTCCAGACCTTGCTCCCTTCGGTCTGGACCACGATCACATCGTGATTGTCGAAATGGGTGCCGAAGGCCTGAACCCCCTGGAAGGAGCAGTAGACATTGGCGTTGACCCGCGCCGCGAGGGCCCACGACAAGGCCTCCCCCATCCGCATCAGCGGGGCGTGCACGGACATGACATCATTGGCGACCAGGCTGGCGCCGCCCGAGAGGAACACCTCGACCTTCTGGGGCCACGGCCGCAGGATTTCTCCAGCGGGCGTTGCGACGGCGTGGCAGTACTGCTCGGGCGCTACGGCGATATAGTTTCGCATCAGCAGCAGATTGTCCGACCGCCACAGGCCGACCTGCCCCAACAGACGATTGAAGTCGGCCCAGGTCAGGAGGGCGGACTTCCGGTCTTCCTCCCCGGCCGGGATGTGAAGAGGCCGGCGGCCAACGTGTTCGGCCAGGAACTGCGCCGGCGAAATCGGGTGAAGAAGCTCGTCCATCCTGTCCATGGCTGGAGAGATATGCCGCTCGCCGCTCGCTGTCGATCCGACAGACGTCGCGGTCAGACCGGCTTGAAGACGCCTCCCCGGATGGCGGCGTCAAACCCGGTCCTGACATCCGCCTCGGGCACGAAATCGAACTGGGCGATCACGTCCTCAAGGGCGAACCGCGGCTGGCTCATCGCCCATTCGATAGCGAGGCGCGCGGGACCGTCCACTCGAGGCGGGGTCAATCCGGTCGGCCGGTAAAAGGTCAGGGCGGTCCGTCCGGGCAGGGCGTATGTCGCGGCTCGCGGCATGAGCCGTTCCTGGGCCATCAGGACCTCGTCGCGGAAGGCGGGCAAGGCGGACAGGTCGGCCAGCCGGCGGCCGAGGTCGGCGATCTGGCTGGCGAGCCGGTCCGGGGCGGCGTCGCCGGGGGCGAGCCACTGGCGGAAGGCCGGATCCTGCATCGCGGCGGCTTCCAGCAGCCGGAACAGAATCCTTCCGTAGAGAGGGGTCACCGAGAAGGTCACGTGCAGCGAGGCGCCCTCGGTGGTCATGGCGTCGTGATACCAGCCGCGCGGCAGGTAGAGCACATCTCCCGGCTGCATCCGGACCTCGGTCATCAGCTTGCCGCGGGTTTCCGCAAACCAGCGGCGCGCCTCGGCGTCGTCGACCGGGAAGTCGACGGGGGCGTCGGCGCGGCTCTCGTACAGCCGCCAGGTCTTCTCGCCCTCAAGCTGGACAGCGAAAACATGGTGCAGGTCGAAATGGGTGTCGAACGCCTGTACGCCGCCGAACGAGCAGTAGATGTTGGCGCCGACCAGCCCGGCGAAATCCCTGGCCAGGCGGTGCGACAGCGTCCGCAGTTCCGGCGTCAACTCCTGCACATCCCCGGCGATGAGGCTGGCGCCCATCGCCAGCAGGGTCTGCACCTTGGCCGGCGACGGCCGCAGGGCCGTTCCCGACTGCGACAAGGCCTCCACACAGTACTGCTCGGGCGGTATCGGCTGGCCGTTGAAGACCAGTTTCAGGCTGCGGGCCGTCCAGATCGAACTCTGGTCCAGCAGGCCGTTGAACCCGTCCCAGTCGAGGAGCGCCCGCTTCGGGGCGCCGTCCACGGCGGGTATGTGCAGCGGCTTTCGGTCGTTGTAGTCCGCGTCGAACCGGTCTCGCGTGATCGGGTGCAGAAGTTCGTCCAGAGTGGTCATGCCAAATAGCTAGAACGGGCGTCCGCCCCTGTCGATGTGAACGCATGCCCGTCCCGCTGAATCCCATCCAGATCGCCGCAGCCCGTGAGGCGTTGATCCGTCTGGATCCCGCCCTGGCCGAGGCCCACAACCGCACGCCGGCGTTCGACTGGCGGTTCCGGCCAGGCGGCTTCGAAGGCCTGTTCCACATGATCGTGGACCAGCAGGTCTCGGTGGCCTCCGCCGCCGCCATCTGGGCCCGCGTCGTCGCCGGTCTGGAAGGAGAGGTGACGCCGGAGCGGGTGCTCGCCACGGACATCGAGGTCCTGCGCGGCTTCGGCCTGTCGATCCAGAAGGCGACCTACGGCCACGAGATCGCACTGGCCCATGCGGAGCGGCGTATAGATTTCGATCACCTCGAACAGTTGTCGGACGAGGAGGCGGTCGCGCGGCTGGTCGCCATCAAGGGCGTGGGCCGGTGGACGGCCGAGACCTTCCTGATGTTCTGCGAGGGCCGTCGGGATGTCTTCCCGGCCGGCGACATCGCCCTGCAGGAAGCCATTCGGTGGGCTGACGGGGCCGACCTGCGGCCGACGGAGAAGCTGACCGCGGTCCGGGCCGAAATCTGGCGGCCCCACCGCAGCGTGGCGGCGCATCTTCTCTGGGGATGGTATGGAGCCGTCAAGCGCGGAGAGGTCGCGCCGGAGAACGCTGCGCCGTGAGCCCTATCGTCGACCCGGCCCTGACCAGTCCTGAAACGGTGCTCGGCGCGCTTGATTTCGCGGGCGTGGCTGTGTTCGCCGCCACCGGCGCACTGGCGGCGGCGCAGCAGCGGCATGACCTCGTCACCTTCGCCTTCTTCGGGGCCATCACGGGCGTCGGGGGCGGCACGGTCCGCGACCTTCTGATCGGCGCCCCGGTCTTCTGGGTCGGGGACTGGCGCTACATCGGCGTCTGTCTGATCGCCTCGGTCGCCGTATGGATGCTCGGCGCCCGGCCGTGGCGGTTCCGGGCCCTGCTCTGGCTCGATGCGATCGGTCTGGCCGCCTACGGCGTGTTCGGCGCGGCCAAGGCCGAGCTCTACGGCGTGGCGCCGCTGATCTGTGTCGTCATGGGAGCCCTAACCGCCTGTTTCGGCGGCGTGGTGAGAGATCTGCTGGCCGGGCAACCGTCGATCCTGCTGCGCCGTGAAATCACCGTATCCGCCGCCCTGCTGGCGGCCACCGTCTTTGTCGCCGCGCGCGCCCTCGGGCTCGACGCCTGGCCGGCGGCTCTGATCGCAGCGCCCTGCGGCTTCGCCTTGCGGGCCGGGGCCCTGGTGTGGGGCTGGAGTCTGCCGGCCTTTCCGGGAACGCCGACGCGCGGCTGACCGTTGCTGAACGGTCATCCCGCGGTCATCGCCAAGCCGTCGAATCAGGGCTAGGCTTCGCCACAGTCAGGGAAGGAGACGTGTCTTCAGTCCGGTTGCGTCCATGATCCTTTCCCCGGCGGCGAGGGCCTGATGCAGGTCCTGAGCCGCCCCCCGTCCGGCTGGCCCGCGCTGGTGCTGAACGCCGACTTTCGGCCGCTGTCCTACTACCCGCTGTCGATCTGGCCGTGGGAGGAAGTGGTCAAGGCGGTCTATCAGGACCGGGTCGACGTGGTCTCGACCTACGACAAGGTGGTGCGCAGTCCGTCGCTGGAGATGGTCCTGCCCAGCGTCATTGCGCTGAAGAATTACGTTGATCAGGACCGCCAGCCGGCCTTCACCCGCTTCAACGTCTTCCTGCGCGACGGCTTCACCTGCCAGTATTGCAGCGCCACGACCGAGCTGACGTTCGACCATGTGATCCCCCGTTCGCGCGGCGGCCGCACCACCTGGGAGAACATCGTGGCCGCCTGTTCGCCCTGCAATCTGAGGAAGGGCGGGCGCACGCCGCAGCAGGCCGGCATGCCGATCCGCCGCGCGCCGCACCGGCCGACAGCCTGGCAGCTGCAGGAGTTCGGGCGACGGTTCCCGCCGCACTATCTGCACCAGAGCTGGCTCGACTATCTGTACTGGGACATCGAGCTGGAGCCGTAGGGTTGGCGGAACGTCGGGGCGCCCGCGCCGTTGACGAAAGGCCCGTCCTGCTTCAGTCGAGCCCTCATGAAAATCCGCGTGCGCGCCGACCTGGTCTATCGCTTCGATCCGCCGACCGACGCCATCTACAAGATCCAGGTCGCGCACTGGCCGGGCCAGACCATTCTGGAAGAAAGCCTGACCACCGACCCGGTCATCGACTTCATCCAGGATGAGGACGTCGAGTTCGGCGCCCGCACCCTGCGCGCCCACCTGTCCGGCGAGGTGGCCCTGACCTATGAGGCGGTCGTCGACAACGGCGTGCTCAAGGGCCTGCCGCCGGTGACGGTCCAGCACGACTGGAACGACCTGCCGGCCGAGGTGCTGACCTATCTGTGGCCCAGTCGCTACTGCCCGTCGGACCAGTTCGGCCGGTTCGCGGAACGGACCTTCGGCGGCACCATCGGCGGCGACCGGGTGCTGAAGATCCTCGACTGGATCAAGGCCGAGATCGACTATGAACCGGGTTCGTCGGACAGCGAGACCACGGCGGCGCGGACCTTTATCGACCGGGCCGGCGTGTGCCGGGACTTCACCCACATGGGCATCACCCTGTGCCGGGCGTCGGGCATTCCGGCGCGGGCGGTCAGCGCCTTCGCGCACCAGCTGAATCCGCCGGACTTCCACGCCATCTTCGAGGTCTGGCTTTCGAACGGCTGGTGGCTGGTCGATCCGACGGGCTTGGCGCCCGTCGACGGTCTGGTCCGCATCGCCTGCGGGCGGGACGCCGCCGACATCGCCTTTCTGACGACCCAGGGCTCCTGCCAGCTGGTGCGTCAGTCGGTGACGGCCGAGGCGGTTTAGCGCCGCTCCGGCATGGCCACGATCTGCCACGGCGCGAGACAGCGCCAGCGGCTGGCCGGGGTCGCCGCGGGGTCCTCCTCGCAGTCGCAGGACGAAACCTGGGCCGTGACCAGCACGGAACTGGCGTTCAACTCGCGACGCGCGATGGTGGCGGCGAGATCGCTGTCGCGTGCGGCGTCCCTCAGCGCTTGGCTGCAGGCCTGCAGCCGGGTGGAACCCGAGCCGTCGCCCACGCCGTTGACCGGGGTCGCCCACGCGGCGCCGGCCACCGCGACCGCAGCAATCCCCATCGTCCAGGTCTTCAATCGCATCATTGTCTCGTCCTCCCGCCGGCACAGTCGGCGAGGAGCGGAGGACGCATCACCTTCGAAATCTGACGCTCGCGGTCAGCGTCCGCCCGCCGCCTTCCATTCCTCGAGGAAGATGTCCCGGCGCAGCACCTTGTTGTCCGGGTCGATCAGCACATGGGCCCCGGCAGGCGCCGCGATCCGGCCCCGGCCGCCGGTCATGGCCACGCTCTGGCGGCGGCCGTCGATCTCGACCTCCAGCGGCATGGGGAAGACTTCGCCGTCGCCGGCGACCCACTCCAGCGCCAGTTCGCCATTTCCGCGCGTCTGGCGCAGGTCGGGCAGGGCGGCGCGGTACAGGTAGCCCCGGAAGAACCAGCCCAGGTCCCGCCCCGCCTCCTCGTTGACGATGGCCAGGAACTCGTCAGTCGTGCCGTAGCGGGGCGAGAACTCGCCCGGCCGCGGCGTGGCCGTGCCGTAGACCAGCCGCGTCACGGATCGGAAGAAGGCGTCGTCGCCGATCAACATGCGCAGCGAATGGGCGATCAGCGAACCCTTGTTGTACAGGTCGAGTCCCGGACCGACGTCGCTCTTGTAGACCTCGTCCTCGGCACGTTCGGTCCCCGAGACGACGGGGAAGCGGTTGATCAGATCGCGGCGCTGCTCCTGCAACTCCGCCTGCATGTAGCGTTCGCCGTGCAGCCAGCGCAGGTAGAGCGGCTGCATATAGCTGCCCAGCCCCTCGTGCAGCCACATGTCGTCGGCGTTGCGGTTGGTCATCTGGTTGCCGAACCATTCGTGCGCCAGCTCGTGGTGCAGCAGCCAGTCGTAGCCCTTGCCGTCCAGTTTGTAGGCGTTGCCATAGGCGTTGATGGTCTGGTGCTCCATGCCCAGGTGCGGGGTCTCGACGACCCCCATCTTCTCGTCGCCGAAAGGGTAGGGGCCCACCGTGGCCTCATAGAAATCCATCATCGGCGCGAACTGGGCGAACAGGGCCGCGACCTTGGCGGGGTCGTCGCTGCGCAGGTGCCAGTAGGACATGGGGATCACATTGCCGAACCGGCTCTGATAGTCCGCCCGCACCTCCTCATACGGCCCGATGTTCAGGGCGATGGCGTAGGTGTTGGGGTTGGCCGCGCTCCAGTTCCAGGTGGTCCAGCCGTCACCGTGGTCGACCGTGCCCAGGAACCGGCCGTTGGAGGGCGCCGAGAGGTCCGACGGCACGGTGATGTGCAGGTCCACCCGTTTCGGCTCGGCCAGCGGGTGGTCGATGCAGGGCCAGAAGATGTCGCAGCCCTCGGGCTGGACCGCCGTGGCGATCCACGGCGTCCCGTCGGCGGTCGCGCCCCAGACAAAGCCGCCGTCCCACGGCGCGTGCGGCGCCACGCGCGGGGCGCCGGCGTAGGCGATGCGGACCGAGACCGTCTCTCCGGCGACGCGCGGCCGGTCCAGCGGGATGGTCATGCGGCCCTCGGGATTGCTCCAGCCGCCGTCCGGGAGATCCTGCCCGTCGACCTGCACGGACGACACCGTCAGCAAAGTGTCCAGCTCGACCACCACGGCCGTCAGCGGCGCGACCGCGGTGAAGTCCAGCACGGCCACCGCCTCGATGGTCTTCGTCTCCGGCATCACCTTGATCGAGAGGTCGGCCCTGTCGAACTGCATCGCCAGCTGTTCGGGCGTGCGGGGCTGGTCGGTGCCGAGGGTGAAGGGGGTCGATTCGCGCACCGGCGTCTGGACCGCCGCCGGTTCGACGGCGACTGGGACAGCATTCTGTGCGGCCGACGCCGTGGCGCAGGCGGCGAGGGCGAGCATCGATACAGCCGTCAGGGCGGCGCGGCAGGCAGTGGCGGACACGGACAGCTCCCCGGAACAAGCCGATCAGCCTAAAGGCGACCGCCGTCTTCGCAACCCGAAAGCCTCACAGACCCCGCGCCCTGCGCTGGGCCTTCGTCGCCCGCCGCGCCCAGGCCTTGTCGATCTGTTCGCGCAGCCGCTCATCGTCCGCCGCGTCATGGCGCACCAGCACCGCCGGCCAGCCCTCGAAATGCGGCGTCTTGAAATAGGTCTGCGGCTCGGTCTCCATCAACAGGTCGATGTCGCCATGGTCCAGCGACAGGGAGACCGCGTCCGGCAGGCGGGTGTCGTTGATCAGGAGCTTGCCCCGCAAGCGCACGCACCGCACGCCATGCAGGGTCGATTCCTCGACCTCCGGCAGGGACAGGGCGTGGGCGTACATTTCGTCGCGGGTCACGACGGGATTGTGCACGGTCTCGCCCAAACAAAAAGGCCGGTGTTTCCACCGGCCTCTTCAGATCTTCGGCGTCGCCCGATCAGGCGGCGGCGGCCTGCTCGGCCAGCTTGGCCTTCACCTGGCGCTTGATGCGCTGGGCGGCGACCGACAGTTGCTCGTCCTTGGCCTTGACGATGAACGGGTCCAGGCCGCCCTTGAAGTCGAGGGTGCGAAGGGCGGCGTTCGAGATGCGCAGGCTGAACGACTGGCCCAGGGCCTCCGAGGCGACCTTGACCGTCTTCAGCGACGGCAGGAAGCGGCGCTTGGTCTTGACGTTCGAGTGGCTCACGCTGTGGCCGACCATGGGGCCGATACCGGTGAGTTCGCAGCGACGCGACATC
>Ga0164290_1001957_pt1 | contig 19760 bp, 23 predicted proteins | sample Micstemetagenome_FD_108782 | JGI IMG/M metagenome (GOLD analysis project Ga0164290, IMG submission 108782) | Contaminated culture microbial community from soil near Moab, Utah, USA - Microcoleus steenstrupii SON62 (Illumina Assembly) | ecosystem: Environmental > Terrestrial > Soil > Soil crust... | reverse complement strand
GTCTTTTTGTGCTTATCTGTCCAGTCGGTCAAAGAACTAAGTCTCCGGTTTCCCGAAAACGTGACCAGCACCGTCTGTGCTGGTCTTCCTTATGAATTGGGACTGCAAAGGTAGCAGTCTTTTGTCTTTTTGTCAAGTGTTTCTGGTAAATTATTTTTAGACTTACGCTTTACCAGAATCCTCTTAATGCCTTGTAAAACAGGGTGTTACCCTTGTTTCTTCTGGCCCTTCCCCTTATTTGGGACTGCAAAGTACCGGCTTTTTTCCGGCTTTGTCAAGGCCCCTGCTGAAAGTTTTTTGGGCTGCTGATGGCCTGGCTGGCGTAAGTGCCTGAGGCGAAGGCTGCTGAGCCTGAAAACTTTTTTTGGGGTGGCTGGTGGCTGGCTTGGGTTAGCCTTGCCAGCCGTACTAATTAACCCAAAAAGGGGCCTGGCTGGTTCCCAAGCGAGAAAACTATTTCTACTAACCTGGTAGGCTTCTGGCTAGCCTAGTCCAGGCGGATCAGGTGGTTCTTTTTGCCCTTACCAACCAGCAGGTAGCGTCCCTGTAGCCATTCCAGTTCGGTGAGTGGAGCTGTTGCTGTAATCTTGGCTTTATTAATGCTTACGGCATTCTGGGTCAGCGCCCGGCGGGCTTCACCTTTTGAGGGATATACTTCCCCGCGGGTAGCCACGGCCAGCAGGTCGACGATGTCCTTGCACGCCTGCAGCTCGGTCTCGCTGATGCCGGTTGTCGGCACGCCTTCGAAGATGACGCCAAATTCATCGGCCTGAATCGTCTTCAGGGTTTCGACGGTTGCCTTACCGTAGAGCACCTCGGACGCTTTTACGGCCAGGTCGTAGCCCTGTTGCCCGTGAACGCGGGTGGTCACGTCCTGCGCAATCGCTTTTTGCAGCAAGCGCAGGTGGGGCGCTTCGGCATGCCGCTGTTCCAGGGCTTCGATCGATTCCCTGTCCAGTAAGGTAAAGACCCGGATCAGCCTGGGGCAGTCTTCGTCGGCGGCATTCAGCCAGAACTGGTAGAACTGGTAGGGCGAGGTCATGGCCGGATCCAGCCAGACGTTGCCGCTTTCGCTTTTGCCAAACTTAGTTCCGTCGGCTTTCGTGACGAGTGGCGTTGTCAGCGCAAAGGCGTGGTTTTCCTCGCCGCTTCCCTCCTTACGCCGGATCAGTTCGGTTCCCGTGGTGATGTTGCCCCACTGGTCGGAGCCGCCCATCTGCAGCCGCACCCCTTTATTCTTATATAACCAGTAAAAATCGTAGCCCTGGAGCAACTGGTAGGAGAACTCGGTGAAGGAAATACCCGTTTCCAGGCGCTTTTTCACCGAATCTTTGGCCATCATGTAATTCACGGTCAGGTGCTTACCGGCCTCGCGCAAAAAGCCCAGGAACGATATCTCCCGGAACCAGTCGTAATTGTTGACCATTTCGGCCGAGTTGGCGCCGCTGTTGAACTCCAGAAACTTCATCAGCTGCTTCCGGATGCAGTCCTGGTTATAGCGCAGTGTCTCTTCGGAAAGAAATTCCCGTTCGGCCGACTTCCCGGACGGATCACCGATCATGCCGGTAGCGCCGCCGACCAGGGCAAACGGTTTATGCCCCGCCCGCTGAAAATGCACCAATAGCATAATTGTCGCCAGGTTACCGATATGCAGCGAGGAGGCCGTTGGGTCGAAGCCAATATAGCCGGCCGTCATTTCCTGCTGGAGTTGTTCTTCAGTACCGGGCATCATATCGTGCAACATGCCCCGCCAGCGGAGTTCTTCGATGAAATTAGTCATGCTCATTATGACGTTTGACTGTTGACGTTGGACGGCTGCGCTGCCATGCTAAATGATGTCAGTTGCAACCCTCCAGATTTAGGGTAGCAACAGCGACGAATCGCCGTAGCTCAGGAATCGGTATTCGTTGCGCAGCGCTGACTCATAGACGGCCCGCCAGCCTTCCCCGATCAGGGCAGAAATCAGCACCATTAAAGTAGAGCCGGGCTGGTGGAAATTGGTAATAATTCCATTGCAAAGCCGGAAGCGGTAGCCCGGTACGATGTAAATGCCCGTATACCCAACCAGATGCGGCTGACCGCTCTGCGCCAGCTGCTGGCGAACGGCCTCAATGGCCTGTTTTACCGTCGGCAGTTCCCGCTCGGGGATCTGATAAGCATATTCCTGGTTCAGATGCAGGGGATCGACTTCCTTCCTCAGCAGCCGGACGCCGAACCAGAACAGGCTTTCCAGCGATCGCATCGAAGTGGTTCCAACCGGAATGATTGGTCCTTCGTGCGCCAGCAGCGTATCCAGATTCTCCAGCGTATAAACCACCTGCTCCGTATGCATCAGGTGCTGGCGGACATCATCCGTTTTAATTGGCTGGAACGTACCGGCACCGACATGCAGCGTCAGGTAGTCGGTCTTCACGGCCCGCTCCGCCAGCTGATCCAGCACCGCAGGCGTAAAATGCAGCCCGGCCGTAGGGGCGGCAACGGCTCCTTCTACCTTACTATATACGGTCTGGTAGGTTTCCTTGTCGGACTCCTCGGCTTCCCGCTTGAGGTAAGGCGGAAGGGGTATCTTACCCGCCTCGTGAAGCACAGCCGCGAAGGAAACCTCGGCAGGCGTCCATTGGAAACGAATATGGGATCGCTCCGCATCTGCCCAGGTGGCCGTCAGGGTCAATTCCTGACCATCGAGCTGCATCCGCTGGGTCAGTACCTCTTCGGCTTTCCAGCGTTTCCGGTTGCCGACCATGCATTCCCATACGCTGCTACCCTGATCCGTCATGGCTTCGGACACCAGCCGGTCGGTTGGTACCGGGCTCAGCAGGAAAAGCTCGATCAGGGCGCCCGTCTCCCGCTGGAAGTGCAGCCGGGCGGGGATCACTTTCGTATTATTAAATACGAGTAAACTCTCCAGAGGCAGTTCGCCCGGGAGATCGTAGAAATGCCGGTGGGTAATATGCCCTCCCCGGTAGATCAGCAGCCTGGAATGGTCCCGCTGCGGCAGGGGAAACCGGGCGATCCGGTCGTCAGGCAGGTCGTATTGAAACTGTTGTAACGATAAAGGCTCCATAAAACGGTGGGTGACGCGGCTTTCTTAATCCCTGGCATCCGGCTTCATCATCAGCCGGACCGGCAGCCACCCGCTCGCCAGAATTAAAACGAGCAGGACCGTCGGCAGCAGCCACTCAAAGCCGCTCAGGGTCGTTACCCCCAGTTGTTTGTTGAGGTTGCTGAGAACCCAGATCGCCAGGGCCATAACCGTGTTGACAGCGGCCATCAGCCCGTAGAACCAGCTCCGGGCGAGCTCATTCAGTTCGTCGCGGTGACCAACCCAGAGGCCCTGGTTCGGTATCGGCAGCGCCGCCCCCGGAATGCGGGGAAACAGGCGGGCCAGGGTGCTAACCAGCGCGTTGACGATCAGAAAAGTGGCGACACAACCGTAAAAGAGTACTTCCCGATCCAGAAACCTATCCGGACTCTTCTGGGGCGTAAACCCTACAGCTACCGTTTGATTGAATGAAGTGTAGGCATACAAAAGAATAGCCGCAAAGCCCAGCATGGAGGCCCAGCGCCATAGTTTGATACCAAAAGTGCTAACTTTCATGTCCTGATTCCGTTTACGTTACCGACCGGTGAGTCAGCTTCGGGCCGCAAAGTTACGGAATAAGTGGTTAGGCGACAGACGATGGCCGGAAGCTTTGTGGTTTTACCGGAAAATGGCCGTTATTTCGTCCCCATCTTACCCAAACCGATCCATTTAGCGCATGAAAATCTATACCAAAACCGGCGACCAGGGGCAGACCTCACTCATTGGCGGGCGGCGCGTCAGCAAGGCCGACCAGCGCATTGACGCCTACGGAACCGTCGACGAACTGAATGCGTATATTGGTCTCGTTCGCGACCAGCCCGTCAACCAAACGCGCCGGGAGTTGCTGAAGGAAATTCAGGACCGGCTGTTTACGGTCGGGGCGGAACTCGCCACGGACCCGGACAAAACGCTGAAGAAGCCCATGCCCGCCATCATTCCGGAAGACATTGCCCTGCTGGAGCGCGCTATGGACCAGATGGACGCCCAGCTGCCCGAACTTCGGGCGTTTGTGTTGCCAGGCGGCCATCCGTCGGTCTCCTACGCCCACCTGGCCCGAACCGTCTGCCGGCGCGCCGAACGGCTGGTCATTGCGCTGGCTGAACACGCTCCCGTGGATCCCCTGGTGGTTCAGTACCTGAATCGCCTGTCGGATTATCTGTTTGTCCTTAGCCGTGCCATGACCCAGGAACTGGGCGTGGAAGAAATTGCCTGGAAACCCCGGCTCAACCAATAGTTGTCAAAACAAATAATTTGTTATTTTGGCACATCGGTTGGCGGGAATTTCTACCTTTGCTGACTATCAACCCGCTGGCGGGTGCCGCAGCCTGTCAGACCTTACTGTTGTACCGCAATGACCACAGACGTATTAAGCATTGAGCTGCGCAAGGCAGGGAGCTCCCGCATCGCGGAAGTAGATTTCAATAACTTACCGTTCGGTAAGCACTTTTCGGACCATATGTTCGTGGCCGACTTCGTGGACGGTCAATGGACGAACCTGCAGGTTGTACCCTTCGACAATTTCACGCTGAGCCCGGCGCTATCGTCCCTGCACTACGGCCAGGCGATTTTCGAAGGCATGAAGGCCTACAAGAACGAAGCCGGTGAAGTACTGCTGTTCCGGCCGCTGGACAACTTCCACCGCATGAACGAGTCGGCCAAGCGCATGTGCATGGCGACCCTGCCGGAGGAGGTGTTTATGGGTGGACTGGAAGCGCTACTCCGTGCGGATGCCGACTGGGTGCCGAATACGCCCGGCAGCTCGCTCTACATCCGGCCGTATATGTTCGCTACGGATACCTTCCTGGGCGTTGCCCCTTCCAAGACATACCGCTTCTGCATCTTTACCTGCCCGGTTGGAACGTACTACGCCAAGCCGCCGAGACTTAAAGTCGAAACCGAATCCATCCGCTCAGCCCCGGGCGGCGTGGGTTTTGCCAAGTGCGCCGGCAACTACGGCGGCTCGCTGTACCCGACGCTGCTGGCCCAGCAGGCCGGTTACGACCAGTTGATCTGGACCGACGCCATCGAGCATAAATACATCGAAGAATCCGGCACGATGAACATCATGTTCGTCATCGACGGAAAACTGATCACGCCCGCCGTTTCGGATTCGATCCTGCGCGGCATTACCCGTGAGAGCATTCTGCAGATCGCCCGGAACTGGGGCATGCCCGTCGAGGAGCGGAAAGTATCCGTGGAAGAAGTCATCAGCGGCATCGAATCGGGCCGGCTGACGGAGGCCTTCGGTGCCGGCACGGCCGTGGTGGTTTCTCCGTATTCGCTGATCGGCTTTGAAGGCAAGGATTACCTCCTGCCCGAGGCCAAGGAAGATGCCTTCTGCAAGCGCGTCTATCAGTACCTGAGTGATTTGCGTACCGGCCGGGTGGAAGATACCTTCGGCTGGATGCACAAAGTAGCCTGACCATTGCATCATCCTGCAGCGGCCTGGTGGGCTGGCTCCGCGCCGGTCCGCCAGGCCGCTTTTGTTTACCTTAGCCCCAAACATTTCTCAATAACAGCCCGTTAGCCCGGAAATCAACGCAAAACGTTATGGTCAAAAAGGGAGATACCGTGCGCTGGAAGTACGGTCGCGGACACGCGGAGGGCAAGGTGGTGGAAGTCCATAAGGAGGCAATTGAGCGCACCATCGACGGGAAAACCATCAAGCGGAACGGATCATCGGATAATCCGGCCGTGGTTATTGAGCAGGACGATAAGCAGCGGGTCCTTAAACTGGCCAGCGAACTGGAGTCTTAACCCCAACTCGATACACGGTATGGACGAGCAGGCGAAAAAAGAGATCTACGACGAGTTCAATGAACTGGTCAACATGTCGGCTTCGGAGCTGGATAAATGGCTGAAGACCGACGATTCGCAGGGAGTTGGCTGGGATAGCGGCGACGGCGAATCCGTCGGGCACAAGTCCGGCGAGGAGATCGTAGCCATCCAGAAAAAGCGAAAAAGTGAGCTCGATGAACCCGACTACGCCCACATGCGGAAGGTAATTGGCTACATCAAACGGCACCAGGCCCAGCGCCCCCGGGAAGTAAGCGGCAGCCGATGGGCGGCCTCGCTCAAGAATTGGGGTCACGACCCGGAGAAATCAGCGTAAAGGACGGGCATCGCTTTCGTAAATTGAACTGATCAGTCCGGTTTACGGAAGCGATGCCTGTAAGTTCGAAGTGCCTCCGAAGGTCAGCTTCAGGCCGTAGTCTTTCCCTTTTGAGACGTCCTGCAACACAACGGGTTCATTGCTGGGAGTTTGCCAGCTCCAACTTCGCGGGCTTGTTCTAGGCGCTCCGTAGCGGCCAGTAAAAAAGGTCCGCAGATCCTGAACAAAGGTATCCACCGATTGGCGGGAATTCAGGTACAGATCAACGCCGATCCGGTTGACCTTTCCGTTTCTCCCCTTATAATATAAAATATCGGCTGATTCCAGGTTGGCGTATTCGACGGTATAGCCCAGGTGGTTGGTGCTGTCCTCAAAGAGCTCAGCCTTTTCTTTTGCCCGGACGGTGGCCAGGTTGTCGCCCAGGTTCACGCCCCGGAGTAATCCCTCCTCCCCAATCAGCTCGCGCAGTCGTTCGCTGACAACGGCCGCATCGGCCACCGTATCCGACTCCATGGCGGCCTGGGTTGAATCCGCAGCAGCCGTCGGATCGCCGGATGACTTCTTGTTCTTGCAGGCTCCCAGAGTCGCCAGGCCCGCAATCAGTACGGTATAAAGCAGTTTACGCATTGACTTAATGAATTCTTGCCGTAAAAGTAGCAGCTTCCGGCCGATCTCGTTTACAGATCGTAGACATAGGTGAAAAAGAAGCCGGTCTGCCCCTGCCGATTATAGGCAAAGGAGAAGCGGAATACCGCATTGTAAAAGGTTACCGCGTCCAGGCCGATGCCTCCGCCGTACAGCAACTGGTTGGCCAGCCGGCTATTGTATTCGCGGGCTACCGAGCTGCTGACGTATCCCGCATCGGCAAAGGCCGTCAGGTACAGCGCCAGCGGCACCGTGTTGAACTGCCGGATAGGTACCCAATTGAACTGCTTCTGGGTGTTGAGCAACTGATAGCGCAGGGTGTTTTTCACCAGGCCATACCGCTGTCCGTCGATGACGTACAGCTCGTAGCCCCGGATCAGATCCTGTGTGTAGCCCAGACCGCGCAGCAGCACATAGGGCTGCCGGGTCGGGCCGGACCATTTTCCGCTCAGATAATTGGAGGCATAAAATCGCTTCCCCAGCGGCCAGAAGCGTTCGACGGAGCCCAGGAATTCGGTCTGGCGGAGGTTATCCCCCGGCAGCAGGCCGTACTGGGAAGCCGACAGGGTATACCAGCGCCCGGACAGCGGGTAGGCGACATTATCCCGCCGGTCGTAGGTGTAGCTATAACTCAGTTGAAGGTACTGCAGCCGCTTCCGGCCGTCGAGGAGGTAGTCCGGGTTGAGGCGGGCGATGGTATCGGCGACATTGTAGCGCACATAGCGGCTTTCGAACCGGTGAAAGGCGAAAAATCGGTTTCGGCGGGTCAGGACGGCATTGGCGTAGAACCGATCGCGCAGCAGGTCTTCGTCGCGGACGTAAACCAGCTTATCCAGGGCGGATCGGTAGGCGATTTCCTTGTTGTTCATGTAGGCAACGCCCACACTGAGCCCCGTTTTCAGCGCCCGGTCGATGTACGGCAGGGTGTAGGAAAGGTCGGCCCGGCGCACAAAGCCCGTTTCCAGCACCGCCCGCAGCTTGTCATTGTTCCCCGTGACGTTTTTGTAGCTCATCCGTCCGCCGTAGATGGTCCGGCGCAGGTCACGGCCCCGTTCGTACCACCATTCGTTGAAATTTCGGTCGGCCAGGTAGAAGGTAGGCAGGGCAAACAGGTACCAGCGCTCCCGGACGGCCAGCGAAAGGTCGACCGGGGCAGGCCCTTCCGGGGCGAGGGTATCTTCCCGGGCGGTCAGGTCGACGGTGATAAACAGGTTCGTATTGGCAATCTTCCGCTGGTCCCAGGCCAGTTTTTCGCGCAGTGCCCGCCGGCTCAGCGTATCGCCGGGCTGCATGTCCAGTTCCCGCCGGATGATCCGTTCGCGCGTCCGCTGATTGCCGGTAATGGTCAGCGAACGAATGACGACCAGCGAGTCCCGGGGCTGGGTCAGCGTTGTCAACAGAAACAGTGTGGTGGCTAACATGGAAAGGCAAAGCTGGAGGCAAATATCCTCAAAACGATAGAGTTAGAAAAATAAGCCTATAACATCCCCGAATCATGCAATAAAGCAGTATACTTGCCAGAATAAACTTGATGAACAGCTACTTAATTCGATCCCTGCATGAACGGTAACAAGCCCCGTCTGAGTTTCTGGCAAATCTGGAACATGAGTTTCGGTTTTTTGGGCATCCAGTACGGCTTTGGTTTACAGCAAGCCAACATGAGTCCCATTTTCCGGTATCTGAACGCCGACGAAGCCGCCATACCAGCGCTCTGGCTGGCCGGGCCCGTTACCGGGCTACTGGTGCAGCCGGTGATCGGGGCGATCAGTGACCGGACCTGGTCGGAGCGTTGGGGGCGCCGTAAGCCATTCTTTCTGGTGGGGGCCATTGTTACGAGCGTGGCGCTGCTGCTGATGCCGAACTCCTCGGCGCTCTGGATGGCCGCCAGCCTCATGTGGCTGCTCGACGCGGGGCTGAACATCACCATGGAACCGTTCCGGGCCTTTATCGGTGATAAACTAAATGTTGAACAGCGGACGATGGGTTTTGCCGTTCAAAGTTTCTTTGTGGGTTTCGGCCAGACGCTGGCGAACCTGATGCCTTACATCCTGCCCGTTTTCGGGATTACCATGGCGGCGGCCGGAGTCAATAACATTCCGGACTTTGTCAAATATTCCTTTTATATCGGGGCGCTGGCCATCCTAGGCGCCGTATTCTGGACCATCTATACCACGGACGAATACCCCCCGGCGGATATGGAGGAATTCAGGCGGCAGAAGCGGGAAAGCAAAGGAATCTTCGGTGCCTTTGGCGAAGTCTTTCACGCCCTGAAAGACATGCCGGTAACCATGCGCCAGCTCTGGTGGGTGAAGTTTTTTACCTGGTACGGTTTGCCGCTGATGTGGCAGTATCTGTCACTGGCCATTGCCAGGCACGCCTTCAATGCCCCGGAGGCAACCTCGCCGGGCTTTGCCGAAGGAACGAAATGGGGAAGTCTCTGCTTCGCCCTGTTCAATGTGGGCTGTTTTGGTATTTCGTTCCTGCTCCCGGGCATTGCCGCCCGCATTGGGCGCCGGGCTACCCACGCGCTGTTTCTTAGCATCGGCGGACTGGGCTTTATTTCCATGCTTTTCTCCCCCGATAAATACATCTTCCTCTTCGGCATGACGCTGGTCGGGCTGGCCTGGGGCTCCATCATGTCGATGCCGTATGTGATGCTGTCGAACTCCGTACCGGCCGAGCGGATGGGCGTTTACATGGGCATTTTCAACGGGTTTATTGTGGTACCGCAGATTATCAACATGGTTACCATTCCGTTTCTGTACGAGAATCTGCTGGGCAGCGATCCGCGCAACGCCCTGGTTCTGTGCGGCGTCTGCCTGTTTCTGGCCGCAGGGGCCTGCTTCCTGGTCAAGGAAACCGTCCGCAGCGAGCAGGCCGCCTTCCCGATTGGAGCGGGCAGACACTAAGGTCTTTTCTCCGGATGGAGAAGACTTGCCGAAAAACGTCGATTTTTACGAACCTATCCGGACGCATACCCGGATAGGTTTTCTTTTGCTGCTGAATCATGCAAAACACCGTACCTTCTCCATCGTACGACCTGCTGGCGGTAGGCGAGCTGCTGGTTGATCTGATTGGCCACGACGTTGCCGACAGCCTGCTCGATACCCGGGATTTTCACCGTTACCAGGGGGGCAGTCCGGCCAATCTGGCGGCCAATATGGCGCGGCTGGGCAGCCGATCGGCCCTGGTTTCCTGCGTCGGGTCGGATAACCTCGGGGTTTACCTCAAAGACCGGGTCGCCGAAACCGGGGTCGATACCGACTACATTGCCACCGAGGCCGAAGCGCCCACCTCCGTCGTGATCGTTTCCCGCACCAAAGGCACGCCCGATTTCATCGCCTACCGGGAAGCTGACCGCTGCCTGCGTCCTGAGCACCTGCCGGATGAACTCCTCCGCCGGAGCCGAATCTTTCATACCACCTGTTTTGCGCTGAGCCGACAGCCCGCGCGCGACACGATTGTCGACGCCGCCCGCCGGGCCTGCGCCGCCGGCTGCCAGGTTAGCCTGGATGCCAACTACGCGCCTTCGCTCTGGCCCGACCGGGAGGGTGCCCGCCGGGTCATCGAAGCCTATTGTGCTTCTAAAGCCTTTCTGAAATTAAGCGAAGACGATGCCGCGCGCCTTTACGGCAGCCCGCAGGACCCTGACCGGATCATCCGGGATTTCCACGCCATGGGGGCAGGACTGGTCTGTCTGACCCTGGGCGGCGAGGGCAGCCTGGTATCCTGGGAGAATGGGAGCCGCCAGGAACGGATTTACGGGGAACGCATCGAGGTGCTGGACGCGACCGGAGCCGGTGACGCTTACTGGGCCGGCTTTCTAACGGCCTGGCTGCGGGGCAATGATCCGGCAGCCTGCGCCCGCGCGGGTGCCGCCCTGGCTAAGATGAAGCTGACACGGAAAGGGCCGCTGCCGGCCCGGGTGGCGGTGGAGGCGATTATTAAGGGGTGAAGGAGTGAGGGGGTGGAGGGGTGAGTGCCTATCGTCGTTTCGGTCGGAATCGCTATAGACACTCACCTCTTCACCCCTTCACCCCCTCACCCCTTCACTCCTCACCCCAGCTGCGCCCGGGTTCGGTAACTGTTGACCACGAAATAAACGCCCAGCAGAACCGCCGGAACGCTGAGGATCTGGCCCATGTTCAGGGCCATGGTGCTTTCGAAGGCAACCTGGTCTTCTTTCAGGAATTCGTACAGGAAGCGGAGGGTAAAGACCCAGATCAGGAAAATGCCCAGCATGCTGCCGCGGGGCGTCCGTTCCTTGTGGCGATTCCAGTACCAGAGCAGGAAGAAAAACAGCACCAGGCAGGAAAGCGCTTCGTAGAGCTGGGCCGGGTGACGCGGCAACTGGGTGTATTCGGTATTCCGCAGAAAAACAAAGGCCCAGGGTACATCGGTCACCTTCCCGACGATTTCGGAGTTCATCAGGTTACCCAGGCGAATGAAACAGCCTCCCAGGGCCACAGTAATGACAATGCGGTCGGTAACCCAGAGGAAGGTCTGTCCCGTGCTTCGACGTGAACGGGCGTACAGGTACAAACCGGTGAGAATACCGACGGTCGCCCCGTGGCTGGCCAGCCCCCGGTAAGGCGGCAGAATGACTTCCAGCGGATTGCTGAACAGGACTTCAGGTTCGTAAAACAGAAAATGTCCCAGACGCGCACCAATGACAGTCGCAATAACCATATACAGCGTCAGGGCGTCGATATCGGACAGCGGTTTCCCCTCTTTTTTGAAGACGTGAATCATAATCTGCTGGCCGATCAGAAAGCCGAGGGCGAAAAGCAGACCGTACCAGCGGATGGAAAAGGAACCTATGCTGAAAATTTCGGGGTTAACATCCCAAATAATGTAGGAAAGCATTCGGGTTGGATGGGTTTACAAGCTTGGCCGCCCGGCGGCATCCCGGCAAAGATAGAAAGAAGAATTTATAAACGCCCTCAAGCATGCTGAAGGCCCTGCTGATTGCCCTGGTGCGGTTTTACCAGGGGGCGATCTCGCCCTTTTTCCCCAATGCCTGCCGGTATACACCGACCTGCTCGCAGTACATGATCGAGGCCATCCGGAAACACGGAGCCCTCCGCGGCGGCTGGCTTGGCCTGAAACGCATTGGGCGCTGTCATCCCTGGGGAGGGCATGGGTATGATCCGGTGCCTTAGAGAGGAATGAAAAATTAAGAATGAAAAATTAAAAGTGAAAATAGGCTGGTCCTGCGCTGGTGGCTAATGCCTGATAGTGGCCTTTTCACTCAAGCACTAATTCGCTAATTCACTAATTCGCTAATTCGCTATTGTTCTGCCAAATTGGCGGGGTGGGGAGGAATTGCCTGAAATTTGCGGGGATTCCGGCTATGGAAATTACCGCCGATAACCGACTGAAACGACTGATCGTCGTGGGCGACCGGGTGCTGATCCGGCCCAAGAGCCCGACTGACCGTACCAGCAGCGGTCTGTTTTTGCCACCGACCGTTCAGGAACGAGAACAGGTCCAGAGTGGCTACGTCATCAAGGTAGGCCCCGGCTATCCGATTCCGTCGCCGATGGAGGATGAGCCCTGGAAAGAAACCGAAGAGAAGGTCAAGTACATGCCCCTGCAGGCGCAGGAAGGCGACGTAGCCATCTACCTGCAGCGGAACGCTATCGAACTCGAATACGAGGGCGAAAAGTACATGATCGTGCCACAATCCGCCATTCTGCTGCTCGAGCGCTCCGAAAACCTTTTCGATTAAGGGTTGTTTCCCGGAAAACGGATCCGTTTTTACCCTAACGAAACCGAACACTATGCACGTCGGGTGGTTATTATTACCGTTCGCAGGTAGTCTGCTGCAGCCGGACGCAGGCGCGCCCGGTATGAGTCCTACCCAACGATGCGAGCGGATCTACGTTATGGAAAGTACGGCAAATCTGAAGAAGTCGCTCAAAGCGATGCTTGAGGAAAAACGAGGTGACCGGCGGGTGCTGCTGCTCTACGGCCGTGACGATGCCCAGCACATGCTGATCGGACAGCAGGAGGCCCTTCACCCGAAAGATGTTATTGAACAGTGCGCCGAGCGCGACCTCGACATCATTGTCCTGGTTTCCTCTACCCTGCAGGAGCCTGACCGCTGGTTCTTAAGCCATAGTGAATTCAACCTGGTTCCGGCCGAGGATTTCCAGGGCTGGCTCATCGGCAAAGACGGCGGCATTAAGCATACGTTCAAGAAGCCCATTGACCCCAAGGAACTGTTTGGCCTCATCGACAGCATGCCGATGCGCAAAACGGAAATGAAAAAACAGTAAGCGGCCTGGCGGCGGGCGGGTGTAAATTTATTTCTGTAATTTACACCCGCTCACCCCAACGGCGCTTTTATGACCCTGGACGATTTCTATCTCCTCCCCCATCACGACCAGCAGGAACAGCTTTACTTCCGGGGTTCGTTATTGGCCAATCGCTACGAAGGGCCGCACATCTACCTCCTGTACGCGCTGGACAGCTTTTTTGTCGAGCTACAATACGACTCCCAGCGGAACCGGCTGCTGCGCACCTCGGCCTTCACGACCACGGATCCGCTGCTTCCGTACCTGCCCCTGCTCCCGGACGATCTGGTCTACGGCACATAAAAAAGGCCACCCATTGCTGGGCGGCCCCTACGAAATCCTGTTTAACTGCGGTTAGGACGCGCTCATCATCCGCTTCATCGTCGATGCTCCCTGGTCGAGGAACGAATAATGCCGGGCGATCACTTGCTGCAGATCCTCCGGCAAACTCCGCTCTGCCAGGAGCGTCTGGTAACATCCGATGAGCGGTTTCAAGGCCCGGTAGCACGCTCCGGCTACCAGTGCGTCATCGCGTTGCAGATACAACGCTGCCAGCCATCCCATCGTCGCTTTTAACTGCTGGCGTGAAGCCGTGGCGGTCGTCAGCAGCTCCTGCCGCAGCTGCCGGCACAAGGCCGCCTGTTCCAGCAACAGACGGGCAAAGGCCGGATCGGTCGTGAACAAAGCCCAGCGTTCGCAGCACTCAATGAACTGTTGGTACTGATCCTGTAAATACGTAAGCGTCTGTTGATGTGGTGTCATACTCGTTCCAGACCATTGGTGTGAATGAAAATAAGCTGTTATTTACAACAGGAATCCTCTTGGAAGGTTTATAAATACGCTCCAACGGAAACAACCACGCACCTCTCTTTTTTTGCATGCCGCAACGCATCCTGATCACGACGCCGACGGGGAATGTTGGCCTCGAGACGCTACGGGCTCTGGCCCGTCTTCCTGAACGCTCATCTATACACGTCACTGCGGCAAGTCGCACCCCCGGAGCTGATCGGGCTTCTCTGGAAACCCTTGTGGATGAGCTAGTTTCGTTCGACTTCGCGAACCCAAAAACGACACAATCGACTTTTAACCAGATCGACCGGGTGCTGCTGATCCGTCCGCCTCAGCTGGCGGATGTTTCAAAGTACTTCGTCCCCCTGATTGATCAGATGAAGCAGTCTAAAGTCGGGCAGGTCGTTTTTCTTTCACTTCAGGGGGCTGAAAATAATACAGTTACGCCCCATCACAAAATAGAAGTATCCTGCGGGAGTCAGGCCTGGATTATACCTTTCTCCGGCCCAGTTTCTTCATGCAGAACCTAAGCACCACCCACCGCCGCGAGATCGTCGAACGCAACGAAATTTTCGTGCCGGCGGGCAACGGACGAACCAGTTTCATCGACGTCCGGGATATTGCCGAGGTGGCCGCCCTGGCCCTGAGCTCCGACGCCCACCGAAACCAGGCCTATGAACTTACGGGCAGCGAGGCCCTGACGTATTACGAAATTGCCGATATCCTCACCGAAGTCCTGGGGCGCCGGATTACCTACAAGGACCCGTCCATGCTCCGCTTTCTCTGGCGCAAGCGCATCCAGGAAGACATGCCGCTGGGCTTTGTGACGGTGATGATCGCCCTGTACACGGTCGCCAAACTCGGCAAAGCCGCCGGCCTGACCGACACCCTCCCCCACCTCCTGGGCCGTCCGCCCATAACCTTCCGGCAGTTTGCAGAGGACTACAGAGCGGTGTGGAAAGCAGGAGAATAGGTATGAGGTAGGAGGTATGAGGTATGAGGTATGAAGTATGAGGTAGGTACCGTTGACTGGAGCAAAGCAACCAGCGACGAGGGTCCGCCCCATACCTCATACCTCATACCTCATACCTCCTACCTCTTACCTCATACCTCCTACCTCATACCTCCAAAAGGTATTCCACCACGAGGGCCCACGAATGCGCCTCGCAGGTCCAGTTCATGCGGACGAACGGCGAGGGCGCCAGGCGGTACAGCAGCGGGTTTTCGTAGGCCGTAAGCATACCGGCCACAAAAAAGGAGTAGTTACGGATCTCGGTTTCAGGAATGGCGTTAACGTCGATCCGGGGCGGACGCTCCCCCAGGCGAATCAGCGCGGTACTGATCAGCAGCCGGTCCATCGCCGGCAGGGCGGTAGCCAGCAGGGCACCAGCATCCCGAATCAGGATCGGGCGAATCGGTTCAAGCGCTTCGGGGCTAAAGGCGCCTATCAGCCGGGCGAGGTGGTACAGGATCAGCACCGTGTGCGGGTAAGAATGCGCACAACGGAAGGGATGCGTCCGGTAGCGCCCCGTTTCAACCACCGACCGCAGGAAGGCCAGGCTATCGTGGTCGTGCACGTTCAGCGGCAGCCCGTACCGGAAGATGCAGTACAGCAGGTTACTCAGCACGCAGGCGTCAAATTCCACGTACATGTTTTTGCCAAACCAGGTCGAATAAGCCCGCAGCTGACCGTAGTCCGGAAAGGTGTTGCGGATCTGGCGGGTGGCTCCGTTGGCGTGTAGCGTCAGCTTTTGCTTCAACCAGGCCAGCTCTGCCGGTGTAGGCTCCGTGGTCAGGTACACCATGGCCGTATCATCGACATCGTCCGGCAGCCGAAAGTGCTCGAGCCGGTTCAGCAGATAGCCGTGCGGAAAATGACCGGACTTTTTTTCGGCTCCGCGGGGCGTCTGGTAAAAATTGTAGGTTTGGAGCCCGTCCTTGTTCTGAAAAAGCGGGTAGGCCCGGACCGCCCGCTGGCTGATCGCGTCTACGGCGGCCCTGGCTTCGGGCGGCAACCGGTCCTCCTTGCCCATCAGGGTAAACAGGGTGAGGGCCGTAAAGAAAAGATTGGTAGCCGGCCGATGGTACCCCCAGGTCTTATTGGCCCGGTAAGCCGGAAAGATGCCGTCCGGAAACACCCCCTCCCCCCGCGACTGCAAACTGGCAATATGTCCGATAATGGCGGCTGCGCTTCGTTCCTGGTGGCTGAACATGGGTCGAATGTATCCAATGGGCCGAAAATTGGCACTCAATTTGCCTTATTTTTTCATATGAAACCTTTTCGTCTGGCCTATACGCTTCGGAAGCCGCTCTCTTACTGGGGAATGGTACTCGTTTGCTTCCTGGCCTACGGAGCGCAGGCGCAGCGAACGTTTATTCTAAGTCGCCAGGACAAGCGTGGATTCGTCAATGTTTCAACCGGTTTGAGCTGGGCCGTTGGTGATTTTGCCAGCCTTTCGCCTACTAATCCGCAGGCTGGTCTGGCGGGTCGCGGAACAGTAACCCAGCTTTCGGTCGGGTTTCGGCTGACGCGGACGACGGGCCTGATGGCTTCGCTCAGCCAGGCGCAGAACCAGACCCACACGGAACCACTGATCATCAGTGCCCGGCTGGCGCACCCGACGCTTTCGGCCTCCTGGAAGGCCGCGGCTGATCCCTGGCTCACGCGGGCACTGCTGGTGGGCCCTTACACAACCTTACCGCTGGGCCGTTTTTCGGCCGATTTCCGGGTTCTGGGCGGTTATGCCGTTGCCAGCTGCCCCCTGACGCTTGTCCAGCACCCTTCGGCCGACCGCCCGGTCCAGATTTTCTCCGAAAGTCAGCAGAGCCAGAACCTCGCTTATAGCGTCGGAGGTACGTTGCGGTACCGACTGGGCACCATCGTCGGACTGCAGCTCAACGCCGACTACCTGCAGACCCGGTCTCAGTACAACGACCTGCCGACCAACACCAGCATTGGCTCAAACCGGACCCAGACGCTTTCCTCCGGCCAGAAAACGGTCAGCCTTTTTAACCTCAGCGCCGGTCTGACCTTCCTGTTTACCAACCGGCGGATACTGTAAGGCGGTTAACCGCCCGTTGCCCGTGTCCGGATTGCCGCCACTCAGCCGCTTCCGGCCTGCCTTCGGCCCGACCTGCGGCCTTCGTTCCCGAAAAAACTTGCAACCACCCGGGCGCTCCGGTAGTTTCGTTAGTATCTTTTCCCTCTTTCCATGACACCTATTCGAAAACATTCCGTTCTGCGGCGGGTCAAAGATATCACGCTCGGAACGACTCTGACCCTGGCTTTACTGAATGGCTCCGTGCTGCTGCAAAGCTGCGGGTCCAATCAGGAGCAGTCGGAGGCATATGAGCAGACGACCAGCAGCCCGGGACAGGGCGTACGCACCTATATTACCGAAACCAGCCCCGGAAACTTCCGCATCACCGACGAGGTGCAGGTCGATCCGGGCCAGGCGGGCGCCATTGTGAGCTATTTCGACGGTCACCGCGATACGCTGGGCGTGGAGGCGGCCCGGCGTCTGGTTCAGGCCGACCCGGCTACCAGCGGGTATTTCAACAATCCTGCCGGGTACGGTGGACCCATGGGCGGTGGCCTGGCCAATGCCCTGCTCTGGGGTGGTCTGGGCTACATGATTGGCCGCTCGACCGCTCCCAGTTACCGGGATCGCGACCACCGTTATAGCTCCCGATACTATGCCAACCCCGGCTTGCACAACCGCTCGACCCGCCTGCGGGAAGACCTGTACACCCGCCGCACGAATCCGTCCTACGGCGGCCAGTCGCGGGCAACCCGTCCGTCCAACGGCCGGAGCGGGTTCTTCGGCGGAAGGTCCCGCGGCTTTTCATCCTAACGGCTACGCCCATGTCCAGCACGGAGCCGAACCGTCATATCCTGGCCTGGGTCCGCCCCGCCATCGGGCAGCGCTACGAGATTTTTGCGCCCGACTGGGGCATCCCGCAGGGTGTGCTGACGGTGAATGGCCCGGTCACGGCTACGCTGGAGACGCCCTTCGGGACGTATACTTTTCAGCGCCAGGCACTCTCTACCGGCTTACAGGTGGCCGATGCCGACGGGGCGCCCGTGGCCGCAATCACCACCAACTGGCGGGGCCTCCGTCAGTTGCGGTTCTACGACGGCCGGGAGCTTCGCTTCGGCTCGTCAAGTTTCTCGGGCCGACGCTGGCTCTGGAGCAATGCCGAGGGCGAGGCCCGGGCTGTCGTCCGCGACAACCAGATTTTCTTCGCCCCCGACTGGCCCGTCCGCGAGGGGCTGAGCGCCCTGCTGGCGGGCATTACAATCTACCTGCTCATTAGTCAACCTTCGTTTTTTTCGATTCTTCCCAATATATGATTCGCCTGAAAACCCTTTCCCAAAGTCCTGCGCAGCAACTTCGCAATATCGGCTGGGACTGGATGCTGGGAACCGATACCCTGCCGTATCTGACCAACGAAGCGGTGGTAGTCCGTGCCGCCGAAGCGGAGGCCTATGCCGAAGCCGCCAATCAATTGTTTGCGATGTACGTGGAAGCGGCCCAGCACGCCATCGACCGGAACCGCTTCCGCGAGCTGGGTATCCCTGACAATCTAATCGAACTGATCCGGTTATCGTGGGACGACGACCGCCACATTCATCTTTACGGCCGCTTTGACCTGGCGGGTGGAATCGACGGCAATCCGATCAAACTCATCGAGTTCAATGCCGATACCGCTACCTGCCTGCCCGAAACAGCCGCCGTGCAATACGCCCACCTGCGGGCCAACGGTCTGGATGAGCAGCGGCAGTTTAATGCCCTCTACGAGACGCTGGTCGAGCAGTTTCGGGAAATCCGGCAGCAGAACAGCGACCTGGAGCCTTCGCTGCTGCTCTCGGCCATGCGGGATGTGCCGGAAGACGACGCCAACGTAGCGCTGCTGGGCGAAGCGGCCCGGGAGGCCGGTTTTCGGACGGCTTACGAGTACATCGATCAGGTGGAATTCTCACCCGAGGAGGGGATTTTTCGCCAGGACGCCTTCACGGGGCATTTCGAAAAATTCAGTTTTTGGTTCAAGCTGGTTCCCTGGGAATACATCGCCGAAGAAGAACCCGAACTGACCCGGATTCTGACCGAAGCCGTGCGTCGTCGGCAGATGGTGGTGCTGAATCCGGCGTATACCCTGTTGTTTCAGTCTAAATACATCCTGAACATCCTGTGGGAGTTATATCCCTACCACCCCCTGCTGCTACAGACGGCGACCCGGCCTCTGACCGACCGGTCCAGCGTAGAAAAGGTGCTGTTCGGCCGCGAAGGCGCCAATGTCCGGATTCTGGATGCGTCGGGCCGGGAAGTGCAGGCGGTAGGCGGCGACTACGGTGATTATCCGAAGATCTACCAGGAATACGTTGACTTTCCGCAGGACGCGGCGGGCTACCGCTACCAGGCCGGCGTGTTCTGGTCGGGTGAAGGCTGCGGCCTGGGCTTCCGGCGCGGCGGACAGGTGATCGATAACGGCGCCCAGTTTGTTGGGCATGTGATTGAGGGGGAGTAAAGATCGGATGTGACAGCGTGGCCGAGTGCCAGGGTAATGAGAACACCGTTCATTTGCTGTTACTCGGCTACTTAGCCCTTATTTCCCGTTTTACCCATCCACCATGAAACACCTTTTCTTCCTGCTGGCTAATCTGCTCGCCGGGTCGATTTACGGCCAGACTGACTCTACCGTCGTGCTGGAAACGCCAACGGGTAAACTCTACGGCACGCTCCGGATGCCCGCGGGGAAGGGAGCGGTACCGGTGGTGCTGCTCATTGCGGGTTCGGGACCAACGGACCGGGATGGCAACAATCCGGTCATG
>Ga0164290_1001956_pt1 | contig 19791 bp, 12 predicted proteins | sample Micstemetagenome_FD_108782 | JGI IMG/M metagenome (GOLD analysis project Ga0164290, IMG submission 108782) | Contaminated culture microbial community from soil near Moab, Utah, USA - Microcoleus steenstrupii SON62 (Illumina Assembly) | ecosystem: Environmental > Terrestrial > Soil > Soil crust... | reverse complement strand
TCTCGCGCCGCAATCTCTCCACCGATGTTTTGAATCATCGAATGCTCCTCGGAAAGACCACCTTGTACCAACTGACTACCGTTGACTGACACGCGGGTGACTACCTTTGACTGACACTTGGCCTTTAAGGCTTCAAATAAGCGACATTCCCGCAGTTCAGACTGATAGGCCTGTTCCAGAGCCGAAGTCTGATCACTGTCGGCTGGTAACTGCCACTCAAAGGGAATCTGGACATTCGTAAGACAACTCTCCACCAGTTGTCGACGAGTCATCGCATTTCGAGGCATGGTGACGCGGTGATCAATCAGACGGCGAATCATGCCATCAATGCCGCGGCCCTCTGCGATCGGATCAATATGCGTTCGATCCACAATCACCTGGGCGTTTACCACGCTATTCAGCCAACACCATCCGTAGGCAACGAGCAGGATGTTTTGAAGAATTCGCATAACAATTCCTGCGAAAGGAATTCTATCCACCGAGCCATGCACATCCTATCGTAACATCCTCGCGGAGAGGGCACTAAGCACCGAGATCCCCTCGCATTCTGTTTTCGACATCCATTTGAGAACGGGATGCGCATCCGGCTTGCAAAATTCACTACCGTGCCGGACCAGCTTGCAGCAGCTTGGTCACCTGGGGGGCACCGAAGCGGAGAGTCTGCACGAATTCGCGGTCGCGTTGGGCGAGCTTTTCCAGCAGCGGGGTGTCGATGGCGAACATGACGGACGCCTGGCGGCCGGCGGCATCGGCACACAGGTAATAGATCCACGTCACCGCACGCTCGGCGATCGCTCCCTCTGCCGTGATGCGGTAGATGTAGCGACCGTCGGTGGTGGGGATGGTTTCGCCCGAGCCGAGCACTTTCAGCTTGTCGCCCAGCGAGCGTTGAATGTCGTTCTGGAAGGTCGCTTCGCTGGTGTGTTCGCCCGGCTTCGCGGACGGAATGGGCGACAGATTGGCCTGAGTGACGAAGAGTCCCTGATCAAGCAAGCGGAAGATCGCCACCTGTTCGGTTTGCTGGAACAGATGCCAGTCGCGGCCATGCAACAGGCTGAGGTTCCACGGCGACTCGAACCGCAGATGCAAAGCCGTAGCGGGCGCGGGGAGCAAGGCGACATCGACCACCTGGGGATCGGCCACGCGACCGGGAACCTGGGCGGGCTTACGGAGTATTCGCAAATTGGCTTTCACATCGAGGCCGGGGCTCACCGCACCAATGTCGCGTTTCTCTGTCTGCTGCAACTGCGCATCGACGATGCATTGCCCTTTCAGGTCGTAATCGAAAGTTCCCGTGAAGCTGACTTCCGAAGGCGTTCCCTGCACGGCCCCCTTCACCGATCCCTGAAAACTGACCGCCGCGATGCCATCTTTCACCTTCACCAACTGGCATTTCAATTCCGACTTGGTCGAGGCTTCCAGCCTGGCGATGAACTGCGCCACCCACGGGGCCGGAGTCCATTCCTCGCCGACCTCCACAGGTGCTAACGGCAAAAGCGCGATGAACCCCAGGCTGTCGCAGGGCGGGGTGACCAACTCCAGTTCCTGTGCCGACAGCAACCCGCCCAGGCTGTAAAGTTCCAAGCCACTCGCGCGACCTTGAGCAACGATCAGCTTCAGCGGGTCTGGCAATTTGCTCGAGGTCTTTTCGTCGGAGACTTCGATGTCGACCTGCGCCGTTTCATAGTCGCGCACGGAGCGATACGTTTCCGCACCCGTGCCCGGCCCGAGCATGCGGCGTTCGCGATAAGAGATCGCCGCGGTGACATGCAGCGGCAGGTCTGTAGGCTGATTGTCGGCCCCGCGTGTCTGCACCTTGCCATTGACGTCGACCCGCATGCCAATGCCATAGGCGCGTGCGTCATCAACCGGTTCTTCCAGCGTATATTTCTCGGCCGCCGAGACAGAACCCGACAGCAGGATCAGCCACAGACAGGTCAACAGGCGTGGCATGTTTGACTCCGTTCAAACGTCATTGGGAAATCGATCAACCGGCGAGGCAAGCGTTATCAGACACGGGTTTCGGCGTCACTCCCACGCGTTCCGCTGCGGTTCGACCCGCAGCGACGAGCCCCGCGACATCGAGACCCAATTCCGTGAGGAGTTCGTCGCGCTCGCCGTGTTCGATGAAGCGGTCGGGCAAGCCGAGGCAGCGGACATGGTCGGTCGCGACACCGGCCGCGTTCGCCGCTTCGAGCACGGCGGCACCGAATCCACCCGGCAGGCAGCCTTCCTCGACGGTGAGGATGAATGACGATTCATCGAGCGCGCGGAAGAGGGTTTCGGTATCGAGAGGTTTCACAAAGCGGGCGTTGATGACACCGACATCGTAGCCTTGCAGTTGCAGTTGTGCCGCGGCCTGCACGCAGCGTGTGAACAATGTGCCATAGGCGATGAACATGCCATCGCGGCCCCAGCGATAGACTTCCGCCTTGCCGAGTTCGATGGGCTGTTCCGGGCGTTCGACCACTTCGGTGTTCGCCTTGGGATAGCGAATCGCGACGGGGTGGGGTGTGGTGATTGCAAAATTCAGCATGGGCGCGACATCGTGATCATCGCCCGGCGCGGCAACCACCATATTCGGGAAGAGCCGCATGTAGGGGATATCGAAGGCGCCGTGATGCGTGGGGCCATCGGTCCCGGCGATCCCCGCGCGATCCATGCAGAAGGTGACGGGGAGATTCTGCAGGGCGACTTCCTGGAAGATATGATCGAACGCGCGTTGCAGGAACGTGCTGTAGATATCGACGACGGGACGCATGCCGGCTTTCGCCATCCCGCCCGCAAAGGCCACCGAGTGGGCTTCACAGATGCCGGTATCAAAGAAGCGTTCGGGGAAGTCCTGGCGGATGCGCGAGAGCTTGTTGCCTTCGCACATGGCGGCGGTGAGCACACAAACCTTGTCGTTCTGCTGCATCGCATCGTAGAGCGCATCGCTGACGGTGTTCGTGTAGGCCCGTGTGGAACTCTTTTTGATCGAGGCGACGCCGTTGTGACCGTTGCGTTGGAACGGTGGCGGAGCGTGGAACATCACCGGGTCGTTGCACGCGGGTTCAAAGCCATGGCCTTTCTGGGTGAAGACGTGCAGCAGGACCGGGCCGGAGACTTCCTTCACCATTTCAAGCGACCGCCGCAAGCCCAGCAGGTCGTGCCCATCGACCGGGCCGATGTAGCGGAAGCCCATCTGCTCAAACAGCATGCCACCGTGCAGGAACCCTTTGAGAGCATCTTTGAATTGTGAGATCGCCTGTTGAGCGGTTTCGCCCACCATTGGCACTTTGTTGAGCAACCACGAGACATCGCGTTTGAGCCCATTATAAAACGGCGCAACGCGGGCCTTGTCGAGGTAGTGTGCCAACCCCCCCACACGCGGGCAGATCCCCATTTTATTGTCGTTCAGAATGACCAGCAGGTCTTTCTTGAGCTCGGCGGCGTTGTTCATCGCCTCGAAAACCACGCCCGAGGGCAACGCTCCGTCGCCGATGACCGCGACCGATTTGCGGCCGCTTTGTGCCAGCAGATCGTCCCCCGCCTTGAGCCCCAGCACGGTGGAAACGCTGGCCCCGGCATGCCCGGTCATGAACAGGTCATACGGACTTTCCTGCGGATTGGGAAAGCCCATCAGTCCACCCCGGCGGCGGATCGTCTGGAACTCCGCGAAGCGCCCGGTGATGAGCTTATGCGGATAGATCTGATGACCCGTGTCCCAGATTAACCGATCGCTGGAAAAGTCGTAGACCAGATGGAGCGCGAGACACAACTCGACCACACCCAGGTTACTGGCAAAGTGAGCCGTGCGGTCACTGACCACAGTGCAGAGGGCTTCGCGAATTTCGTCGGCGAGTTGCAGTAACTGCGGATCGTTCAGACCCTGCAGGTCGCGGGGCGATTGAATCTTCGGCAGCAGTTGAAAGTCCATTAGTGATCCCTTTGCCCGACAAACCGGGCGAGTGACACCAGGTGTTGGCTCTGTGGTCCGAACGATTGGGCCAGTTGCGTGGCTTCATCGATTAACAGGTCGGCACGGCGACGGCTTTCCGCGACGCCGAGCAATCCCGGATAGGTCAGCTTGCCGGCCTGGGCGTCCTTCTGCACGCCCTTACCCATTTTTTCCGGATCGCCCGAAACGTCCAATAGGTCATCCGTAATTTGGAACGCTAAACCAACTCGTTGCCCAAACTTTTTGAGAATGTCCAGTTGTTCTGGGGAGGCTTGCGCGACTCTGCCGCCTAACGTGAGCGCACACGTGAACAGGCGACCCGTTTTACGGCGGTGAATCGCTTCCAACTCGGCAACCGACGATAACCCCTGCTCTTCAGCGAGCATGTCGACCACCTGACCCGCAACCATGCCACAATCTCCCGCCGCCGAGGCCAAGTCGGCACAGCAGGCGGCGGCGATCGCTGGCGGTGTAATGTCGCGGGCCACCACTTCAAACGCCAAGGTCAGCAGGGCATCTCCCGCAAGGATCGCGAGCGCTTCACCGAAGACTTTGTGATTGGTCGGCCGACCGCGGCGAAAGTCATCATCATCCATCGCCGGCAAGTCGTCATGAATCAGTGAATAGGTATGGACCATCTCGAGCGCACATGCGGCGGGAAGTGCGGCAGTGACATCGCCGCCCAGAGCCTCGCAAGCGAGCAGCGTCAACAGAGGCCTCAAGCGTTTGCCCCCGGCGAGCAGACTGTAGGCCATCGCCTCGCGCAGTCGTGGCGGGCAATCTTCGGCGGGTTGCATGTAATCTGCCAGACGCGCGTTCACGCGGTCGCGGTAACCACGGAGCACCTCATCGAGATTGTCTGCTGTCGCGGCCATGCACTCGCTTCCGCATCCTTGCCGTGAGGCATCACGTTTAACGCGTTGCCTCACTGGTATGACCGATGTCGATCCTGACCGCATGATCATACTTGGCAAACGGTTGCAGGTGAAGTGTTGAATCGGATCCAACATTCAGCGAGCATCGAGATCCCCAGGCAGCCACGATGAGGAGATTGACATTCGATAACCGCGACCGCTAGACTCACATCAAAGCCGGTCGATGTTCTGCTGGACTCTGGGCTCATCGGTGGGAGAGCACATGTGTCGCAGGTTCTGTCATCGCCGATCTCCGGGAGTTCTCCGGATACTGATCGAGTTCACCCGCGGCGCGCGATCGCGCGCTTCTGACAAGGAAGAAAGGGCCAGCACCCGCCGCTACCCATAGGCATCAGCGATTCACCGACAGGAAGGGCGTGAAGCATGCACGGTCTAACACGACTCGGGAAAAGACTGGCGCTCGGTGTGGCCAGCTTGGGATGGGACTGGCAGCCAGGGGCTCTCTTCGCACAGGAAGCCACCACGGCAGGGGATGTCGACCAGACCACCGTGGTGCTGTGCTGGTCGTTCAGCCTCATCGGTTCCATCGTCGCCCTGGTCTTCGCCTATCGCTTCTTCCTGTGGATGGTCGACATGAACGAGGGCGATCCGCAGATGATCAAAATCGCGGATGCTGTGCGCGATGGAGCCCGAGCGTATCTGAGCCAGCAATACAAAGTCGTCTTCATCTTCTTTCTGGTGGTCTCTGGCGTATTGGCCTGGATGGCATTCGGCTTGAATGCCCAATCGAAATGGGTGCCCCTCGCCTTCTGGACCGGCGGGTTCTTCAGCGGGCTCGCCGGTTGGTTCGGCATGCGGACGGCGACTCTGGCCAGTTCACGCACGGCACAAGGTGCCAAGCAGTCGCTGAATCAGGGCTTGCAGGTCGCCTTCCGCAGCGGGGCGGTGATGGGGCTCACGGTGGTCGGTCTGGGGTTATTCGATATCTGCTTGTGGTTTGCGGTGCTGTACTGGATGTTCGATTTGCCTTTGGTCGATGTCACCGTCACCATGCTCTGCTTCGGGATGGGGGCCAGCAGTCAGGCACTGTTTGCGCGCGTTGGTGGGGGCATCTTTACGAAAGCCGCCGATGTCGGTGCCGACTTGGTCGGCAAGGTAGAGCACAACATTCCCGAAGATGACCCCCGCAATCCCGCGACGATTGCCGACAACGTGGGTGACAACGTGGGCGATGTCGCAGGCATGGGGGCCGACCTGTATGAATCGTATTGCGGGTCGATTCTGGCCGCCGCGGCGATTGGCGTCTCGGCCTATCCCGGATCGCCTAAGATGCAAATGATGCTGCTGCTTTTGCCGATGGTGCTCGCTGCGGCAGGCATCGGTCTATCGATCGCGGGCATTTACATGGTCCGCACGAATGAAGACGCCACACAGCGCAACTTGCTGCAGGCGCTCGCGCGGGGCATCAACTTCAGCACGGCAGGCGTGTTCGCGGCGGCGTTTCTGCTGGTCTACATGATGATTGTGTTGCCCTCGCAGTCAGCGGGCATTGCGGCCGACAGCGTCTATCCGCAAGGCATACCCCTGCTGGGACTCGCCGGGTCGATCGTGACGGGTCTGGTGGCGGGGTGGCTGATTGGCAAGTGGACCGAATACTGCACCAGTCAGGAATATGAACCAACCCGCCTGATCGCAGACCAAGCGATGACCGGACCCGCCACCGTCATTATCGCGGGCATCGCCGAAGGCTTTTATAGCGTCTGGGCGCCCATTGTGATTGTCTGCGTCAGTATTCTGCTGGCGTTCGGCCTGGCGACGGGGTTCGAATACGACGATCCCCAATTGTTCGCCCTGGGACTGTATGGCGTGGCGATTGCCGCGGTCGGCATGCTGAGTACGCTGGGCATCACGCTTGCGACCGATGCCTATGGTCCCATCGCAGACAACGCCGGTGGCAATGCCGAAATGAGCAAACAGGAACCGTATGTGCGGCATCGCACCGATGCCCTCGACAGCCTCGGCAACACCACTGCCGCCACGGGCAAAGGCTTCGCGATTGGTTCCGCGGCCCTCACGGCGCTGGCGTTGCTGGCGGCCTATGTGGAAGAAGTGCGTGTAGGCTTTGATCGCTGGGTTGAAAGCACGCCCGCGGTGGCGGTCTCGCCGTCCAGATCCGATGCGATTGTCTTCAAGCAGACCGATTCGCTGCTCGCCGTCCGTTGGAACGAGACAGGCAAGAACGTTGCGTTTCTGATGTTCCCGCCGAATGCTCCCAAGCCGCCGCAAGCGATCATCGATTTGCGAGCCGCTGAAGTCGGTTCGACGCTGGAACATATCAATCTGCAAAGCCTGATCGACGACGGCAAGGTGATCGCCAACCATTCGGCGACCATTCCCGATTTTGCCCGGTACTATGATCTCTCAGTGATGAATCCCGGTGTACTCGTCGGGTTATTCCTGGGGACCATGCTGGTCTTCGTCTTTTGTGCGCTGACAATGAAGGCCGTCGGCCGCGCGGCCGGGAAAATGGTCGCGGAAGTTCGGCGTCAATTCCACGAAAATCCGGGCATCATGCTGGGGACTTCCGATCCTGACTATGCGGTGTGCGTCGAGATCAGCACCAAGGCAGCCCAGCGCGAAATGATTATCCCCTCGGTACTGGCCCTCGTGGTGCCGGTTGTCGTGGGTCTGTTGCTCGGCGTCGGCGGAGTGATCGGCATGCTCGCCGGCGGTCTCACCTCGGGCTTTGCCGTCGCCGTGATGATGGCCAACGCGGGCGGCGCCTGGGATAACGCCAAGAAGTACATCGAAAGCGGCGCTCATGGCGGGAAAGGGACCGACGCCCATAAAGCCACCGTTGTAGGCGACACCGTCGGCGACCCGTTCAAGGATACCTCCGGTCCCAGCCTCAACATTCTCATCAAGTTGATGAGCATGGTCTCGGTGGTCTTCGCCGGACTCATCGTACAATACGGACTACGGCTGTTTTAGCGGCAGTCGAGAGGCAAGCATCCAAAGTCGGAAGCCTGAAGTCAGACTGGCTTTGAGATTCTCTTCTGGTAGATCATGGCAACCAACACAGCGTGAATTTGCGGATCTTGCGCTAGCGAAATGCCACTCCAGGACGCTTTGTTGCCCATCAGTGATTGCACCGATGAAAATCGGTGGAGTTTAGCGATTGTATCGAGCGTGCGTGAAAAACTTCTCGCACGGAATGTTCAGTGAATACTTATCCTGCATACTAAAGGTGTTAGTGCGTCGACATTACTTTCATTCAAGGCACATTCGTAGGGGGTTTTCCCCGCTCACAGAACTGTCTGAATTGAAGGGTACCGCATACATGTCGAAGCAAATACAACTTCATTTTGCAACATTTTCAGTGGTATTTGTCGGAGTTCTCAGCTTTCTCGCTGACACCGAAGGCAGCGATCTGATCCAACGGCTGTCTCCCTTTAAGAAGCCTGTACCAGAACTCGCCGCGAAGATCGACAAGATCGAACGCGAATTGCAGTACACGGGTCGCGTGACCGTGAAAGCTCCGGATGTCTGGGGTCAGGCCCGTTTGACGGCTCACCGTCGTGAGTTTGAAGAACAAATGGCCGCCCAGTTGGAGACGTATCAGGAAACTCGCAACGCTCAGATTGCCGTGAGCGATCAGGCCTTTCTTTCCCAGGCATTGGCCCTTTCCGCCGCAGCGAATGGCGGAACTCTACCAACCATTAACTTCTCTGAAGTACAAAACAGTTCACCGTTTCCCGCCGCTGTTGCCGGAGGGGGCGCTCAGTCAAAGGTTGAGACTAAATCGACGATTTATCATTCTGAGCCATTCGGCCTGGCCGACAAATCCGGTTCGACTACCCTGGCCCTGGAGCCAGAAGTTCAACTCGATCAGCGCAAGCGTTTTCTCGACCATCTGCATGAGATTCGGCGAGTGAACGAAGGCGACGACACCTCGGACTCGCCAGGCTACTCGTTGAACCTCGTGCGTGTTCCCGTCTCCATTCTGCCGGGCGATAAGACACGCGAGAACTTTGGAGCCGAGGTCACATTAATCGCCGAGCCCTACGTCAGCGAGGAACTGTTACCCGAAACATTTCGCGACCTCGTGATCAAAGATCTGGTCGACCAGCTTTCCATGCCGGTCGTAAAGATCATTGAGCAAAGCTGGTCGACACTGCAGAAGTACGAAACCTATCTGACGGGCATCGATGTGTATGCCGCAGATCGCAAGCTTGATGCCATGCAAGCCGTACCGAGCTTCCAGGCATTGGAACTCGACATTGCCCGCAATATTGAAAAGTATCGCGATCAGATTGGTTTACAGACCTCTCGCGATCGGCGATCGCGGTATCCCGTCGCGACCTCGCAATTGTCGACCGTTTTTGGTACCACCGGGCTGACACAGATTGCATTTGCAGTCTTCCGTGCGCGTGACCGGCAACTGTGTCGAGATCGAGTCCAACTGACCGACGTTCAAGGCATCCTTAAGAACGAACTGGAATATGCCTACGACTTCCTGGGATCGCAGAAATGCATGGATCCAGCGACTGGTTCCGAATCAGATTTGTGGTTTGGGGGTCATGTTCCGACTGCGAGCGATGTTAGAACCTCGACTCTCATCATCGGGCGGCGAAAGCAGTTCTTTGAGTCGTTGATGAGTAACTTGAGGTTCCAGAAAATCCTCTTTCCCAAAGCAAATGGTTCTCACAATTCGACGTCGAGTTCAGACAGTCACTCGGATGTTGCTGAAACCTGCACTGAAGCATTAGCCTGGGCGGTGCTGGTCGAGTCAGTCTTGCTGAACGAGCAACTCAATATTGATGTGCAGCGTGTCAGTCGCGATCCCAACTGCGAATGCGTGATGGCCGATCCGCAGGTTTTTTATGGCCCCCACCCCGACCCGGTGGCCAAACAGGTCTTCGCGGAGTACGTGAAATGCCGGTGGCCGGTGCGTGTTTTTGCTCTTGATCCTGTCGTGCAGCAGCAAAATGTCAACGACGCATTCAGCCTGCGACGCGAGATGCAGATGTCGCTGGCACTGGCATTCTCGCAGCAATCCGTCAATGCCCAGAGTGTGTCACGCTACATGCGGCGCATTGAACAGGATATTCGCACCATAGCGCTGAATAACACGCATGTGGCCTTTGGAGCAGGGAACGACACCTTTGGCTGGCGGTTCTATCCGCGCGTTCAGACACCCGGAGTTGAAAGCAATCTCACCGTGATTGCGCGTGACCTGGTCTGGGGTGGTCCTAATAAAGACCAGTTACTCAAGCAATGGCGCATCGAACCTGGCATGCGTGAATGCGTGGCCCTGGTCGTGATGCCTTCCTTCGTGAAGCATCTCCGGTTCGATGTTCGTACAAACTGGTTCAAGCTCGTTCCCAGTCCTGCCACCAAGATGCTGCATACCGCGAATGTACCCGCATCTATGCTGGACACCATGGAGTGGAGCAAACTGATCCGGTCAATGGAAGACTCGGTCATGAAATGCATGAAGGACGAGCAGAAATACCGTAACGGTGAAGTCGAGCGGCTGCTCAAGCGGGCTGAACAACTCTCCAATCAACTGCCACTCAATACCATGTATGCCCAAGTTCCCAACGAGAATAATCTCGGAGGATTTGAGATGTTTTCGGCAGGAGTGACAGACCTCGCCCCGGAACTTGTCGGCTTTCACGGAGCACCTGGCATCGATCCGGAACGGGAAACCGTACTGTTCCTGGTGGGGAATAACTTCAGCGTTCATCGAACCGATGTGATTGCTGGCAATCAACCCCTGAAGAGCTACAACATGCTCAGCCGCGAAGTGCTGCAGATCACGATTCCGCGACATCCGCGTATCGATCGCCGTTTATGTCAGGAACGTACCGATCATACCGTCTGCTGCAACGAAGACTGCAACGATTTGTATGTCGAAGTCCGTGTGGCAACCCCTTATGGTGTATCCAGTGCTCTTCATATACCCGTGGTGAGCTCAAATGGCTGGGGCCAAGGGAAGTCTCCACTGGATGTCAAGTGCCCATCCGTGTCCCCTGCGGAGGGCGATGGCGCGGGGGCACTTTTAAACGGGCCGACACTATGTCCATTGCCTCCCGCTCCGACTCCAGAAGTCTCCGAGGCTCCGGAAGAGGCGATTTCTCCCATCAGTTATGAATCAGTCACTCCTTTGCTGTTATCTACAAACTCCGTAGCCGAACCCTTGCCGCCTGAAATTCGCTTTGAACAGGCCAGTATTGAAGCCACTCTGAACGTGCGTGTGCAGTCGACAGATCGCAGGCTGACACTCGGTCAGACGAAATTGAACTGGACCGAGGGAACCGAGTTCGTGATCTGGTCGCCGAAAGACCGGGCACTTTCGGATGGTGCCGCTGTCGTGCGACTGTATCTTCTCCGCAAACAGGAATCGACCGGGCATTTGAGCCGTGATGAACAGCCCCTCGTCGACATCACAACCGCTCAGGTGACTGCGCCACCCGATGGTTTCGATCAGGGCAGAAGAATTGTGCTGACAACGAGCCAACTGACCGGACTGGCAAACGCGTTGGAGAAATCTTTTGAAAAACGTTATGGCCAACGCCACAATTCCCAGATGCCAACAGCGGTGCGCGTCAAACTGACAGCGGAAGTTCTGCAGACACGCGATCGCACCCTCACATCAGAGACGGTGCTGCCACTCGAATTGATCCTCCGTGTTTCCCCAGAGGTGAGGTGACCACCCGCAGACCGCTTAACGGGGTTACGAAGAGTGGGAATTCCACGCCACCCAGGACAGGAGCGTCTGCGACTTTCTCAGTTCCTCAGCCCCAATGCGATGCGCTTCTCGGCGATGTGGACGAGGTGACCACGAATGTGCTGCGTGGTCAATTCGACCAGTTGCCGCAGGGTGAGCATGCCGCGTTCGCTATGGATAGCTGTCCGTTGCCACGCGTTGTCGGACAGGTTCCGCAAAATTGGGGCGAGTTGCTGGCGCGTGAGATCGAGCAGTTGTAGTTCCACTTCCACAGCACGCGTGTTGTAGTCGAACGCCGCATTGTACCTGTCCGGGTCGACACCCATGAGGAGCGGTTTGTCGAGCGCAATGGTCCGCTTAATGCGGTCGGCATAGAACTGCTCGGCGTCGGACAGATGCCCTACTACCTCCAGCGTGCTCCATTTCCCCGCGACCGGTCGCGCACAAAGTTGCTCCTGGGTCATGCCGTCGATCGCGGCCCGCAGTTCCTGTGCTCCTGCCAGATAAGCAGCGATCAAGTCCTGCGTGCTGAGTGCCGCGAGTGGATTGGCAGATGATGACATGGTTTGTCCTGGCGGCTGGAACGGTGATTGTATCTCATGACGATAGTGCGAGAATAAATCGTTCTCAAGCGATGATATAACTGGCCCCGAGATCCTGCGGTTTTAATTTCCTGCATTTTAGATAAGGCGTAATAATTAATGTTGACCTGGGGAATCGCAGTGTTAAACTACCGAGGATCGCTTGCACGAAAGAATAAAAAACAAGAATTGGGATGATACTATGCTCACGCTCAAGAAAGTGACCATCGCTCCACCACCAAGGTTTCAATCGTTGCGAAACGAAATAGAGAACGCACGCAACGTCAAGACAGTCAGTATGGGAAGGCTTCGCGACGCCACAGGAAAAGATCGGCTCGGCAAACATGTTATCACCGAAATTGAAAAGGGACTGAAGCGTGCTGGATTGCGATCAAAACAAGCACTCACCCTTGATCAAAATGATCTTGTTCGGTTGTATGTAACCGGCACCTCCGTTGCCAGAATCATCGAAGCATCACATAAATGCGACGAAGCCGCAGATGCACTACTTAGGGATGCGGCAGCCGGAGAATCATCGTTAAGCCGAGAAAAACTCGATAGAATTCGTGACATTCTCGATGAGGAATGATGTCTCTGTGGCGATAAACTCCCTTTGCGTTATTCGGTCTCTTTCCCCCATTCCACGGCGAGTTCAATCAGAACTTTCACGGCGGTTTCCATTTCATCCAGGCTGGCCCATTCCAGCGGCGAGTGGGGGTTGTGTTGACCCGTGCTGAGATTCGGGCACGGCAACCCCTTCGCCGTCAGCAATGAACCATCGGTGCCGCCACGGATGATCGAGCGTTTTGGCTCGATCCCAATGGCTTTCATCGCGGCTTCGGCTTTGGGAATCGCCCGTGGTTCCTGCACCAGCCCTTCGCGCATATTGCGATACTGATGCCGCGTGGTCACCTCGATGCTTGCCCGCGGATGTTCCGCGCGCAGGGTGACGGCGATGGCTTCCAGCAGCCGGGCCTGTTCGGTGAGTGCGTTGGTCTCAAAGTCGCGCAGGATCAACCTCGCCGAGGCTTCCGCGACGCCCCCTTCAATGTGATAGGGATGCATGAACCCGTCACGGCCATCTGTCGTTTCCGGGGACAACCGTGCCGTGGGCAACCGCGACAGGAAGGCACTCAAGATGCGGACGGCGTTGACCATCGTCCCTTTGCCGATCGAGGGATGCGTATTGATCCCTTGAACCGTGATGACCGCCTGATCGGCCGAGAACGTTTCGCCATCGATCTCGCCCTGCCCACCCCCATCGAGCGTGTAGCCGCAGAGGGCATTGAGCTTCACGAGATCCAGTTTGTCCACCCCGCGGCCAATCTCCTCATCGCACGTGAAGCACAACCGCACTGGACCATGCGGGCGATCGAGTTTCAGCAAGCACTCGGCGGCGGTCATAATCACCGCCACCCCGGCTTTGTCATCGCCCCCCAATAGCGTATGACCATCGGTGGTGATAAGCGTATGACCGAGGCACTTTGTCAGCTCTGGGTTCTCAGCGACGCGGATGACTTTGCTCGTATCACCCGGCAGCACCAGGTCACGGCCATCGTAGTTCGTGACCACTTGTGGATTCACATTCGTCGAAGAATACTCCGGCGAGGTATCAACATGGGCCACCAGGGCAAACGTCGGTGAGGGTTCCGGCGTGGTCCCCGGCACGGTCGCCATCACAATGCCGTATTCATCGATCGAGACATCGACGAGGCCCATAGAGCGGCACTCTTCCGCCAGCAACCGGCTCAGTTCGAGCTGTTTCGCCGTACTGGGATACGTGGGGCTGGTTTCATCCGATTGCGTATCGATGCGGACGTAGCGCAGAAAGCGATCCAGCAGTGAGTTCATGGCGGATTTCAATGAATGAGTTCAGCGAGCGGAAGGCGTGAGCCCCCTGATTGGTCTCTTGATCATACGCGAATGGTACGACGGCGTGAAACGTTCCACGCGTGGCGAAGTCGCCCACGGATTCAACGGGCTCACGCCCGCCGCTCGCTACCGGCCCGACATCGCGGCGGCGACGGCGGCGTGATAGCGGGCGATGTCCTCCGGCGACAGATCGTAGATCAGAATCGAATAACCAATGCGGTCGTCGGGTTCAAAGAAGCGGAAGTAACCGAAGTCGTCGATGTTCACGGTCATCCCGCGGCCATCGATATCGCGCAGATGATGTGGTCGCCCGGCGACGTAGTTCACGCTGATGGCATATCGGCCGGGTTGTGGTGTGCGCGCAGGCGGGAAGGTGTAGTCGATGCCGATAACCGAGGGTGACACCGTGCCAAAGTAGGCCAGCTTGAGGGGTTCCCCGGGATGGCCATCGACCCAGTCTTTGAGGGCATGCAGATCCTGACCCCAGTCGATGTTGGAATCAACCAGATGCCGCCAGCCATTCGCGGGACCACCGGCGAACTCGTTGAAGTACGACAGATGATGCGGATGGTACCGCAACGAGAAGGGCAGCGACGCGGCAGCGAGCAGCACTAAGACCGTCCGCCGCGGCATCTTCTGCCAATCGATCCAGCGGGCGGCCGAGGATGCCAGCACGATCAGAAACGGAAACGCGGGGAGGATATACCGAATGCCGAGTTGATTGCCCGCCATGCTCGCCGGCACGATGTACGCCAATGCGAACATCAGCAAGAGGGCCGCACGTTTGAGTTCTTGTCGATCTTTCCGATGAGCGGCAATGCTTAGCCATCCGCACAGCCAACAGACGATCGTTCCCAATGGCAATTTGTACGCGAGCGCCCGCAGATAGTAATCGCGAAAGCCTCCCTGGTCGGTCCATTCGCCATCGAGATAGATCGGATGCGTCGCGGTCACGGCATCTTCGAGTTCGTGCCACCCCACATCGAATCCAAAAGGGACAATCAGAAGTTTGATGATACCGATGCCTTCAAATTTTAAGTCAATAGCCAGAACCAGGAGCTGAGATATCGTCGAGCCGTGATTTGTGTATTGATCCGGTGCATAGACCAGATGGATCGTCAGAAACGCTGCCAGGCTGATGAGAGCGACATACCCGATTAATTGCTTCCATGCGAAGCCGCGATCATAAGTCACTAGTGTTGACGCGACAACAGGGAGCAGCACCAGCAACGGCACGGCAGAGAATTTGGTAGCGAGGGCCGCGCCGATGATCAGTCCAAGGATCACCGCCCGCCACCACGCGGGATGCTCAATCAGCCACACTGTCGCATAGAAGGCACCGAAGATCGCGACCGTCACCGGCAGGTCATGGGCCACGATGGCTGAGTTCGCTAACAGCGTGGGACAACAGGCCCACAGTAACGCGGCGAGTAACCCACTCGGCGTGCCATACCAGCGCCGCGATAACCCCGCCACCAGTACTCCGCCGAGAATGCTCAGCGGGATAAGCATTAACCGGCCATAGAAATAGTAACGACGAATGTCGTTCGGATGCGCCTTCAGAAACGCGTCGGCATAGTCGTATTCGTTGTGCGCAAGAATCCCGAAACCAATCTCATGCGTCGGTGCAGATAATGACCCCGCGTCGACTAGGCCTATGGCCAACGGCAATGCGGCGAGCATCCGAGGCAATGGCGGGTTGATCGGATCGAGGGAATAGTCGCCCGTTTGCAGGTAGTATAGACCAAGCGGCAGATGCCAGAATTCATCGTGCGTCGGGGTCCAGCGGCGGGCACAATCGACCGCCAGTGTCGCATGAACCAACGACAGCAACAGCACGATCGGCCAGAACCAGCGGTCCAGCCGATTTGCTGCGGTCGAGCGATCCACCGGTGCTGTCATTTTTCAACGCCCGATTGAAACGCAATGACGAGTTGCGAGTCGGTGGTGCACGCAACGTTCAGCCTGCGAGTGAACTCCAAAACTCGAAATCTCAAAGAAACCTCAAATTGCAAGCTCCAAACAGCCTCCTACTGAGCCGTTTCTGGGTTTGAAATTTGGTGCTTCCTTGGGATTTCGGATTTGTGATTTGAGATTCCTGTCACTCGACAGGGCATCAGGCCGGGTTCGTCGCCGGGGGCTCCGGCATATGCTCGAGCACATTATCAATCAGGCCATACGCCTTGGCTTCATCTGCCATCATGAAGTTATCGCGATCGGTATCCTGCTCGATCTTCTCCAGCGTCTGGCCGGTGTGCTTGAGATAAATCTCGTTCATCCGCCGCTTGGTGCGAATGACTTCCTTCGCATGAATCGCCAGGTCGGTCGCGGTCCCCTGCATTCCGGCGAGAGGTTGATGGATCATGATGCGGCTGTTGGGTAAAGCGTAACGCTTGCCCTTGGCACCGGCGGTCAGCAGCAGAGAACCCATGCTGGCACATTGGCCCATGCAGTACGTCGCGACATCGCAGTTGATGAACTGCATGGTGTCGTAAATCGCCATGCCCGAGGTGATCGACCCGCCGGGCGAGTTGATGTAAAGATGAATGTCGGCCTTGGAGTCTTCAAATTGCAGGAACAGCAACTGGGCAACGATGCTGTTGGCGACATCGTCGTTGATGGCGCTGCCCAGCAGAATGATCCGGTCGCGGAGCAGACGGCTGTAGATGTCCATCGCCCGTTCTTCACGGCCGGACTTTTCGACAACGAACGGTACGAGAGAAGTCATCGGTCGGTTCGCCTGGAAGGGGAATGGGGGTGGTGCGTGACCCGCGCGATTCAGGAACTACGGATCCGGGCCGCGGAATTACGTCTTCGGCTTATCATCTTTCGAGGGTGTCAGGATTTCGTCAACCAGGCCATATTCCTTCGAGGCCCCGGCGGTGAGATAGCGATCGCGATCGGTATCTTTCGAGATCATCTCGATCGGCTGACCGGTGTGATTGGCGAGAATTTTGTTCAGCACTTCGCGGGTATCGAGAATTTCCCTGGCCTGAATTTCGATATCCGAGACCTGCCCGCCGACTTCACCATAAGGCTGGTGAATCATCATTTTGGCATGCGGCAGAATGAACCGCTTCCCCTTGGTACCGCCTGCGACGAGGACGGCGGCACCACTCGCGGCGATCCCCACGCAATAGGTGGCAATCGGGCATTGCAGGAACTGCATGGTGTCGTAGATGGCCATGGTCGCCGTGACTGAGCCACCGGGCGAGTTGATGTAGAAGTGAATGTCCTGGTGACGGTTTTCCGCCTGCAGGAACAGCAGCTTCATGACCAGCAGATTCGCGCTGCCATCGTGAATCGGACCATCCAGAAAGAGGATCCGGTTTTCGAGCAGCAGATCACCCAGACCCATGTTGCGCTGACGGGTGTAATCGCGGCCGGCATTCACGGCGGAACCGGCAATCGTTTGAGACCAAGACATCATTCCGAAGGTCTCCCTTAGGGGTTTGCAACCAACTCAGTACTTCGCGGCACGCGATCACTGTGTCAGCCGCCAGCTTATTGTACCACCCCGGTAAAGGGGGGGGCTTGCTTACCGCTGCGGAGACCGTCTCAGAGCATGGACCTGGTGGTTCGTCATCCCTGACGCCGTCTCTCCGCGGGGCGGAGTGATTATTCCTCTTCCGTCGCCTCTACATCAGGGACAGCCCCTTGACCGCAAATGGCGAGCGACACGGCTTCGACATTGTCGGTTTGCGGAGCGGGCATCGGTACGTCGGTATAGACTGCACTCTTCAGGATGAAATCGACCGCCTTACGCTCGCGGATCTGCGCTTCCAGATTGTCGATCATGCCCGACTTCTGCATCCGCGCCCGCACACGTCGCGGGTTTTCGCCCCGTTGCAGGGCCATCATGTAGATTTCGGAATCGACATCGGGCGGAGTGGCTTCGATGCTTTCCTTGGTCGCGATTTTGTCGAGCACGAAGTGCTCTTTCAGAGCTTGCCGCGTGGTGCTGACCGATTTCTGACGCAGGCTGGCTTCACGGGCCCGAATTTCCTGTGTGGTATAGCCCGCCTGCTGCATTTCCAGAATCTCGCGACGCAGGGCGTTTTCCACCTGCTTGCGGACGAGTTCTTCCGGGAGTTCCCACGTGGCCGATTCGGTGATCTTCTCGAGCACCTGACGACGGGTCGACTGCCGTTGTTCAAACTGCAACTGCCGTTGCAACATTCCTCGGACAGAAATTCGCAGATCGTCTTCGGATTCCATATCGAGGCGCGACAGGAATTCCTTGTTCAATTCAGGCAGCTGAAGGGTCTGGATGGCGTGGACATGCACTTTCACCTGCACGGTTTCGCCACGCTTTTCGACCGACTCGGCTTCCGGCGAGATCACGAGTTGCGTCTCACGGACATCGCCCGCGACCGCACCGGCGAGCAGCGCATCGAAGCCCGCGATTTCGCCATCCGGGAACCGCAGCGACGGCTTGAGTTGCACCGTCAGATCGTTCATCCGGCGGAGCAGTTCACCATTCCAATGGAATTCAATGTCGACCTGAGCGTGATCGCCAGCGGCGGCGGGTTCATTTTTGTCGCTCAAGGTGCCGTATTGAGCCAGGAACCGTTGCAGATAGGTATCGACATCGGCATCGCTGATTTCCCGCACGGGGCGTTCGATCGCGAGACCATTATAGTTGGGCAGTTCAAATTCCGGACGAACTTCGACGTCGAATTCATACTCGAAATCCCCCTCATCGGGCAGGATGAGCGTTTCCACGTCGAAATCGGGCTCGTTAATCGGATCGAGCGAGTGATCTTCCGCCAGCTGTTCCAGACTGGTCAGCAGTACGCGCTGCCGCACCTGATCGGTGATTTCCTTCTTGAAGCGGCGTTCGACCAGTTTCGCCGGAACATGACCCGAGCGGAAGCCGGGGACAGCAGCGGTCTCGGCGACTTCTTTCAGGGCTTCCGTGCGGAAATAATCGATATCCGTCTGGGGAACCTTGACGCGAATGTGCTTGCGGCAGGGGCCGACATTCTGAATGTCCACAGCGAGGGACATTTTGAATCCGGTGGCCACTTCGGCCGGGGCATCAGTTACAGCCGTGGCTTGATCGTCAGACACTCTCAGCAATCCTCGTCAGACCGGTAGGCCTGGCAGAGCGCTCTACGCCGCCCAAACCAGACAGGGCGGGGACTGTCGCCAGGCAATCCTTGCCGGGGGTCAGCACATCCCCGTATCAATAAAAAAGAGCGGGTGACCGGACTCGAACCGGCGACAATCACGTTGGCAACGTGATGCTCTACCAACTGAGCTACACCCGCATCTGGCAGTGACGCCAGCGGAGATTATGGCACCCCCACCGTGAGCGTCAAGCGTCACACGGCCACGAATCGTGCGGAAGACGAAACCATTGGCCCGCGCACCGACCCTCAGCAGCAGGATTTGCCCCTCGATTTTCAGGAGTTAACGAGGGTGTTTGGGCATGATGCCGGAATTCCACCCCAGACAACACACCCTGGACGACGCCATAACCATATACAATAAAACGATTTAAACAATCTCCACAGACCGGGTGTTGCCGCGAATGTTGCCAATTCTCAACGTGACACTGAGACTGTAGACCAGCTGTGTTCAAAAATATTGTCAAGACCGCGATTTCTACAAAGTATTACTAATAAACGACATACAATCTCTGCTGCCGCCATGATGTTAAGAAATCTGAGCGCGGTTAACACTCTGGCATTCCGATTGCTTTACACCCTTCCATCCTGCGAATCACGACACCACACACACAACACAACGTGATGCAGGACTTGTTGTTACAACCACACACCGCAG
>Ga0164290_1001954_pt1 | contig 19800 bp, 19 predicted proteins | sample Micstemetagenome_FD_108782 | JGI IMG/M metagenome (GOLD analysis project Ga0164290, IMG submission 108782) | Contaminated culture microbial community from soil near Moab, Utah, USA - Microcoleus steenstrupii SON62 (Illumina Assembly) | ecosystem: Environmental > Terrestrial > Soil > Soil crust... | reverse complement strand
GTTTTGTTTCCCCCGATCAATGTGGAGTTGGGACATGCGCGGCCCTCTGTCTTGCGTTCTGCTGACCGTCGCCCTCCTGGCGACGGCGAGTTGCGAGAGGCCGATTGCCTGCCCAACCGCGCCCAGACCGGCGCCATTGCCGCCGGCCGGGGTGTGGTCGGTCCCGCCGCCAGCCGGCGAGGCGGTCCTGCCCGGGACCTACGTCCAGCTGCCCTCCAGGGCGGGTGATGAGGTTTTCGCGACGATCGAGCGGAGCCTCTGGAATCGGCAGCTGCCCCGCTTCTTCAACGGCTATCAGCGATGGCACTTCTACAAAGCCCCGCTCATTGAACAGCTTGGGGACGGGATGGCGATGCCGCGGACTGTCCTGGAGCAGACGATTACCGGGCATAGACTGGTCTGGAGCCAACGACCTCACGCAGGGGCCTCGATGGTGGCCATGCTGTTTTCTCCGGCAGACGAACTGCTGTCCGTCGCCGTTGAGGGCGCGGATTGCGAGCCGGGTCGGTCCGACTGCGCCTGGAACGGAGGCATGATCATATATGTCCCCAAGGGTAAGGCGGACCCCGATCGCATCGAGCCGCTGAGGTCCTGGGGCCATACAAATGGCGCCCGTCGTGAGCGGCCAGAGCGGATTGTCGAGTTGCCTTGACCGGGGGCGGACGGGACGCCCGCTTCTTCTCCGGGGCCGCCCGAACGACCATTAATCAGGCCTTGCCACGCCCCGGCGTGCGATAATGGTTTCGCCGCTTCGATAAGCGGCGTCTGACGCGACCCCTTCTTGACGTAACCGCCTTCGGGGCCGCCGGCCCCGCCCCCGGACCCGCCGCCGCGCCGCGCCCCCAAGGGAGCGGGCCGCCGGTCGGAAAAGCCGCTTTCCCAACACCCACAGCCCACGCCGATCGACCCCGCCCGCGCCCCGCGCCGGCGCGCGGGTCGTCCGCGCCCTCGAGGAAGCCCATGACCGTCACCGCGCCTTCCCCCCGCATCGCAGCCTTCGCCGGCGACGGCGGATCCGGCCCCTTTCCGCTGCCGTTCCGGGTCCTGGAGGCGGCTGATGTCCGCGCCGTGGTCATCGCCGGCGACGGCGCCCGCGTCCCGCTGGAGGGGCTGGTCATCGAAGGAGAGGGGGAAGGGGAGGCGGGGGCCGTGCAGGCGACGACGCCGCGCGCCATCGCCGTGGGCGAGACCCTGGTGCTGTGGACCGACACCGCCCTGGTGCAGCCGGCCGACTACATCGCCGCCGACGCCTTCCCGGCGGAAACCCATGAGGCCGCCCTCGACCGCCTGACCCTCATCGCCCAGGACCAGCGCCGCGACCTGGCCCGCGCCCTCGCCGCCCCGCCGGGCGACACCCTGGGCCCCCTGCCGGACGCCGCCCGCCGCAAGGGCATGCTCCTGACCTTCGACCCCGAAACCGGCGACCCGGTGACGGACCGCGACTACGCGAGGTTCGTCGCGGAGGTGGTGGCGGGGCTGGATGTGGGGGCGGAGGTGGTGGGGGGCGGAAGTGAGCAAATCTTGCTGATTGAGGCCGCCGGCGAGTCTGCAGTCGCCGAGGTACAGGTCGAAGCGACGCTGGCGACTTCAGCAGTCAATACTGCAGGCGAGACGCAAGTTGGGCTGATCGAATCTGCAGGCGAAGCCGCTGCAGCTACTTACTTCGTCACGGATGCTGCGGGGTTGGAGGCTGTGGCCGACCAAGGCGCATTCGGGGTCCACCAGGCCTTTGGGAAGGGCATGGATTGGAAGAAGGACAACGCTGGATCGGCGAAATTCTTGGGCCTGGGTGCTGGCCCCCTTGGCGCTGACATTCGTGCGGTCCGAACTGCACAGCAGTCAGTCTTGGCGGCAACGCAATTTCCGCCGGGCTGGACCTTCTGGTTCGCCATGGACGCCGAACTCACTGACCGAAGGTATATTCCCTACCGTAGCCACCCGCCGGCTCTTGGCCAGAACCGGGCACTAGCCAACACGTTTGGGGCAGGCGAACTCCGGACTGATGGCAGCACTGGGAATCCGGCGCTCACGCGCTTTGCTGCGGATGGTCCGCTGGGTGTTGGCACCGCTTGCCTCGCTGTCTTCGGGGCGACCAGTCATGTGCTCGAAGTTATCGGTAGCGACACGTTCGATCTTGTCAGCGGCAAGTCATACACGATGGAGCTCACGGCCGTGACGACCGGCGGCGTGGGTGCCAAAAACTACCGACTGGGACAGACCACGGGCACCGCCAGCGTAGACTACGCCATAGTTGCCATCCCGGACGAGAGCGGGGTGACCTTCACCGACCCGACCAACGCCGCGATAAAGTTCACTCATACCTTCACCGCAGATCCGGCCAAGAAGGTCGGTATCCTCCCATCGACCTCAGGCGATGCGTGTACCCTCAAAATCGGCTCGATCCGCCTGGTCCAGGCTGACAGCGATCTGTCGCCGCTGGCCGTGCAAAGCTGGGGCTCGTTGGTCTGCCGAGGATCAGCAGCAGGAGGCGGCGTCGTGCTGGACCAGACCTATTGCTTCACGATGGCCGGGCTGACAGACGGCCTCATCGACTTCAATCCCGTCTTCCCAGCCGCCGCGGACTATTCCGTTGGAAAGACGACGCTGGTGCTGGGGGAGTTCGTCGGAGGCGCGGGCTCAGGCACGTACGGCGTCATGTGCGGAGAGGACTTTGACAACGGGCTCACTCCGAGCACCGCCTACACGACCTTCGCTATCGCCTTCGGCAATTCAACAGAAGAGGGCCAATTTGCGCCTCAGCCTGGCTATTCGAACAGCCGGCACGGCGCGAACGGAATGGGCCTGGGCCTTCAGGTCTGGTGGAACAGTGTCGGCCTGAGCTAGCAGGAATACGGCGTCGATCAGGTGCCTCTGTACAAGCGCAGTGTGGCTACGACGGGCTGGGCAGGGCGGGCAGAGCGTCTTGGGAGCTACAACGGCACCCGTGACATCACCCACGCCAGTGTCCGCAACAACATGCGGATTGCGGCCAAGGCGAGCAAGAAAGGCAAGGTCGGCCAAGCCGAACGGGTGCAGGCAATCAAGGCGCTAAAGGAGCAGTATGCTCTCGCTGCCGGCGCAATGCCCGGAATCCTCGACGCAATTGTTGTCATTGGGGATAGCAACGACACCCGTGCGACCAACGAGTGGACCTACGCACTGAGCGCTAGCGGCTACATGGGCGTTGGCCAACAGAACGCCCTCCTGCGCATCGAAAGTGTCGGAGGAAAGGGTCTCTATGGCGCCGGCCTGTTTGTCCAGGATGCGGCCAGCGGCGGCTTCCTGGATCAATTTGAGAGGGCCAAGGTCTTCATCGACCTTTGTCTTGAAGGCGGCATAGTCCCGGGCGTTCTGCTGCGTGGCGTGACCAATGACTACGACGAGGTCGCCTCTGACAAAGCGCGAGTCATAGGTGATTACACAGCCGCCTTGTGGGACCCGATCCGGGCTCGTGGAGCACACCTGCTCCTGACCGACGTCCTTCCGTCCTCCGCGCGCTTCACCGAAAGCGACAACCTATACGTCCGGGCCGCCCAGAAGGCCTACGCCGCTTCTCACGTCGGCCAAGTCTGGCACTACGATGCCGCCAACGCGGGCATGTGGAACGTCGCCAATCAAGCCAGCTACTTTCAGGTCGATAACGTCCATCTCGATACCGTCAACGGCGACCCGATCATGGCGACTGCGGTCAAGTCGCTCATAACCAGCTGGCGGGCGGGCCGGCAATGACTCCCCCCAAACTCCTGACCGACCTCTTCACCGGCCCTGACGGCCGCACCTGGGCGATCGGGCGGGTCTACAGCCTGCCGATGCTGCTCTGCGGTCTGGCCCTGCCGTTCGTGGCGGTGCTGCGCGGGCAGAGCCTCGACCTGATGTCGCTGGGCGGCCTGTTCGGCGGGCTGGGCGGCGGGGTCTGGGCCCTGATCCGCGGAACCAACGCCACCGAGCCCGCGGCTCCACCCTCCTGAAAGGACGAACCCGTATGTGGACCTATCACCAGCGCAGCGGCCGGCTGCTGCGCGACGGCGCCCTCGTTGGCCAGGGGTACAGCGGCGATGGCCCGGCCCTGGCCGACGGCCGTGACAATCCGGCCATGGAGGCGGTGCGCGGCAAGGGGCCGATCCCCCGGGGTCGCTGGCGCATCGGGCCGCCCCGGACCAGCCGACGGGTCGGACCCCATGCCATGGACCTGACCCCGGTCGGCCATGACGCCCATGGCCGCAGCGCCTTCATGATCCATGGCGACAACACCGCCAGCGACGCCTCGCGCGGCTGCATCATCCTGTCCCGCACCCTGCGACAGAAGATCAGCGACAGCGGCGACAGCGACCTGGAGGTGGTGGAATGAGCGGCCTCATCGCCCTGGCCGGCCAGGTGCTTCGCCGGCTCGGCGGGCCGCTGATCGTCGGGCTGAGCGTGCTGCTGACGGTGCTGCTCGTCGCCGGGCTGGCCTGGAACGGCTGGCGGGACGCCGGCGCCCAGGCCCGGGCGCGAGAGGCGGCGCGCCAGCGGGCCGGGGCCGAGATGGCCCGCGCCTCGGACCGAAGCGCCCGCGCCGCGCTGGAGGCGATGGCGGGGCAGGGACAACGGGACATGGACCGGCAGGTCCGCGAACAGGAGACCCGTGATGACATTCTCTCCGCGCCGGACGCCGGCGCTTCTGCTGGCGCTGCCGGCGATGCTGGTCTTGCCGGCCTGTGCCGCCGTGCCGTCTACCGTGACCATCCCCGTTGCGCTGTACTGCGCGGGCCGGATCCCGCCCCAGCTGCGCGCTGAGGTCGCCCCCGCCGCGCCGCCGGCCGACAACAGCGTCGGCCAGTGGGTGGCCTTCGGCGACGCCCCGACCGGCCGGCTGGAAACCGCCAACGACCGCAAGGCGACGATGCTGTGGATCGTCGAGGCCTGCGAGGCCGAGGAACGCGCCGCCGCCGCCCGCCTGGCGCCCCGCCCGCCGTGGTGGCGCCGCTTGACCGGAGGGACGGGCCGATGAGCGGCGAGCGCCAGACCGTGGCCGGCGCCTATCTGAAGATCGCCGCCCATGAGGAACTTTGCGCCGAGCGCTATCGCGGCATCAACGAGAAGCTGTCCTGGGTGCTGCGCAGCCTGGTCTGCATGGTGCTGGCCCTGCTCGCCTGGGCGGTGGTGCAGCTGTATGCGCTGGAGCCGTTGAGGACGGACCGGTTGCTTGAGCCTAGGCGGGCGACGGAGGAACCAACACCCAGAATTTGACCTAGGCCAATGCGGGTGTGCCCAATTGTCGCGAATGCGTGGGGGCGCTATTGAATGCTGACGCCTTGGAGTTCGCGAGAATGAGTGAAAGCGATACCCTCTTGAGAGTTCCGACAGTCCTTGATCGCGCCGACCGGGCACGGGTCGTGCTTGAGCCGTTTCCCCATATCGTCATTGAGGACGCTCTACCGTCCGACGTGTTTGAGGCGCTTTCATCCTCGTTTCCTCTGCTGAGTGACCTGCCATCGGATTTGGCTGGCACGAACAACAAGCGTTTCAACCTGTATGCCTCTGGGGGGCCGACTGAGCTCCCAAAGGAGCAAACGCCTAAGCCTTGGCTGGCATTCTTAGAAGCCCACACCAGTGTGGAGTTCTCACGCAAAGTATTTGCCCTCTTCCCAGGCTCCACCGTTGAAGGTGGCGACGGCGGTGAGCGATGGATCAAGACAGAAGCCTTCGGAGAAGGTCTTGCTGACAAACTGGGCTTCTCAAAGCCTGTCTCCGTAGATGACGTAATCGCCCGCGCCACGGTGGCGGTGAATACTCCCGTGTCGAGCCCCACGAGCGTGCGTGGACCGCACGTCGACAGCATCTGGAAGGCCTATGTTGGCCTCTATTATGTGCGCTCGGAGGGAGACAATTCCTCAGGAGGAGACTTGTCGCTCTACCGTTGGAAGAAGGGTGCGACGGTCGATCCGTGGACAAAAAAGGCGGACCCATCGCTTGTCGAGGAGTTCGCTACAATCCGCTACGCGCCGAACACCTACGTGCTGATGCTCAACACCCATGACAGCTTGCATGGCGTCACGATTAGACAGCCGACCAGCCATATTAGGCGGTTTGCTGTGACGTCTGGCTGGTTCCCGGGTGTCGACGAGTCAAGCCTTCTGGGGCGGCGTCGTGGCATCCTGGAGCGGGTCAAGGCATTCGTCCGCCCGATCATGGCGCCGCCTACCGTAGCAGAGTATCAGGACTGAACCCGCGAGCCCCTAGACCGGTTTTCTAAGGACCATTGAGAAGCTCTCAGCGGACTCAATTCCTGCCACAGCCCGAAATGCGACCATCCAAACGCGCCACAAGGCGTGGACAGGTGGAAATGGTAGGAAATAGCCGCTTATCCAAAACGGTCGCAATTCAACGACTTCGAGACCTGCTTTCTGCGCGAGTTTGCTGAACTGTTTGGGAGTGCATCGATCATAGCAGGCGGGCCAGCCACCCTTGCCGCCATGGTCGGGTAACGTACCGAGCAGTCGGCGCTTCATGCCTTCCGGAATCAGTAAGTTGATACGAGCAAACAGCGCATTGCCGGATGGCATATAGATAACCGCCTTACCGCCGGGCTTGAGGATGCTCGCCACGGCGCGGAAGCCACCCTCGGTATCGGGCAGATGCTCGAAGCAGCAATGCGAAATGACGAGGTCTGCCTCACCTTGGCCGATAAACGTCGTTGCATCCGCTGCAACTGAAACGTCATAGGCGCCCTCAGGGGCGGCATCGAGTTCCTCGGCTGAGAGGTCGAGCCCAGTAACGTGCATCCCTTCTTTGGCCTTCAGCGTGGGCGACACCATGGGAAATCTGCCGCTGCCCAAATCCCAGACTTTCAACGGCCCCGTGAGATGGGTCGGCAGCAGAACGCGGCGATAATACTGGCTACCTTCGACCGACCACTCGGCGGGAAGGAGCTTGTCGAAGGCCCGGGAAATTCGGGTGGCAAATTCAGTCAATCGTCCCATGCCTCGTTCCTAACGTTGGTTCGACCGAGAAGTCGACAAAATGGCCTTGAGGTGCGGTTGAACGAGGCCGCCGACGTAGGCTGATCCTTGAACCGTGAGATGGCCGCCATCGTACTGTAGGGGGGCGCCGGTTGGGGTTCGAGTTTGACAAACGTTCGTCGTGCAAAGCGCGTCGTACAAGGAGATGTAAGGCACATCCTTGTCTGCCGTCTCTTTCGCCAACCGGCTGTTGGCGATCGGGACCAGTCCCATCCGGTGCCGTTGAGGCAAGGCAGAATCTGACCTCTGTTCGGATGCGATGAGGAGCCGAGGCAGCAGTTGGTCGTAGCGAGGGACGGGCCCGAGAACCACGACCGGAATGCCAAGCTGTCGGAACTTAACCAACGTCTTTTCCAGAGCGCCAACGTCGGAGGGCTCCCAACGAGCGGCCAAGATTACGAGTTCGGGGGGCATGCTCTCGAGTCGACGTTCGTAGATGTCACGGAGCAATTGGTTACAGATGACGTCCTTGCTGTTGGACGGCCATGTGGGCCGACAGCCGCCAGCGGTTGCTTGCATCAAGTTCGCTTCTGGAATCACTGCCGCGAGGCCTGACCAGAGATGAGCGGCATGACTGTCGCCGAGCAGCAGTACATTCTTCTTCCCGTTCAGCGGCGTGAGGCACTTCTCCGCATCAACCCGGTCTCGCAAGCCTATGCCGGCCATACAGGTCGGGTCCTTCATCGTGAGGAGCGGACTTTGAGTCAGGAAGGCGGCTGTTTGATTTGCCTGGGCGGACATTCGAGCCGGGAAGCCGCCAGACAAGATCAGCAGCGCAGAAACGGCTGACAATGTCGCGGCACCGATTGCCCCAGCCGCGTACATTTGCCGACGGTCCAGCCAGCGACCGCCTGGCGAAAGCCAGCTGCGGCCTCGAAACGGTTGCTCGATGAGCTTGTAGGAAAGCCAAGCGAAAAGGACCGAAAGGGCGATCATCAGCGCCTTCTCGATCTTGGAGTCGAGGTTCTCGCCTAGGAAGAAGCTGGCGCGCTGAAGCACGATGACCGGCCAGTGCCACAGGTAAAGAGAATAGGATATCAGGCCGAAAAACTGCATCGGCTTCAGAGAGAGGAGTCTGCCTACCAATGTCGGCCCGGCGCTGCCCGCGTGCAGCAGAGCGGCGGTGCCCAAGCACGGTGCGAGGGCGGCGACGCCGGGAAACGGAGCTTCGGCCGTGAGCAAAAGGACCGATGCTCCAATAGCGATCAGCCCGATTGCTGCTGTCAGTTCCCTTGCCCACCGGGCGCGGAGAGCAGGAATGGCTCCCACTGCCAGGAGAGCGCCGAGCGCCAACTCCCAAGCGCGCGTGTGCAGCAAATAGAAGCTGGCAGGTGGCTGGTGCTGGGAGCCCCACCAACTCCACAGGAAGGAAACGATCGCGACGGCGAGAATGACGAGCTTTACGCGGAGTGGAACGCGTCCTTCCCCGCCGACCTCGTTCGCGACCGCCTTAGAGGGCTGCCAACGCCAAAGAAGCAAAAGCCCTATTGGCATGAAGAGGTAGAACTGCTCTTCGACTGAAAGCGACCAAGTGTGCAGGAGGGGCTTCTGGTGCGCAGCCTGCTCAAAATAATTTGTATCGAGCCAAAACAGAACGTTAGAGCTGGAAAATACCGCTGCTAACATTGTCCAAGCATAGTCGATGACTTCTGCTGGGGTCAGCAGGATGCTCACGGCGACTGCAGTCAGGGCCAGCATTCCGAACAGGGCCGGGAAGATGCGGCGAATCCGCCGCTCATAGAAGCCAGCTAAAGACAACGACGGCCCGCCGGTCGAACTGCTGCGCGCAAGTTCTTCGGCCACGATCCCCGTGATTAGGTATCCGGATATCACGAAGAACACGTCCACGCCGACGAACCCGCCAGGCGTCTGTGACAGCCCGGCATGGTACGCCACGACCGGCAATACGGCGACGGCGCGCAATCCGTCGATATCGGCTCGATGCTTCAAAACGCCCCGCACAGGAAAGTCACCGCACTTTTAGGGGGGTAGCCTAGGAACACAACGTCTTGCTGGCGGCCACCCCGCTGATTGGCTATGCGAGGCGGATGTTTAGGACCAGCGCGATGTTGCGCGGCGCTGTCGCGTCGATGGCGATCCAAGGGCTCAACGTCGGACTGGCGTTCGCTGGCTCGGTGGTGCTGGCCCATGTGCTGACTCCGGCGCGGCTGGGCGTCTATGCCTTCGTGCTATCGTTCGCGACGGTGCTGACGGTTCCGGCCATGTTCGGTGCGCCGACCCTGGCCCTGCGCGAAGTCGCCGCCGCCAAGGCACGGGGCGACTATGGGCTGATGAAGGGGCTGCTCAGGCGGCTGCATCAGTTCGTCGCCGTCTCCAGCCTGGTGATCGCCGCCGTCGCCGGCCTGGCCGCCCTGCTCACCCCCTGGGGCCGCAGTGATCCCGCCACGGTGCTGTGGGGCGTCGCCCTGATCCCGCTCATTCCGCTGTCCGCCCTGCGCGGCGGGGTGCTGAGGGGGTGGGGCGCGGTGGCGCAGGGGCAGTGGCCGGACCTGGTGCTGAAGCCGGCGGTGTTCCTGGTCGGGCTGGGGGTGGTGTTCCTGATCGGGCGCAAGCTGGGGCCGGACGAGGCGATGGCGCTGACGGCGCTGTCGGCCCTGGCGGCGCTGATCGTCGGGTGGTGGCTGTATGGCCGGCTGGCCCCGGCGCAGCTGGCGCAGGCGACGCCGGTCTATCGCACGCGGGCCTGGCTGGCGGCGCTGGTCCCCATGGGGGTGACCGGCGGCGCGGTGCTGATCAACGGACAGATCGGCGTGCTGCTGGCCGGGCTGGACGGGGCCGAGACGGCCGGGCTGTACCGGCCGGCGATCCAGACCTCGCTGATCGCGGGCCTGGGCTTTACCGCCGTGATCGCCGCCCTGGCGCCGCGCCTGGCCGCGGCCAATGCGGGCGGTGATCGTGAGGGGCTGGCGAGGACGGCGGCGGCCGGGGCGGCGCTGGCGGTGGCGGCCTGTCTGCCGTTCGTGCTGGTGTTCGGGGTGGCCGGCGGGCCGTTGATGGGGCTGGTGTTCGGCACGCCCTATGCGGCCGCCGGTTCGGCGCTGGCGATCATGACCCTGGCCCAGCTGTGCAATGCGGTGTTCGGCGTCGCCTCCTCGGCCCTGATCATGAGCGGGCATGAGCGACGGGCGGCGGCGGCCTTTGTGGCGGCGCTGCTGGTGCATGCCGGGCTGGGGGTGGTGCTGATCCCCCGGTTCGGGGTGGAGGGGGCGGCCTGGGCCTATCTGGGGCAGATGGTGGTGATGAACCTGGTGCTGTGGTGGCAGGCGCGGACGCTGCTGGGGGTGGATACCGGCGTCTGGTCGGCGTGGCGGTTGCTGCGCAGGTAAAGGGGGGGCAGGTTGAAATTCAACGTGTCCCCGCCTGTGCGTTTGCCTATGCTCCCCCCATGGAGCCGGGGGCCGATCTGACAGCGTTCGTCGCGCGTGTGTTCGCCTGCTCGCCGGCGACGGCGGAAGCGGTCGCGCGGCGGGCGGCCAACCGCGTCTATGCGGCGCGGGCCGTGCTGCTGCGCCAGGGCGATGCCTGCAGCGACACCTGGCTGGTCATGGCCGGCCGGGCCCAGGCGCTGGTCTGTGGCGTCGATGGCCAGCTGGCCCTGGTGCAGGAGTATGCGGACGGCGACCTGTTCGGGGCGATCACGGCGCTGCACAGCGGGCCCCAGGCGGCCGACGTGGTGGCGGTCGAGACCCTGCGGGCGGCGCTGTTCCTGAGCAGTGATTTCCTGGAGCTGATCGAGGCGCACAGCGCCGTCGGGCTGGCGGTGTCGCGGCTGCTGCTGCGCCAGCTGCGCAGCGCCACCGGCCGGATGGTCGAGCGGATGACCCTGACCGCCGCCGGGCGCACTAGGGCCGAGCTGTTGCGGATGGCGGTCGAGGAGGACGGCCGGCGGGTTGTGCACGCGCCCGTCTGGACGGCCATGGCCATCCGCATACAGACGACCCGCGAGACGGTGTCGCGCGAGATCAGCAAGATGGAGCGCCGTGGTCAGATCCGGCGTGAGGGCAAGAGCATCGTGCTGGTCTCGCCCCGGGCCATCGAGGCCGAGGTGAGCTAGATCCTGAGGCTGTAGACCCCGCGGCCGATGTCGTCGTCCGGCTGTTCGGCGCCCATGGGGGGCAGTTCGCCGACCGGCTCGCAGGGGACCGCCTCGCCATCGGGACCGGCGGCCAGCAGGCTGGCGAACAGCGCATCGACCAGGGCCGCGCCGGGCGGCACGGAGGCCAGCAGGCGGCTGGCGATCGTGGTCGGGCGGCCCATCAGCAGGCCCGAGACGTCCCGCCCGATGCCCGCCGCAGCGGCGATGCGGCCGGCGCCGAGGATCGGTGAGGCCAGGCGGGCGGCGGCGACGGCCTGTTCACAGGTCTCGAAGCTGAGCAGCAGGGCCTTGCCGGTCCAGACCGGCGCGGCCGGCCAGGCCGGCGCGGTCGGGGCGAGGGCGGCCAGGAGGGCGGGGGCGAGGGTCTCGGCCTCGCCGTCGCAGGGCGCGAGGGCCAGCACCGCCACGATGCGCGCGCCCTGCGGCGTCTCCAGCCTGATCGCCGGCGGAAGGGCGCCGACGCGCGGGGCGGCGAGGCAGAGGCCCCGGTGGCCGGCGGCCGTCCAGACCTCGCGGGCCCAGGAGGTGAAGGCGGCATCGGTTTCGGGCAGGGTCAGCTGCACCGCCTCGCTGGCCAGCAGCCGGGCCTGCATCGCCGCCCGGCCCATGGCCGCCCGCGCCGCCAGCTTCAGGCTCAGGGGGTCTGGCCGGCCGGCCAGTCCGTCAATGATGGTGATGGTGTCGGCCCGCGCCAGCACAGCGTCGAACCGTTCGGTCCAGCCCTGGCCGAGACCCTCCACACTGGCCGCCCGGAACGCCGTCCGCCCGGCCGGCAGCAGCAGGTGCAGCTCCGCGCCCCGCGCCAGCAGCGCTTCGGCGATGATGATGTCGGCCCCCGCCGCCAGGGCGCCGAAGCCGAAGCCGATGTTTTCGACCTCGAGGATCTGCGCGACCGCTGCGGCCAGGTCGGCGTCATCCGGATCGACCCCCAGATGGCCGGCGAAATGCAGGCTGCGCGGCGGCCGGAAGGGTTCCAGCCAGTCGGCCGGAGCGCCCTGCGCCTCAAGGATCAGGGCGAACTGGCGCAGGGTCGAGGCGTGGTCTTCCCAGGCGCGCGGGGCCAAGGCGACGGCCCCCTGCAGGGTCAGCCAGGCCTCGTGGGTGCGGCCCAGCAGCAGCTCGGCCTCGGCCCGGGTGGCCTCGCGCCACCAGGGGGTGTCGGGTTCGGCGTCGCCCCGGTCCAGCCGGTCCAGCACCTTCTGCGCCAGCGCCGCCGCCCGCTCGGGCTCGCCGGCCAGCAGCGACAGGCTGGCGGCGTTGATCAGCGGATAGGTCGCCCAGTTCATCGCCCCGGCGGCGCCATAGGCCTCCGCCGACCGCGCGTAGAAGGCGCGGCGTTGTTCGCCGGTAGCCCGCCGGCCCTGGTCCTTGAGGAGCCGGCCCTTGAGGGAGAGGACGGCCGCATCATCGGTGACCGCATCCAGGCCGGCGTCCTGGAACAGCCGCAGGGCGTGATCCAGGGCGCCGGCGCGGGCGTGGGCGATGATGGGGAGGAGGGAGGGGGGCACGGGACGTTCGGATCAGGGGATGGAGGTTCCACCGCCGTTGGGCACGTTGGGGTCGAAGATCGTGGGAAGCCGTCGAGTTCCGGAGGCGTCCCTCTGATAGGTTGCGATATGGAAGTTGAAGGGCCGATCGATGCCAGCTGTGCGCTTGACGATGCTCCAGTACAAGATCCTGCAGGCGGGCGGGACCCGGCATCGAGGGCTCTCAAACAAGCCGTCCTTGGTCACAAAGGTGAGGCCGTTATCTTCGTGTTCAAAGCCCTTCTGCTTGGCCGAAAGACCCTGGGAGCCTTCCGCATATTCCCAGTTCACGCCCTCCTGAAGTTCGAGCACGAGGAAGCAGGTTTTGGGGTAGGCAAGCCCCTTGCCAGGATCGATATCAAGGGGTGTCGCGGAGGCTTCAATGCCGACCTTCGAAGGGTGGTCGAGGAGATACCTGACGTAGTCTTCGATGGTGTTGTGTGGTGGCTTTGTCAAAGGGACCTTGGGAAGATAGCGCAGCGGCTCGTCGGCCGTCGGGGCGTACGACAGAACTCTGTGGACGATGTGCGCGCCCGATCCCAGGCGGGTTTCGTCGGTGGCTGCAGGGGTATCAACGAAGAAGTTTTCCGGCACGGCCGTGGCGGGGCACTCGGTCATCTGGGAGATTCCTTTGCTGTTCGATCGTTTAGAGTTTTGGTTGCGGCGACTACATATTCAATCTGCGCGCGCCACAGGGCGTTGCTCGGATCGCGAATGGACAGCGGTCCGAATGTTGCCTGGACCTCCGCGATCCGTCGCCTCGCCTCGTTCAGGTCGTTACGAAGAAAGGCGATCCGCGCCAGCGCCCGTTGAGCGCCTCCCCAGCTGTAGAGTAGGTCCGCGTTCTCTCTGTCGCTGGTGAGCAACCGCTCGAGGGTTGCCAATTGCGCCCGCCGAGCGCGCTCGGCTGCAGGGATGTCGCCCGCCAGGACGTAGGCATCCGCCATCCATGCCCAATCGTTCACAAGGTCGACCAGAATGGCACGGTTTCCCGGCTCGCGGCGCCCGATTGCCAGGACAATATCGAGAGCCTGACGGCATCGCTCGACCGCGGTGGTCGGGTTCTGTTCCAGTTCAATAGCCAGAATGCATAGATTGCTCTCTGCGTAGGCCACTTCCCGTTCCGTGCGGACCGCGCCTGGTTGAAGCACCCGCAGGCGCTCCGCTAACCGCCTGTACTCAACCCAGGCCTCACGCGCTGGAGCCTGACGGCCTCGCTTGTAGGCCAAGAATCCGCGCCAATATGCGCTCTGCGAATGTCCCCACGCCCGGTCAGGGCTGGACGGCTCTGCCTGAACCAGCGCTTCGGTCGTTCTGTATGCCTCGTCGAAGAGCCGTTCCGCCCCGTCCAATTCGTCGCGATTGGCCTCGTCTTCTCCCATTGCGTGAAGCAGGCGTGCGCGCCGATCTAGTGACTCTGGGGGCAGGCGGGCCAGGTCCTGATCGCGGTAGTAACGAAGGGCCCGCCGGTTGACGCTGGTCAGGACATCCAGTCTTCCCACACCTTTCAGGCGGTCACGCAGATCGGTCAGCATGAACTCCACCAATCCTTCCGCCTCGGCCCTCTGACGCTCGGCCTCGACCCGCGCCTGCAGGGCGACCGTCGTCATCACCCCCATGGCTAGCATCGCCGCCACGGCGGCTCCCGTGACCGCCATCACGCCGCGCAGCCGCCGCTGGGCGTCCCGCTGGACCAACTGGTCCACGCCGACGCCGGCGATCCCGGCAATCAGCTTGAGGAGCGCGAGCCGCTCGCCGTCGGCCTCCTTCCGGAAGTCCGCCGCCAGCGGTTCGGCGCCGCCGTCGGCCAGGGCCGGCGGAAAGGCCTCTGCCGGTTCGCCCCGGATCAGCGCCGCCAGAATCGGCCGGTCCGGATGCAGCTCACGGAAAAGGTCGATCTCGCGCCCGACCCAAGGCGAGGCGGCGGCGTCCGGCGAGCAGACCACGATCAGGCAGTCGGACACCGCCAGGGCCGCGCGGACCTGGGTGCTTAGGTCGTGGGCGGCGGGGAGTTCCTCGCGGTCCTTGAAGATGGGGGTCAGCCGCCGGTCCGCGCCGAGCCGTTTGGGCAGGACATAACCTTCCAGACGACGGTGCAGGCGGCCCGCGAAGGCGGCGTCGCGATGGCTGTAGCTGATGAAGGCGCGATACCGCACGCTTGCTGCCCCCGATCCATCCGCCATCGGCGTGTCCCCCGACCGCTGAGTGGTGAACGTGACAGACGCCGGGCCAAGAAACAACACGCACCGGTTGCGTGACGGCGGTCACAGCGACGGTGCGTAGGAACGGCGAGAACCTGGAGTGGCGATCGCGGCTCGCGTGATCAGCACACCGGAGACCTCCAATGACAAAAGTGACCTTCGAATGGGACACTGAGGCGCCCTACAAGGAGTACGCATTCTGGAAGCATAGCGCTTCATCGGCCAGCGCCGTCGTCAACATGCCGGCGGCCACCTATGAGCTTGAGCCAGGCGCCTACGACATGTTCTGGCGCGCCTACGGGGCCAAGAAGGCGCCCGTGAAACTGCGCATTCATGCGGACGGCGTTGATCTCCGACTGATCGAAACGAAGACAAGTTCTGCCGGCACCGGCGGCGGCCCGTCGAAGTTCAAGGTGCCCTGACGATGACCAGGATCACAACGCTCCTAACGGGCTGCGCACTTGCACTTTTTGCCGCCCCCTGCTTCGCTCAGACGGTTGAGCTATGTGCCTCGAAAGAGGCGAAACGCGGGGCTGACAACGCCGCATTTGCAGCCAACTTCAGCGAAGAACAGGTTTCTGCGGCGCCTGTAGGCGCATCGGTCTCCAGGCCGAATGGCGTGGAGATCACCACTACGGCAGATGGCGGCGTTGCCAGCCTTAGGATAGGGGGCGCGCTTGCGACCAACATCCATTGCGATGGTGACTATCAGGTCGCCCGGACCGGCGTCTGGTCCGTCACGGTATCCGCGCCGCTCAACGAAGGCGCGTCGAGTGACGGCAAGCTTGCAAATCTCGACGGCTTGGGAAACTCCATGGCCGGCGAATTCGGCTATCGACGGCTAATCGTTCGTGCAAGGGCTGACGTGGATACCACGAAGCTTGAAGAGCTTTGCGACGACGCATGGAAAAACACTGCGGCGGGGAAGGCGGGAACGCAACGCGCGGATGGCGAGTGTGACGAGGGGCAAGTCGAGGACTGGGACAAGCGCGTCCTTCCAACCTTCCGTAAAGAACTCTGGGGCGAGAACCCCTCTGCCAAGGTGTGGGGAGTCTCTGGCAAGGTTGGTCAGGAGGGCTTCGAGTACTACGACCCCGCGACCCTAGACAAGCTTTCAGACCACAAGACTGGCTGGTCCGCCAAGCTCTACTACGCGTACAAGCCGCTGTTCCAGAACCGCCTGTTCACCTTCCAGTACGAACACCAGCGCGCCTGGGAGGGCCAGGAGGACAAGATCCTCTGTCCGGTCGGCGGGCCGACCTCGGCCTGCGTCAAGGGGGCTCCGGGCAAGCCGAAAGGCGTCGACAAGGACCTGTTCAGTGTCGATTTCCGCCAACGGGACAATGATAAGGCGTTCTCAGTCACCCTGACCTACGACGCCGCCAACGAGGTCGCCGCTATTGGTCTGCCGATTTACCTTACCTCGGAGGACAAGAGCGGACTGGTTGGCGGCATTCGCTTTGACTGGCGAAGTGATACCAATGAGTCGACGGTCGCGATCTTCATGGCCAAGCCGCTTGATTTCAATTTGCCCTGACCCCTCAAAACCCGTGGAACACCGCAAACCCCTCCACCGGCTCCCGCTCCGTCACCAGCGTATTCACCGCCGCCGTCTCATCCGGCCAGCCCAGCGACAATCCGCAGACGACGTGCTGGTCGTCCGGCACGCCCAGCACCTGCTTGGTCACCGTCCAGTAGTTGTTCCACGCCCCCTGGGCGCAGGTCCCGAGGCCCCGGGCGGCGGCGGCCAGCATCAGGGTCTGGATGAACATCCCGATGTCCAGGAAGCTCATGGAGTCTAGGTCGTGGTCGATGGTGAAGATCAGGCCGACCGGGGCGTCGAAGAACTGGTAGTTGCGGCCCCACTGGCGCCAGTTCGCCGCCTGGTCGCCCCTGGGGATCTCCAGCAGGCCGTACATCGCCTTGCCCAGGGTGCGCATGCGGGTGACGTAGGGATCGCGCCGGGCGCCGCTGCGGCGGGGGAATTCGGCGGCGGCGTCGGCGGGGTCGGTCTCGCGGTGGGCCAGCACTTCGGCCTCCAGGCGCGCACGCACCTCGCCAGCGATGACGTGAACTTTCCAGGGCTGGATGTTGGTGCCAGAGGGGGCCAGGCGGGCTTCCTCGAGAAGCTCGCGGACCAGGGATTCCGGCACCGGGTCGGACTTGAAGGCGCGGATGGAGCGGCGGGCGCGGACGGCGTCGGTGAGCAGCAAGGCGAGGCTCCGGTGTCGGCAGGGAAAAAGGGGACACATTGAAATCGACGATTTCAATGTGTCCCCTCTAACCCAAGTCGGCGGACGCGCCAGACCGACGTAGCGTCAATCCTTCTCCGGCAACGAAAAGGCGGCCGGATCTGCATCCAGCCGCCTCCGCTCGTTGGGCCGAAGCTAGCCCAGGTCGACTTCGGCGACCTTGTCCCCGTAGTCCTTCTTCGGATCGCGCCCGGCCAGCATCATCAAACCCGCGATGAAGCCGTGGCCGTTTTCCCAGATCTCGCCGCGGTCCGGATCGAAGCGGAGCAGGGCCAGCTCCGGATTATCCGGCGATTGAGGTCGGGCGCGTCGCCGGTCTCAGGTCTTGCTCGCGGGGGCGGCCTTCGCCTTGTCCCTGGCCTGCTGCTCGCGCAGCCCGCCCGCCGAGGCCTCGACGAAGCTGACCTTGACCCCTGCCTTGACCTTGCCAGCCAGTTCCACCGCGTCCCAGTTGGTCAGGCGGATGCAGCCGTGGCTGAACCTTTTTCCGATCTCCCTGGGCGCGTCCGAGCCGTGGATGCCGAAGGTTTCCTTGCTCAGGCCGATCCAGACGCTGCCGACCGGGTTATTGGGTCCGCCCGGCAGGGTCAGCTTTCCCTTCACGCCGGGCTGGCTGTAGGTCAGCCGCCTGGGGTCGAAGGTGTAGGTCGGGTTCATCGCCACGCCGGTGACCTTCAGCAGGCCTTCGGGGGCAGGTCGCTCGTCGCTGCCGATCGTCGAGGGGTAGAAGGCCAGCAGCTTGCCGCCGGCGTCGAAGGCCCGCAGCGCCTTGTCGGCCTTGTCGACCTCGATCAGCGCCACATCGGCGGGCAGGGCGTCGTCACCGATCCGGGCGACGACGATCGTCGCACCCACCCTGGCGAAGTCGGCGCCCGGGTTGAGCTGGTCGAGCAACTCTTCGGTCATATGGAATTTCTCGGCCAGCGCCTCTTTTGCGCTCTCGAAACCCATGGCGGAAAGCCTGGCCTGCTCGATCATCTTGTCGCCCAGGGTGACGAAGGGGCCCTTCACGTCAGCGTCGGCGATCACATAGTCGGCCAGCACCGGCCGGGCGTCGGCGGCGGTCAGTCTGGCGAAGACCTGTTCGTCCATCTCACCGTCCACCGGCAGGCCATTGGCCTCCTCATAGGCGGCCACCGCCTGGCGCAGGTTCTCGCCGGCCGTGCCGTCGATGACGCCGGGCGAAAAACGGGCCCGGTCGAGCAGGATCTGGGCGCGCAGCACGGCCGGCGCCCGCGCATCGTCCGTGGGCGGAACAGCGAACGGCGCCTTGTTGACGGCCACGGGCGACAGGCCGCCGGCCAGGGTCGGCGACGGCGCGGGCGAGGCCTCCTGGGGCGGGATGGCCGGCCCCTCTGTCCTGGATTGCGGAGTGGGGCCGCACGCTGCCAGAAGGAGCGTGACGCCGGTCACGGCGAACAGGAGGCGAGGTGTCATACCGCTGTAAGCCTTGGGGGTCAGGGTCGGTTCCCGGCCCCCGGAGGTTGAACCTTGCATGCTCAGGATGAGTATCTGCCCCACATTGGGCGGTTGGCGGAAATGGCTGTAGTGGCTTCCGCAAACCCGTGTTCGATCGTCGGCATCCGCTTGGGGAGCGCTGGGTTGGGGACGTCGAATCCTTGCTGTCTGCGAACGGGCGCCGTGGGCGCAACGCTCGCTATCGACATACAGCAAATGGGGATGGCGCGAGCGCCGTGCCTGAGCGAACCCTGTTCCCAAATGGGATGGGGCGCCTGCCTCGATCATCAAATCTGTCCGCCGGCCACTGGCCGGCTGACCCGCGATCCTAGGGAAACATCACCATGGCTGACATCACCGGCACCAGCGGCAACGACACCATCCCCGGCACGGCTGGCGATGACAACATCCAGGGCCAGGAAGGCAATGACGTCATCAATGCCGGCGAGGGCAATGACTACGCCAATGGCGCTCAGGGTTCGGACACGCTGAACGGCGAGGGCGGGGACGACCGGCTGGAAGGTGGCGAGGGCGATGACACCCTCGACGGCGGCAGCCAGTCCACATTCGGAACCGACCAGGCCGTCTATTACGGCTCCACGTCAGGCGTGACGGTCGACCTGAACATCCAGGGCGTGGCCCAGAACACTGTCGGCGCCGGCATGGACACCCTGATCGGCATCGAAGGGGCTCATGGCAGCGCCCACAACGACACCCTCATCGGGGACGGCCAGAACAACTACCTGGGCGGCGGCGGCGGCAACGACAACCTGAGCGTCAACGACGGGAACGACTTCCTCGAGGGCGGCGACGGTGATGACACCATGGACGGCGGCGCCGGAACCTCCGACGGCGTCGGCTACTACAACGCTCTGAACGGCGTGACGGTGGACCTGACCCTGCAGGGCAGCGCCCAGAGCACCGGCCAGGGCAACGACCTGATCACCAATGTGGAGAACATTTCCGGCTCGCAATTCGCCGACACCCTGACAGGGAACGACGTCAGCAACTTCATGTCGGGCCAGGACGGGGATGACACGATCAACGGTCTGGGCGGCGGTGACTACATGCGCGGCGAGGCCGGCGCCGATACCCTGAACGGCGGCGACGGCGATGACACGCTGCTGGGCAACGCCGGCGACGATACGCTGAATGGCGGGGCCGGCACCGACCGTGCCGACTTCTTCGATGCGGCCAACGGGGTCACCGTGGATCTGGCCATCGGCGGTCAGCAGAACACCGGCG
>Ga0164290_1001953_pt1 | contig 19808 bp, 16 predicted proteins | sample Micstemetagenome_FD_108782 | JGI IMG/M metagenome (GOLD analysis project Ga0164290, IMG submission 108782) | Contaminated culture microbial community from soil near Moab, Utah, USA - Microcoleus steenstrupii SON62 (Illumina Assembly) | ecosystem: Environmental > Terrestrial > Soil > Soil crust... | reverse complement strand
CAGCTCGTCGTCGACGTCGTCGGGTCGCAGCGCGGCCGCGTCGTGGTGCGCGGCATCGTCGACATGGCCCATTCGCTCGGGATGAACGTCGTGGCCGAGGGGGTCGAGACGCCCGAACAGCACGACATCCTCGTGCGCGAGGGCTGCGACCAGTATCAGGGCTTCCTCTGCGCCCATCCGTTGAGCGCGCCGGACCTCGCCGCCTTCGTGCCGAGCTGGGAGGAGAGCCGCGCGGCGGCCTGAAGGGCATGGCGACCGTCGACGTCATCTCCGACTTCGTCTGCCCCTGGTGCTACATCGGCAAGCGCCAGCTCGATCGCCTGCGCGCCGAGGCCGAGGTCGAGACCCGTTGGCACCCCTATATGCTCAACCCGGACGTGCCGCCCGGGGGCGTCGACCGCGCCGAGATGATGCGCGCCAAGTTCGGCAGCGAGGCGCGTGCCCGCGAGCTCGGCCGGACCGTCGAGGCGGCAGCGCGCGAGGCCGGTCTGTTCCTCGAGCTGGGCAAGGCGCGGCGCGTGCCGAACACGCTCGACGCGCACCGCCTCGTGCGCTGGGCGAGCGGGCAGGGGATCGCGGACACGCTCGCCGAGCTGCTGTTCGCCGCCTATTTCGTCGACGGGCACGACATCGGTGACCCGGAGGTCCTGACCGACCTCGCCCATCGGGCCGGGCTCGACCGCGGGCTCGTGGGCGAGCTTCTGACGAGCGACGCCGACCGCGACGCGGTGAGGGCTCAGGCCGATCACGCCCGCGCGATCGGCGTCACCGGCGTGCCGACGATGGTCTTCAACCGCAAGCTCGCGGTCGTCGGCGCCCAACCGGTCCCCGCGCTGCGACAGGCGCTGGCGCAGGCCGGGTAGCGCCGACCGCCGGCGTCCTGGCGGTCTTGAGCACGCCAATCCGGACAGGCGTCAGGATGTCCGCCTGAGCGCAACGCCAAGCGCCGTGCAGCACCCTCCCTATGCCGATGCCAAACACGTCATCCTGACGAAAGTCAGGATTTCCATCAGGACGTGGTGCCAAGCGATGTGCCGCGCGCCCAGCATCCCTGAGCCTTTTCCCGCTAGAGATCCTGGCCCTCCGTCAGGATGACAGCTCGGGCGAATGGGGACGGTGCCTCGGGGTCGGTCGCAGTCCTCGGGCAGGGTGAGGAACGGCGCCCCCGGCGCTACCGCCCGCGGCTCTTGAACGTTCCGATCGCCATGGGCGCCTTGCGCGGCGGTTCGCGGTTGGCCGCCGGCTGGCCCGGCGCAGGCGCCTTCGCGACCGGCTTCACCTCCTCGCCGCCCGCCACCTTCGCGAGGCCGCGCGAGAGCTGGACCACGCCGTTCAGCCGCGCGTCCGGACCGTTCCAATCGCGGACCACGACGAGCTTCTGATCGGGCTTGAGCTTGGCCGTGCCCTTCAGCCGATGGATGTAGTCGATCAGCCCCGCCGGGTTCGGGAAGCGGTCGCCCTGGAAGGTGACGATCGCGCCCTTCGGGCCGGCTTCGAGCTTCGCGATGCAGGCCTTGCGGCAGTTGAGCTTGGTTTCGATCACCATGAACAGGTTCTTCACCTCGGCCGGCAGCTTGCCGAAGCGGTCGATCAGCTCGGCGGCGAAGCCGTCGATGGCGCGCCGGTCCTCGAGCTCGTTCATGCGGCGGTAGAGCGCCATGCGCAGGTTGAGGTCGGGCACATAGTCCTCGGGGATGAGGATCGGCGCGTCGACCGTGATCTGCGGGCTGAACGCCTCCTCGGGCGCTTTGAGGCCCTGGCTCTCGGCGCGGGCGGCGAGGATCGCGTCTTCGAGCATCTGCTGGTAGAGTTCGAACCCGATCTCACGGATGTGACCCGACTGCTCGTCGCCGAGCAGGTTGCCCGCGCCGCGGATATCGAGGTCGTGGCTCGCGAGCTGGAACCCCGCCCCGAGGCTGTCGAGGCTGGAGAGCACCTGAAGGCGCTTCGCAGCCGTCTCGGTCACCGAGGTATCCGCGGGCGTCGTCATGTAGGCGTAGGCGCGCAGCTTCGACCGGCCGACCCGCCCCCGGATCTGGTAGAGCTGCGCGAGGCCGAACATGTCGGCGCGGTGGACGACGAGCGTGTTGGCGCTCGGGATGTCGAGCCCGGACTCGATGATCGTCGTCGAGACCAGCACCTCGTAGCGCTTGTCGTAGAAAGCGCTCATGCGCTCCTCGACCTCGGTGGGCGACATCTGGCCGTGCGCGACGACGTAGCGAACCTCGGGCACCGATTCGCGCAGGAACTTCTCGATGTCCGGTAGGTCGGCGATGCGGGGCGTGACGAAGAAGCTCTGGCCGCCGCGGTAGTGTTCGCGGAGCAGCGCTTCGCGAACGACGACCTCGTCCCACGGCATGACGTAGGTGCGAACCGCCAGCCGGTCGACCGGCGGCGTCGTGATCACCGACAACTCGCGCAAGCCCGACATCGCCATCTGGAGCGTGCGCGGGATGGGCGTCGCGGTCAGCGTGAGGACATGGACGTCGTTCCTAAGCGCCTTCAGCCGCTCCTTGTGGACGACGCCGAACCGCTGTTCCTCGTCGACGACGACGAGGCCGAGCCGCTTGAACTCGACGCCCTTGGCGAGGATCGCGTGGGTGCCGACGACGATGTCGACCGAGCCGTCGGCCACGCCCTCGCGCACCTTCTTCGCCTCGCCCGACGCGACGAGGCGGGAGAGCTGGCGCACCTCGACCGGAAAGCCGGCGAAGCGTTCGCGGAAGTTCTGGTAGTGCTGCCGCGCGAGCAGAGTCGTCGGGCAGACGACCGCGATCTGCATCCCCGACAGGGCGGCGACGAAGGCGGCGCGGAGCGCGACCTCGGTCTTGCCGAAGCCGACGTCGCCGACGACGAGGCGGTCCATCGGATGGCCGGAGCCGAGGTCGGCGAGCACGTCCTCGATCGACTTCAGCTGGTCTTCCGTCTCAGCGTAGGGGAAACGGTCGACGAAGGTGGCGTAGGCGACCGGGTCGGCGACCGCGGCCGGGGCCGGACGCGTGGCGCGCGCCGCGGCGGTCTTGAGGATCTCGCCCGCGATCTCGCGGATGCGCTCCTTCATCCGCGCCTTGCGCGCCTGCCACTGGGCGCCGCCGAGCCGGTCGAGCCCGACCCCCTCGCTCTCGGCGCCGTAGCGCGACAGCGCGTCGATGTTCTCGACGGGCACGTAGAGCTTGTCGCCGCCCTCGTAGGTCAGCATCACGCAGTCGTGCGGCGCTTGGCCGACGGTGATCGTTGTCAAGCCCTCGTAGCGCCCGATGCCGTGGTCGGCGTGGACGACGAGATCGCCGGGCGTCAGCATCGCCAGTTCGGCGAGGAAGGCATCGGCCTGCTTGGCGCGCTTGCGGCGCACCAGCCGGTCGCCGAGCATGTCCTGCTCGGTCAGCACCGCGACGCCGTCGGCCGTGAAGCCGTGCTCGAGCGGCAGCACGGCGAGCGCGATCCGACCTTCGGCACCGGCGCCGAGCGCTTCCTGCCAGCCATCCACGGGCGTCAGTCGCTCCAGCCCGTGATCGGCGAGCAGGCCGGCCAGCCGTTCGCGCGCGCCGGCCGTGTAGCTCGCCAGCACCACTCGGGTCTCGGCGCGGCGCAGGGCGTCGACGTGGCGCTGGACCGCCTCGTAGACGTTCTCGTTCGCCGCGCGCTCGGGCGCGAAGTCGCGCGCCGGCTCGGCGCCGAGGTCGACCGCGCGCGGCGTGTCCTCGGGCACGTGGAAGGGGGAGGTGAGGTGGGCGCGCGCCGAGGCCAGCCGTTCGCGCCATTCCGCGTCGCTCAGGTACAGCCGCTCGGGCGGCAGCGGCCGGTAGCTGCCCTTGGCGGTCGAGAGCGCCGCCTGGCGGTTGTCGTGATAGTCGGCGATCGCCTCGAAGCGCTGCTCGGCCGCCTTTTCGGCGCCTGCGTCGCGCACGATCACGTCGTCGGGACCGAGATAGTCGAAAAGCGTCGCGAGATCGGGTTCGAACAGCGGCAGCCAGTTCTCCATGCCGGCCAGCCGACGACCGTCGCTGATCGCCTGGTAGAGCGGGTCGCCGGTCGCCGTCGCGCCGAAGGTCTCGACGTAACCTCGGCGGAAGGCGCGCACCGCCTCCTCGGTCAGCAGGACCTCGGACACCGGCATCAGCGCGAAGCCGGGGCTGGTTTCGATCGTGCGCTGGCTGCCCGGATCGAAGCGGCGCACGGTCTCGATCTCGTCGCCGAAGAAGTCGAGCCGCAGGGCGAGCTCCTCGCCCGCCGGGAACAGGTCGAGGAGCCCGCCGCGCACCGCGAACTCGCCGGCTTCGACCACGGTGTCGGTGCGCACGTAGCCGTTCGCCTGGAGGATCTGGGCCAGCCGGTCGCGATCGATGCGCTCGCCCGGCGCGACGCGCGCGGTCAGTCCCGCCACGCGCTCGGGCCGCAGCGTGCGCTGGGTGGCGGCGTTGACCGTGGTGACGACGAGCTGCGCGCCGTTGCGATCGGCGGTCAGGGCCGCGAGGGCGGCGATTCGATCGGCGGTGACTCGCAGCGACGGCGACGCCCGGTCGTAGGGCAGCGTGTCCCAGGCCGGGAAGAATATCGTCTGCAGCTCGGGCGCGAAATAGCCGGCGGCGTCGATCACCGCGCGGGCGGCGGCCTCGTCGGGAGCGACGAACACGGCGCGCCCCTTCGTGGCCCGCGCGAGGTCGGCCATCAGCCACGGCTGGAATCCCGCCGGGCAGCCGGCGAGCGTCAGCGGCTCCGTCGCCCGGGCGAGGCGCTCGAGAGCGATCACCGCGCGGTGCCGATGAAGTCGAGCCGCTTAAGCGCGTCGAGCAGCGGCCCGCGGTAGCGTTCGGGCGCCGGTTGCGTGCCGAGCGCCCACGACATGATGTCGACGTCGGTCTCGGCGAGCAGGTCCTCGAACCAGTCGAGCTCTTCCGGGCCCCAGGCGGCGGCGTAGCGGTCGGCGAAGCCGCCGACCATGAGGTCCGCTTCCTTGGTGCCGCGGTGCCAGGCGCGGTAGGCGATGCGGCGTCGGCGCAGGTCGAGGTCGTCGGTCACGGGAGGTCTCGCGAAAATAGCTGCGGCGCGAGTCCGGTGGAACCGGCCCGCGCCATCGTCTAACGTCGCGGCCGGATACCGCATGCGTCCCAGCCTCCTCAACCCTCTGTTCGCCGAAGCGACCGTTCTCAAGGGCGTCGGTCCGGCGGTCGCGCGCGGGCTCGCGCGGCTGGGGCTCAACCGAGTCGTCGATCTCCTGTTCCACCTCCCGGTGACCGCGATCGAGCGCTTCCGCCTGACCGAGCTGTCCGCCGCCTACGTCGACCGGATCGTGACGGTCGAGCTGCGCGTCGTTGGCCACGACAGCGGCGGCCCGCGTTCGCCCCTGCGCGTGCGCTGCATCGACGAGGACGGCAACGCGATCACGCTGGTCTACTTCGCCGACCGCGGCGGCTACGCGAAGAAGCAGTTGCCCGTGGGCGAGCGGCGGCTGGTTTCGGGCAAGCTCGAGCGATACGGCATGGCGCTCCAGATCGTGCATCCGGACTATGTGCTGCCGGTTGGTTCCGCCGAGGCTGTTCCCGAGCGCGAGCCGGTCTACGGGCTCACCGAAGGCATCGCCAACCGGCGGATGGGCGCGCTGATCGGCCAGGCGCTCGAGCGCGCCCCCGAACTGCCGGAGTGGATCGAGCCGAGCGTCGTCTCGACGCGCCGCTGGCCGGCGTGGCGCGACGCGGTGGGCCACGCGCACCGGCTGGAGGGGGAGGGGCCGGCGCGCGACCGGCTCGCCTACGACGAGCTGCTGGCGAACCAGCTCGCGCTGATGCTGGTGCGCGCCGACACCCGGCGCCGGCGCGGCCGGCCGCTCCCGGGGACCGGCCGGCTCACGCCGCCGCTGATCGCCAAGCTGCCCTACCGGCCGACCGGCGCGCAAACCCGCGCCGCCGCCGAGATCGCGGGCGACCTCGCGCAGGCTGCGCCCATGCTGCGGCTGCTCCAGGGCGACGTCGGATCGGGCAAGACGCTGGTCGCGCTGCTGTCGATGCTGACCGCGGTCGAGTCGGGCGCGCAGGCGGCGATGCTGGCGCCGACCGAGATCCTGTCGCGCCAGCATTTCGCCTACCTCACCGCGATGCTCGACGGTCTGCCGGTGCGCGTCGCGATCCTCACCGGCCGCGAGAAGGGCCGCGCGCGCGCCGAGACGCTGGCGTCGCTGGCGGCGGGAGAGATCGACATCCTCGTGGGCACGCACGCCATCTTCCAGGAAGCGGTCGCCTACAAGGACCTCGGTCTCGTCGTCATCGACTAGCAGCATCGCTTCGGCGTGCACCAGCGCCTGATGCTCGCGAACAAGGCCGAGCGCCCCGCGCACGTGCTCGTGATGACTGCGACTCCGATCCCGCGGACCCTGACGCTCACCGTCTACGGCGAGATGGACGTGTCGCGCCTCGACGAGATGCCGCCGGGCCGCCAGCCGATCGACACGCGCGTCGTGCCGCTCGAGCGGCTGATGGAGGTCTACGCCGCGCTCGGCCGGCACATCGCGAGCGGCGGCCAAGCCTATTGGGTGTGCCCGCTCGTCGAGGAGTCGGAGAAGGGCGACCTCGCCGCCGCCGAGGCGCGCGCGGCGTCGCTGCGCGAGCATTACGGGGCGGCGGTCGGCGTCGTCCACGGCCGCATGAAGGGGCCTGAGAAGGACGCGGTGATGGCCGATTTCTCGGCCGGCCTGATCCAGGTGCTCGTCGCGACGACCGTGATCGAGGTGGGCGTCGACGTCCCCAACGCGACCCTGATGATCATCGAGCAGGCCGAGCGCTTCGGCCTCGCCCAGCTCCACCAGCTCAGGGGGCGCGTCGGGCGCGGCAGCGGCAAGTCGGTCTGCCTGTTGCTGCGGTCCCCCACGATATCCGAGACGGCGCGCGCGCGGCTGGGCCTGATGCGCGAAACGAACGACGGCTTCCGCATCGCGGAGGAAGACCTGCGCCTGCGCGGCGGCGGCGAGCTCCTGGGCGTTCGCCAGTCGGGCGAGCCCGAATGGCGGCTCGCCGATCCGGTGCAGATGGCCGAGCTGCTGCCCGTCGCACGCGACGACGCGCGGCTTCTGGTCGAGCGCGACGGCGGCCTCGACAGCGCGCGGGGGCAGGCCGCGCGGACGCTCCTGTACCTGTTCGAGCGCGACGCGGCGGTCGGCCTCTTGCGGTCCGGCTGAGCGCGGGGCAAAGCCCGCGCCATGCGCAAGCTCGTCCTGATCGCCACGCTTCTCGCCGCGCCCGCCGTCGCCGCGCCCGACAACGCCGCCCGATTCGAGCGCGCCGTGTCCGCCTACGAAGCCGGTCGGTTCGACGCCGCGCGCGACGAGTTCAAGCGCCTGGCCGCCCAGGGTTCGGCGATCGCCGAGACGATGCTCGGCACGATGTACGCCGAGGGGCGCGGCGTGAGGGCCGATCCCGCGACCGCCGTCGCCTATTTCTACCGCGCCGCGCACCGCGGCTACGCGCCCGCGCAGCTCGCGCTCGCAGACGCCTTCGCGAAGGGGCGGGGCACAGCGTCCGACGCGGTCGCGGCCTACAGGTGGGCGCGCCTCGCCCAGGTGCGCGGCTACGGCGCGACGGCCGAGGTGAGCCGCGAGACGGTCGAACGGCTGGCGCGGGAGATCACGCCCGAGGAACGCCGCAAGGCCGACCGCGGCGTGCTGAACTGGCGTCCCTGGTCGACGTCCGCCCGGTAGAGGTTCAGGCCGGCGTCAGGACGCCGTGGCGCTTCTTGCCGGCCGAAAGTTTGACCTGATCCGTCACCGCGATGACGTGCGCCTCGTCGGTGATCGCCGCGCCGTCCACGCGCGCGCCGCCCTGAGCGATCAGCCGTCGCGCCTCGTTCTTCGAGCCGACGAGCCCCAGCCGAACCATGGCGTCGACCAGGCCGATCGAACCCGAGACGCCCAGCGTCGGCAGGTCGCTGCCGGCCGCGCCCTGCTCGAAGGTGGTGCGGGCGGTCTCGGCGGCCAGGCGGGCCGCCTCTGCGCCGCGGCACATCGCGGTCGCCGCGTCGGCCAGCACCTTCTTCGCCTCGTTGATCTCCGAGCCCGCCAGCGCTTCGAGCCGCTCGATCTCGTCGAGCGGGAGGTCGGTGAACAGCCGCAGGAATCGGCCGACGTCGGCGTCGTGCGTGTTGCGCCAGAATTGCCAATAGTCGTAGCTCGGCAGGCTGTCCTCGTGCAGCCACACGGCGCCCGCCATCGTCTTGCCCATCTTGCCGCCGTCGGCGGTGGTGATCAGCGGCGTCGTCACGCCGAAGACCTCGACGCCGTCCATGCGGCGCGTCAGTTCGATGCCGTTGACGATGTTGCCCCACTGGTCCGAGCCGCCCATCTGCAGCCGGCAGGCCGCGCGCCGTTCGAGCTCGAGGAAATCGTAGGCCTGCAGGATCATGTAGTTGAACTCGAGGAAGCTCAGCGACTGCTCGCGGTCGAGCCGCAGCTTCACCGACTCGAAGCTCAGCATGCGGTTGATGGAGAAGTGCTGCCCGACCTCGCGCAGGAACGGGATGTACTCGAGGCGGTCGAGCCACTCGCTGTTGTCGAGCATGATCGCGTCGGTCGGGCCGTCGCCGAAGGTGAGGAACCGTTCGAAGATGCGCTTGATCGCGGCGACGTTCGACCGGATCGTCTCGTCGGTCATCAGCTTGCGCGCTTCGTCCTTGAAGCTCGGGTCGCCGATCTTGCCGGTGCCGCCCCCCATCAGCACGATCGGCTTGTGGCCGGTTTGCTGGAGACGGCGAAGCAGCATGATCTGGACGAGGCTGCCCACGTGCAGCGACGGCGCCGTCGGGTCGAAGCCGATATAGCCGGGCACGATCTGCCGCGACGCCAGATCGTCGAGACCCCCGGCGTCGGTCGTCTGGTGGATGTAGCCGCGTTCGTCTAGGACGCGGAGGAGATCGGAGCGGTAGGCTGTCATGGCGGGGCCGCGCTTAGCACGGAGAGAGGCGGGGTGGGTAGCGGGTTGCGCTTGGCGGTCGGCCTGATGTCCGGCACGTCGATGGACGGGGTCGACGCCGCGCTGATCGAGACCGACGGCGAGCGCGTCGTGCGCCCGCTCGAGGTGCATTCGCGACCCTACGACGAGGCGATGCGCGCCAAGCTGCGCCGCGCGATGGAGATCGCGCTCGCGATGCCGGCGCCCGCGCCGCACGAGGAGATCGACCGGGTCGCGCTCGACCTGACCGTCGCGCACGACGAGGCGGTCGAGGCGCTGCTCGCCAAGGCGGGCCTCGACCGGGACGAGGTCGACGTGATCGGCTTCCACGGCCAGACGGTCGCGCATCGGCCCGACCGGCGCTGGACCTGGCAGATCGGCGACGGCCAGCTCCTGGCGCGCCTGTCGGGTGCCGCGGTCGTCGACGATTTCCGCTCGGCCGACGTCGCCGCGGGCGGGCACGGGGCGCCGCTGGTGCCCGTCTTCCACCGCGCGCTGATCGAGCCGCTGCGCGAGCTGCCGGGGCTCGGCTGCCGTCAGGCGGTGGCGGTCCTCAACCTGGGCGGCGTCGGCAACCTGACTTGGTTCGGAACCGCCGACGACGACATGCTCGCCTTCGACACCGGCCCCGGCAACGCGCTGGTCGACGACTGGGTGCGCGAGCACGCAGGCCTCAGCCACGACGCGGGCGGCGGGCTCGCCGCCCGCGGCCGCGTTCACGACGAGCGGCTCGCCGCGATGTGCGACCTGCCCTGGTTCGACCTCGCGCCGCCCAAGTCGCTCGACCGCAACGACTTCTCGATCGATGCGGTGCGCGGCCTGAGCCTCGAGGACGGCGCGGCGACGCTCGCCGCCTTCACCGCGGAGACCGTGCGCATCGGCCTGGGCCACGCGCCCGAGCCGACCGCGCGGCTGCTCGTGGCCGGCGGCGGGCGCCACAACAAGACGATGATGCGGATGCTCCAGCAGCGGCTCAACTTGCCGGTCGAACCGGTCGAGGCGGTGGGCTGGGACGGCGACATGCTCGAGGCGCAGGCCTTCGCCTACCTCGCGGTGCGCGTCCTGGACGGCAAGCCGACGAGCTTCCCGACGACGACCGGCGTCCCGCAGCCGATAGTGGGCGGCCGGGTGAACCTGCCGTGAGGTGAACCTGCCCGCGAGGTAGCCGACGGGTCGCTGCCGGTTACCGCCCCGAGGCGATCCGCATGTCGAGGTAGCGCTCGATCACGGCCTGGAGCTGGTCCATCTCCTTCTCAAAGAAGTGGTTCGCGCCGTCGATCACCTCGTGCGTGATCGTGATGTGCTTCTGTGTCTTGAGCTTGTCGACCAGCTTCTGGACGCCGCCCGCCGTCACCACCTCGTCGCCCGAGCCGTTGACGATGAGGCCCGACGACGGGCACGGCGCCAGGAATCCGAAGTCGTAGAGGTTGGCCGGCGGGGCGACCGAGATGAAGCCCTTGATCTCCGGGCGGCGCATCAGGAGCTGCATGCCGATCCAGGCGCCGAAGCTGAAGCCCGCGACCCAGGTGGTCTGCGCCTCGGGGTTGAACTGCTGGAGCCAGTCGAGCGCGCTCGCCGCGTCCGACAGCTCGCCGATGCCGTTGTCGAATTCGCCCTGGCTTCGCCCGACGCCGCGGAAGTTGAAGCGCAGCGTCGCGAAGCCGCGCTTCGTGAAGATGTTGTAGAGCATGTGCACGATGTGGTTGTTCATCGTGCCGGGATGCGGATGGAGGATGATCGCGACCGGAGCGCGGGGGCGCGAGCCCGGCTGGTAGCGGCCTTCCAGTCGGCCTTCCGGCCCGGGGAAAATGACTTCTGGCATGGCGAGCGCCTATATAGGGGGGAGCCCCGACTCCGCAACGGAAACGAATCGCCCCGCCGTGACCGCCTATCTCGACTACAACGCGACCGCGCCGCTCGATCCGGCGGCGATCGACGCGATGACGGCCGCGGCGCGCGACTGGGCCAATCCGTCGTCGGTGCACGCCGCCGGCCGGCGCGCCAAGGGGCTGCTCGAAAGCGCGCGCGAGACGATCGCGCGGCACCTGGGCTGCCGGCCGCAGACGCTGGTGTTCACCGGCGGCGGCACCGAGGCGGTCGGACTCGCCCTGCGCGGGGCGAAGGCCGCTTCGCACGTTGTCTCGGCGGTCGAACACGACGCCGTGCGGCTCCAGGCGCGGGAACCGATCGTCGCGCCGGTCGACGCGCGCGGGATCGTCGACCTCGCCGAGCTCGACCGCCGGCTCGCGGGGGCACCGGCGCCGGCGCTGCTGGCGGTGATGCACGTCAACAACGAGACGGGCGTCGTCCAGCCCGTCGAGGAAGTGCTGCGCCTCGCCCGCGCGCACGGCGCGCGCCTCCTGGTCGACGCCGTGCAGTCGGCGGGGAAGCTGCCGCTGCCGGCGGCGGATTTCGTCGCGGTGTCGGCGCACAAGCTCGGCGGCCCGCCGGGCGTCGGGGCGCTGGTGGTGCGCTGCGCCGACGACTTCGCCGCGGTGCAGCGCGGTGGCGGGCAGGAGCGGGGCTACCGCGCGGGGACCGAGAACCTGCCGGGCATCGCAGGGTTCGCCGCGGCGCTCGCGGCCCGAGCCGCCGACGACGGCTGGCTCGACCGCGCGACCTCGCTCCGCGATCGGCTCGAGGCGCGGCTGACCGCGGCGTGGCCGTCGGCCGAGATCTTCGGGTCGCGCGCGCCGCGCATCGGCACCACGAGCTGCCTGCGGCTGCCCGGCGTGGCGGCTTCGACGCAGCTCATCGCGCTCGATCTCGCGGGCTATCGGGTGTCGAGCGGCGCGGCCTGCTCGTCGGGCAAGGTCAAGGCGAGCCATGTTCTGACGGCGATGGGCGCGGCGCCCGACGCCGCGGGCGAGGCGATCCGCGTCAGCCTCGGGTGGCGCACGACCGAAGCCGAGGTCGACGGCTTCGCGGAGGCGTGGCTGGCGCTCGCGCGGCGACGGGCGGCCGTTCCCCCGCCGCGGCCCAGGGCAGGGGCGGCGTGATGGCTCGCCCGATCTACCTCGACTACCAGGCGACGACGCCGATCGACCCGGCGGTGGCGGCGGCGATGCAGCCCTTCCTCGCGGAGCGTTTCGGAAACCCGCATTCCCCGCATCGCTACGGTTGGGAAGCCGACGCCGCGATCGACGCGGCGCGGGCGCAGATCGGCGGGCTGCTCGGCGCCGCGCCCGAGACGATCGTGTTCACCAGCGGCGCGACCGAGGCGTCGAACCTGGCGCTCAAGGGCGTGCTGACCGCGCCGGGCCAGCGCCGGCGCCGCGTCGTCACGGTCGCGACCGAGCACAGCTGCGTGCTCGACACCGCCGAATATCTGCGCGAGCTGGGCGCCGAGCTTGCCCTGCTCGGTGTCGACGGCGACGGTCTGGTGCGGCTCGACGAGGTCGAAGCGGCGATCGGCGAGGACGCGGCGATCGTCTCGGTGATGGCCGTCAACAACGAGATCGGCGTGATCCAGCCGATCGCGGCCATCGCGGAGCTCGCGAGGCGGGCGGGCGCGGTGATGCACTGCGACGCCGCCCAGGCGTTCGGCAAGATCCCCCTCGATGTCGAGGCGCTCGGCGTCGACCTCCTCAGCCTGTCCGGCCACAAGATCTACGGTCCGAAGGGCATCGGCGCGCTCTACGTACGGCCCGGCACGCGCGTCGCCCCGCAGATGCACGGCGGCGGCCAGGAGGGCAACGGCCTGCGCTCCGGCACGCTCCCCACCATGCTGTGCGTCGGGCTCGGCAAGGCGGCCGACGTGGCCGGCGCGCGCATGGCGGCGGACGCGGCGCACGCCCGGACGTTGTGGGACCGCCTGCTCGGGGGGATCGACGTTCCGTACCGGATCAACGGGTCGGCCACCGATCGCTGGCACGGCAACCTCAACCTCGCCTTCCCGGGCGTCGACGGGGCTCGCCTGCTGTCCGACCTGCGCGAGCTCGCCGTGTCGGCGGGCGCCGCCTGCGCGTCCGCGAAGGCCAAGCCGAGCCACGTGCTCGCCGCGCTCGGTCTTCCCGACGCGCTGGCGAAGGCCAGCTTGCGGATCGGCTGGGGACGGTTCACCACCGAGGCGGAGATCGACCGGGCGGCGGCGATGATCGTCGCGGCGGTGAAGGCGCAAGGGGTGAGGGCGGCGTGACGAAGGTTCGGTTCGTGTCGGCGGACGGGCGGAGGGTCGTCGAGGCCGAGGGCGCCGGAGGAACGCGGCTACTCGAGCTGGCGCAGGCGCACGACCAGCCGCTCGAAGGCGCGTGCGAAGGGGCGATGGCCTGCTCCACCTGCCACGTGGTCGTCGCGCCGCAGGATTTCGCCAAGCTGCCGCCGGCGAGCGAGGAGGAAGAGGACATGCTCGACTTCGCCTACGGCGTGTCGCGCACCTCGCGACTGGCTTGCCAGATCTGGCTCGACGACGCGATCGACAGCCTCGAGGTGCGTATGCCGGGCGGCAGCACCAACATGCAGGGGCGCTAGCTAGGGCTGCGGCTGTCCGGGCGGTGGCTGCGTCGGCTCGGCGGGCGGTTCGGTCGTGGGCGCCGTCGACGGCTCGACCGGCGTCGCCGCGACGCCCGGCGGCGGCGCCGAGAAATCCTCTTCTTCCGGCGGCGCGCCGTCGTGGATCAGGTTCCAGCGATACTGGAGATAGGCGGCGCGCACCGTGGCGTACTCGTCGGCGCTGCCCTTGAGCAGCGCGTCGGCGGTGTCCATGACGTAGGAGCGCGTGTCGGCGAGCTCGAGCGCGTTCAGGCCGACCTCTTCTGTGAACGACAGCCTCAGCTCGCCGACGCCGATGCGGTAGGGGTCGCTCACCCGCTCGACGCCGAAACCGATGCTGTCGCGCAGCGTCGACGGGCCGAAGAAGGGCAGCATGACATAGGGCCCGGACTTCACGCCCCAGACCGCCAGCGTCTGGCCGAAGTCCTCGGCCTCCTGCGGCCGGCCCATGTCGGTGGCGTGGTCCGCGAGGCCGCCGACGCCGAGCACGGTGTTGATGAGGAAGCGGTCGAGGGTGCGGAACGCCTGGCTGACCTTGCCCTGGAGGATCGCGTTGAAGAAGGAGAAGGGCTCGTCGACGTTGTTGAACGCGTTGCCGACCCCGCGCTGCGCGGCCTTCGGGACGACCGCCCGGTAGACGTTGGTGCCCGGAGTCACGACCGCCTTGTCGACGGTGCGGTTGAACGAATAGATCGCGCGGTTGGTCTTCTCGATCGGGTCGCGCTCCGCCTGGAGCTGATCGCCGGGCGTCGACGCGCAGGCGGCGAGCGAGCCGGCGGCGAGAAGGACAGGGACGCGGATCGCGTGCAACGTTGATCTCCCGAAACAGCCCCGTGGGGGGACAAACGCCGTGCCAAGCAATTCGGCCCCGGCGAGTCAATCCGTTGACCGCATATAAAGATATGTTTATGTCCGCAATCGATGCAGACGGTGCTGCCCATCTTCCGCGCGCTGGCCGACCCGACCCGGTTGCGCATCCTGTCGCTCGTGCGACGGATGGAGCTGTCGGTCGGCGAACTGGCGCAGGTCCTGCGCCAGAGCCAGCCGCGCGTGTCGCGGCACGTCAAGATCCTCGCCGAAGCGGGACTGCTGGAACGCTACAAGGAAGGCGCCTGGGTCTTCCTGCGCGCCGGCCGCGGCGCGGCGGCCGCACCGGCGTTTGCGGCGCTCGATGCCTGGGCGGTCGACGCGTCGGCATCGGACGTCGAGCGGCTGGCGGCGGTGCGCGCCGAGCGCGTCGCGGCCGCCGAGCAGTATTTCGCCGCTCACGCCGATGAATGGGACCGGCTCCGGACGCTCCACGTCGCCGACGCCGAGGTGGAGGCGGCGGTCGGCCGCTCGCTCGCCGGCCGACCGGTGGGCCGCCTGCTCGACGTCGGCACCGGCACCGGCCGCATGATCGAACTGCTCGGGCCGGCGGCGAACGACTCCCTCGGCATCGACCGCAGCGTCGACATGCTGCGCGTCGCCCGCGCCAAGATCGAGGCCGCCGGGCTGCCGCGCGCGCAGGTCCGCCAGGCCGACATGTACGCGCTGCCCGTCGACGACGCGGGCGCGGACACCATCGTCCTCCATCAGGTGCTGCACTACGCGCACGAGCCCGCGCAGGCGATCGCGGAGGCCGCCCGCGTGCTCGCGCCCGGCGGGCGCCTGCTGATCGTCGATTTCGCCCCGCACGACCGCGAGGAGCTGCGCGAGAAGCACGCCCACGCGCGGCTCGGCTTCGAGGACGAGCTGGTCTGCGGCTGGCTCGCCGACGCCGGGCTCGACGCGCGCGTGGTCGACCGGCTGACCGGCGGGGCGCTCACCGTAACCTTGTGGATGGGCGAGCGCGCCGCGCTGCCCCAGGCGGAGGCCGCATGACCCTGTCACTTGCCCAGATGTCGGAGGCGGCGCGGGCGCTCAACGGCCCGCTCTACGCCGACCTCGCCGGCGACGTCGCCGTGTCGTTCGAGTTCTTCCCGCCCAAGACCGAGGCGATGGAGGCGACGCTCTGGTCGTCGATCGAGACGCTCGAGCCGCTGCGGCCGCGCTTCGTCTCGGTCACCTACGGCGCGGGCGGCTCGACGCGCGAGCGCACGCACAACACGGTGGCGCGCATCGTCCGCGACACCGCGCTGACGCCCGCGGCGCACCTCACCTGCGTCGACGCCTCGCGCGACGAGATCGACGAGGTCGCGCGCGGCTACTGGGCGGCGGGCGTCCGCCACATCGTGGCGCTGCGCGGCGATCCGCCCGTCGCCGGCCAGCGCTTCGAGCCGCGGGCCGACGGCTACGACAGCGCCGCGGCGCTCGTCGCCGGACTGAGGCGGGTCGGCGAATTCGACGTATCGGTGGCGGCCTACCCCGAGATGCACCCCGAGGCGGGATCGCTCGCGAGCGACATCGACAACCTGAAGCGCAAGCTCGACGCCGGTGCGTCGCGCGCGATCACGCAGTTCTTCTTCGAGCCCGAGACCTACTTCCGCTTCCGCGACGCGGCCGCCGCCGCCGGGATAGACGCCGAGATCGTGCCCGGCATCCTGCCGGTCTCCAACTTCGCGCAGACGGTGAAGATGGCGACGATGTGCAAGACCGACATCCCGGGCTGGATGGAGCGGCTGTTCGTCGGCCTGGAGGACAAGCCGGCTGCGCGCCAGCTCGTGGCGGCGACCGTCGCCGCGGAGCTGTGCCGCCGCCTCTATGCCGGCGGCGTGCGCGAGTTCCACTTCTACACGCTCAACCGCGCCTAGCTGGCCTACGCCATCTGCCACCTGCTCGGGGTGCGGCCGGGCGCCCGAGCGCTGCAGGAGAAGGCGGCATGACGACCCCGAGCCAGGCTGCCGCGCGGTTGCGCGCCGAGGCGGCGAAGCGCATCCTGCTCACCGACGGCGCGTTCGGCACGATGATCCAGAGCTACGGGCTCGGCGAGGCCGACTACCGCGGCGCGCTCGACCTCAACCGCGACCAGAAGGGCAACAACGACATCCTGGCGCTGACCCGGCCCGAGATCATCGCCGAGATAACGCGCGACTACTTCGGGGCGGGTTCGGACATCGTTTCCACGAACACGTTCAACGCCAACCGGATCCGCCAGGCCGATTACGGCGCCGAGGCGCTGGTCCGCGAGATCAACCTCGCGTCCGCGCGGATCGCGCGCGAGGCGGCCGACGCCGCGCAGGCCGCGGACGGCCGGCCGCGCTTCGTCGCCGGCGCGCTCGGACCGACGAATAAGACGCTGTCGCTGTCGCCCGACGTCAACGATCCCGGCTACCGGGAGGTCGACTTCGACACGGTGAAGGACGTCTACGCGGAGCAGATCGCGGCGCTGGTCGACGGCGGCGTCGACTTCATCCTGATCGAGACGATCTTCGACACGCTCAACGCCAAGGCGGCGATCATGGCGGCGCTGGAAGAGGGCGACCGTCGCGGCTCCGAGCTCCCGATCATGCTGTCGATGACGATCACCGACATGTCGGGGCGCAACCTGTCGGGCCATTCGATCGAGGCCTTCTGGTACGCCGTCCGCCACGCGCGGCCGCTGACGATCGGGCTCAATTGCTCGTTCGGCGCCGACCTGCTCCGCCCGCACGTGCAGGCGCTGAACGGCATCGCCGACGCGCTGGTCATGGCCTATCCGAACGCCGGCCTGCCGAACGATCTCGGCCAGTACGACGAGGCGCCGGCGACGACCGGCGGCCTGATCGCCGACTGGGCGCGCAACGGCCTGGTCAACATCGTCGGCGGCTGCTGCGGCACCACCCCGGCGCACATCGCGGCGATGGCGCGGGCGGTCGACGGCCACGCGCCGCGCACGATCCCGAGCGTCGCCCCGGCGATGCGCCTGGCGGGCCTCGATCCGATGACGCTCGCCGCCTGAAGGACAAGATGATGCGTAGCAGTGCCCTGGCGGTCGCGCCGAGCGAGGATCCGACGCCGGACGTCGCGGTCGCCACCTTCGTCAACGTCGGCGAGCGGACGAACGTCACCGGTTCGGCGAAGTTCAAGAAGCTGGTGATGGCCGGCGACTACGCCGCCGCGGTCGACGTCGCGCGCCAGCAGGTCGAGGCCGGCGCGCAGGTCATCGACGTCAACATGGACGAGGGTCTGCTCGACGCCGAAGCCGCGATGACCACCTTCCTGAAGCTCATCGCCGCGGAGCCGGACATCGCGCGCGTGCCGGTGATGATCGACAGCTCGAAGTGGAGCGTCATCGAAGCCGGGCTCAAGTGCGTTTCGGGCAAGCCGATCGTCAATTCGATCAGCATGAAGGAGGGCGAGGCCGCCTTCCTGGAGCAGGCGCGCAAGTGCCGCCGCTACGGCGCCGCCGTCGTCGTCATGGCGTTCGACGAGGTGGGGCAGGCCGACACTTCGGCGCGCAAGGTCGAGATCTGCGAGCGCGCCTACAAGCTTCTGGTCGCCGACGGCTTCCCGGCCGAGGACATCATCTTCGACCCCAACATCTTCGCGGTGGCGACCGGGATCGAGGAGCACAGCAACTACGGCGTCGACTTCATCGAGGCCTGCCGCGAGATCAAGCGCCGCTGCCCGCACGTCCGCATCTCGGGCGGCGTCTCCAACCTGTCATTCTCGTTCCGCGGCAACGAGCCGGTCCGCCGGGCGATGCACTCGGTGTTCCTCTACCACGCCATCAGGGCGGGGATGGACATGGGCATCGTCAACGCCGGCCAGCTCGACGTCTACGACGCCATCGATCCGGAGCTGCGCGACGCCTGCGAGGACGTGGTCCTCAACCGCCGGGCGGACGCCACCGAGCGCATGCTCGAGCTCGCCGAGCGGTACCGGCACAGCGGGGAGGCGACCGACAAGCAGGTCGAGGAATGGCGCGGCTGGCCGGTCGAGAAGCGGCTCGAGCACGCGCTGGTCAAGGGGATCGACGCCTATGTCGTCGAGGACACCGAGGAGGCGCGGCAGCTCGCCGCCCGGCCGATCGAGGTGATCGAAGGGCCGTTGATGGCGGGCATGAACGTCGTCGGCGACCTGTTCGGCGAGGGCAAGATGTTCCTGCCGCAGGTGGTGAAGTCGGCCCGCGTCATGAAGAAGGCCGTGGCCCACCTCATCCCCTACATCGAGGCGGAGAAGTCGGCGGGCGCCCGGGCCAAGGGCAAGGTCGTGATGGCGACCGTCAAGGGCGACGTCCACGACATCGGCAAGAACATCGTCGGCGTCGTCCTGCAGTGCAACAACTTCGAGGTGATCGACCTCGGCGTGATGGTCCCGTTCCAGGATATCCTCAAGGCGGCGAACGAGAACCAGGCCGACATCATCGGTCTGTCCGGGTTGATCACGCCGTCGCTCGACGAGATGGTCACGGTCGCGGCGGAGATGGAGCGGCAGGGAATGAAGCTCCCGCTGCTGATCGGCGGGGCCACGACGAGCCGCGTCCACACCGCGCTCCGCATCGCGCCCGCCTATTCGGGGCCGACGATCCACGTGCTCGACGCCAGCCGCGCGGTCGGCGTCGCCTCGACGCTCGTCTCGGATACCCTGAAGGACGAGCTCGTCGGCAAGACGGCCGACGAGTACGAGGCGATCCGCGCCTCGCGCGCCGGCAAGGGGGAGGGGAAGCTGGTGAGCCTCGAGGCCGCCCGCGCCAACGCCTTCCCGGCCGACTTTGCCGCGCATCCGCCGGTCCGGCCGAACCTGACGGGGACGCGTCGGTTCGAGGATTACGACCTCGCGGAGCTCGTGCCCTACATCGACTGGACGCCGTTCTTCCGCGCCTGGGAGCTGGCGGGCAACTTCCCGGCGATCCTGGACGACCCGATCGTCGGCGAGAGCGCGCGGGCGCTGTTCGACGACGCGCAGGCGATGCTCGGGCGGATCGTCGAGGAGAAGTGGCTGACCGCGCGCGCGACGATCGCCTTCTGGCCGGCGAGCCGCGACGGCGACGACGTGCTGATCTTCACCGACGAAAGTCGTTCGGAGGTCCTCTCGCGCATCCCGTTCCTGCGCCAGCAGGTCGAGAAGCGCGAAGGCCGCCCTAACATGTGCCTGGCCGACTTCGTGTCGCCGCACGAGGACTGGATCGGCGGCTTCGCCGTGACGGCCGGCCTCGGCATCGACGAACACCTCGCGCGCTTCAAGGCGGCGAACGACGATTACTCGGACATCCTGCTCAAGGCGCTCGCCGACCGCTTCGCCGAGGCGCTCGCCGAGCACATGCACATGCGCGTCCGCCGCGAGTTCTGGGGCTATGCGCCGCACGAGGACCTGACCAACGACGAGCTGATCCGCGAGCGTTACGCAGGCATCCGCCCGGCGCCCGGCTACCCGGCCTGCCCGGACCACAGCGTCAAGCCCGAGCTGTTCCGCCTGCTCGACGCCGGGTCGACCGGCATGACGCTCACCGAAAGCTTCGCGATGCTGCCGACCGCGAGCGTG
>Ga0164290_1001952_pt1 | contig 19818 bp, 26 predicted proteins | sample Micstemetagenome_FD_108782 | JGI IMG/M metagenome (GOLD analysis project Ga0164290, IMG submission 108782) | Contaminated culture microbial community from soil near Moab, Utah, USA - Microcoleus steenstrupii SON62 (Illumina Assembly) | ecosystem: Environmental > Terrestrial > Soil > Soil crust... | reverse complement strand
GCCCATGACGGCGATCTCGGCCGAGGGCCAGGCGTAGTTGACGTCGCCGCGCAGGTGTTTGCTGCTCATCACGTCATAGGCGCCGCCATAGGCCTTGCGGGTGATGACGGTCAGCTTGGGCACCGTCGCCTCGGCATAGGCGAACAGCAGCTTGGCGCCGTGTTTGATCAGGCCGCCGTACTCCTGACGCGTGCCGGGCATGAAGCCGGGCACGTCGACGAAGGTCACCAGCGGGATGTCGAAGGCGTCGCAGAAACGCACGAAGCGGGCGGCCTTGCGGCTGGAGTCGATGTCGAGGACGCCGGCCAGGACCTGGGGCTGGTTGGCGACGACGCCGACGGTCTGGCCGTCGAGGCGGCCGAAGCCGGTGACGATGTTCTTCGCGAAGTCGGGGGCGATCTCGAAGAATTCGGCCTCGTCGACCGTCTTCAGGATCAGTTCCTTGATATCATAGGGCTGGTTCGGATTGGCCGGGACGAGGGTGTCCAGGCTGGCCTCGTCGCGGTCGGGGTCGTCGTAGGAGTCGCGGACCGGGGGCTTTTCGCGGTTGCTGAGGGGCAGGAAGCCGATCAGGCGGCGGACCTCGCTGAGGGCCTCCAGATCGTTCTCGAAGGCGCCGTCGGCGACGCCGGACTTCTGGGCATGGACGCGGGCGCCGCCGAGGTCCTCGTGGGTGACCACCTCATTGGTGACGGTCTTCACCACGTCGGGGCCGGTGACGTACATGTAGGAGGTGTCCTTCACCATGAAGATGAAGTCGGTGATGGCGGGGGAATAGACGTCCCCGCCGGCGCAGGGGCCCATGATGACGCTGATCTGGGGGATGACGCCCGAGGCCAGGGTGTTCTGCAGGAAGATGTCGGCATAGCCGGCGAGGCTCTCGACCCCCTCCTGGATGCGGGCGCCGCCGGCGTCGAACAGGCCGATGATCGGCGCGCCATTGGTCAGGGCCATCTTCTGGATCTTGACGATCTTGGCCGCGTGCGCGCCCGAGAGCGAGCCGCCGAAGACGGTGAAATCCTTGGAGAAGACATAGACCAGGCGGCCGCCGATCGTGACGCGGCCGGTGACCACGCCGTCGCCGGGGATGCGCTGTTTCTCCATGCCGAAGTCGTGCGAGCGGTGCTCCACGAACATGTCGGTCTCCTCGAAAGAGCCTTCGTCCAGCAGCACCTCGATGCGCTCGCGGGCGGTCAGCTTGCCCTTGGCGTGCTGGCTGGCGATGCGGGTCTCGCCGCCGCCGAGGCGGGCGCCGGCGCGGCGTTCTTCGAGCTGGTCGAGGATGGTTTTCATGCGGCGTCTCCTTGAGCGGGAGGCTTAAGGAGGGGCGGAGGCGGAGGCAAGCGCCCCCTCCACCATGCTTCGCATGGTCCCCCTCCCCCAAGGGGGGAGGATTTTACCCCGAGAACCCCTGCCCCATCGGCTCCGGCGCGGTCATGGCCGCCAAGTGCTGGAGTTCGGCGACGTGGGCGGCGAAGGCCTTGCGGCCGGCGGGGGTGAGGCTGAGCCAGGTGCGCTGGCGGCCGTCGAATGGGGCCTTGGTCAGGGCGACGTAGCCCGCCTCCTCGAGCTGTTTGAGGTGTTTGGACAGGACCGAGTCGGAGACGCCGATACGGTCGCGGATCATGGCGAACTCGGCGTCGTCGACGCTGGAGAGGATGGCGCAGATCTGCAGCCGGCCACGGGCGTGGATGACCGGGTCGAAGACCGGGACGGCGCTCATTTGAGGCCCTCCGCCAACTCCCTGCGCCAGACGCGCATCCACAGACGGGCGCCGACGATCGCCGTGACGAAGCCGAGGCCGCCGGAGAGGAGGAACAGCCAGTCGGGGCCCTCGTCCCGGCCATGAAGCGAGAGGAAGACCAGGCCCACGAAGACGGCCACCATGCCGAAGGAGACCCAGCGGGCGCGCTTTGGCGAATAGCCGCTGACCCACCAGCCCAGTTTCTTGCGCCACCAGATGATCATGCCAGCGAAGGCGGCGAGGGCGACCGCAAGGGCGAGGGTGGACCACAGGCCCGGCATTCCCGGGGCCGCCAGCAGCAGGGCGCAGGCCGCGCCGTAGACCAGATCATAGCCGAACGGGTAGTCGGCCGCCGGGGCGACGCCGCTTCGGGCGGCCTGGATCGAGGCCAGGGCCTCGCGGGGGTCGGGGTCTTGCGTCATGGCGAACTCTCACTTTCCAATGTGAAAAATGTAGCATCACTTTCCATGATGGCAAGTTATTATTTTCCAGTCTGGAAAGTCAGTCGAGCGCGCGGAACCACCGATCCAGCAGCACGGCCTCGGCGCGGCGGGCGGAGGTGCGCTCGGCGGCTTCGGCGTCGACGCCCCACTGGCGTTCCTGGAAGGCCTCGTCGAGGCGGGAGAGTTCGAAGGCCGCCTCGCCGCCCAGAACGCCGCGCTGAAGGGCGAAGGCGAGGACGGCCGAACCCAGCAGGGGCGTGGCCATGGCCAAGCCGGTCAGGGCGAAGTCGTCGAGGCGCAGGGCCAGTTCGCGCACGCGGGCGATGGCGGCCGGGTCCTGGGCGCGGTGGTATATGCCTTCGGCCGCTTCGAGCACGACCCCGAGCTCCAGCGCGGCCCAGTCGCGCCATGGCGTCCACTCGCGGGCCTGCTCCACCGCCAGCGAGGTCGGGTGTTCGGCGAGGTAGCAGAGCAGGTCCGAGCCGGAAAAGGCGGCGATCTCGTCGGCGACGGCCTCGCGGGCCTGACTCACGCGGTCGATGGCGGTCGAGGCCAGACGGGTGGCGGGCATGGCCGCGGGATCGATGAACTCGCCCTGGGCGGCCCATTCATCGGCGACCAGCCGGGCGGCGGCCTCGGTCGGCAGGGCCAGCGGAGCGTGGGCCGGGGTCTTCGGCGTGCGCCCATCCAGGGTGACCGCCCAGACCGGCCCCTTGGCGCCCTCAGCTTCCGCGATGTCGACTGTCTTCCAGAAGCGCTTCAGCCGCTCCTCGGACTCGCGGAAGCCCTTGCGGGCGGCGACGTTGGGGTCGAGGGGCGGGATGTGGCTCATGGCGGGGCGTATAGCGCGGTGCGGCGGCCCCCTCCACAGGGAACGACCCGCGGCGGGCGAGGTTAGGTCGGCTGAACCGCAACCTTCACGGAAAGACGACCGCGCCCATGGACGACCGGGGCTCCGACCGCGCCGAACTGGCCGAGAACCGCACCGATCTGGCGGAGGACCGCACCTCCATGGCCAATGAGCGGACCTTCGCGGGCTGGGCGCGAACGGCGATGGCGGCCATCGGCATCGGCCTGGCGTTCAACGCCCTGTTCAGCCGGATGGAGCCGGTCTGGGCTCCCAAAGCCATCGCCACCGTCTTCATCCTGCTGGCCATCTTTCTCGTGGTGATGGCCGAGCGGCGGGCCTGCGCCGTCGCAGCGCGGCTGGACACCCATGCGGGCAAGGACCTGTCGTCGATGAGCATCCGCGTCATCGCCATCGCCATCGGCTTCGGCGCCGCCTGTCTGATCGCCGGGATCTGGCTGCTGGTCTGAGGCTCAGGCGCGGCTCAGATTGGCGAAGCCCTCCAGCACCACCGTCAGTTCGGGGAAGGTCTGGGCGACGTGGCGGGCGCCGGCGGCGCGCTGCTCCTCGACCGTGTGGAAGCCCCAGGCCACGCCGAGCGGCAGGACCCCGGCGTTGCGGGCCATCAGGATGTCGTGGGCGGTGTCGCCGATCATGACGGTGCGGGCCGGGTCGCTGTCGCAGGCGGCCATGGCGGCGTGGAGCATGGCGGGGTCGGGCTTGCCGGGGCCGTCCTCGGCGCAGTGGGACGAGATGAACATGTCGGCCCAGCCCTCGCGAGCCAAGTTGCGGGCCACGCCGCGGCGGTTCTGGCCGGTGGCGAGGGCCAGGAGCCAGCCGTCGCGGTGCAGGCGGCGCAGGGTGGCGGTCGCCTCCGGATAGAGCGGCTCCTCGTGGCCGTCGTCGTACATGCGCTGGAAGCTGGCGCGGAAGCCGGCGATGAAGCGGGCCAGGGTCGGCGCGTCCAGCCCCGGCTCCAGCACCGCCATGGCGTGCTCCAGCGACAGGCCGACGATCTGGCGGACACGGTCGTAATCGGGCTCGGGCAGGCCGATGTCGCGCGCGGCGTCGCAGGCGGCGCGATGGATCGAGGCGCGGCTGTCGACGAGGGTGCCGTCGATGTCGAAGACTGCGAGGGGTCTCAAGATATTACCGCTCATCCCGGCGAAAGCCGGGACCCAGTGCTTTGGGTGATGTGCCTTTGGACTTGTCGCTGTGTCCCAGGTCCTGAAACGCCGGCGCCAAGCTGGACAGAACTGGGTCCCGGCTTTCGCCGGGATGAGCGGATTCAATAGCAATCATCGAATTCTCTTCACGCCCTCAAACGGGTCGCTCTCATTGCCCTCGGCTTCCTCGAAGCCGAAATGGGCGAAGCCGGCGCGCATTTCGGGGCTGAGCGGGGCCTCGACGATCAGCTTGCCGCCCGAAGGATGGTCGAGTTCGATGCGGCGTGCGTGGAGTTGCAGCTTCAGCGGGCCGGACAGCTCCTTCGATTTCTCGTCCCCGTATTTGGGGTCGCCGAGGATCGGATGGCCGATGGCGGCCATGTGGGCGCGGAGCTGGTGGGTGCGGCCGGTGAAGGGGCGCAGGGCCATCCAGCTGGCGCGGTGGGCGGCGCGGCTGAGGGTGGCGAAGGCGGTCTCGGCCGGCTCGGCGCGCGGGTCCTTGCGGTCGGCGGGGCGCATCATCTCGAAGTCGTTGATGCCGGTCTTCTTCAGCGGCATGTCGATCTGGCCGGCGGCGGGCTTGGGATTGCCGATGACGATGGCCCAGTAGGTCTTCCTGGCCTGACGCCGGGCGAAGGCGCCGGCCAGACGTTTGGCCGCCTCGGGGCCCTTGCCCAGCAGCAGGACGCCCGACGTGTCGCGGTCGAGGCGGTGAACCAGACGCGGACGCTCCATCCCCTCCCCCCAGGCCGACAGCAGCCGGTCGACATGGCGGCTGGTCTTGGTGCCGCCCTGGACGGCGAGGCCGTGCGGCTTGTTGATGGCGATGACCATCTCATCCTCGTAGAGGACCAGCGACTTGGCGAACTTTATATCCTGAGGGGACAGGGTGTGGGCGTCGCCGGCCTGACGCGAGGTGTCGTCGGGGATGGGCGGGACGCGCACGGCGGCCCCGGCGGTCAGCCGGCCCTCGGGCTTGATGCGGGTGCCGTCGACGCGGATCTGGCCGCTGCGGGCCATCTTCTGCACCTGGATGTTGGACAGATGCGGCCAGCGCCGGCGGAACCAGCGGTCGAGGCGAATGCCGTCCTCGGCCTCGCCGACATAGAGGGTCTGGACCTCGCGTTTGGGGGCGGGTTCGGCTTCCTGGATGGGGTCGTCGGTCAAAGGGCGGCTCCGAAGGCGCGGCGGGCGACCATCAGGCCGAGAAACAGGGCGGCGGTCGCCAGGACCACCGAGGCGGCGGCATAGCCCCCGGCCATGGCGAATTGGCGGCGCTCGATCATCAGGGCCGCTTCCAGCGAAAAGGCCGAGAAGGTGGTGAAGCCGCCCAGCAGGCCGACGGCGGCGAAGAGGCGAATCGACTCGCCGTGCAGACCGCCCCGGAAGGCCAGCCAGCCGGTCAGCAGACCCATCAGCAGGCCGCCGACGACATTGACCGCCAAGGTGCCCCACGGCCACTGCGCCGCCGGAAACAGGCGGAAAGCCCAGACACCGACGCCGTAGCGGGCTATCGCTCCGAGCGCGCCCCCTGCCGCGATGATGAGAAGTCGTGTCATAGTGCGGGGCTTATACACATCGCGGATGCTTCTGTGAGGCGCCCGACTTTGACCCGGCCCCACAGTCAGGAGAGTGTCTGTGTTCTCGATCTGGCAGTTCGCCATCGCCGCGGCGGCAGGCGCGTTCTGGGGCCTTGTTTTCGCGTTTATCCTCCGATGGGCGCGGAAACAGCGTGAACTCCCGACATGGCCGATCGTGACCGGCATTCTGCTCGGACTTCTGGGCGCGGTGTTGAACTGGCGCTGACTCGAAAGTGGAGGGCTCCATGACCGACCTCATCCTCGCCGTTCTGCACCACCTGCTGGTCTTCGGCCTCGTGGCCGTGATGATGGCGACGCGGGTGCTCTTGACCGGTCCCGGCGTCGATCCGGTCAGGCTGGCGCGCCTGGACGCGGGCGCCGGCGGCCTGTCGGGGCTGGTTCTGGCGGTCGGCGTGTGTCGGGTGATCTGGGGCGGCAAGGGTTGGGCCTTCTATGAGGCGAACCCGTTCTTCTGGGGCAAGATCGCCTGCTTCGCCCTGATCGGCGCCCTGACCATCCCGGGGACGATCGCCTTTCTGAAATGGCGCAAGGCGCGGGTCGCCGACGCGGCCTTTCGGCCCGAGGCGGCGCAGGTGGCGCGGCTGCGCCGGCTGACCGGCCTGCAGGCGCTGGCGCTGGTCCCGCTGCTGGCCTGCGCGGCGGCCATGGCCCGCTGGCCGTTCTGACCGAAACTTCACTTGCCGGGCGGCACGGTTAACGGCGATACCTGAGCGCAACGGCCCCGCTTCGCGTAACGAGGGAAGGCCGTCGGTCCGACGGGGGCGATCCGTCATACTGCCGGACCCTCGAACGAAGGACCGCCGAAGCGTCATGTCGCACGACGATCACAGCCACGGGCATGCAGCCCCCGCCGCCCCGCCCCTCGACGGCGGCCACGGCGGCCACGGCGCCGACGCCCGGCTGCACGCCGCGCCCAACGCCCCGCCCCCCGGGGCCGAGGACAGCGCCCACCGGTCCGTGCCCCCGCCGACGCCGGGGTCCGGCCGCGGACCGCTGCGGTCAGGCGACGGCATCCTGCGTCCGATATCCGAAAGCGAGTATTTCGCCGCCACGCCCGAGGCGGAGGCGATCGTCTCGTCGCACATCGACGAGTATTTCAACCAGCCGCTGGACATCTTTCCCTTCTGGGAGACCGACGGAAAGCCGGACCGGTTCCACGTCCTGTTCAGCCGGCAGATCGAGGAGCGATTCCCGGTCGACAGCGACATCCGCAGCCGGATTCACAGCTACGGCCGGCGCGTCTTCAGCGCCCTGATCGTCCATGTCACCGTCAAACGGCTGAGCCAGGCCGGCGCCCTGGCCGCCTTCGCGGCGCTCGCCATCCTCGGCCCCGGCCTGTTCGCGAACTGGACCGGGTCGGAGGCCATGGGCCTGGGCCTCGCCGCCGGGGCCATGATCGCCGCCTTCGGCCTCTACTGGGGCCTGCAGGCGGTGCTGTTCATCCAGTACCGGTTCCAGCTGGAGAACGACTCCTACGAGCTGTCGCGCGAGATCGTGCAGCGGACGCGCGAGCTGCAGAACCTGTTCACCTCGGCCCGGGCCATGGCCGACCAGGCCGAGACCCAGTTCCAGCAGGACGGCAAGGGCTGGGGCCAGCGCGCCATGTATCTGACCCGGCTGACCATGTGGCTGGGGGCGCGGATGGAGTACCTCGAGAAGCACGTCCAGATGGAGCTGTGGCGGGTGCGGCGCGAACGCTACTGGATGCGCTGGGCGCAGCGGCTGATGACGCCGCTGGTGCTGGTGATCGGTCTGGTCGTGCTCGCGCTGGAGCCGGCGCCGGCCGTCGGCGAGGCCGGCTTCCGCGGCCTGCAGGCGCTGGCCCTGGTGCTGGGGCTGGCGGTCAGCTGGCTGTCCTACTTCCGCTGGCGCACGCCGGTGGCGGCGATCCAGGACAAGCTGGGGGTCGATGGCTGGGTCCGCTACGCCTCGCTGGACGTCGACAACGCCGTCGCCGACCAGGTGCGGCGCGACAAGGAGCGGCTGGTCGAATACCGGGCGCTGACGCGCGGGGGGCGCTGACGGCGGCGAATTGATCGCGGTCAAGGCCGGCGATCGCTCTGACGGCCATCCTTCATCGGACAGGACCGGAGGGCTCCATGACCCCGCTTGAGGGACCGCATTTGCGCCGGCCGCGATCCCGGCGGCGCCGCTGGCTGCTGGCGGCGGTCGCTGCTGTGACGGCGGGAGCGGCGGCGGCGATCGCATTCGCCTTTCACCGCGACATGGAGGCGGCGAGGGCGGCGACGGTCGGCCGCAGCGAGATCGTCCAGAGCCCATGGGGCATGATCGAGTACGCGGACGCCGGCTCGGGGCCGGCCGTTCTGGTGATCCATGGCAGCGGCGGCGGGTTTGACCAGGGCGTGGCGTTCAGCGCGCCCCTGGAGCGGGAGGGGGGTGCGGATCATCGCGCCCTCTCGCTTCGGCTATCTGCGGAGCGCCATGCCGGCCGGGGCCACGGTGGAGATGCAGGCCGACGCCCTGGACTGGCTGATGCAGCGGCTGGGGGTCGAAGACGCCGTGATCGTCGGCGGATCGGCCGGCGCCCTGGCCGCGACCCAGCTGGCGCTGCGTCATCCCGAACGGTGCCGCGGCCTGGTGCTGGCGGTCCCGGCCCTGTACGCCCCCGACCGTCCGCCGGGCGCCAACGCCGCGCCGGACGCGGCGACGCAAAGGGCGATCAACGCCGCCCTGGGCTCGGACCTGTTGTTCTGGGCTGGCGTCCGGGCGGCGCCGGATTTCATCACCCGGATGGTGCTGGCCACCGACCCGGCCCTCGTCCGCGCCGCGCCGGCCGGCGAGCAGCAGCGGCTGCGCCGGGTACGGTTCCACATCCTACCGGTCAGCGCCCGCGCTGAAGGCATGCTGATGGATTCGTCCGAGGCGGCCGATCCGCCGCCCTGGCCGGTCGAGCGGATCGCCTGCCCGACGATGGTGTTCAGCGCCCGGGACGACCTTTACGGCACAGCCGCGGCCGCACGTCACACGGCAGGCCGAATTCCGGGGGCGAAGCTCACCCTGTACGAGTCAGGCGGCCACCTGCTGGTCGGCCACGACGCCGAGATGTGGACCGCTGTCGCCGACTTCGTCCGGGATGCAGGCCGGTCGGAGACGCGGCGCGGCGCCCCGGCCTAACGCCGCAGGCTGTCCTGCACACCGCGCGCGCTGTAGGCGTTCGGGCGGTCCGGGGTTTCGCCATTGCCCATCACCACCTCCAGCGCCGTCGAGGTCGGCGACGGGCCGCTGAAGTTGAGGCCGACGCCCACGCCGACCCCGGAACTGCGATAACTGCCGTACCGTCCGCCGTAGCTGCTGGAGCCCGCGCCGATCGAAACGCTGGGGCGCAGGCCGCCGGCGCTGTCGAGGCGGCCGTCGGTCCAGCGCTGGGTGACCTCGAACCAGTCATAGCCCTGCGAGGTCGTCAGTTCGGCGGCGCGCAGCAGGGCCATGTCCGCCACCGGGCCGGGGGCGCCGACGCCGCTGTAGGTGACCCGGAAGCGATTGGATTCGATGCGCTGTTCGGAATAGCCCTGCCCGCCCGGGGCCGCTTGCGGGCCGTACGGGGCGAGGCTGGCGCAGGCCGACAGGGCGAGGCCGGCGGCGGCGATCAGGGGCAGGGTCAGGCGGTTCATGGCGGAGCTCCGGGCGTTCCACTGAAATAGCGCCGGGCGGCGGCGAATGTTCCTAAAGTTCCGCCGCTTGTCTCAGCGCTTCGAAATCGGGGGGCAACGGCGCCTCGACGGTCAGGTCGCCGCCTTCGGGATGGGGGAAGGTCAGTTTCGCGGCGTGCAGCATCAGGCGAGGCGCGGCGCGGCCGGCGAAGGTCAGGGCGCCGCCGTAGCGGGGATCCCCGACCAGCGGGCGGCCGATGTGGGCCATATGCACGCGCAGCTGGTGCATCCGGCCGGTCAGGGGCTCCAGCTCGACGAGGGCGCCGTCCTGGGAGGCGGACAGGGTGCGATAGCGGCTCTGCGAGCCCTGGGCGCCGGGGGCGTCGAAGGCGCAGACGCGCATATAGCTTTCGCGGCCGATCTCCTGACGCACCAGCGGGGCGTCGATCCTGCCCGAGGGCGGCTCGGGGGCGGCGGAGACAAGGGCGAGATAGGTCTTGCGGAAGCGGCGCATCTGCAGCGCCTTGCCAAGAAAGCCGGCGGCCGGCTTGGTCTTCGCCGCGAGAATGACGCCGGAGGTGTCGCGATCGAGTCGGTGCACCAGCTCGGGCCGCTTGCCGTTGGAGCGCATGAAGGCCCACAGCAGGTCGTCCAGGGTGTGCGCCTTGATACGGCCCCCCTGGCTGGACAGGCCGGCGGGCTTGTTCAGCACGAGCAGGTGCGGGTCCTCGTGCACCACCCACGAGCGGACGGCGGCGATCTCGTCTTCGGACAGGGAAACGGGGGAGCGGTCGGTCACCCTGCCGCCCTAACGCAGGAAGCCACGCCTCGCCATAGCCCTTGCATATATGTGCAGAGCGCCGCCTCCCGCCGCCAGCATAAGCCCGTTCACGGCGACGATCATTGCTCCGGGCTGATCCGGAGACGGAGCCAGAAGGAAGCCGAGGCTCAAGAGGCCGAGGGCGGCCGCTATTGCAAACAGCACCACGCCCACTCGACGTCGAAGCAGGAGGGCGATCGCACCCCCCGCCCCCGCCACAAGCGCCGGAACCCAGACAAGATCCACGGCGGCCGTGAGCGCCCCTGTCGTCACGAACCAGACGCCGAACGCGGCGCCCCAGCCAAACAGAAACGTCGCAAGAACGCCCACGCCCCACAGATGCATGGGCGCGTTCGATCGTGACGGTTCCATTTAGCCTCCCTGATTCTCAAAGGAGCCGAACCCACATCCTGGGCAGGGCCCCTATGCTATCGCAGCACACCCTTGTTGCTCATGGTCCAGGCGTACCAGACGAAGAAGACGCAGGCCGCGCCAATGACGATCTGCATTGGCCACATCTCCCCCATGGCCTCCATCCCGTCCGAGAGGGCGAAGGCGTAGACCGCCCCCGCCAGCCAGCCCAGGAACGAAACCACGAACACCGGCATCGCCAGCTTCTTGCGCAGGAGCAGCAGAATCGCGCCCAGAAGCCCGCCCCAGACGCCGATCGCCCAAGCTGCGTGGGTCCAGGCGGGCATGGCGTTGAAATAGGTGAGCTGCTCTGCGGTCATGCCCATCTGGGCGAACCATTCGTCGCGGTTCGTCTGGGTCATGACGTAGTCGACGCAGCCGAAGCCGTTCCAAAGCGCCGCCACGCCCCCGACCACCCAAAGGTGCCAGGGCGTGCGGGTCGTCATCGAGGTAGTATCGGTCATCATCCCCTCCCAAGGTTGATCGATGGCGGAGGCTAGACCCAAAACCGTCGTTACGGCAACGCTAGATCCCCTGGACCCGCCAGGGCGGGTTCACGCGGTTCTCGCCGGCGAAATAGAGGCACAGGCGATTGCCGTCCGGGTCTCTGAGACGCGCCTCGCGCCAGAGCCAGCGCTGGTCCGTCGGGTCGCTGTCGAACACGACCCCGGCGGCCTTCAGGGCGGCGACCCGGGCGTCGAGGTCCTCGCATTCGAAATAGACCAGCGTGCCACCCGAAGGAGGCGCCTCCGCGAGGTGGATCGAGAAGGTCGCCCCGCCCGGGCAGAGGAAGCGGGCGTAGTGGTCGCTGGAGACGATCAGCTCCAGTCCGAGCCGCTGGTAGAAGGCGCGGGCGCGGGGGATGTCCATGACCTCGACGGTGACCTGGTTGAGGTTCACGCCGGATCGTCCTGCGCCCTGGCCCGCAGCGCCGCCCACCGCTCGAGCCGCTCCTTGACCTTGGCCTCATGCCCCTCGCCCTTGGGGGCGTAGAAGGTGCGGCGCTCCATGTCGTCGGGGAAGAAGTTGGCGCCGGAGAAACCCTCGGGCGTGTCGGGGTCGTACTGGTAGCCCTTGCCGTAGCCGAGCGACTTCATCAGCTTCGTCGGGGCGTTGCGGATGTGGGCGGGGGGCGTCAGCGAGCCGGTCTCGGCCGCCGCCCGCTTCGCCGCCTTGAAGGCTTCGTAGACGCCGACCGACTTGGGCGCGGTGGCCAGATGCACGACGGCCTGGGCCAGGGCCAGTTCGCCCTCCGGAGAGCCGAGGAAGTCGTAGGTGTCCTTGGCCGCATTGGCGACCAGCAGCGACAGGGGGTCGGCCTCGCCGATGTCCTCGACCGCCATCCGCACGATCCGGCGGGCCAGATACAGCGGATCCTCGCCGCCGTTCAGCATCCGCGCCAGCCAGTAGAGGGCGGCGTCCGGGTCTGATCCGCGCACCGATTTATGCAGCGCGGATATGAGGTTATAGTGTTCTTCTCTACTCTTGTCGTAAGCGGGAGCGCGCTTCTGCAGGATGCCGGCCAAGGCCTGGACGTCCAGCGGCTCGGTCGAGGTCAGGTCGAACAGCACCTCGGACATGGTCAGCAGGTAACGGCCGTCTCCGTCGGCGAGGGACAGCAAGGCCTGGCGCGATTCCGGGGTCAGGGGCAGGGTCTTGCCCTCCTGCGCCTCGGCCCGAATCAATAGTTGATCGAGGGCGGCGTCGTCGAGACGTTTGAGGACGTAAACTTGCGAGCGGGACAGCAGCGCCCCGTTCAGTTCGAACGACGGATTCTCGGTGGTCGCCCCCACGAGGGTGATCACCCCCTCCTCCACGAACGGCAGGAAGCCGTCCTGCTGGGCGCGGTTGAAACGGTGGATCTCGTCGACGAACAGCAGGGTCGACTGGCCGGCGGCGCGGCGCATGCGGGCGGCCTCGAACGCCTTCTTCAGATCGGCGACGCCCGAGAAGACGGCGCTGATCTGCTGGAACTGATAGCCGGCGGCCTGGGCCAGCAGGCGGGCGATGGTGGTCTTGCCGGTGCCGGGCGGACCCCACAGGATCATCGAGCCGAGGCGCCCCGCCTCGACCATGCGCCGGATCGGTCCGCCCTCGCCCAGCAGATGATCCTGGCCCACGACCTCCTCGAGGGTGCGGGGCCGCAGGCGGTCGGCCAAGGGCGCGTCGGGGGGATGGATGCCGGAGGCTTCGAACAGGTCGGTCATGCGGGCCCAGAGATAGGCGTTCCGGGCGCGGTTTTCACGCGTTAGTATGGAGCCGCCCCAACGGAGACCGCGCCATGTCCGCAGACCACGAAAAGCAGGGACCAACCGGTGGGATCGCGCCGCACCTGACCATCCCTTCCCGGGGCGGCCAAGCGGCCGTGGAGTTCTACCAGCGCGCCTTCGGGGCCGATCTAGTGGACATGAAGCTCGCCGACGACGGGGAGCGGGTCATGCACGCCCATCTGCGCGTCAACGGGGCCAGCGTGATGATGCACGACGAGTTCCCGGAGATGAACGGCGAACAGGACATCATCCCCAAGGGTGTGACCCTCCACCTGCAGGTCGACGACGCCGACGAATGGTGGAACCGGGCGATCCTCGCCGGCGGCATACCGGTCTTCCCGCTGGCCGACCAGTTCTGGGGCGATCGCTACGGCCAGTTGAAGGACCCGTTCGGGCATTGCTGGTCGATCGGGAGCCCGATCAAGGAGACCTGACCCATGGCCTATGTCCCGCCCGACCCGCCCGTCGTCCCCTATCTGATGGTGAGGAACGGGGCGCGGGCGCTGGACTGGTATGTGCGGGCCTTCGGCGGCCGGCAGGTCGAGCGCCATGACATGGAGGACGGGCGGCTGGGCCACGCCATGGTCGAACTGGCCAACGGCGGCTCCATCTATCTGTCCGACGAATTCCCCGAGCTGATCGACAGGGTGGGGACCCTGGCGCCGGACTGTCTGGGCGGAACGACCGTGACGGTGGCGCTGGCGGTCGATGACGTCGACGCCTGGCTGGCGCGGGCGGAGGCTGAGGGCGCGGTCGCCATCCGCCCGCCGGCGGACGAGTTCTACGGCCGCAATGCGAAGCTCCGCGATCCCTTCGGCCACATCTGGTCGCTGACCGGACCGAAGCCGACCTAGCGGACCAGCAGAATCCCGCGCTGACCCCGCCGCTCCACCGTCAGTTGGGCTCCACGCGGCAGGTTGGCGAGCTCGTCGGCCGAAGTCACGGCGCGGTCGTTCACGGCGAGAATGACGTCGCCCGCCTGGATGCCCACGCCGCGCCGCGCATAGCCGCGGCTGTCGACCCGGCTGACGATCACGCCCGAGGCGAAGGGATCGCCGCCGAGGCTGTCGGCGAGCGCCGGATTGAGGGTCAGGACCTGCGCGCCGGAAAGTCCGCCTTCGCGGATCAACGTCGCCTTATCGACATCGGCATCGCCCGGCAGGCGCTGGACCCGGGCGTTCAGGCTCTGGGCCCGGCCGTCCCGGAGGATGCCCACCGCCACCGTGTTATTCGGTTCGCGGGTGCCGACCCGGAAATTCAGCCCGCCCAGATCGTTGACCTCGGCGCCGTCGATGGCGGTGATGACGTCGCCCACTCGCAGGCCGGCGCGGGCGGCCGGACCGCCGGGGTAGATTTCCGTGACCACCAGCCCCTGCGGGCGCTCGAGGCCGAGGCCGCGGGCGATATCGGCGCTGACGGTCTCGCCCTTGACGCCCAGCCACGGCCGGACCACGGCGGTCGCCCCGCCGACCGCGGAATCGACCACCCGCTTCACCAGGGTGGCGGGCACGGCGAAGCCGACGCCCGAGGACGACCCGGATCGCGAGAAGATGGCCGTGTTGATGCCGATCAGGTCGCCGTCCATGTCGACCAGCGCCCCGCCCGAATTGCCCGGGTTGATGGCCGCGTCGGTCTGGATGAAGGAGCCGCTGTCGGAAATGCCGGTCTCGGTCCGGTTCAGGGCCGAGATGATGCCGTTGGTGACCGTCTGGCCGACTCCGAACGGGTTGCCGATGGCCAGCACCAGATCGCCGACCTGCTGTTCCTCGCGGTCGTCGATGGCCAGCGTCGGCAGCCGGTCGGTGACGCCTTCCAGCTGCAGCACGGCGAGGTCGGAGCGGGCGTCGGCCAGCACGACCCGCGCCGAGAACTCGCGCCGGTCGTTCAGGGTGACGCGGATCTGCTGCATGCCCTCGATGACGTGGTTGTTGGTCACCACCACGCCGTCCGGCCGCACGATGACGCCGGAGCCGACCGAGCCGACCTGCTGGGCGCGCGGCCGCACCTGGCCGAACATCGACCAGAAGGGATCCTGGACCTGTTGCACGCCGCGGGCCGAGATATTGACCACGGCGGGAGCCGCCTCTCGCACCACGGGGGCGAAGCTGGCCTTCATCGACAGGGCGTCGTCGGGCAGGACGCGGCTGTCGGCGAAGACGCCGTCCTGGGCGCGACTGTCGTCCGGCTGGCCGCAGGCGGCGAGGGACAGGGCGAGAGCGATCGCGAGGGTGCGGGTCTTCATCATCATCCGATGGGTCATGCAGGAGGTGTACGCCGATTTCGCCCGGTCTTTTAGACGTGATCAAGGCCTGGGCGGGTCAAACGGTTACGGTTTGCTCACGTTCCGCCCGCGCCACATTGCGGAAGCTTAATGCCATTCCGGCTTGCGCCCGCAGGCGGCGCACGTCCAAGCTGCGGTCATGACCGCTGTTATCGATACGCCCGTGATCCAGGTCGTGGGGCTGACCAAGACCTATGGCGCCGTTCGCGCCCTCGACGGGTTGGACCTGTCGATCCCGCGAGGCGGGGTCTATGGCGTGCTGGGACCCAACGGGGCCGGCAAGTCGACCCTGTTCCGCATTCTGCTGGGCCTGATCCGCGCCTCGGACGGGACCGCCAGCGTCATGGGCGGGGCCGTCAACGAGGTCAGCCACATGCGCCGCATGGGCTCGATGATCGAAACGCCGCGCTTTCCGCCCTATCTGACCGCGCGGCAGGTGCTGCAGTGGCTGGCGCGCGCCCAGGGCGTCAGCGGCACGGCCGACATCCCGCACTGGCTGGAGCGGGTCGGCCTGACCGAGGCCGCCGACCGGCGGGTGCGCGGCTTCTCGGTCGGCATGATGCAGCGGCTCGGAGTCGCCGCCTCCCTGATGAGCCGGCCCGAGCTGATCATCCTCGACGAGCCGACCAGCGGGATGGATCCGCCCGGCATCCAGGAGATGCGGGCCCTGATCCGCGCCCTGGCCGACCACGAGGGCGTCACGGTCGTGCTGGCCAGCCACCAGCTGCTCGAGGTCCAGAGGGTCTGCGACCGGGTCGCCATCCTCAACAAGGGCAGGCTGGTTCGCGAGGGGTCTGTCACCGAACTGACGGCCGTCGGCGAACGCCTGCGCCTCTCCGTCACCCAGAAGGACCAGGTCCTCGAGGTGCTGGGCGCCAAGGGCGCCGCCGAGGGCGACGCCGTGCTGGCCGACATCAAGCGCGACGAAGGCCCTGCCCTCATCCGGGCCCTGGCCGCCGCCGGGGTCGATATTCACGAGGCGCGATGGGTCGGCACCGACCTGGAGGCCATCTTCTTCACCGAGACGGGGGCCGTGCAGGCGCCGGAGACGATCCATGCTGGTTGACGCCATCCGCGCGGAAGGCTTCCGCCTGTCGAAGAACCGCACGCTGATGTTCCTCAGCGTCCTGTTCACGCCGCTGCTCTTCGCCCTGGGAAGCGTCGGCTTCCATGTGATCAGCAAGTCGAAGGGCGACGAGGCGGCGACCGCAGCCGGCCTGTCCACCGCCGCCGGCGGGGCGGCCGTGAACCTCGGCGACGCCCTGAACATGGGCGCGGGCGCGGGGGCCAACGGCTTCATTCTGGTCTTCGTACTGATCGCCGCGGCGACGCTGTACGCCGGCGACTACCGCTGGGAAACCTGGCGGCTGATCACGCCCCGCAACGGGCGGGTCTCGCTGCTGCTGGGCAAGGTCGGGGTGCTGAAACTGCTCGCCCTGGCCGCCATGGTCGCCTTCCTGATCGCGAGCTTCGTCTTCTTCATCGCCCAGGCCGTGGTTTACGAACGGCCGATGACGTTCGAGTACGAGGCGGCCAAGGCGGGCCAGTTCGCCCTCGTCTGGCTGCTGTCGTGGACCCGGATCGTGCAGTTCGCGATGATCGGCCTGCTGACCGCCGTGGTCTCCCGGTCCTTGCTCGCCGCCCTGTTCGTGCCCTGGGCACTGGGTTTCGCCCAGTCGCTGCTGGGGCAGTTCATGCCGCTGATCGGCTGGGAGCCGCAGATGTGGGCGCCGCAGCTGCTGCTGCCGGGGCTGGCCTACGACACCCTCAAGGCGGCGGTGACCGGCGCGCTGGAGGCCCCGCTCACCGACGCCACAGCGTGGCGCTCGTTGCTGGGGTTCGCCCTGTGGACCTTCGTCCCGCTGGCCCTCTCGATCGTCTGGTTCAAGCGGCAGGACCTGTCGAAGGAATAGGCGCCGGGCTGGTCGATCACCGGAGCTGCTTCTCCATCCACACGTCCGCCCGGGCGTAGGGGCTGGGCCGGGGCGGCAGGTCGACGAAGCCGAAGCGGTGGTACAGGGCGATGGCGTGGGTCTGGGCCTTGTTGGTCTCCAGGTACAGGCGCGGCGCCGAGGCGGCCCGGGCGGCCGTTTCGCAGGCCTCGAGCAGGCGCCAGCCCAGGTTCAGTCCCCGCGCGCCCTCGACGACCGCCATCTTGCCGACCTCATAGCCGCCGTCCGCCATGGCCATCAGCGAGCAGCAGCCGACCGGCTCGCCGTCACGCTCCGCGATGAAGATGAAGCCGCCCCTGTCGAGGATCGCGCCCTGTGGGTCGCCCAGCACCGTCTGGTCCTTCGGCTCCAGCACATAGCCGCCGGCGATCAGCCAGTCCTCGTTCAGGGATCGCCAGGCGGCGGCGTGGTCGGGACGGAAAGGGATGATGGCGACGTTCATCACCGGAGTCTGGTGATCAGCGTGACGCCCGGCAAGGCTGTCGCGCCTGTCATCGGTGTCGCCGATGTAGAGGGTCGCGATGTCGAGCCTGTATCGCCCGAATTGTAGCGATCGCCGAAGCAATGAAAAAGGGCGGCTGGATCGCTCCAGCCGCCCCTTCGAAGCCCCAACGAAAAAGGCTTACGCCTCTTCGTCGCCCTCGATGGCGTAGACCGGACCCGAGTCCTGGCCCTTGGCGTCGACGTCGCGGTCCACGAACTCGATGACGGCCATGGCGGCGTTGTCGCCGTGGCGATAGCCGGCCTTCATGATGCGGATATAGCCGCCGTTACGGTCGGCGTAGCGCGGGCCGATCGTCTCGAACAGCTTGCCGACCTGCGGCACGTCGCGGACGTGGCTGATGGCCTGACGGCGCGCGTGCAGGTCGCCCTTCTTGGCGAGCGTGACCAGCTTCTCGACGAAGGGACGCAGTTCCTTCGCCTTGGGGAGCGTGGTCGTGATCTGCTCGTGCTTGATCAACGACGCCGCCATATTGGCGAACATCGCGGTCCGGTGGCTGGCCGTACGGCCGAGCTTGCGATAGGCGGCGCCGTGGCGCATCGGGGTCTCTCCTACTCACCCTGGTTTCCACGAAAGCGGACCTGGGGTTCTCTCATTCTAACCGCTCCGTCAGCCTCAAAGGCCTGGGGCGGAGGGTTGAAACTAGATCTGGTCGTCGAACTTCTTGGCCAGGTCTTCGATGTTTTCCGGCGGCCAGTTCGGCACGTCCATGCCGAGGCTGAGCCCCATGGTCGCCAGCACTTCCTTGATCTCGTTCAGCGACTTGCGGCCGAAGTTCGGGGTGCGAAGCATCTCGCCCTCGGTCTTCTGGATCAGGTCGCCGATATAGACGATGTTGTCGTTCTTCAGGCAGTTGGCCGAACGAACCGACAGCTCCAGCTCGTCGACCTTCTTGAGCAGGGCCGGGTTGAACGGCAGGTCCGGCTTGCCGTCCGCCTGTTCGACCGCCTTCTTCGGCTCGTCGAAGGTGATGAAGATCTGCAGCTGGTCCTGCAGGATGCGCGAGGCGTAGGCCACCGCGTCAACCGGCGAGACGGCGCCGTTGGTTTCGACTTCCAGCACCAGCTTGTCGTAGTCCAGCGACTGGCCCTGACGGGTCGGCTCGACGCGATAGGCGACGCGCTTGACCGGCGAATACAGGGCGTCGACGGCGATCAGGCCGATCGGCGCGTCTTCCGGACGGTTGAACTCCGAAGCGACATAGCCCTTGCCGTTCTGGACGGTCAGTTCCATGCGCACCGAGGCGCCCTCGTCCAGCGTGCAGATCACGTGGTCGGGGTTCAGCACCTCGATGTCCGACGGGACGTCGATCTGGCCGGCGGTCACAGCGCCCGGGCCGGTGGCGCGCAGCGTCATGCGCTTCGGGCCCTCGGCGTGCATGCGCAGCGCCAGTTGCTTGATGTTGAGCACGATGTCGACGACGTCTTCCCGCACGCCTTCCAGCGACGAGAATTCGTGGACGACGCCATCGATCTGGATGGCGGTCACGGCGGCGCCTTGCAGCGACGACAGGAGAACGCGGCGCAGGGCGTTGCCGAGCGTCACGCCGAAGCCGCGTTCGAGGGGCTCGGCGACCAGGCGCGCCTTGCGCAGCGGGTCGGAGCCGGCTTCGATCTGCGGCTTCTCGGGACGGATCAGCTCTTGCCAGTTACGTTCGATCATGGATGTCCCTCGGGAAACGGAGTTCGCCGGTCCCTCGCTCCTCGTCAGGGGCGGCAGGACCGGCGTAGAATAGTCAGTCGCGGTCGCCTTAGACGCGGCGGCGCTTGGGCGGACGGCAACCGTTGTGCGGCATCGGCGTGACGTCGCGGATGGTGGTGATGGTCATGCCGGCGGCCTGCAGGGCGCGCAGGGCCGACTCACGGCCGGAGCCGGGACCCGAAACATTGACTTCCAGCGTCTTCACGCCGTGTTCGCCGGCCTTCTTGGCCGCGTCCTCGGCGGCCATCTGGGCGGCGTACGGAGTCGACTTGCGCGAGCCCTTGAAGCCCATGTGCCCGGCCGAGGACCAGGAGATGGCGTTCCCCTGGGCGTCGGTGATGGTCACCATGGTGTTGTTGAAGGACGCATTCACGTGGGCGACGCCCGAGGTGATGTTCTTGCGCTCGCGCTTCTTTACGCGACCCGGTTCCTTGGCCATGTGTCTGTCTTACTTCTTCTTGCCGGCGAT
>Ga0164290_1001951_pt1 | contig 19851 bp, 16 predicted proteins | sample Micstemetagenome_FD_108782 | JGI IMG/M metagenome (GOLD analysis project Ga0164290, IMG submission 108782) | Contaminated culture microbial community from soil near Moab, Utah, USA - Microcoleus steenstrupii SON62 (Illumina Assembly) | ecosystem: Environmental > Terrestrial > Soil > Soil crust... | reverse complement strand
GTCGCTACAAGGACGCCGCCCGCGCCAACCTCGACGCCATGGACGTCGACGCCGCCTGGGTAAAGCGCACCGATGGCCCCGCCGACCTCTTCAAGGTCGGCTACTACGGTCACAACGTGAACTACGCCCTCGGCGGAGCGATGATGGCGGGCGATGCGAAATCGGCGCTGAAGATCGGCGGCGTGTACCGGACCATCGACCTGGACACGGCCAATCCCTGGATCCGGGCCGGCTCGTCGCTGGGCTGGTTCGCCTATGGCCGCCACGGCGATATCGACGACCTGCTGGCCCTGCCCAAACCGACGCATTCGCTGCACAGGGCCATGTGGCGCTACGCCCGCGGCGAGGCCCTGAGCCGCCGGGGCGACGCCGCCGGCGTCAGGGCCGAGGCCGCGGCCATGGCGGCGGCGCGGCCCTCCATCGCAAAGGGGGACGCCAAGGATTACATCGCCTTCGTCGACGTCGCCCTGGAGGTGCTGCTCGGCCGGGCGACGATGCTGGAGAACAGGCCGCGTGAAGCGGCGCGCCACTATCACAAGGCGGCGCTGCAGCAGGAGCGTGACCTGCAGGGCCGCGACCCGCCGCCCTGGTGGTATCCGATCCGCCGGTCCTATGCCTCGGCCCTGCTGGCCTCGGGCCAGACCGACAAGGCGCTGAAGGAAGTCGACAAGGTGCTGGCGAAATGGCCGCACGATCCTCTGACGCTGGTCGTCGCCAGCCGCGCCGAGTCGAAGAAGGGCAGGGCGGACGCCTCCGCCGAGCGGATGAAACAGGCGGGGCGTGAGTGGATGGGTCAGAGTCTGGCCGGGATCGCCCCCGACCAGATCTGAGGTCCGTCTTTCAGAAAGGGACCGCTACTTGCCGCTCAACGCCTTGGCGATCGCGGCCTTCAGCGCCTCGGTCTGGGCGCCGCTGATGAAGTCGCCTTCGACGAAGAAGGCCGGGGTGCCGTTGATGCCCATGTCCTTGGCCAGCTGCCGCTGGTCGGCCAGGTACTGGACCTGCTCCGGAGTCTGCTCCAGGGCCCGGACAGAGGCCGGGGCGATGCCGTTGCGGGCGAGGAGGTCGTCCACCTGCTCGTCGGTCAGCGGCCGGTGGTCCATCATCTCGAAGTGGGCGTCGGCGAACAGGCCCTTGTTGCCCAGCGCCCGGGCCGCCGCCGCCGCGTACTCTGACGTCGGTCCGAAGTTGCCGAGCGTATAGTCCTTGAACACGAAGCGGACGTTGGGATTTTCCCGCGCCAGTTTGGCGACCTCGGGGGCGATGACCTTGCAGTAGGTGCAGTTGTAGTCGAACAGCTGCACGACGGTGACCTTGCCCTGGGGGTTGACCACGAAGTCCCGCCTGTCGCGTTGCAGCTGCACCTTGTGGCTGGCGAACTGCTTTTCGATGACCGCCTCTTCCTCGGCCATCGCCTTCAGCTGCAGGGCCTGCTGGGCCTCCAGCAGGATTTCGGGATGCTGCAGGATGTAGGCGCGCACCTTGTCGCCGAAATCCTTGTCGACCTTCATCTCCTGGGCCGCCGCAATCGAGGCGGGGTCCACCTCGGTGATCGGCTTGTCCTTCTTCTCGCAGGCGGTCAGCCCGACCGTGGCGGCCAGGGTGATGACAAGCGGGATCGTCGAGCGGCGCATGAATGTCTCTCGGAATTCAGGGGATCGTGGAGGGCCTGCGAGCGGACCTTAGCCTTCCTTGGCCAGGTCCTGCAGGTCTTCGCGGCTGGGGTTGGCGGTGAGGACGATGTCGGTGGCCCGGCGCCAGCCGACGCTGTTCTTGTCGAGCAGGTCGCGGGCCCGCATGGCAAAGCCGCGCGCCTCGTTCAGGCCGCCGAGCGCATAGTAGTATTCGGCCGTCGACAGGCGCGCTAGGCCCTCGTCGCCCTTGGCGTCATAGGCCTGCGCCAGCAGGCGCCAGGCGTCCGGAATGTCCTCATGCAGCAGCGAGCGCTTCAGCATCTCGATGCCCTCGTCGCGCTTGGCCGGGTCGTCCAGGTTGATCAGTGTCTGGCCGAGGTTGATGCGCAGCAGCGGCGCGTCCGGCTTGTATTTCACCGACTGGCGCTGCGGATATTCGGCTTCCCTGGCGCGGGCGAACTCGAACAGCATCTGGCCCTTGAGCTCCCACAGGTAGGCGTTCTCGGGCTGTTCGGTCAGCAGGTTGTCGACCATGACCACGGCCCGGTTGACGTCCTTCAGCCGGTAGTAGGCGATGGCCCGGGCATAGCGGGCCGGATAGCTCTTGTCGGTCTCGGCGTACTTGATGAGGGCGACCTGAGGCTGGGTGAAGGCGACGATCTTGGCCTTCATGATCTCGTGGGCCTCAAGCTCGGCCGGCGAGTCGACCGCCTTGTAGTGCGACTGCGACTCGACCTTGCTGCGCAGCATCTCGATACGGGTCGAGGACAGCGGGTGGCTGCGGAAATAGGGGAAGCGGCGGGCTTCCTGGAAGACTTCCTGGTAGCGGAACTTGTCGAAGAACTCGACCAGGCCCCGTGACGACTGCCCGGTCTTCTCGAGGAAGCCGACGGCGGCCTGGTCGGCGCGGCCTTCCTGCTCGCGGCTGAAGCCCAGCGCGCCCAGGGTGCCGAAATAGCCGGAGTTGCCGATCAGCATGGCCCCGGCGTCCGGCGCCCCGGCCAGCAGGGCCAGCACGCCCAGGCCCATGGTCAGCAGCATCGGGCGCAGGCCCGCGTTCTGCATGTCGCCCGAGCGCAGCGGGTGGGCTCCGGCCAGGTGGCCGATCTCATGGGCCATGACGCCCTTGAGCTGATTGGGGTTCTCGGTCTCGAGGATCAGGCCGGCGTTGAAGCCCATGACCTGGCCCTGGGTCGCGAAGGCGTTCAGCGACTTGTCGCCGACCAGCAGGATGGTGACATCCTTGGGCGTCATGCCCGCCGCGGCGATCAGCGGATCGGCCTGGGCGTGCAGGATGGCTTCGATCTCGGTGTCGCGCAGCAGCGACACCCGGGCTTCCTGGGCAAAGGCCGGCAGGCCGGCGGTCAGCACCAGGCTGACCGCCGTGAGACCGGCGATGGCCGCCTTCAGCGGCCGCCAGGATGAGAAGGCGCGGGAGCTCATCAGGTCACGTTACTCCGTTAGCGCCCCCGCGCGGACTCAAAGACTAGTGTGGGTTGATCACCGACGCCACCAACCCCTCTTGGGTTTTTCCGGCGGGGCGGTGATTTCGTTCGGATCGGGCAGGGCTGGCGCGGCCGGTTCCGGAGCCGGGGCAGGCTCCGGCGCGGCGGCCACGACCGGTTCCGGCGCCGGCTCGGGAGCCGGGGCGGGCGCTTCCACGACCGGTTCCGGCGCGGCCTCGACGACCTCGGAAGGGGCTTCCGGAGCGGCTTCCACCACCTCTTCGGCCTTTTTCGGCTTGGCGCGGCTCTTGCGGGCCTTCTTCACCGTCTCTTCGACGGGCAGCTCGACCCAGACCTCGTCGGTGAAGGGCTCACCCGCCGCCAGCGTCGCGATCGGCGGATCGATCATGGCGAAGTCCTGCGCGGGCTCTTCAGCCGGCAGAGCGGCTTCGACGACGTCGGAGGCTTCAGCGGCGACGGCGTCACGCGGCTCGCGCGGACCCCGATCCCGGTCGCGGCCACGACGACGGCCACGGCCGCCGCGTTCGCCACGCTCGCGCTCGGGACGCTCGCCACGCTCGGCGACCGGACCTTCATCGCTCTCGACCAGCGCAGGGCGGACCGGCGCCTGGTCCGGGTCGCGGACGCTCAGCATGCCGCCGCCCTCAAGGGTGGCAGGATCGTGCCACTGGAAGGGATCGTCGCCGAAGGGAACGCGCGGGCGGGCCCAGGCGAAGCCGTCCTTGGGACGATCTTCCTCGCGGCTGCGGCGACCGCCGCGACGGCCGCGACGCCGGCGGCGTCCGTCCTTGTCGAACTCGTCGTCGCCACCGGCTTCGGCGTCTTCACCGTCTTCGGCGTCACCGACACTGGCGTCGGCGGCGATGGCCGGGCGATCTTCGCTCTCGTCCTCGCGGCGACCGCCACGGCGACGACGGCGACGGCGGCCATCGCGGCTTTCGTCGTCACGGCGCGGCTCCCGCTCGGCGCCCTCGCGGCGGGCCGGACGGTCGTAGGCTTCGGCGTCATCGTCGTCGATGATTTCTTCGTCGTCCTCCTCGTCGTCGGGCGGCACGAAGTCGTCGTCGTCATCAACCAGACCATGGCTGGGCAGGGCCAGGACGGAGGTGTCCAGGGCGTGCAGGCTGTGCTCGCCGAGCGCCGTGCGCTCCAGCTCATGCTCGGCATGGGCCAGGGCGTCGTCGACCTGGATAGTGACGTACAGGTGGTGGACCTGGTGGATACGGGCCAGGTGGGCGCGCTTTTCGTTGAGGATGTAGAGGGCCACGGCCCCCGGCACCTTCAGGGTCAGCTCGCCGCCGCCGCGCAGGGCTTCCATCTCCACCGCGCGCAGGGCCGACAGGGCGCTGGACTCGACCGAGCGAACCCGGCCGACGCCTTCACAATGCGGGCAGACGTGGGTGGTGCCTTCCAGCACGCCGGTGCGGCGGCGCTGGCGGCTGATTTCCATCAGGCCGAAGGAGGAGATGCGGCCCATCTGCACGCGGGCGCGGTCGTCCTTGAGGTTGTCCTTGAGGATCTTCTCGACGGCGCGATTGTTCTTCGACTCCTCCATGTCGATGAAGTCGATCACGATCAGGCCGGCCAGGTCACGCAGACGCAGCTGGCGGCAGGCTTCCTCGGCCGCCTCGCAGTTGGTCTTCAGCGCGGTGGCTTCGATGTTGCGCTCGCGGGTGGCCTTGCCGGAGTTGACGTCGATGGCGACCAGCGCCTCGGTCTGGTTGATCACCAGGTAGCCGCCCGAACGCAGCGGCACGACCGGCGTGTAGATCTGGCTCAGCTGGTTCTCGATCCGGTGGGCCACGAACAGCGGCGTCGGCTCGCGATAGGCCACCACCTTGGCGGCCTGGCTGGGCATGCTCATCCGCATGAAGTCGCGGGCTTCCTTGTACCCGGCCTCGCCCTCGACCTGGACGGTATCGATGTCCTTGTCGAACAGGTCGCGGATGGCCCGCTTCACCAGGTCCTCTTCCTCATAGATGAGGGCGGGGGCCACGGAGTTCAGGGTGGTGTCGCGGATGTTTTCCCACAGCCGCATCAGGTACTCGTAGTCGCGCTTGATCTCGGCCTTGGTGCGCTTGGCGCCGGCCGTGCGGACGATGAGGCCGAGGCCCTTGGGAACGCCCAGGCCCTGGACGACGGTCTTCAGACGCTTGCGGTCGGTGGCCGAGACGATCTTGCGCGAAATGCCGCCACCGCGATCGGTGTTGGGCATCAGCACGCCGTAGCGGCCGGCCAGCGACAGGTAGGTGGTCAGGGCCGCGCCCTTGTTGCCGCGCTCTTCCTTGACGACCTGGACCAGCATGATCTGACGGCGACGGATGACGTCCTGGATCTTGTACTTGCGCATGAGGCGGCGGCGACGGCGCTCGACCTCTTCTTCCATGTCGTCGTCATCGTCGTCAGACGCGGACGAGGAACTGACGGTCTCGGCATGGTCGTTATCGTCGCCGTTGTCGCCATGCGACTCGTCGTGGCCGTTGTCGTCCGAGGCTTCCGCCTGTTCGCCGTCCTCGGAGGCTTCGATCGACGGATCGGCCTCGCGGGCCGCCGGCTTGCTGCGCGAACGGCCACGGCCGCGGTCACGCTTGGGGGGCGCCGGCTCGTCGTCGTCCTCGGCCAGTTCGCGGGTCAGCGCCTCGCGGTCGGCCAGGGGGATCTGGTAGTAGTCGGGGTGGATTTCGTTGAAAGCCAGGAACCCGTGGCGGTTGCCGCCATACTCGATGAAGGCGGCCTGCAGGCTGGGTTCGACCCGGGTCACCTTGGCGAGATAGATGTTCCCGCGAAGTTGTTTCCGGCTTTGGCTTTCGAAGTCGAATTCCTCAATCCGGCTTCCATCCATGACGACGACACGCGTTTCTTCGGCGTGCGCGGCGTCGATGAGCATCTTCTTTGTCATCGATTGTCTCTCTCCGGCTCTTGGCGCGCTCGAGGCGCAGCCGCCGGTCTGTTGAATCGGCGCGCAGCACGTCGCCAAGCCCGGCCCCGGTGGGGGCGGCTCTAAGCGGACAATGTTGGGGAGCGTGCGCGCGGCCCATGAAAGTCTCTGTTGTTCCTGGATGCGCCGGTGCGGCGCTCAGGATGCGGAACGGTTCGGCGCCCTTGCGTCGGAGCTTCCTCCAACCAGGCCGGGCGCCAGCCTGTGTGTTGCGCGGAGCGAACCCGTCGGTTGCGGGGTGCGGCGCGCGAGCAGGACATTAGCCTGATGTGGCAAGGAAAGGGAAGGGCGGGATTGAGGCAGATCAAGGCCGGCCGGCGCGGAAGGCCCAGACTGCGGCTGCTCAAAAGGAGAGCCTCTCCATGAAAAACCCCCTGATCGTCGGTATCCTGGCGCTGACCTGCGCCCTCGGCCCGGTCGTCCAGACCGCCAGCGCCCAACCGGACCGGCGTCCGCGCGCCGAGCACCCGCAGCACCGCCGCCAGCCGCCGCCCCCCGGCTGGGATCGCCGCCAGTGGGAGTACCGCCAACGCTACGAGCGCACCCATCCCCGCCGCCGCAAGGACGATCGCCATGACGAGGTGATCGCCGGTCTGTTCGGTTTTGTTCTCGGCGCCGCCCTTGCGGAGTCCCGCGAGGAGCAGCGCGACCAGGTCAGGCTCGAAGACCGGCAATGGATCGCCGCCTGCGCGCGCAAGTACCGCTCCTTCGACGCCCGCAGCGGCACCTACCTGGGTCGGGACGGCCTGCGCCACTACTGTCGCCTCTGACCGGACGCGCGTCCGCGCGGCGATGTCGGCCTCCGCCGCCCGTGAATGGAAGTGACCCGCCGTTCGCGTGGTTCTCGTGGCCGGTCCGCTGGCCGCGGCGGAGATGCGTGAACGGAGCGTCGTTCCACAGCGGCCGTCTGAATGTCCCGGAGGCGATAACGCGGGGGCTGCTTCGTTGGTTCGGATCGGGGTCGATAATGAGTACAAATCGAAGATTCCTAACCCGCCTTAACCCCTTCTCCACCTCCATCCGCCCATAAGCGGTCTGATCGCCGGACTGGCGGGTGGGGCGTAAGAATGCGCGGGTTTACGGGTAGCGTCGGCAAGCGTTGGACGGCGGCGTTGATCGCCGGCGGTCTGATCGTCGTCGCCCTTGGCGCCGGCGCCTTCGCCCAGGCCTCCGGCATGGCCGCCGGGATTCTGAAGGTGCGGCTGGGGGGCGATACGTCCGAGACCCGGCTGGTCATCGACCTCGACCGCTCGGTCTCCGGCAAGCTGATCTCCGACGGCGCCGCCGACAACACCGTCATCGTCGCCTTTCCCAGGGTGGGCGTGAACGGCGACCTCAAGGGGGCCGGCCAGGGTGTCGTGCGCCGCTGGACGGTCAACACCACCGGCGGCTCGGCCCGGCTCAACATCGAACTGGCCCGCAAGGCCCAGGGCGCCCGCCGCTTCCTGCTGCCGCCGAGCGACGGGGTCGACCACTACCGCTATGTCATTGACCTGCGCGCCACCGGCGGGCCGCTGAACCCGCGCGACGCCAGGGATGCGAGGGCGCTCGGTCCCGCCCAGTCGCTGCCCGTCGAGCAGGGCGCCCGCCGTCCAATGCCCGTCATCAAGGCCAACCGTACGTCGGGCCGCAAGGTCATCGTCATCGACGCCGGCCATGGCGGCCACGACCCCGGAGCCATCGGGGCCAACGTGCACGAAAAGCAGGTGACCCTGGCGGCCGCGAAGGCGCTGAAGTCCCGGCTGGAAAAGACCGGCCGCTACACCGTCATCCTGACCCGCGACTCCGACCGCTATGTCACCCTCGAAGGCCGCGTGCAGATCGCCCGCCGCGCCGACGCCGACCTGTTCATCTCGCTGCACGCCGACGCCGGCCCCGGAACGACCAGCGGCGCGTCCGTCTACACACTTTCGGAAAAGGGCGAAGGGCGGGTCGGCAAGGTGCTCGGCAAGGACGACTGGCTGATGAACGCCTCCCTGACCGGCGGCGACCGCGTCGTCGGCCAGATCCTGCTCGACCTGTCGCAGCGGGCCACGAAGAATCGCTCTGCCGGCTTTGCCGAGGTGCTGATCAGCGAGATCTCCGACGTCACCCCGATGCTGCGCCGCAGTCACCGGGACGGCAACCTCGTCGTCCTTCTGGCCCCCGACGTGCCGGCCGTGCTGCTGGAAATGGGCTTCATCACCAGCCCCAGCGACGAGGCCCGCCTCAACAACGCCGCCAGCCGAAACCGGCTGGTGAACAGCATCGGCGACGCCATAGACCGGTGGTTTTCGCGCGACATGAGAGTCGCTTCCCGCTGAGCCCACGATAGGCCGCATTGGCGCCGTCCCTCTGGCGCGCTAGAGGGAATCCCATGTCGGACAAGAAATCCCGGGGCGTGTGGCCGGTGTTCAACCCACCTGAGCGGTGGGTCGCCGTTGTGGGCATCGGCGTGCTCGGCGTCATCGCCGTGGCCGGCTTTGCCATCGCCATCTATGCGGCCGTTCTGTTCCACGACATGCCGGACGCCGGCGACCTCGTCGACTACCGCCCGCCGACCGCCACGCGCGTCTATGGCTGGGACGGAACCCTGATCGGCGAGTTCTCCAAGGAGCGCCGTATCTTCGTGCCCTACGACCAGATGCCGCCGCGTCTGGTCCAGGCCTTCATGGCCGCCGAGGACCGCAACTTCTTCCAGCACAGCGGCGTCGACGTTCAAGGGCTTGGCCGCGCCATGCTGCGCAACGTCGTCAATGTGGTTCGAGGGCGAAGGCTGGAGGGCGGCTCGACCATCACCCAGCAGGTCGCCAAGAACGTCCTGCTGACCAGCGACGCCACCCTCGGCCGCAAGCTGAAGGAAGCCATCCTGGCCCGCCGCCTGGAGCAGACGCTGACCAAGGATCACATCCTTGAGCTCTATCTGAACGAAATCTGGCTGGGTTACCGCAGCTATGGCGTCGCCGCCGCCGCCTACAACTATTTCGGCAAGTCGCTCGACAACCTGACCCTGTCGGAAATGGCCTATCTGGCCGCCGTGCCCAAGGGGCCGGACAACTATCACCCGGTGCGCCGCAAAGAGAACGCCATCGCCCGCCGCAACTGGATCCTCAGCCAGATGGCTGAGCCCGGTTGGGTCAGTCAGGCCGAGGCGGACGCAGCGATGAAGGAGGACCTGGTCGTCCAGGCCGCTCCGACCCGCGCCAAATACAAGGACGCCGACTACTTCGTCGAGGAAGTGCGTCGCCGGGGCCTCGGCACCATGGGCGAGCGCCTGACCGAGGGCGGCTACTACATGCGCACGACCCTCGATTCGAACCTCCAGACGGCCGCCCGCATCGCCCTGATGAACGGGCTGGAGGCCTATGACCGCCGGCACGGCTGGCGCGGGGCCTGGGGCACGACCAACGGCGCCGCCGGCTGGGAAGCCGCGGCCTTGAAGAAGTCACCGCCGTCGGAGCGCCGGGGCTGGCGCGCCGCCGTGGTCGAAAGCGTCGAGGGCGTGGTGCGTGTGCGTCCCGCCAAGGACTTCGGTCCTGGCAACCTGGCCGCCGAGGACGTCGCCTGGGCCCGGGCCGGCAAGGGGCTGAGCCCCGGCGACCTGATCTTCGTCGAGCCGGCTGAAAAGACGCCCGGCGTCTACCGGCTGAAGCAGGTCCCGCAGGTCAACGGGGCCCTGGTCGCCATCGAGCCCAACAGCGGCCGGGTGCTGGCCATGGTCGGTGGCTATTCCTTCTCGCTGTCCAACTTCAACCGCGCCACCCAGGCGATGCGGCAGCCGGGTTCGGCCATCAAGCCGTTCGTCTACGCCGCCGCCCTGGAAGACAGCTACACCCCGGCCAGCATGGTCACCGACGCCCAGATCACCCTCAAGGGGGCGGTCAATGGCGAGGACTGGACGCCGGAGAACTACAACAAGAAGTACTATGGCTCGATGCCGCTGCGCCGCGGTCTGGAACTGTCGCGCAACGCCATGACTGTGCGCCTGGCCCAGGGCGTCGGCATGCGCAAGGTCAGCGATCTGGCGGTCAAGATGGGGGTCGCCGACACCATGGCGCCCGTGCTGGCCATGGCGCTGGGGGCAGGGGAGACCACGCCCCTGAAGATCACCGGGGCCTACGCCGCCTTCGCAAACGGCGGTCGCCGCATCGACCCGCACCTGATCGAGATGATCGAGGACCGCGAGGGCAAGGTGCTGTTCCGCGCCGACAAGCGTGACTGTCCGCGATGTAACGCCGGCTTCAACGGCGACGAGAGCCCGCGCATCGCGCCGGGGGGCCAGCAGGTCATCGACCCGGTCACCGCCTACCAGATCACCTCCATGCTGGAAGGCGTCGTCCAGCGCGGCACCGCCACCCAGGCCCGCGTGCTGGGCCGCCCCGTCGCCGGCAAGACCGGGACAACCAACGAATACCGCTCGGCCTGGTTCGTCGGCTACACGCCGCAGATCGTGGTCGGGGTCTTTGTCGGCTTTGACGACAACCGTGGTCTCGGCGAGGGCGAAGTGGGCGGGGTCGCCTCCCTGCCGATCTTCATCGACTTCATGAAGGTGGCGCTCAAGGACGTTCCGCCGACCGAGTTCAAGCCGCCGAAAACGGCCAAGTTCGCCATGGTCGGCGGCGTGCGCGAGGCTTTCCGGCCAGGCACGGAGCCGCGCGGCAACGTCGGACTGCCAACCGGACCCAAGCCCGACGGCCCGATTCCCTACGACGGCGCCTTCACCGCTCCGGTCGCCGCCCCGCCGCCGGAGCAGAAGCCGCCGCCCAGGCCCAGGGTGCCGGACGACCTCAGCGGATTGTATTGAGGCGCGAGCCCCTGTACTTCCGCCCCTCCACGCGGCCTGGCCGTGTGTCCTGAACACTGGAGTTTTCCATGAGACCGGATGTCGAGGCCGCAAAGGCCGACATCGAGCAGGCGATCAGCCTGCTCAGGAGGCGACTTTGACTGGGATCCAGCCCTAAGACGCCTGGATGAACTGGACGCCCGTTCGGAGGATCCCACCCTGTGGGACAAACCGACCGAGGCCCAGGCCCTGATGCGCGAGCGTCAGGCGCTCGCCGCCAAGATCGCCACGGTCCGCGCCCTGGAAACAGAACTGGCCGACGCCGTCGACTACGCCGAACTGGCAGACATGGAATCGGACGAGGGCGCCCTCGAGGAGGCTCGCGCCCAGCTCAAGAGCCTGCGCGAACGGTCCGACCGCGCCCAGCTGGAAGCTCTGCGGTCCGGCGAGGCTGACGGCAACGACGCCTATGTCGAAATCAACTCCGGGGCCGGCGGCACCGAGTCCTGCGACTGGGCCAACATGCTGCTGCGCATGTAAAGCCGCTGGGCGACGCAGCACGGCTACAAGGTCGAGCTGATCGAAGAGACCTCCGGCGAAAGCGTCGGCATCAAGTCGGCGACCCTGCAGATCACCGGCCCCAACGCCTACGGCTGGCTGAAGACCGAGGGCGGCGTCCACCGCCTCGTCCGCATTTCGCCCTACGACGCGGCCGCCAAGCGCCACACCTCGTTCGCTTCGGCCTGGATCTATCCGGTGGTCGACGACACCATCGAGATCGAGATCAACCCGGCTGACGTTCGCACCGACACCTACCGGGCCAGCGGGGCCGGCGGTCAGCACAGCAACAAGACCGACTCCGCGGTGCGCCTGACCCATATCCCCACGGGCATCGCCGGCGCCTGCCAGGCCGGCCGCAGCCAGCACCAGAACCGCGAGGAAGCCTGGAAGATGCTGCGCGCCCGTCTCTACGAGATGGAACTGCAGAAGCGGGAAGCCGCCGCCCAGGCCCTGGAAGACCAGAAGACCGATATCGGCTGGGGTCACCAGATCCGCAGTTACGTCCTGCAGCCCTACCAGATGGTCAAGGACCTGCGCACCAACGTCGAAACCAGCGACACCGACGGCGTGCTGGACGGCGACCTCGACCAGTTCATGGCGGCGTCACTGGCCCAGCGGGTCGGCGCGACCCGGGACGCCTAGGGTTTCCTGCGCAGAATGGTGTCGGCGCTCCACACGCCGCCACCGGCGCAGGCCAGGTAGAGGAAGATGAAGCAGAAGAGCAGGGCCGGCTCGCCGCCGTTGAGGGCGGGGTAGAAGCTCTTGGGGGCGTGGGCCGCGAAGTAGGCCACGGCCATCATGCCCGACATCAGGAAGGCCACCGGCCGGGTGAACAGGCCAAGCACCAGCAGGCCGCCGCCCACCACTTCCAGCCAGCCGGCCACCAGCAGCATGGTCGGCAGCGGGTCAGGCGCGCCGGCCTGCGCCACCGGAAAATGGAAGATCTTCATCAGCCCGTGAGCCATGAAGGCCAGGGCGGCGACGATCCGCAGGAGGCTGAGCACCCGGGCCGATTGCAGAGCCAGGAAGGTGAAGTCCATCGATAGTCCCCTTCAACCGGCGGCCGGAGGGTCAGGCCGCCTTCTGTGCGTCGACCATCCGCTGGATGGCGACGTAATCGGTCTTGCCGGTGCCCAGCACCGGAATCTCCTGAACCTTGAGGATCTTTCGCGGCACCGCCAGTTCCGGCGCGCCGATCGACTGGGCGTGCTGCAGCAGGGCGGCGACCGCCGCATCGTGCCGGTCGGTGACCAGGAGCAGTCGCTCACCTTTCTTGGGGTCCGGCATCGAGATCACAGCATGGCGCTCGTTCGGCCACACCGCCACGGCCAGGTCTTCTGCGGCGGTCAGGCTGACCATCTCGCCGCCGATCTTGGCGAAGCGCTTCACCCGGCCCTTGATGGTGATCCAGGTCCCGTTGTCGTCGATCGACACCACATCGCCGGTGTCGTGCCAGCCGCCCGGCGGCGGATCGACGCCGCCGTCCTCGCGCAGATAGCCGGCCATGATGTTCGGCCCGCGGATCAGCAGCCTGCCGCCCCCCGGAATGCCCTCGACCGGCTCAACCCGGTACTCCATGCCGGGCAGCAGTCCGCCGACCGTGCCCCGGCGATTGTCGTCCGGCCTGTTGACCGCCACCACGGGCGCGGCCTCGGTGGCGCCATAGCCTTCCAGGACCGGCACGCCGCCGAAGCGGTCGCCGATCAGGTTGTGGGTCTCGTCGCGCACCTTCTCGGCCCCGCAGACGATGAACTTCAGGCCGGACAGTTCGCCCGGGTCCGCCGAGCGGGCGTACTGGTTCAAGAAGGTGTCGGTGGCCAGCAGAATGGACGCCTGGCTGTCCTTGATCAGAGGCGGGATCTGCTTGGTGTGGAGTGGCGAGGGATACTGGAACGCCTTCATGCCGGTCAGCAGCGGCAGGATCACCCCGCCGGTCAGCCCGAAGCAGTGGAAGGTCGGCAGGGGATTGAACATCACCCAGTCGGGATCGAGATCGATGAACGCCGCCACCTGCATGGCGTTGGCCACCAGGTTGGCCTGGGTCAACACCACCCCGCGCGGGGCGCCGAAGCTGCCCGAGGTAAACAGGATGACGCCCGTATCGTCGGGTTTCGTCTTCGCCGCGAACATCTTGGGCGCCAGGCCGGCGGCCAGGGCGAACACCTTGTCGGCCAGGCCGATCTGTCCGCGCACGTCCTCAAGGTAGACGATCTTCGCATTGGTCTCGAGGGCGTCGATCAGGTCGTGCAGCTTGCCCTGCTCGATGAAGGCATGCGCCGTCAGCACCGTCTTCACCCCGGCCAGCTTGCAGGCGGCCCGCAGGTTCCTGAGGCCCGAGGTGAAGTTCAGCATGGTCGGGATTCGCCCGAACGCATGCAGGCCGAAGAAGGTCACCACGACGCCGGAGCTGGACGGCAGCAGCAGGCCGACCTTTTCGCCGGGCTCTGTGATCGCCGCGATCTTGCGGCCCAGAGCAAAGCTCGCCCGGATCAGCTCGGTATAGCTGAGGGGCGTGCGGTTCTGGTCTTCCAGGATGGCTTTCTTGGCCCCGTGGGTATCCCGGGCGTCGACGAGGGCTTCAATAAGCGAACGTTCGACGTCCCGCGCATCAAATGCACGCGGCATAGGGGCTCCGAGCTGTTTCCCACCGTTGTTGTCGGCAAGCGTACAGAGCCCGTCACCCGTTGAAAAGGTCCGTTACAGCCTGTGATCCGGGGCAAGGCCTTGCGCGGCCAGCCGTGCGGCGCGCCGCTTCTGGACAATTCCGTCCACGGACGACAGCCAGCCGTCCCGCACAAAATCGTTTTCGAGGTGGAGGTAGGGCCCCTTGGCGCTGCCGCGAGACGGATCGGCAATACAGTCGGCCGCCCGGCGGCAGGCCTCGATGACCGCCTGCGGGGCGGAGATGGCCACCACCGGCTGCCCGACACTGGCCAGCGCGATTCTGGCCTCCTCCCAGCCCTTGGCCAGGGCCAGGCGCCCGCCGACGCTCGGCGCGCCCATACGCAGGTCCGGATTGACCGTCTGCCACAGGCGCTCGACGCCGGCGCGGTAGCTGTCGCCCGTGGCCGGGGCGGAGGCGTTTGGCGTCCAGCCGCCGGCCCAGGGCTCGCGAAAGCCGCCCAGGCCGATGCGGCTGAGCAGCGCGTCGTGCGGTCCGGCCCCGGCGGGTTTCCATGGCGACAGCAGCAGCAGGGCGTCGCCGCCGTATCCGGCCTTGGCCGCAAGCACCGCAACCGCCGCGCCTGAACGCGAGCCAATCAGGATCACCGGTTTGCCGTCGTCGGGAATGACCGCCCGCAACAGCGCCTTCACCCCCAGCAGGTCCGGCTGCATGTCCGGGATGTGGCCGACATCGCGCACGGCGGTGAACCGCCCCGAGCCGCCCTGGCCGGCGCCCTCGAGCACCCAGACGGTGTAGCTTTTGGCATTGAGATCAGACGCCGTCTCAAACCAGGCCTCGGCGCTCTCGCCATAGCCGGGCAGGATGACAATATGGGCCAGCGGTCCCGTCGACGGCGCTGAAACCCCGTACCGTTGAGCCGGATAGTCCCCTGCCTTCACCAGCCCCCAGGCCCAGCCCTCCGGCGGCAGGAAGCGGATCGAGATCGCCGCCGGCGTGCGGCTTTCGACAAAAGGCTCACGCCCGCTGTCCGGCCCGCAGGCCGACAGCAGCAACGCCAGACAAAGGAGCAGACCGCGATACATCAGCGCGACATTGGGGGGTGAGGGCAGGGGGCCGCAAGAGGCCTCTCGCATCACCGTTCCTTCTCCCGCTTGTCGGGAGAAGGTGGCCCCCGAAGGGGGTCGGATGAGGGCAGCGCCAGCAGTGGAACGTCGCCCCCTTTCTGGCATTTCGGAGGCTGCATCCTGACAGGCCGGCGCTGCCCTCATCCGGCCGCTTCGCGTCCACCTTCTCCCGACAAGCGGGAGAAGGGAGCGCAAAGGGTTGATCCTTCGCGCTGGAAAGCCGATTTAAGCCCCATGGTCACCGTGATCGACACCCTCAAGGCCCGCCCTCGTCACCCCGAGAAGCAGGCCCGCCCGGACTCGCCCGTTCTGCGCAAGCCCGAATGGCTCCGCGTCCGTGCGCCCGGCAGCGCCGGCTACAACGAGACCCGTGACATCGTCCGCCAGCACGGCCTGACCACGGTCTGCGAAGAGGCCGCCTGCCCGAACATCGGCGAGTGCTGGACCCAGAAACACGCCACCATGATGATCATGGGCGAGATCTGCACCCGCGCCTGCGCCTTCTGCAACGTCGCCACCGGCAAGCCGAACCCCCTCGACCCCACCGAACCGGCCCGTGTGGCGGAAGCGGTGGCGAAGATGGGCCTCAACCACGTGGTCATCACCAGCGTCGACCGTGACGATCTCGCCGACGGCGGAGCCCAGCATTTCGCCGACGTGGTTCTGGCCATCCGCGCCGCCGCCCCGAACACCACCATCGAGATCCTCACCCCCGACTTCCTGCGCAAGGACGGGGCCGAGCGTGTGGTCATCGATGCCGCGCCGGACGTCTTCAACCACAACCTCGAGACCGTGCCGCGCCTCTACCTGTCGATCCGGCCTGGCGCCCGCTACTACAACTCCCTGCGCCTGCTCGAGCGGGTCAAGGAGCGTGACCCGACCCGCTTCACCAAGTCTGGCCTCATGGTCGGCCTCGGCGAAACCAAGGAAGAGGTCATGCAGGTGATGGATGACATGCGTTCGGCCGGCATCGATTTCCTGACCATCGGCCAGTACCTGCAGCCGACCCGCAAGCACGCCCCGGTCGACCGTTTCGTGACGCCGGACGAGTTTGCCGCCTACGAGCAGATCGCCCGCGCCAAGGGCTTCCTGATGGTCTCGGCCAGCCCCCTGACCCGCTCGTCCCACCACGCCGGCGAGGATTTCGAGCGGCTGAAGGCGGCGCGCCTGGCCAAAGACGCCGCAGCCTGACTTGCGGCATGCGCTGACAAAAGTCCTGCCCTACAGCCCAGACCTGCTGTTCCAGCTGGTCGGTGATGTCGAGCACTATCCGAAGTTCGTCCCCTGGGTCACCGGCATGCGGGTCTGGAACCGGCGCGAGCCCGAGCCCGGCGTGACGATGCTCGACGCCGAGGCCGCCGTCGCCTTCACCTTCCTGCGTGAAAAGTTCGCCACCCGCGTCCGGCGCGACGAAGGCGCCCGGGTCGTCGAGGTGAACCTGCTCTACGGCCCGTTCCGCCGCCTGTGGAACCGCTGGCGATTCGTTGAACACGCCGACGGTTGCGAAGTGAGCTTCGAGATCGAGTTCGAGTTCAAGGTGCCGATGCTCGACCGCATCCTGGCCGCCAATTTCGACCAGGCCGTCGCGAAACTGATGAAATGCTTCGAGGACCGGGCGGAAGCGTTGAGCAAGACAGCCGGCTGACCCTTCTCCCGCTTGTCGGGAGCTGGGTTGGATGAGGGCAGCGCCAGCCTCAGACGATGAGCAACAACAAAAAAGGACAGTCACCGGAAGCCGGTGCTGCCCTCATCCGTCAGCCCTGCGGGCTGCCACCTTCTCCCGACAAGCGGGAGAAGGGCGCTTCGCTTGACTACTGCCGCGTATCGCCCGGACGGCTGCCCGGCAGGCCCTCGGCGTCGTCGCGGGGCAGCATGCCGCCGTTGCCGACGTTGCCCAGCAGCTGTTCGAGGATGGTGATCTCACGCCCGCGGGTCGGGGTCTTGTTACCGTTGAACGACACCACCTTGCCGTCTTCCAGCTTGTAGGTGTTGACCGCCAGCACCGTTTCGCTGCCGCCGTCGAACGACACGGCGACGACGTCGCGCTTGGCCACCCGCGGCTTGTAGAAGGCGACCCGGTCACTGACCTGGGTCATGTAGAACCACAGGTTGGAGTCGCGGGACGACACGAGCTTGATCTCCTCGCCCGGCGTCGCGCCGTTGCTTTCCGTCAGCGAGGTCGCCGAGGGCGAGCCCAGCTTGGTCATCACCGTCGACTTGGTGTCTTCCCCGACCTTGACGTCGGCCGGATTGGACTCGACGACCTGGAAGCCATTGTAGGTGGTCATCGGCGTGCAGGCGCCGGTGGCCAGGACAGCGGCGCCGACGAACAGCGCGATAGCGGACTTGCGGATCAAAGTCTGGACTCCAGCCAAGTGCCTGACAGGGGGAGGGGATATCGGTTCCGCCGCCCGTCACGCGCATAATGTTTCAATCGAGCCCGTATCGGCTCGTTACCTTTGACCTATCGCCCGCGCGGGCTTAGTTCAATGCCCCGCTTTAGCCAGAAGGCGGGGCGAAATCGAGGCGGATATGTTCTTCAAGCGGTTCAGGAAGGTCAGACCGGCGGTCGTCGCCGGAGAAGCCCTTTATGCGTCCGCCGTCGCCCAGGCCCGGCGGCCGGGCCTCTACACCACCCTTGGCGTCCCCGACACACGGGAAGGACGCTTCGAGCTCTACAGCCTGCACGTCGTCCTGCTGCTCGACCGGCTCAAGGGCGGCCCGGAATCACAGCAGGCGGTCAGCGGCGAAACCAAGCAGGCCTTGATCGATCGCTTTACCAAGGGCCTGGACGACGCTTTCCGCGAACTGGGCGTCGGCGACACCGCCGTGCCCAAGCGGATCAAGAAGCTGGGCGAGGCGTTCTACGGCCGGGCCCGCTCGGCCGACCAGGCCTTCGCCACCCTGCCGGACCTGCGGCCGTTGCAGGCGCTGCTGGCCCGCACCCTGTTCGCGGGCGACGACGCAAAAGCGGCCGGCATGGCCGACTATATCGTTCTGGCCCGCGATAACCTGGCCGCCCAGCCGACGGATCGGCTGCTGGCGGGTGAGGCCGATTGGCTGGAGGTCTGATGGATACGCCGCTCTGGGCCCACACTGTGACCCTGGCCGAGATCAGCCGGGGCCTGACCCCCGTCGAGCTGACGGCCGACGCCGCCACCCGCGTGGCCATTGACCGCGAGCTCGGCCTTGAACGCCTCGATTCCTTCACCGCCCGGGTGCGCGCCCGGCCCTGGCTGGACGGCGCCGAGATCCGGGGCTCGCTCACCGCCGAGGTCACCCAGATCTGCAGCCTGACCGGCGAGCCCTTCGAACAGACGCTGACCAGCGATTTCACCGTCCGCGCCGTGCCGGAGGGCAGCGAGGCCGCTCCTAAGTCCGAATCGATGGAGGTCGACATCGACCCCGAGGGCGACGATCCGCCGGACGTCCTGACCGCCGACAAGGTCGACCTGGCCGCCTATGTCGTCGAGCACCTGGCGCTGGAGGTCGATCCCTTTCCCCGCAAGCCCGGCGCGGTCTATGTGCCGCCTGTGGAAGACAACGTGCTCTCGCCTTTCGCGGCCCTCAGCAAGCTGAAGCCTCGCGCGGAATGAGCCTGCACTTGCATCCCGCCCGCCCGGCGCTATCGTCCGGCCGCTTCGCCCGCCGACCGTGTCTGGCCGGTTCCACCAAGGCGTCTCCGGGAGCCATAGGCCCGTCTTGTCCCAACCTCTGACTCTCTCCATCGACGCCATGGGCGGCGACCACGGCCCGTCCGTGGTGATCCCCGGCATAGGCATCGCCTCGCGCCAACTGGGCGCCGGGGTGCGCTTCCTGATCCACGGGGATGAGGCGAAAATCGCCCCCGAGCTGGCGAATCTGCCGGCCCTGGCCCCGCTCTGCGAGGTCCGCCACACCGAGAAATTCATCGCCATGGATGAAAAGCCCGCCCAGGCCATGCGCCGCGGCAAGGGCTCAAGCCTGTGGAACGCCGTCCAGGCGGTGAAGGACGGCCAGGCCGTCGCCGCCGTCTCGGCCGGCAACACCGGGGCCCTGATGGCCGTCTCCATGCTGATCCTGCGCATGGGTCCGGAGATCAACCGCCCGGCCCTGACGGCCAGCTGGCCGACCGCCGGCGGCATCACCACCGTGCTCGATGTCGGCGCCAACGTCAGCGCCGACGCCGAACAGCTGGTCGAGTTCGCCATCATGGGCGCCGCCTTCCACCACGCCATCCAGGGCGGCGGCCGCCCGACGGTCGGCCTGCTCAACGTCGGCTCGGAAGACCAGAAGGGCCATGAAGAGGTCCGCGAGGCCCACGCCCTGCTCAAGGCCACGGCCTTCGAGTTCGACTATCATGGCTTCGTCGAGGGCGACGATATCGCCAAGGGCACGGTCGATGTCGTGGTCACCGACGGCTTCACCGGCAACATCCTGCTGAAGACCGCCGAGGGCGTCGTTCGCTTCATTGCCAACGAGCTGCGCTCGGCCCTGAAGTCCAACCCGCTCAACATGCTGGGCGCGGCCCTGGCCACCGGCGGCCTCAACAGCCTTAAGCTCAAGCTCGACCCCGGCGCGGTCAACGGCGCGCCGCTGCTGGGCCTCAACGGCGTCGTCATCAAGAGCCACGGCTCGGCCGACCCCAAGTCCTACGCCGCCGCCGTCGTCGTCGCCGCCAATCTGGCCAGAAGTGATTTCGCCGCCGAGATTGACCGCAGCGTCAGGCAGTTGTCGGCGGCCCTGCTGGCCAAGCCATCC